>Ga0315280_10005919_pt1 | contig 17139 bp, 17 predicted proteins | sample YL17G06_40_MG_FD_203697 | JGI IMG/M metagenome (GOLD analysis project Ga0315280, IMG submission 203697) | Sediment microbial communities from Yellowstone Lake, YNP, Wyoming, USA - YL17G06_40 | ecosystem: Environmental > Aquatic > Freshwater > Lake > Sediment | place: USA: Wyoming | collected...
GACAAGTTCGACGGTTTTCCGAGCCAGCCTGAGATGCGAGGATGCCTCTGACAGGAGCGGTTCGCCATGTCCTGGCAGCATGACTCGAACGTCCAAACGGGATAACTTGTCGAGTGAGTCGATGAGCTTTCTCCAGTCCCCGGATGGGAGGTCCGTTCTTCCGAAGTATCCGCCTGGAAAGGCCGTGTCCCCTGTGAGAATGATTTCGTTGTCGTGCAGGCACACGCTTCCTTCTGTGTGGCCAGGAGTATGGATCACTCTTAGGTCTCGTCGACCAAGTCTGACATTGTCGCCATCCTTCATGTAAACGATTGACTTGATCCCCAGGGATTTCAAGTCGTCCGCATCGCTCTGGTGGACGAGGATTTCTGGTGAGAAATGCTCGCATATCTCGGTAAGCCCTCCTATGTGATCTATGTGCCCATGAGTAATGACAACTCTGGTAACGCCCTCGATCTTCAAGCCAAGCTGTCTGAGCTGGGGACTGACCGCGTTAGGCTCCATTCCCGACCCGGTATCAACAAGTGAGATAGTGTCGCCTTCAGCAAATATGAAAATGTTCGAGCAGAGACCGATTCCTTCGATGAAATAGATGTCCCTCAGCCGCGGATCATGTTCACCTAAGCTTTCTGGCATTTGTTCTTCCCCTCATGCCGCTCGCCCCGTAGGTTGATGATGCGGAAAAGACAAGAATATCGGTCCCATTGCCTACGGAGAACTTGGAATTACACCTAGGATGGATTTACCCTTGGTTCAGAATTACCCCGAAGCCACTGTTGGCGCGCTCATCATCAACGAGAAAGAGGAGATACTGCTCGTGCGGTCGTACAAATGGGGAACCAAATACACAGTGCCAGGAGGGCACATCGAACTTGGTGAACGATCGGAGACAGCTGTCAAGCGAGAGATCAAGGAGGAGGTTGGACTTGATGCCGAACCCGTCAGGTTGCTTCTGGTTCAAGAAGCGATCTACCCCGCGGACTACATCAAGCACGAACACTACATCTTCCTGGACTATCTCTGTCGAACCAACTCATCAGGAGTGAAGTTGGATGGGAAAGAGATACAGGAGTACGTTTGGACAACCCCCAGTGATGCGCTTCAGCTCGACCTGGAATCGTTTGCGAGAAACTTGGTGGAAGCATACTTGAGGGATGCAAGCGTCGAGAAAGTTCGCTAGGAAGTAGGTTTGTTCTTTCTTCGTCTTTGGCCGTTCACGCCTAGGGTCTTCGCCAGTTTCTTGTGTTCCTTCTTGCTTATCCATTCTACGTAGAGATAGTCCTCGATCTCTTCTTCGGTCATGCCGATCTTGCGTGCTTCATTCAGCGTGATCTTGTATGCTTCGAGCTCTGTTGGTCGATCCACATATGAGAACTTTGAATCGAAGAGGTCTCGTCCCTGTCGATATTGCTTTACGTGAACGAGCTCGTGAATGATGTCAAGATAGAGAAGCTTCTCGCTGGCAGACCGCAAGTACTCTCCTCTAACAATGATACTTCCATCCGTATCGTTCACGTACATGTACTCCGCTGAATCGTCCAGCTTCACACGCAGGCTCCGCAAGGTTTCAGCTGTCTGTTCCTTGCCTCCGAATAATGATTGGATGACTTCAGAGTCCTCGAGGCCGATGAATATCCTAGACAGCGGGAATTCTCCATGAGACTCTTTACGGTTAACCTCGAAGGCTCTCATTGAGAATCCACTTGCGGACAGTTTGAGCGGTTCAAGCCCCGTTGTTGTATCTAAAATTGTCTCTTTGCGATCGTTGTGCAGTTTCTGGAATTCTTTGGCAATAGCGCACCTTGGTCTTAGGCGCGACTATTACGCGTTGACGGGAAGAACGGAGAATTCTCTGTATCCTGTTATGGTCTTCATGTATCCGCTCAACTCCTTGTCGAGTTCTGGATCACCTGTGTCGACCAGTAGGTGTTTGGTCTTGAGTGAGTGTATCTTGTGTTTCGTGGCGATGACCATGATATTCTCCTTGCCAACTCGTCTGATGACTTGTGCGCTGATCTGAGGATTGCCTCGGCCGAAGATGAAACCCTGTCCGCCGATCGGGGTCACAATTATCGATGCTCGGCTCTGAGTTAGCAGTTGCATGATGCCTTTTTCGGAAAGGTCTTTTTCGATGACAGCTCTCCCGCGAATAGCGTCGACCCCGAGCATCGTCTTCTCGAATCCTAGACGTCTGCCGAGTGCTGCGGTTGTGGATCCTGGGCCGATGATGTACGTCCAGTCATCCTTGAGTTCCTCCTCCACGAACTTCGCTATGGCGTCTTGTGCAGACACCTCATTCTCATCCAAGGGGGAACCGGTCTTGGAGTTCTGAAGATTTGTGGCGTGGAACGGAACTCGGAGATATCCGTAGAGGCGAACCGATATTCTGTCCGTTCTAAACTCGGATTCATCAACATCCAATACTTCGGCATCCGTGAGTCTGGCTTCGCCATTAAGATAGCCGGCGGCCAAGTTACCGCCGGTTCGAGGATTAGTTGAGAACACAGAAGAGTAGACCTTGACTCCCGCTGGAATGCCAAGGCATGGGGTTTCTCGGTCGATCACGTCGCAGATATCTCGGGCGGTGCCGTCGCCGCCTACGAAGAGAAGCAAGTCAACCCTGCGCGTCTGCAAGACCTCGGCTGCTCTCTTCGTGTCATCGGATGTTGTTCGTCGACTGGACGTCCTGTCGACGACTTCTGGACTGAAACCAGCCTCTTTCGCAGACTCCTCTCCCATCTTCTGAGAGCATGCGATTAGTTCTAGTGAGGACGTGTAGTGTGTGCGGAGAGTCCGCATAGCTTCGACAGCTCGCTGGGGCGCGACGGGTGCTGCGCCGAGCTTGATTGCGCGTTCAAGGATTTCCGGTCCGTCGGTACCCTTTAGGCCGACTTTTCCTCCCATGCCTGCGATCGGGTTGACGATCAATCCGAGACGTTTCACAGCGACCGTCGCAGCTCGTCTCCGGTTTCTAAGCTATGTCTTTCTCTGCCAGCCGTACTTGTCGGTGGAATAGAATGGGAACTTTGTTACAACAGCGTCTAGTCGTCTTCCTCGGATCATGATTCCAAGCGTTTCGCCTTCAGTTGCGTGTTCACGAGGAACGTATCCCATCGCGATGCCTAAGTTCAGAGTCGGCGAGAAGGTTCCGCTGGTCAACTTCCCAATAGTGCTTGCATCTTTCAGGATGTCGTATCCGGGTCTTGGTATGCCTTGGGCGGTAGCCTTTAGACCTATTCGGAGAAGTTTCGTACCTTGGGCTTTCTGTTTCTCAAGGGCTTGCTTGCCGATGAAGTCAGATTTCGCGAGTTTCACCGTGAACCCAAGACGCGCTTCGTAAGGACTGATATTTTCGTCAATGTCGTTTCCGTAGAGGCACATTCCCGCCTCTAATCTCAGAGCGTCGCGGGAGCCCAATCCGCATGGTTCCATCCCGAACTCTTTGCCACCTGCAAGCAACGAGTTCCAAACGAGTTCAGCCTTTCCGGGATTGGAGATTGGGCATTCCCACACCAGTATCTCAAATCCATCCTCGCCAGTGTAGCCTGTTCGAGAGACAAGACAGCTAGCGCCATTGACCTCCGTCTCTACGCATCCAAACCGCGGAACCGTTGAGGGGTCTGTCTTCGACAATCTTCCGAGCGTCGCTTGGGCTTTCGGGCCCTGAAGTGAGATCAGAGCGGTATCATCTGATACATCCATGAGATCTGCGTGGCTTCGCGCAGCTTGTGCCTTCAGCCATTCCATATCCTTCTTCCTGTTGCCAGCGTTGAAGATGACGACGAATCGTTCCGGCTCGAGTCGAAGCACGATGATATCATCCTTGATGCCTCCTTTCTCGTTGCATAGTAACGTGTAGTGTGCTTGTCCGGGCTTCAGCGCGCTAACATCGTTGGTGGTTACGAAGTTGAGGAATGCCTCAGCATTCGCGCCTTGAGCTATCGCTCTGCCCATGTGCGAGACATCGAAAATGCCAACTTGGTTTCTGACCGCCAGCGTCTCTGGGACTATCCCTTTGTACCATATTGGCATCTCGAATCCTGCAAAGTCCACGATCTTACCATTCTGTAGATGGTAGTTATGTAGTTGGGTCTTCAGCGGCATAGGAACAGACTCCCACAACGGTAGCCTCTGTCTGCACTCTTGTCAGGTGCGAGCATTGAAGCTGCCTGTTCCTGAACTGTTATGTTTTGTCTTCGGACGGGATTATCTTTACTGCCTCAGGCTCGAATGAGAGCTTCTTCTGACACTTGGGGCAGGTTCCGTTGTATCGCTGAATTATCTCGGTAGGTGATTCAAGCTCAAGTCCATCATACAGGGTAGCGCCGCATGCATGACAGAAAACGCGTTGTGGCATCCACATAGCCTCGGTAGAGCATCGGGAAGTGAGGCAACATATTTTAACTTCTTGCCATTATCCGCGTGCGACGAACGATGTCTGTAGGGCTCAGGAATTGGCTTAGGCGTGCGCCGTGGAGAATCAGGCGAGGCCTTGGAAACATCGCATATAGACTTCGCCTAGTTCGCACACCGGAAGCGGCTGGCCTCAAAGGTTCATGGACGATCCTGTTTCTCGTGGCGATTGGCTTAGCCACGTTCTTTCTGTCTGGGGGAATCTACGATCTCCTCGAGAAACCCGTTTCTCTTCTTCCAAGATCGGGCTCGCAAGGTTGGACGTTCATCTATCCAGGTGGGCTCGGAGGGCAGACACTGAACGAGAGCATTCTCTCCGCGATGCTGTATCTGATCGGCCTGTCAGGCTTCTACATGATGTATAGAAGTACGAGATTCGCCTATCGGCCTAGAAACGCATACATTCTCCTAATCATCGGGTTCCTGACGACGATGATCGTGATCTACTACTCGACGATGCTTCTCGGCCAAAAGGGCGGCTAGCTCGACCCAGAACCTACCAAAGACGCTTCTTCAATCGTAGGATGTACGCTATCGCATTGGAGAACAAGTGAATCGGGACAGTCGCCATCACTAGGATCAAGACTGCGCCCACGGTTACGTTGAGCAACGGAGAAGTCAAGACAAGTGCGCCCAAGATGAAATCCAACTGATCGACCACAGGTAAAGGGTGTCCCGGCGGAATATCCAGTCTTCTCTTCAGGAAAGCTCCGAAAAGGTCTCCGAGCAACGCTCCTAGGCTGGCGAAAATTCCTGCAAGCAGAAGCAGGTAGTTCCTGAACAAGATGGCCTCTGCCAGAGCCGCCACACTGCCAAGCAATAGTCCATACGCGAATCCTTTCACCGTCTTGTTAGTTCCGAGTATCCGGCGGCCGTCAACAAATTCTCTCCCTTGATCAATAGGGGCTCCTCCTCCCAACAGGACCGGAGTGGAGTTCGCGACATACGTTGGAATTGCCACGTAGATTGCGATCAGTAGATCGCTCAAGTCGAACATGTGGTTTTCGCTCTCTTGCGCTCTCAGCCTCTCAAAATCTCTGTGATGAGAGGGGATGTAATAAAGGTCAGATTGGCTCGAATCCTCGCGCTGTGAGTTTCGCTGAACATCTCAATGAGCCGGTTTGTCTTCCTTTTCGGCGTTCCACTATGATATCTTTCCTTGAGTGCTCCGACGTGTTCTTCAATCGTATGATTGTGCGAGGCCAATGTGCAAGTGTTCGACGCGCGACCGGCTCAATCCGTCCGAAAGGAAAATCCATCCTTGCATGTACTTGGCTTGTCAAAAGCACGACGAGTTTGCCACGCACTGCAACTTCACTTAGATAGGCAAGTTGTCTGTTTAACTCCCTATTGAGAGCGAATGTATGTTCCGCAGGGCCTAGGCTGACTCTGTACAGTGACGTGATCGAATCCACGACGATCAGGCGTGTCGACTTCGTCAAGTAGTTCTCAACGCTTTCCACAAGGCTGGTTTGGGCTGAAAATGTGTCCGGGAAGAACAAGAGTATCCGTTCCCCTACGGCACCGGAGTCTTCTCCTGCCAATTGCGTGAACCGTTGATGAGTGAAAGAACGGTCAGTGTCGATGTAGAAAATCTTCGAACCACGACGTGCAGCTTCAACGGTGGTCTGGATTGTGAGAGTGGTCTTGCCAGTTCCCGCCTCACCATATACGACGACGATCTCCCCGACCGTGAAACCGCCATCCAGCAGGGCGTCAAGAGGCTCGCATCGGGTAGGAGTCACATCTTCGAGCAGCCTCAATCACGTCTCCCTGCCGAGCAGCGCAATCGAATCTATCGACGGTCTTGCGCGTAAAAGCTAAACTGATGACACGCCTGACGCGAGCGAAATCAAGCGAGTGATGCCGATAGACCCGAGTCAGACAGTCTGTCATGTAGCCCTATCGGCGAGCGCCACAGATCTCACAGAAAGTCGAATCGGGAGGAAGACGTGCTCCACACCTGATACAGAATCCACCTGATTCTGCTAGTATTGCAGGTGAGGCGGGAGCACCGCTCGCGGACAGGGTTGGAGTGATCTTCTTTGCCTTGCGGCGTCGCATGACCAAGAATCCGACCGTAACCGCTACCAAGACAACCAGCACGACCGTAAGCTGAGTGTAATCGTCTCGCCATTTGGCCTCAATCGAATACGGCCTTGTCATTGCCAGCGTTCCCTGTGACTGAGTTGAAGTGACATCACCCGTCCATGAGACGAAGAAGTGTTGTATCAGAATGCCATAGGGAGTAGTCACCGAGTATTTGACAACGTCCCCTGTCGCGTACCAGCCCTCACCTTTCGGGTCACCAAAAGGCGAAGTGACCTTGAGGAAGTATTGTGTAACGTAGCTGACTTTGACCGTATGTGGTCGGTCCATGAGCAAAGTCGCTGTCCTTTCCTTGACTTGAGCGCCGTCTACTGTCAATCCTGGTAGGAAGTAGCGAATGCCTGTGGTTACGGGCACAGCGTCATCATATGGTCCTATCGTCTCAGTCTGGCTGACTGTGACCCATTTCACAATTGGGCCGGCGATTGACGAGGGTTGTGTCTCGACGATAAGCCTGTACTGTTTCGTGTCATAGTTAATCGAGTAAGTGCCCTCTTTCGAGATTGTGATCTTGTTTTCAGTTGTGCAATAGCGCGTGTCCTCGCCAACGATCGCACACTGGGAGACTGTGGCGGTGTGTGTCGAACCCAAGGGAAAGGCGAGAGTGAGTTTCTCTGTCCCCGCGATCGTCACGTACGGAGTTCCATCAATCGTGACATTTGCCGTCGCGGAGGATGGAACACCTACGAGTGAAAGCTCCGCTACGTATATGTTCAGAGTGGTTATCGGTTTGCTGGCGAACGCGACAGTATACGTCGTTCCCTGTCCTGCGATGACTTTCATGTAGATGTTGTCCGATGGGGCTGACCATGACTCGTTCGCTTTGCAGGCTGCATCATCGATCGACTTGGTTCCAGGGCGGCAATCCATTACCCTGACGATGCCCTCTCCGGTGTCCTTTGACTCGTCTATGCGCGTGACAAGCACTCCCGAGTCAGGCACGTACTTGTCTACACCAGCCTTCGCCCTCGCCTCGACTAGGTAGTATATGTTCCCGGTCGTTGACAGTTTCAATGCTCTTGGCCCAGAAGTGTCACCCAGCTGATTGAGTTGCTGCACGAAGCCCTCCGGGGACAAGGGGATTGGCACGCTTGAGAGCCAGCCAAGCTTAATCCTGCTCCATGACTCAAGCCCAACGGGATCTGTCCCGTCTTCATCAGGTCCACCCCAAGCGCCAGTTGCCATTAGAGACCACATGCCCACGTAGTCCACCCGTGTCTTCCAGTAGTCGGGAGCGTTGGCAGCGGTGTTGTAGAGGTCTGGCAAGTCGATTGTGTGGCCGAACTCGTGTGTGAAACCACCGAATTCGAGTGTCCCATCCGATCCGACCTCGGAGACAAATCCTCCGTTCATGAAGGTCTTGCCTCCACAGTTCACGTCAAGTCCGTCCCGCCATGCCTGTGGCCAGAGCAGGTTCGTGTTCTTCGAATCCGAGTCCTGGCCGTGACCCGCATAAATCGCCATGATAGATTGGTACTGCTTGAAGTCGACGTCTCTTGCCAACTTGCACGCGTCGGCAATCACTTCGCTACTTCTTTGGTCGCTTCCAGGGTCTTTGGGATTCTCGTCCTTGCCGTAGTATGCCTCGTCATAGTCTAGTTTGAGCCATCCAACAGTGTCGCTTATGACGTTGAATTGCCCGTATGAGACGTCAAGCCAGTACTTGTTCATCCGCTCCAGGGTCGACCTCCGAATCTGATCTTCGGATGTCTTGTGCTTGATATCGGTGAATTCCACCAAGATCACGATGAGTTTGAAGTCCCCGCTCAGTTTCTTGATGTGGACTGAGCTGTGAGACGATGATCTATCTGGCCTGTCCCCAGTGGTGGCAGGGCCTTTTAGTGAGTTTCCCGTCAGTGGGATCGAGCGAGCTTCAGCAATCGGAACAACGATTAGAATGAGAAGTGCAAGCAGCGCATACCCGGCAAGGACTATTTTGCTCAACGAGTACGCCGTACTGGCCTCAAGGTTCCTCCTATTATAAAGGACCGTACACGAGGAACTTCAGATTCGGCTGTGGCTGGGTCGATCCGATCGTTTGTGAATCCCTTCTCGGGAATCTCACTCTTGGCTTGAGAGTAGTTCTCTGACTTGGGCTCTGGGCTTTGCGGCATCGAATATTCTGCTGAACCGCTTCAACCACAGCGGGTACAGATAGATCTTGCCGTAGAAGAACTCCTCGAAGATTGCGTTCTCCACCTTCGTAAGTGCGCTACGCACTTTCGCGTAGCCATAGAAGAGGCATAGGTGGTGAACGTTCTCAAGTGATGGGAATTCCATGAATCTCGACGCTATCTCCCAATCCCAGAAGTTTGCATTGGGTGGACTGCTTTTTCCCTTTGCGATTCTTCTGAGAACGAATCGTTTCAGGTAGCGCGTCTGTGCATGTCTGTTCGCGAAGAGATCTGCTGCGTCCGCTTCCATCTTGGTATCGCGCTCTGATCGACCATGGCTGCGCTTTTTATGTCTTATCTTTACAATGGATGTACTCGATTTCTACGACGCGGCGTGATTCTACTTCTCTTTCGAGAGTTTCTCGACAAGTTCTCCATACTCTCTTGCGGACATGAGTGAGCTGAGTTCTTCTCCTAGCTTCGAGGGCTTCAACAATATGAGCCATCCGTCTCCGTATGGTTGCTGGTTGACGAGTTCCGGGGCATCAACAAGCTTCTGGTTCGTCTCTAGGACTTCTCCAGACACAGGAGAGTAGACCTCAGAAACGGCTTTTACTGATTCAACAGTACCGAATGACTCCCCTTTGCTCAGCTCTCTTCCAGCCTTGGGGAGATCCGCGTACACAACTTCGTGGAGGGAATTCTGCGCGTAGTCCGTGATTCCGACTCTGCAGCGGTTGCCTTCAACGCGAACCCATTCGTGCTCCTTCGTGTATTTCAGCTCGTTCGGGATTTCTTTTCCCTCAACCATTCAGATCTCACCTGTCGCTATCGGTTGCTCTCGTTGTTCTGTAGCTCGGTTGGATATATAGAACCATTCGGTAGCAACTCACGCGTTCTTTCAGACGTCTCAGAACGGGGTCTAAGCGAACCGCCTTTCACCAATGGAAAGCTTAACGAGCGATGGAGCGAGTGATCTTCGCTCGTTACACACGAGGGCGCCACTCTCTTTGATCGGAACCGCGAGGACGATCCGTGCCGAGGCCGGAAAGACACTCGTGATAGTGGGTCCAGCCTCATTCGAACTAACCGACGGCGAAGCAAGCGTACTCGGCTCTCCATTGAATTCCGCCACGAACATCGTGCCGCGTGGAAAACAGACGCCGGTCGAGATTCATTCTCCCTCGTCATTCAGGATCAGTCTGGGCGAGGATGCTGGCGTGGAGGAGCTAGACGGAAGCACGATTCCGCTCTCGTGGCGTGAAGCCGGCTCAGCCCTCGTCGAACTCGGAGAAGGTATAGCAGTCGTGGTGGGTGGAGCGGACACAGGAAAGACAACCCTATGCACTTTCCTCTCCAACTATCTCATTGCCGAGAACAGAGAGGTCGCAGTTGTCGACGCAGACATAGGTCAGACCGACCTCGGTCCACCAACAACGATGGCCGCGGGAGAGGTCAAGGCCACCGTGACGAACCTCGCGCAGGTCAAGCCGTCTGAGCGCCTATTCATCGGCCTCACCAGCCCCGGCCGCGCCAAAAACAAGGTAATTCATAGCACCAAGCGACTGGTCGACTACCACACCAAACCTGGGAAGATAACTATCGTAAACACTGACGGGTGGGTCTTCGGAAGCGAAGCGGTTCTGTACAAGCTCCAGATGCTCGACGAACTTCGCCCAGACATGACATTGGGAATTGGAGACAGTGACATCTCTCCCATCCTTCAGGCGGGGAACCGCGCGACACTGATCGTAGGCTCGCCTGACACGGTCAAGGAGAGAACCCGCCTCGACCGCTTGGAGTTGAGATCACTAGGATATCGAAAATACCTTGCTGGCGCTACCCTCAGAGCCTTCCGCATGAATGGACTGAAGCTACGTCATTGCACGACGATGGGAGATCTAGGTCTAGATCGTGTCTCGCGGTCCCGGCTTGAGAATCTGAAAGATACAATCGTCGGCCTCCTCGATGCGGATGACTTGCTTCAGGAGATCGGTATTCTCAAGGATATCGTTCCCTCCGCCAGAACAGTCAAGATATGGTCCAGAATCCCGCTTCTCCCTGCCAAGATCGAGGTTGGAGATGTCAAACTGAACAACGACGGCCGTGAATTGGGCCACTTGGCACAACAATAGCGATGCGAAAGCAAGCCGTACATACTAGTCGGAACCAAGTCTGTGGGAGCGCGAGCGTGGGCGTGGCCGGGCGTTGAACAGCAAGCCAGCGACAGATGCAAAGGAACTTGTGCTCATCGAGAAATCCATAATCAAGACCATGAGGAAGTTCAGAGAAAGCCCAAGGTCCTTTTGGTCAACTGATGACATCCGATGCTACCTGAAGCTGCAGCTCCTGAAGGGGAGACTCTTCAAGAAAGGGTCGCTTGGCAACGTTTTTCTAAGTTTCCCCACAAAGAACAGATATGAGCAAGGCCCGGATGGGTCGCTCACACCCTCTCCGACGGGAAAGAACGATCATTTCGCATTGGCAGGTTGGGCAGCCTCAATTCCGACCCCTTGGAATCACATGACGCAGCAGCTCTCCTTCGCAATCGAGATAGAACACTTCCCTGTAGTTCAGGAGAATTGGGCGGTTCGAATTCGGAACGACCTGCTGAAACTGAGCGACGAGAAAAACGAGGTTCCGGCCAAGGAGAGGTTCCTCTTGCTTCTCACAGCCCAGCCGACTTCGCTATTCAGAGGCCAGCTGAATCGATTATTCGAAGAGTTCCCTTCCGTAAGGTGCTATCAGCAAATCTCCCAATAGGAATGCTCGAATGATCGCTGCCAACTCCACTAGCTGGGAGCGCAGTTGTTCAAGGTGCTTTGACTAGGGTGTGGGCGCTGATTAGGTTGGGCGTTTCTTATTTGCCCGCCGATTTCGGAAGACGAGATGCACGCCCAGCAAACCCAACCCGAGCCCCGCCAAGATCGATTCTAACGGGAAACCAGGAATAGGCGGAGGAGTGGGCGCGGTAGCTCCCGTCACAGTATAGATGCTCGTTGTTGTAACGCCTGTAGTCGTATAGAATGTCTGGGTCGTAGTTTCGCTTGCAGTGGCTGTCACGGTTCGATTAGTCGCCGTGCCCGTAATTGTGGTCCAAGTCGTTGAGGTAGAGGGAACAGTCGTCGTCCCACTGGTTTTCGTCACAGTGTGCGTTGTCACCGTTGTGGCCTTAGTTGAGCTAATAGTCACATTCCAAATGTAAGTCACGGGAGTGTAATACACTATCGTCGTCGTCCCGGTGTACGAGGTTGCCACAGTATAGAGAGTAGTTGTTATGTTATTGAAAGTGAATACGAAAGTGAAGTTAAGCGGGCCGAGATTTGTAGGATAGAGAGTAGTATACCTCCAAGTAGTGAACACTATGTCCATTGGGGTCGCTGCGGGTGATCGCCCCGGAACAAGAACCCCAAGTGCTGCAAGCATTACGCAGACGATAACAATGGCTCTGAGTACCTCTTGTCTCTTCAAGAGTGTTCCGTCTAGATGTTGGGTTTGACGTAGGATATAACCCTGAGGCTCCCTCGATGCCAACGTCCTTGCCATGCATGGCACTGATGATGGGGGAGCCGTGACTCGTCCTGCGACGATCGGAGAGCTCAGCTCTCTGTCAAAGTCTAGGTGCTTTGTCTTTCTTTTCCTCGATTTTGAACCATATCATTACTCCGATAATGTTGGCCAGCACCAGTGTTAGGATGAAGGGTGATTTCGGGGATATGTTGTCCCACATCCATCCTCCCAGCGCAGGTGAGGCTATCGAGGCGAGGCCGGCCACAAGACTCAGGTTTCCCAAGGTCTGCCCGAATCTCTCACTCCCAAAATTGTCCACAACGTACGCATTGAGAGCGGGCACGTAGAGGCTGTAGACAAGGCCCCAGAACACTGCAGAGATGTACGCGAACTCAGGTCGCGAGCCCAACAGCAACGGCAGGAATGCTCCGATGGAGCTCCATTCGCTCAAGGCGAGGAATGGCTTTCTGCCTGCCTTGTCAAGCTTCTTCCCCAGCGTCAGTCCAGTCAGCGCCGGGATGCCTGCCGAGATGGCTAGGGCGATTCCAAGCTGCTCCTGAGTCGCATTCATCTCTTTGAAGATGTAAAGGGCCCAGAACGGGAACGAGATCCTCCACGCGGCCGCGTCAAGTGCTACTACGATCACTAAAGGCAGAATACGCTTGTCGACACGGACATATTCCCTCCATGAATCAACAGTTCTCGCTTGTCTTTGTTGCACTGGTGCGGGTTTGTAAGCAATTGAGACCACTGCGATCGCGATTAGGACCAAAACCGCTGAGGCTGCGAACATGAAACGTGATGGAACAGCCATCACGGTCGCGACATATCCGCCTATGATCGGGGCGATAGTGCCGGCGGATTCCGTCACGCCCAGGTCTAGGCTGAACACTCGGCCGATTCTTCCAGCCTTTGCGGCGTCGCCCAACGACGCCGAAGAAGCAGTTCCGCGAATTGTGTAGTCAAGCGCGACAAACACAATTCCGGCACCCAGCAGGAACCAGAACGAGGCGAACGAGTACGAGACGAATCCAAGGAGCGTCACCAAACCACCCAAAATGATGAAGGGTTTTCTTCCAATCCTATCCATCGCGACACCTATTGGGAGACGTAGAAAAGTCGTCCCCAAGCCACCGACAGTCTGTGCCTGGCCCACGAAGGATATGCTCACTCCAAGCGCCACTATGAGCGGGGCCACCGACGGCAAGCTGAATCCAATCGCGAAACCGAAGAGCGCGTTCACTGCAATCAAGAGCAGTATTTGACTCTCCGCGCTGGAGCGGCTGCGCCGGTCTGTGGTATCCATCGCCTTCCTCGTCCGTCTATTGTCGTCTCACTGAAAGGTCGGCGATACTATTTCTAGGTGTAAGATGTAACGTAGACTATCGCCGAAACACAGGAGTTAACTATGGGGCACCGGACGAATGGAGGTCTTCTGCCTGGATTGGTCTTCGCATTCCTCTGCTTCGTCTGGGGGTCGACATGGCTGGCGATAAAGGTGGGATTAGGTTCTCTCCCGCCTATCACGTTCGCAGGGATTCGATTTGTCATAGCTTCGGGTTTGCTTGCTAGCTACGCGATTGCAAGGAGGACCGAGTTTCCGAGAGACGCCAACAGTTGGCGAGTCATGCTCTTTCTCAGCCTATCCCAGATTGCCGTGCCATATGCTCTTGCATTCTGGGGAGAACAATACATGACAGCAGGCCTAACCTCCCTGCTCTTTGCCACACTGCCTTTCTTCGTGGTCGTCTTCGCTCATTTCATGATACCTGGAGAGCGCGTGACTGCTAGAAAGGTGTTGGCCATGTCGCTATGTTTCATCGGGGTCGCAGTCATCTTCTCCAGAGAGTTGATGTTCACGACCAATTCCTTCTGGGGCGGCATCGCTGTGATCGCAAGTGCTGGAATTGCCGGATGCGCGAACGTGGTCGGCAAGAAGTACTCTCAGTCCATCAACTCCACAGCCAATGTCGTTGTTCAGATGGGTGTCGGCGCCATTCTCCTAGTCGCAGCCGGGCTCCTCCTAGAACACGGAGCGCCGTTGAACTTCGATTACACATCAGTATTCGCGATCCTGTATCTTGCCGTGTTAGGGTCGACTTTCGCCTTTGTCGCTCTCTACTGGCTCTTTGCTCGCATGGAGGTTACACGGATCTCGCTTTTCACATTCATCACCCCGATCGTCGCTGTGCTCCTGGGATGGCTCGTTCTCAGCGAGAGTGTCGATGTCAATGTCGCCATAGGTGGATCTTTGATTCTGGTCGGAGTTGTGTTGCTGAGCCGAGCGCCCGCGACTGGCTGAGATCCAGTTCTGCGCTACTTGCCCAGTGGACTTGAAAAGAGGCGCGTCTTGTCCTTGGCTTTTCTCAGCACCCCCGTGATCAAGGATACTTCCCTTCTAGAGATGATCGATTTTGCGAGAACGTTCCTGAACGCTCGGTCCGCTAAGCGTTTCCTGTGCGGTGGAAGATCCGCAACATCTGCAAGCTCGCGGAAGACGGACACTAGACGATCTATCGACAGTTGCGAGGGTTCGAGCGACTGTGGACGCATTTGTCTAACCTTGTGGAGTTCATAGAAAACGATTGATGCGGCGGTCGCGACATTGAGCACATTATAGTCCTCGCTTCCCGGAATGCTGACGATTATGTCGCACTGCTGCAGCTCTCTGTTACTGAGCCCCGTGCTTTCTCTCCCGAAAAGTAGCGCGATAGAACCTGATGTCGCTGCTACACGTGAGGCGAGTTGTGATGGGTCGATGACTAATCTGAGTATGTTCCTGCTGCTCGTGCCCGCAATCGCGGTTGTGCCGACGATGCGGTCGATTCCTCTCAAAGCGTCCGAGAGTGTCTTTACTATTCGGGCTTTCTTGAGAATCTCCTTGCCCTTTGTGGCATATCGATAGGCCTCGTCTTCAACAGATGTCTTCGGCGAGACAAGACAGAGGTCTGTTAAGCCGAAGTTTCTCATCGACCGAGCAATAGAGCCGATGTTTCCCTCCTTCTCGGGCTCCACAAGCACGACACGGAAACGTGTACCAAGCGTTCCTACATCGGAGGGTTTGCCCTTCATAGGAACTGGATCATTCAAGGCGTTCGCGCTCCATCATCGAGATCTCGTTTGACAGCTGCTCGAGATCACTGACGCTCAGCTGAAACACCCGCACGTCGGGCAGGGATGAAGGTGCTTGAATCGTCAGATTCATGTGTCCGAAGGGCGTCTCAAGGTATTGACGAAGAACCTTCTTCGCTTTCTTTCTTCTCTGGGTGAACATGAACCGAACTAGATCACCAAAAAGTCGCTCGCTCCTGACGGGCACTTCGGGTTTCTTCCTTCGGATCACAACGATGGCGGAATCCACTCTCGGTACGGGCCTGAACGAATCCCTTCGAATCACTCCAGCTAGCTCAACTGAGGACTTGTGCTGTACCATGACGCTAATTCTGCCATAGTCTGGCGAGCCCGGCTTCGTCGCCAATCGCTCAGCAAACTCCTTCTGCAGAGTCAGAACCGCGCAACGGAACCTCTTGGAAACTAGGAGGAGAACTAGCCGCGAAGAAATGTAGTAGGGAGGAGTACAAACGACTTTGTTGAAGCGAGGAATCTTTACTTTCAGTACGTCGCCCTCGATGATACGTAGCCTTCGATCTCGTCCATACTTGTGTCTGAGAATGGTTACGAGTCTTGGGTCCTTCTCAACCGCGATCACCTTTCCGGCGTGGGCAAGGAGCGCCTCGGTCAGAAACCCTTTCCCGGGCCCAACCTCAAGGACAACGTCCGATAGTTGCAGATCGGATGAGCTCACCATCAGATCGCGTGCCGTCCTGTCAACAAGGAAGTTCTGACCCAGTCTTCGAAGCGGCGGGCCACCCAAGTATATGTTGGAATCTGGAGACTCCATGTTCATTCCCACGTGACAGGATCGGTAGCTTGAGCGACTTCTGAATGCCATCGCTCAGAACGTTCTAGGAGGAGACAGCTCTCTTAATCATTTCACTCAAGGCGCGCGACCACGGGTGCAAGGCGTGAGGGAATAGGAGAGTCTACCTTGCGTAGTCCCGTATCCTGTTGCTGGGGCACTTGAATCAAAACTCTGAATTGGCACTCGGGAATGACTCTAAACTCGGAAGGCCCTCCTCCTCCCCCCAACTACGGGTAGTTTCATCCCGCTGCCAGAATTATGTGCGAGTTTGGGGACACAAACTAATATCTTACTGTGGCAAAGTGACACAAACCTGGAAAGCCCCTCATCCGCGCCTAGCAGTTTCAGCCCTCTCTCCCACGGCGCCCTGCCTCACCGAGCTTATCTCGCCCGCCTGGATGCCTCGTTCGAGGTAGGACACGAGGCAATGGCCGCGACGACCAAGCATGAGATCCTAGCTGGGCGGCGGTGAAGAGGTCCCTTCAACTCCTTCCGCCCTGCAAATGTGATGACGAGTGCGAGACGCGTAGAGGTCTCTTGGGCTTGGATACCTTGAATTTCAGGGAGCACTTTCCCATATGTTTGGATGACCCCCTAAGACGTCGAACCTATGTCTTTGTTCGCAAAGATCTTGGATGATTGCCTTGGTCTATATCGATAGGATCTGGCTCGTTGTCGGTCCTGCTTACATTCGGCTGTCAACAGTGATAACGTTCTTCGCAGTTTTCGTATTCGTGGCGTGGAGATTTCGCGCCAGTCCAAAGACGGCATTGTACAACGGAGTGATAGCTGGGCTGGCCACCCTCAGTCTGTATGAAGTCCTCTTCAACATTACAGGCGGGTTCCCGCCGACCGATATGCTCCCCTTCTGGGGAGTCGCCATACTGGTGGGCTCCATGATTCTCGGGCTACTGCAGGCGAAGAAACATTTCACGCCTTCAAGGGTGCCCTTGGCATTGCTTCTTGCTTTCGCACTTGATTGGTTAGTGTGGATTGCAGTCGGCTTTCCCTTCAACTTGCCAACGTCACAGCCGCTCAACTTGCTCGGAGAAGCATTGAACGCGAGCACGA
>Ga0315280_10005920_pt1 | contig 17138 bp, 15 predicted proteins | sample YL17G06_40_MG_FD_203697 | JGI IMG/M metagenome (GOLD analysis project Ga0315280, IMG submission 203697) | Sediment microbial communities from Yellowstone Lake, YNP, Wyoming, USA - YL17G06_40 | ecosystem: Environmental > Aquatic > Freshwater > Lake > Sediment | place: USA: Wyoming | collected...
AGAAAGAAGCCGCTCTCCGTTCTTGGCAACCATCACCGGGTCCACCACTACTTTGCTGATGCCATGCTGGCAGATCTTCTGGCAGACTGCCCGCACAATTGCGGAGTTGCCGAGCATGCCTGTCTTCAGAGCATCTACACCAATGTCCGAGATCACCACCTCCATCTGCTGGGCAACGAAATCCGCTGGCACCTCATGGACCTCTATCACCCCCAGGGTGTTCTGAGCGGTCAGAGCGGTAATGGCACTCATCCCAAACCCTCCGAGGAGGGCGATGGTCTTCAAGTCGGCTTGGATCCCGGCACCCCCGCCGGAATCGGAGCCCGCTACGGTCAAAACGCGCGGCAACATTCTTGAACTCCTTGGATCAAACCGGAAGGGCGCAAAGCAGGCCTCTGCGCCTCGACTTTTTCCATTTTAATCCAATCCCACAGGTTGTCAACCCAGAGCAAGGCTTGCCACCCCCCAGTTTTTAGAAAATATTGGTGGAATTCCCAAGCATTGCTAAGCTCAGTCCCGCCCGATCCGATGGAAAGATTACTGCCTGATGATGATTGGCGAAGCTTCCTTGCGGCCGGGCCCAGATCGGGAATAGAAAAAAATTAGCCGCTCTATAAAAAACTGGGGGGTGGCAAGAGAGCAAGGAGATCTCGGAAGAGAGATTTGACAACCGGCTGTCCTTATGGTAAATTTTAAAATAATTAATCCGCCATTTACTCGGCGGGAAAAAGGAACAGCCCATGTCTTTCAGAAGAAGGGCCTTTTTTTATCTTCTTCTCCTTTTTATATTCGGCCCTGCCTGCGCCACCGTGACACCCATTCAGCCGCCCAAAGCAGAATTTTTGCCGCCCGGTCCCCAATCGCGGGCTTACTACCACTACCTTCTCGCCCAACTCTACCAGCACTCGGGGGATGTCGATAAGGCTACCGATCAATACCGCCAAGCTCTGGAGAAAGACAAATCCTCTGCCTTTCTCCGTACCCACCTGGCCGCCCTCTACCTCAAGAAAGGCTTTTCCGAAAAGGCCCTGCAAGAGGCCCAGGAAGCCATCCTCGCCGACTCCCAATATGTTCCGGCGCACTTGCTCCTCGCGGGTCTCTACACTTCGCTCCACCAACGTGATAAGGCCATTCAGACCTACCTGACGGTGATCCAGATAGAACCCAAAAGCCAGGAAGCCCATCTCTTCCTGGGAACTCTCTACGCGGAGGGCAAAGATTACGATAAGGCCATTGCCTACCTCAAGACCCTCGTGGGCATCAATCCCCTTTCATTAATGGGCCATTATTACCTGGCCCGCGTCTATGCCGAGGCAAAGCGGTTCGAGGAAGCGAAGAGTCATTACCAGTCGGCCCTGGAGGTCAAGCCCCACTTTGAACCCGCCCTCATGGACCTGGGCCTCATCTATGAGATTCAGCAGGAGAACGAAAAAGCCATCCAGGTCTATAAAAAAATCCTGGCGCTGAATCCCTCCAACCCGGAGGCGCACGATCGCCTGGGTCAGGTCTACATCCGGCAGAAAAAACTTAGCGAAGCGCTAAGCGAGTTTAAGGCCGTAGAAAAACTGACCATCGATAATAACGAGGTGCGAACGAAAATTGGGCTCATCCACTTTGAACAGGGCCAGCTTGACGAGGCCGCCGCCCAATTCGCTTTGGTCCTCTCCTCCCAGCCGGACAACGATCGCGTGCGCTATTACCTGGCCACGACTTACGAAGAGAAAAAGGAATTTGACCGCGCCGCCGAAGAATTCCGCCGCATCCCGTCATCCTCCCAGTTCTACATCGACTCCCAGATCCACCTGGGATACATCTACGAAAAGCAGAACAGGGTCGAAGAAGCCATCCTGGCCCTTCAGGGAGCCATCACGGTTAAACCAAATCACCCCGACCTCTACCGATTTTTGGCCTCCCTCTACGAGAAGGCCAACCGATTCGACAAGGGGATCCTTGTTCTCAAGAAAGCTTTGGAGTTTGCCCCCCAAGACGAAAAACTCCTTTTCAGCCTGGGGACTCTTTATGACAAGGCCGGAAACTGGCAGGAGTGCATCAGCCAGATGCGCAAAGTCCTGCAGATCAAACCCGACCATGCCCAGGCCCTGAACTACATCGGGTATACCTATGCCGAAAAGGGCATCAAACTTGATGAAGCCGAGCATCTCATCAAGCGAGCCTTAGAATTGCAGCCGAACGATGGCTACATCACCGACAGTCTGGGCTGGGTCTACTTCAAAAAAGGGGATATGAAGAAGGCCGTGGCTGAGCTGGAAAAAGCCCAGCGCTTGGCCCCGGATGACCCGGTGATCACCGAACATCTGGGAGATGCCTATGCCAAAAGCAACCAGACAGACAAGGCCATCCGCATGTATGAGAAGGCTCTCAAATTGGACCCGAAAAAATTCGATTTGAAAGAAAAAATCCAAAGGTTGCGACAGGAGAAGAAACACCGGTGAGGGGGTGGGTGTTCCTCCTCCTCCTGATGGTCCTCCCTCCTTTGGGTGGCTGTGCCGTCCTTCCAGCCCTTCCTCTCGAGCCTCCATCGCCGTCTGATCTCCTCAGTCGAGTGCAGGCTCGTTCGCAAGCCCTAAAGGGCTTGAAGGGCTTGGCTCAGGTTAAAGTTTCTTCGCCAGAAAAGAGCTTCATTGCCCAAGAGATCTTTTTTGTCCGTCGGCCAGCTTCCCTGCGGGCCGAAAGTCTGGGCCCCATGGGCACGCCGCAATTCTATTTGGCCACCGATGGTCAGGAGTTGAGCCTCTTCAACCCCGCGGAAAACCGGTATTACCGCGGGCAGGCAACGGCCAAGCATCTCTCCTCTGCCTTGGCCATTTCCCTGGAGGCCGGGGAGATAGTGGCCATGCTCCTTGGAGAGCTTCCCCCGATCCCCTACGATCAGGCCTCCATTCGCGGAGACCGGAAGGAACGCCTGTGGATCCTGGACATCGTTTCTTCCTCCGGGGGAGAGCGCCAGCGCCTCTGGGTGGACCCCCAGGCCTTCCACATTCTCCGCGCCGAACACCACCGCCCGGGGTCATCTCTTCACCTAACTTTTCTGGATTTTCGTCCTGTTCAGGGGTTCCTTTTCCCCTGGCGAATTCAGCTCATCTCCCCAGAGTCTAAAGCCCGGTTATCCCTGGAATACCAGGAGATAGAGGTAAATCCTGATTGGGGGGCGATGGATTTTAAGCTTCCAGTTCCCCGGGGGGCTATTGTCCTTCCTTTGGAATGAAAAAAAGGAGTGTCAGACTTCTTTTAGTTTCTTGCGGGCGCGATTGGCTTGATCGGACTTGGGAAAGCGTTTGATGACTTCTTTGAAGATTAGCTTGGCATTGACGGTATCCTTCATCTCCAAGAAGGCCATCCCCTGGCGGAAAAGAGCATCGGGGACCTTGTTCCCTTTGGGGTATTTTTTAATCACCTCGTCGAATTCCAGGATGGCCTCGTCGTATTTCTTCTCGGCAAAATAGCATTCTCCCAGCCAGAAATGAGCGTTTTCAGCGTACTTTGCTTTAGGGTAGACTTCGAGGAATTTCCTGAAGTCCTGCTTGGCCCCTTCAATATCCCCCTGGGTGAAGAGATTGTAAGCCTTCTTGTAAGCTTCCTCCGGACCGCCAACGGCCTTCTTCTCCGGTTTTTCCGGCTTCTTTGGGGGAGGCTGCACTTTCGCAGGCTCAACCTTGGCCGGGGGTTTCTCCTCCTCTACCTCTTGCTCGGCCTCAGTTGCCTTGGCCTCAAGTTTTTTCTCCCAAGCATCCATACTCTTGTTCAGGGCCACGATCCGCTTGTCGATCTCATCGAGCTTTCCCTGGTAGCTTTCTTTTAGGACCTTGGTCTCTTCGAAGGTCTTCTGGGCGAAATACTTACTCTCTTCGAACCGGCCCATCAGGTTTTGCACATCCATCTGAAGTTTATCCAGCCGGGCTCCCAAGTCAGCCTGGTAGCGGCGCATGGGTTGGCTGGCGATCTCCATTTCTTTCTCCAGGAAGCCGATCTTGGCCTTGGTCTCCGACTCCAGGGAGCCGATCTTGGCCTTGTTCTCCGAGTCCAGCCCGTTCATCTTTTGCCGGAGGTCATCGGCTTTTCTGCCCAATGCCTCCATATTGCTGGAGAGAGTCTTCATCTCTGTGCTCAGATCGTAAAGGTTGCGCTGCAGGACTAAGAGCTCCCTGGTCGTGTTGTCCGTGTCCCGCTGCACGCCTTCCAGGTCGTTTCGGGTAGCGCATCCGCTCAGGGTCAGGAGAGAACACAGGATGAGGGCGGAAATGAACGCTCTGGATTTTAGATTCATAACACCAAAAGATGGGGAAAGGAGCTCCTCCCTCTGCCCGGGGAAGAGCTCTTCAGGATTGAGAATAGATTATTTAACCTCGACGAACTCATCGCGGCGGTTTTTGGAGCGGGCTTCCTCGGTGTGCCCGGGGTCCAAGGGTCTCTCCTCGCCGTAGCTGATGGTGGAAAGCCTGCCGGGGCCTACCCCCAAGCCTTCCAAGTACTTTTTGGCGCTGTTCGCCCGCCGCTCGCCGAGGGCCAAGTTGTATTCATTGGTCCCGATCTCGCAGGCGTGCCCTTCGACCTGAATCTTGGCTTTGGAATTTTTGGACATCCATGACCCGAGTTTTTCTAAGTTCTCCTTCGCCTTGCTGGAAAGGGAGTAATCATCGAAAGCGAACTGGATGCGCAGGCTGGAAAGATTGATGGGCTCGGGGGCCATTGCGGCTTTGGCCGCTGCTTCAGGCTTAGCTACTTCCGGCTTAGCTGCTTCGGGCTTGGCTGCTTCGGGCTTGGCTGCTTCGGGCTTGGCTGCTTCGACCCTGGGTTTCTCCACCGCTATCTTCGCCGGCTTGGGCTCTTCTTTCTTGGCTTCGACTGCCGGCTTTGCCGCTGCTTCCTCTTTGACCACCTGTTTCTTGGCGCAGCCCGTGGCGATGAAGGCGATGGCAACGACAGAGACAAGAACGATCAACCAGACTGACGATTTTCTTAACATTCCTTTCTCCTCCTTCTTTTTTTAAATTACCTCAAAAAATGAATCCTCTCGATAAAAAGCCCTCTTTTTTACCCTCCCACCCGAAACCGCGGAGACCAATTAGGATATGTATCACCTCCCCTCTGAAATGTCAACTTTTTTATTCGTGTTCCCTCGGCGTCGATTAAAAAAATATGAGGCCCTCCGTCTTTGCTTGAGTTGAAGACCAGATGCCTTCCGTCCGGAGACCAGGATGGCGCCTCGCATCGTCCCAGGTTGGCGGTCAGAACCCTGAAATCTGACCCATCCGGGTGGATGGTACAGATGTTGTGCGTTCCATCTTTCAGGGAATCGAAGGCGATGCGGTCCCCCCTGGGAGACCAGGCTGGATGGGTGTTGTATTTTCCTTCAAAGGTCAACCGCTGCACGTTTTCGCCATTGGCGTCCATGAGGTAGATCTGGGGATTGCCCCCGCGATTGGAGATAAAGGCGATCTTCTTGCCATCCGGCGACCAGGTGGGGGAGACGTCGATGGCCGGGTGATTGGTCAGCCGCACCAGGCCCGAACCATCTTGACGGATGGTGTAAATCTCCGGGTTCCCATCCTTGCTCAGAGTCAAGGCCAGGCGCTGCCCGTCGGGCGACCAGGCCGGAGAAATATTCAGGCCGGGATAGTGGGAAATATTTCGCTCCTCCCCGGTGCGTAAGTCCTTGATGTATAAATCGGGGTTGCCCGCTTTGTAGGAGGTGAAGGCGATCTTCGTCCCATCGGGCGACCAGCGAGGGGAAAGGCAGATGGACCGGTGGCGAGTGATCTGGGTAACGTTTCGCCCGTCGAAGTCCATCAGGTAGATCTCTTTATTCCCTGTGGCCTTGGAAACAAAAACGACCTTCGTCTGGAAGATCCCCTGCTCCCCGGTGAGGGCAAAGATAATCTCGTCGGCGAAGCGATGCACCATGCGGGGCAGGTCGGGGATCTCGCCTATGTAGCGCTTGCCGATGATCAGCTCCTTCTTCACCACATCGTAAAGGCGCGCTTCCAAGCTAAATGAGAGATCCTTGTAAGTGACCTCTCCCTTCACCAATGCCTCAGCCCCTATATGGGCCCATTTTCGAAAGTCAATGCCCTCGAGGTCCATTCCTGCCGGCCCTGGCCCACTTCCGGGGGCCCCTTCAGCGGGTGGAATTCGAACGTGATTTTCCATGAAGGTCTTGGGGTCAAGGAGGGCGAAGAACCCGGAGAGGCTTAAATCATCGCTCAGGATGTCCGTGGCCCGCTCCCCGAGCTTCATGCTATCGCTGGAGGACTGGGGGGTCTTGAAGGAAGAAATGGCAATGGGAAATCGCCGGAAAGAGGGGGAGCGGATGTCAATGTAAACTTTCGCCCTTAGGGGCTCGCCGCAGATGCCCGCCAAAAGAAAGAGGGCCACGATGATAAAAAGGCCCTTCTTCATGTCTCCGCCTCAGAGGTCTGAGGGCGTGAAGCGAACGCCCACATCAAATTGGCTCCCTTCAAACCCCGGTGGCAGGGGAGGGAGAGGATTCGCCTTTTTGATCGCTCGGAAAGCGGATTCATCCAAATAAGGGTTCCCCGATTTCTTCTCAAATTGGATGTCTTCGATCTGTCCATCCTTAGCAATGCGGATGGCGATGATCGTCTCCAAATTCTTCTTCCCCCCCAGGGCCCCCTCCGGAAGGACCCAGCCGCTGCGAATGCGCTCCCAGATCAGGTTATAGTAGAGCTTGAACTTGATGTTCAGAATCCCGGAGGAAGCTCCGCCGCTTCCCCCTTCGCCCGGTTCCAGCGCCCCCGTGCTCCCGATGGTCACCCGCCGGCGGATGCCCTCGATCGCCGAACTCACCTGGCGGGCTTCCTTTTCCCGGCGAATGCGCTCGACGGCCGTATCCACACTTTTGGCTTGCTGACGCTTACGGATGCCTTCAATGGCCTCAGCGATCTTCTTCTCTGGGTCTACTTTTTTGGCGGCAGAAAGAGAAATTGGCTTCTCCTTCTCTCTGGCCTTCGGTCTCTCCATAGCGGGAGGCAAACCAGAGGGCTGAGTTTCGATAGAGGGCACGGGCAGCACTTCCCCCACCGGGCCAAAGGTCGGCGCCGGGCTGACCAAGCGCACGGAATAGACCGGGGAATACAATATCCTTGAGGAGGCCAGATTGGGCAGCAGGAACAGGCCCAAGATGGCCAGCATGTGCAGGGCCAAAGAGAGGAAGATCATCTCCCCCATCCTCGAATTTTGGGGGAACCCATGCAGGACATTGATGCTCAGGGAAGTCTTCACCTCCGTTCCTCAAAAGGCTCCGTGACCATCCCCAGTTTTTCGATGCCCGCGTTCTTGATCTCGGCCATGGTCTGGACCACAAACCCGTAAGGGACGCTGCGGTCCGCCCGCAGGAGTACTTCCTTGTTGAGCTTGGCGGCTACGCTCCGCTGCAATCGCCGTCTAAGCAAGAGGGGGTCCACTTTCTCCTGATTGATGAAAACCTCCCGCTTGGCGTTGATGGTGATGACCAAACGCTCCTCTTGGCCTTCGATGGGCTGAGAAGTGGTCTGGGGAAGATCCACATCGATGCCCTGCTGCATCATCGGGGCCGTAACCATGAAAATGATCAGCAAGACGAGGATCACATCCACCAGGGGGGTGACGTTGATATCGGACATAGCATGATTTTCGCCCCTCGACCCCTGCATCAAACCTACCTATGGAAGGCACATGGACTGCATCTAAGGTTTTAAAAAATGTCTTTCCACAATGTTCAAGAACTCCGCGGAGAAGTTCTCCATTTCTGAGCTTAATACCCTGATGCGATTTATATAGTAATTATAAGCCACCACCGCCGGGATGGCTGCGGCCAATCCCGCTGCCGTGGCGATCAGGGCCTCCGAAATTCCCGGGGCCACCACGGCTAAGGTAGCCGAGCCCCGCATCCCGATCCCCCGGAAGGCGTCCATAATGCCCCAGACCGTACCGAAGAGCCCGATGAAGGGAGTGGTGGAACCGGTGGTAGCCAAAAACCCCAGGGCCCGCTCCAGCTTCGTCAGCTCCGAGGTGGCCGCTTGGCGCATGGCCCGGCTGACATTCCCCACCCCGCTGAGCTCAATGCTCAAAGCCGTCGGGTCGCTGACCTCCCGTAAATTATCCGGATTGGGCTTGGCTTTGCTTAGCTTATTCATCTCCACGTACCCTGCGCGGAAAACCTCAGCGGTCGGGCTGTAGCGGAGCTTCTTCGATTCCCCGAAGATGGAGGAGAGTTGCTTGCCTTCCCAGAAGATGCGCAGGAACAGCCTCGATTCCTTATCCGCTCTCTTGATTAGACGGAGCTTGGAGAAGATGATGGCCCAGGAGAGGATGGAAAAAAAGAGCAGGATGATGAGGACAACTTTGACTACCGGGCCCGAGTAGAGAATTAGATCCACCACGCTTCCCCGAAACCCCCCTCCCAGGCCTGTCGGGAAAAGCTGCCCTATATTCCAGAGGGTGAAAGAGATCAACGATCCCCCCCTTTCGACAAAAAAATTAACTTCTTAGATTTGATGGTCTCGTAAAAAGTCCCCAAAGTGGTCATTGCGAGCGGAGCCCTGCACTGCATGGTGTTCAGGGCGGAGCGAAGCAATCTCGTATTTCGTAAGTGCGTGATTTCAAGGGATTGCTTCGTCGCTACGCTCCTCGCAATGACATGTGCTTGGACTTTTTACGATTTCATCAGATTTAATATATAAAAATTAATTTAGACCGTCAATCCTGTTCGATGCCCTTTCTCCAGAATGCCCGGGGGCAACTTTCAACCGCCGGCCACTGGAGGGAAGACGCTAAGCACATCGCCCGGATGGAGAGCTTCTTCAGCCTTTCGGTGAATCCCGTTCACCAGGGTGATCGTCGGCATAGACTCCGGAATCTTCAGCTTTTTAAGGACCTGGCCCACGGTTGCCCCTTCCTCGAGCTCCAGCGAACAGGTGTATTTACCGCTCCCCGCTGGAAGGTAATCCCTTAAGTTGGCGAAAAGTTTGACATCCACTTTCATGCCCGGGGTTTTGCCCCTTTCTATTTTTCATTTCATTTTATGATCATTTTTTTTAAAAAGTCAATTCCTTTCCTCCGCATCCTTCGAGCCAGGCCTAACTATTATTTCCTTGTCCAGGCGGGAGGCGGGGAGTTCTTGCCCGCCCCCTCCATGAAAGAAGCAATGCCTCATGATGCCCAGCGAAGCGCCCTGGGTTCCCGGACCCACGAGCCCATCGAAGGTTACGCCAAATTTTGCAAGTTGGTACTAGTCCATTCATTGACTTGTCCCCCCGGTGCGTCTATAATTTAAATTGAATCCTAAATTTTCGCGCGCGAATAATTTATTCAAAAAATGAATCCTTTAAGGTTTCTGCCCAAAATCCCCTTCCTGAACCGCCTTTCTTTGCGCACCAAGCTGGTCTTCAGCTTTCTATTCGTGGTCATCGTCGGCGGCGTCCTTTCTTCCCTCATCGGCACGCAGCTCGTTGCCGATACCATCATCCTTCAGGCTCACAATAAGGTCAAATACGACCTCAGCACCGCCTGGCTGGTTTACAATGAAACCCTCAGCCGCATCCGCGATGTGGTTCAACTCACCGCTTCCGGCCGCACCATTCTCGACTACCTGCAATCCGGTCGCTTAAAAACCCTGGAGGAATTTTTGATCAGGCGCCGCAAGGAATTCGGCCTGGACATTCTCACCCTGACCGACGCCAAAGGGAAAGTGATCCTCAGGACCTACTATCCTTTTCATGTCGGCGACGATCAATCTTCCGACGAATTGGTTAGGGGAGCCCTGAACCGGCAAACGGTGGCTTCCACGGCCATTGTTTCCCGGGAGGAATTGCAGCGGGAAGGGAGCGATTTGCCCGAGCGCGCTTTCATGATGTTCGTCCCCACCTCCAGAGCCAAAGAACGCCCTGGGGACCGGGAGACTTCTGGGATGATGCTCAAGGCCGCTGTCCCGGTCCTGGATGATGCCGGTGGCCTCCTGGGGGTCCTCTACGGAGGCATGCTCCTCAACCGCAACTATCAGATTGTGGACAAGGTGCGGGACCTCCTTTACGGCGGGGGCCGGTATAAAGAGAAAGAGAGGGGTACGGCCACCATCTTCCAGGGAGACCTGCGCATCTCCACCAACGTGCGCAATGAGAGGGGGGAGCGGGCGATCGGAACGCGCGTCTCCGAGGAAGTCTCCGAGGCAGTGATCCAGAGAGGGCAGCTCTGGTTGGATCGGGCTTTCGTGGTCAAGGATTGGTACATCACGGCCTATGAGCCCATTCGGGACATCACCGGCCGGATCGTGGGCATTCTTTACGTGGGCATGCTCGAAGCCCCGTACATCGATCTTAGGAACAAGGTGGTCTTCAGTTTTTTCGGCATCGGCATCCTGGGTGTTTTCCTCGTCCTCCTGCTCTCTTTCTTCATTACCACGGGGATCATTCGGCCGTTGCGCCAGATGGTCTGGGCCACGCGCCAGATCGCTGAGGGCGACCTCTCCCTGGAACTCTCCATTTCCTCTAAGGATGAGATCGGGCAATTGGCCGAGTCTTTCAAACACATGCTCGTCCGCCTCAAGCAGGCCCGCCAGGAACTGGAAGACTGGGGAAAGACTCTGGAAGAAAAGGTGGAACAGCGCAGCCAGCAGCTCAAAAGAATCCAGGAGCAACTCATGCAATCGGAAAAGTTAGCTTCCCTCGGAAGGTTAGCTTCCGGCGTGGCCCACGAGATCAACGGCCCTCTCACGGGCATTCTCACCTTCTCCCACCTCCTGATGCGCAAGTCAAAAGAGAATCCCGAACTGCAACGAGACTTGGAACTGATCGTCAAAGAGACGACCCGCGTCTCCACCATCGTTCGCGGCCTTCTGGATTTTGCCCGGGAGATCAAGCCCCAGAAAAAGTCCTGCAACATCAATGAGCTCATCCTGCAAACTCTCTCTCTAGTGGAACGGCAGTCGGTCTTCCACGACATTCGCATCGTCAAACATCTAAACCCGCAGGTTCCGATGGTCCTTTTGGATGCCAATCAAATCCAGCAGGTCTTCATGAACATCCTCCTGAATGCCGCCGATGCCATGCCGGCGGGAGGGACCTTGACCATCACCAGCAGCTTGGCTCCTCAGGATTCTTTCGTTCAGGTTCAGTTTGCCGACACAGGATATGGCATCTCCCAGAAGAATTTGAGCAAGATTTTCGACCCCTTCTTCACCACCAAGGCGGATAAAAAAGGGACAGGGTTGGGCCTGGCGGTGAGCTACGGGATCATCGACCGCCATCGCGGCCACATTGAGGTGGAAAGTGAGGAGGGCAGAGGGACAACCTTCACCATCAAACTGCCCCTGGAGGCCTTGGAGGAAGTGCCATGGCCGTAATCAGGAAGGTCCCTTGAAGGTTACCTCAAGAGGGATTATGCCCGCCGGCAAAATCTTAGTGGTGGATGACGAAGAAATCGTCTGCCAGAGTTGCGATCGCATCCTGACCGAAGAGGGATATGAGGTGCAGACCCGCCCCAGCGGTCGAGAGGCATTGCAGCTCCTCTCCGAAGAACCTTTCGATGTGGTCATCGTCGACCTGAAGATGCCCGGCATGAGTGGGATGGAGTTGCTTCAGGCCATTAAGCGCGATTCCCCGGACATCCCCGTGATCATGATCACGGGGTACTCCACCGTGGAGACGGCCGTGGAGGCCATGAAATCTGGAGCTTTTGATTACCTGCCCAAGCCCTTTACCCCCGACGAAGTGGCCGTGGTCGTCAAGAAAGCTCTGGACAGCAGGAGCATGCTTTTAGAGAACATCTACCTGCGGGGCGAGCTCCAGACCAAGTACCGCTTCGAAAATATCATCGGCACCAGCAAGAAAATGCAGGAGGTCTACCGCCTGATCGGAAAAGTGGCTCCCACCAACAGTACGGTCCTGATCACGGGAGAGAGTGGCACGGGCAAAGAGCTCATCGCCCGGGCCATTCACTACAACAGCCTGCGAAAGGAGCGCCAGTTCGTTCCCGTCGATTGTGCTGTGCTTTCGGAAAACCTCCTGGAAAGCGAGCTCTTTGGCCACATCAAAGGCTCCTTCACTGGAGCCATCGTCACCAAGCCCGGCCTCTTCGAAGTGGCCGATGGAGGGTCGCTCTTCCTGGATGAAATCGGAAACATTAGCCTGACCATGCAAAGCAAGCTCCTGCGGGTAATCCAGGAAAGAGAGTTTACTCCCGTGGGCGGGACCAAGCCGAAGAAGGTAAATATCCGCCTGGTCGCCGCCACCAACCAAGACCTGCAGGAGAAAATAAAAGAAGGAACGTTCCGGGAGGACCTCTATTACCGCCTGAACATCGTCCCCATTCACCTCCCCCCCCTGCGGGAGCGACCGGAAGACATCCCCCTCCTGGCCCAGCATTTTCTAAAAAAATATTGCCAGGAAACAGGAAAGGATATCAAAGGAATCTCTCCCCCAGCCATGGAACTCCTGATGCATTATTCCTGGCCGGGGAATGTAAGGGAGCTGGAAAACATCATGGAAAGGGTCGTGATCATGACCGATGAGGAGATTATCCTGCCCAGCCACCTTCCCTTCCCCGTTCAAGAAACGCCGGAGGGAATGACTTACAACATTCCCAAGACTAGCGAAGAGCTCAGAGAGTTGAAGAGGCAACTGCGCGACAAGGCTGTGGAGCAGATTGAAAGGCTCTTCGTCCTGGAAGCGCTCAGTCGGAACGACTGGAACGTTACCCGTTCCGCCAAAGAAGTAGGCATGCTGCGCCCAAACTTTCAGGCCCTCATGCGAAAATACAGTATCCGGTCAGCGGGCCGAGAAGATTGATTGCCCGAACCCTGCATAAAATAAAAATGCATAGCATCAATTTCTAACATCATGAAATTCAAAGATAAAATAAATTTTATGCATATCAGTTAAATACATATCCTGAATTTCCCACAACTCGTCTCTCCCCATAGTTAAAAAATATTAAATAAAAACAAATAGTTGAAGACGAAAGAGAATCATTTACTCTTTGGCGTGTAATTTGCACTTTGGCTATCAAGAATTTTTTGATTTATTGGATCTCCCTCAACGGAGGAAAACCAGATGGAAGAAGGAACAATCCTTATCGCCAGCGGGGATGAACCATTCGGGGAGTATCTCTACCATCAATTGATCAACCTCGACTGGGCCATTTCCCGGGCCAGCATGGTCAGCGAACTCCTCAGAAAGGTCAGGGGCGGAGAAGTGGATATCCTCCTTCTGGACAGTACTCTGGAGGGGATCCCCTCCTACGACCTTATCTCTCTTATTCGGAAGATCGACCCCAGGTTGCCGATCATCCTCTTTTCCGAAGATTCATCCCTGGAAACGTCCAAGCGGGTCCGCCACGAAAAAATCTTTTTCTTAGCCATGAAACCCATCGACCAAGCAGAAGTTCGCACGGCCGTTGGGGATGCGATAAAAATGCTCAACCAGCAGAAACAAAGGAGGGATACGAAAATGGCCAAAGTGATTGCCTTGCGCCCTGAAGAAGACCTCAACCTATCCAGGGTCCGAGAAATCTGCAAAGAACATCAGGGGAAAAAGGGAGATCTTCTCATCGTTCTGCAGAAGATTCAGGGCATCTTCGGGTATGTTCCCCGGCCGACGATCGAAATCGTGGCCCAGGCTCTCAGCGTTACTACCAGCGAAGTCTTCGGTGTTCTCACCTTCTACAACCGATTCCACCTCAACCCCCGGGGGAAACACACCGTCCGGGCTTGCCGCGGAACGGCGTGTCATTTCAAGGGGTCTTCTTCGATCATTGATTCCATCAGGAGCCATCTCCGCCTTTTACCGGGGAAAGAGACAACCGACGACTTTCTTTTCAGCATGGAAGAAGTAGCTTGCCTGGGCGCCTGCGGCATTTCCCCGGTTATGACCTTAGATGAGGATACTTTCGGACACCTTACGCCAGCGTTGGCCCTGGAGACCATCGCCCGTTACGAGGCCGCAGAAAAAGTGGCCGAAGAACCGGCCGAGGAGAAGAAAGCAGCTTGATGATCATTATGCTTTGAGCCGGAAAGGCGGAAATTCGGCCTCCGGCTTCGTAAAGGAGGGCACCATGGAAAAGATCGAAAAATTGGAAGGATACGCAAGGGACCGCTATCTCCACGAGGGGCCGGCGATCAGCCTGATGGAAGCCAAGAAGTACCAAGAGTTCATCTCCCGGCAGCGGCGCGAAGTGTTGTACAATTGCGGAATCGTTAACCCCGAAGACATCGACGCTTACATAAAAAATGGAGGGTTCAAGGCCCTGGAGATGGCCGTGATGACCATGATCCCCGAGAAAGTCGTGGAGCAGGTCAAGCAGGCGGCCCTGCGGGACCGCAGCGCCGAGGGCCGTCCCACGGCTCTCGAATGGGAAGCTTACCGTCAGGTCCAGCACCTCCCCCACTACGTCGTCTCCACCCGAACGGGGGGGTACTCGGAGGCCTGGATAGAACGGACCCTTCTCGAGGGCAACCCTTTTGCTCTGATCGAAGGGATGGCCATCGCCGCCTATGCGCTCGGGGGCGTAGGAAAGGGAATCGTATACATCCCCCCGGCTTACAAGCCTCTGGCCTTCCGCCGGATGACCCAGGCGACCAATGCTGCCCGAGCCCGCCGCTACCTCGGTGGCAACATCCTGGCGATGCCTTTCAGCTTCGACGTCGAGATCCGCGAGGCTGTGGGCGAGGACCAATTGCCCAAGGAGCACAATCCCTTCATCTGCGGGGAGTGCGCCAGAGCGCTCTTCGATCTCGAGGAGGCGGTTAAATACGAAAACTTCAAAAACGTTGAGGCTTGGCCCAGACCTTTCTATGTGAACAACGTCGAAACCTACGCGACGATCCCCCTCGTTCTGAATAAAGGTGCGGAGGGGTTCGCCTCGATGGGGAGCAAGAACGCCACGGGCACCAAGATCTTCGCCCTAACAGGCAAAACCAAACACCCCTGTCTGTTGGAAGCGCCCATCGGCTCCACCCTCTCCGATCTGATGAAAATGGCCAACGGCGATGTCAGTGGAATGGACGGAGAGTTGAAGGCCTTTCAGCTTGGCGGCCCCAGCGGAGGAATCTTCCCGGGAAGGTTCCAGAACACACCCATTGATTTTGATTCCTTGGCCAACATTGGCTGGAAGATCGGTTCCGGGCATATCGTCCTGATGGATGAGAAGGTGTGCATCGTGGACATGGCCCGTTATGCCTTAAACCAGCTGGCCGCCGAAGCCTGCGACCGCTGCCAGCCCTGTGGCAAGGCGATTAAGAACCTCCTGGCCATCCTGAACCGCCTGACCAAGGGCTTCGGAGAACTCGGAGACTTGGAAACCATTGAGATTTTCGCCAATCGCATCCAGGCGCAGTCGCGATGCCACTTCGGGAAGGCGGCGGTTGCTCCCCTACTCACGAGTATGAGCTACTTCCGCGAAGAGTACGAAAGCCACCTGAAGCAGCGCTGCCCCGCCAACTTCTGCAAAGATCTGAGCAAGGTTGCCGAGCCTTCGCTCAAACTGGCTGCCTGAAAGACTTCCTTCCTTGCCCCGTTGGGTAAGTTTTTCACCCCAGCGGGGCAGTTCCCTTTTTCGGAAATCTCTCAAAAAATGTTTGACTAAATTTGCCCCATTTCGTAAAGTTTTTTGCGGGCAGCAAAAAGGAGAGACCGTCTTATGCCCTACCTGAAAGGAAACCTTCACCTCCACACCACCTTCTCCGACGGAGCCCAGACCCCGGCAGAAATGCTGGCCATCTATCAAGACCTGGCTTATGACTTTATCGCCATCACGGACCATGATTACCTCATCAAGCCCGGATACTGGGAAAGCATCCCCAACGGCAACAGGAGTTTGATCGTCTTTAAGGGAATCGAGTTAGAATATGCTCCCCTGCGCTACCAGCACATAGGGAAGATCCTCGGAGATGGGGAGACCCTCTTCGTCTTCAACCACCCTCAGCAATATCGCCTCTCCATCTCTGAGGTCAAGCGGCAGATTGAGTTGATCTCCCATGACCTCCCCCTCCACTGCTTGGAAGTCACGGATAAAGGCTTTTATACCGAACTTTATGACACCCCGGAGATCCCATTGCCGAAGATCGCCTCAGACGATGCCCATTACCCCGAGCAGTGTGGCCGGGCCTGGATCGAAGTGCAGAGCCAGCGGGAACGAGATTCGATTCTCCGAGCCGTCAAAGAAGGAAATTTTAAGATCGGCTTGAAATAGGATTCGGGAAACTCAAAGGAAGAAACTCACGTCTCCCTTCCCTTTGCGCAGGACCTTGGGCACATCATCCGTCAGGTCGATGATGCTGGAGGGCTCGGAGACCAAAACCCCCCCATCGATGACCAGGTCTAACGCGGCTCCCAGTTTGCGGTCGATCTCGGAAGGGTCGTACAACACTTCTCCGTCGGGGAGCATGGCGCTGGTGCTGATGATCGGATGTCCCAGCTCTTTGACGATGGCCAGGCAAATCGGATTATCCGGAACCCTGATTCCGGCGGTCTTGCGCCTGGTGAGCATGATCTTGGGGACAAGCTTGGTCCCTTCGAGAATGAAGGTGTAGGGACCGGGGAGGAGGTGTCTCATCGTCTTGTAAGCATAGTTGGAAACTTTCGCGTAGAGGCTGATGTCCTTTAGGTCGGCGCATATAAAACTGAAAGGGCGGAGCTTTTCAGTTCTTTTGATCAGGTAGATGCGCTCGATGCCTCTTTTGTTGTAAATGTCGCAACCTAACCCGTAGACCGTGTCCGTGGGGTAAGCGATAACTCCCCCTTTCTGCAGAGCTTCTACGACGTGTTTGATCAGCCGGGGCTGCGGGTTCTGGGGATTGATCCGCATTAGCATCTCCATCCTCCTTACTTCCCCTCATGTTGGGAGCTCTGAAAAAGGTAGCTTTGGGGCGCAAAGGATTCTTCTCGCCTCCCCGGGAGGAAACGTTCGCCTGAAAAATCCCGGGGGTTCTGCATAAATGATTAAACCCCAATTTCCGCAAAATGACAAGATTTTAAATTCTTCTTGTGCAGCCCAAACCCTATATGTTAATTTAAAAGAAACGTTTCGCCTTCAGCTTTCAGCTCCTTTTCATTTTCTTTTGTCTCCCGGACCGCTGTTTGGTGAATATTGAAGGTTTGCATATTTTTTCTGAGGGAAAATTTGAAATG
>Ga0315280_10005921_pt1 | contig 17137 bp, 17 predicted proteins | sample YL17G06_40_MG_FD_203697 | JGI IMG/M metagenome (GOLD analysis project Ga0315280, IMG submission 203697) | Sediment microbial communities from Yellowstone Lake, YNP, Wyoming, USA - YL17G06_40 | ecosystem: Environmental > Aquatic > Freshwater > Lake > Sediment | place: USA: Wyoming | collected...
AGGAAATTGCCCAGAAGGCCGACCAGCAGCAGCTTGGCGCGCTAACCCAGGACGTTTCTACGCAGCGCACGGACCTGGACAACACGAAGAAGGCCCTCGACGCCGTCCGCTCTGACCTCGGCATGACACGCAGCGAATTCGGCACGCTCATCGCCCGCAACCACGACGAGATCGACCAATTGCGGAAGATGGGCGAACGCGATTATTTTGAGTTTACGCTCGACCGCAGGCGCCCGCAGCGCGTGGCTGGCATTGGGCTGACCTTGAAGCGCACCAACGTCAAGCGCCATCGTTTCAACTTGGCCCTGCTCGTAGACGACATGGAGATCGAAAAGAAGGACCGCACCATCAACGAGCCAATTTTCTTCTACGTGAAGGGCTCAAGAAAGCCCTTTGAGTTGGTAGTGAATAGTGTACAATCGGACGTGGTGAAGGGGTATCTCAGTGCCCCTAAGGGTGCTACGGAACTCGCGGCGCGTTAGAGGGGAGCGCGCAAGTGGGCTATTCCAGGAGATCCGATCGCGACGATCGGGTCTCCCGATCCTGCACAGCGTATAGCTTCTCGCATCTTAGACCGGGCTGGACAAAGCGCCAAGGTCCGGCCATGAACAAACCATTGGAGGTTCAGTCATGGTCAAGCGCGTTTTGCTAGCCGTTTGCCTCACCTTTCTCGGCGTTTCACTGGCACAGGCGGAATCGTTGGCGCGGGGAGAGAGAATCAACATCCCCGCGGGGACGATGATCCATTGCCGCGTGACACAGACCCTTACCACCAAGTTGAACTTCCAGGGCGACCCTTTCACGGCCACCGTATCTGAGCCGGTCATGGTGGAAGGGCGCGAGGCGATCCCCGTGGGCGCAGTCATCGAAGGACGCATCGCGCTCATGGAACGTCCCGGGCGCATCAGGGGCGTGGGTCAGATGCGGTTAACGGCCGACAGGATCTCCTTCCCGGACAGCCGCACCTTCCCTCTCAGCGCGGTCCTGATGACCGCTTATGGCGCGGAGAACGCTAAGGTAGTTGGCAGCGAAGGGACGGTCAAAGGGCCAAGCTCACGCCTCCAGGACGTGAAGGAAATCGGTGGCGGGACAGCCGTGGGCGGTGTGATGGGGTTGCTCTTCCATCATCCCTGGATGGGCGCGACCGTGGGGGGAACGGTGAGCTTGGTCGACCGCCTGCGCCGGCGCGGGAAAGACCTCAACATCCCCTCGGGCACGCAGCTCAACTACCAGTTAACGCGGGCGCTGGAGGTTTCGCGCGAGGATCGACGCGAGGTTTCTTCGCAGCGTAACCCATTCAGCAGCAACTGAGAGTTTCCGTTTCAGCCCCAGGCCATCACTCGAGAGCACGTTCGGGGCGGGCGAAGAACCCGCTGCTGATCTGAGCGCGCGGCGCCTACTTCTCAGCGCGCACGGTGATGCTCGCCAAGCCATAGTCCGGCCCACGCAGGTAGTCGTAAACCACTTCTTTCAGCACGGTCACCTGGCTAAACCCAGCCCCTCGGATGACGTTGAGGTAGACGTCTTTTCTCAGCGCGCCGGCTACGCAGCCAGCCCACGCTTCCAGGTCGGCGCGCACCGCTGGGGGGATGTCTCCGATTGAGACAATGTCCGATACCGTGATCGCACCTCCCGGCTTCAGAACTCGGTGAGCCTCGCGAAAGACCTTGGCCTTGTCCGGCGCCAGGTTGATGACGCAGTTCGAGATGTTACGGTCCACGGTGCCGGAGGCGATGGGCAGATCTTCAATCTCGCCCTTGCGGAACTCGACGTTGGCAAAGCCACCGCGCGCCACGTTCGCGCGAGCCTTGGCCAGCATGTCGTCCGTCATGTCCACGCCGATGACGTGTCCCCCGGGCCCTACACGGCGCGCGGCAAGGAAGCAGTCAACGCCCGCACCGCTCCCCAGATCGAGCACCGTCTGGCCGGGCTGAAGGTCAGCGTCAGCCGTCGGGTCGCCGCACCCAAGGCCCAGGTCGGCACCTTTGGGCACTGACGCGAGCTCTGCGGGGTTGTATCCCTGGGCCATGGTGGCAATGTTGTACAGCTCATCGCCTGGTGCTTCCGTCCTGTCGCAACAACTCTTGCGCTCGCCACGCGCAATGGCGGCGTACTTCTCCTCGACGGCCTTCTTGATCGTGTTCTCATCAACCGGCGGCGTTTTCTCGGCCATGATTTTGTTCGTCTCCTTCCCGTTCAATGCGGTCATTTGTCGGATATAACCCGTCCGTAGGAACCCGACCGGCTCAGGCGGTCGAAGTACGAGTACGCGACGCGGGCAATTTCCTCCACAGCCTGCTCCCCTTCCTTGTCGCGAGCCAGATAGGTGGTCATCACAGAGAGAATGAACGGGTGGCCGGGGACCTCGATGATGCCGGTATCACAGCGCACGGCTTCAAGTTCGCCAGGCTTGTCGGCGATGGGGACCGTATCGGGAAGGGCTTTGTGAAACACGCTTTCCTTGGGCAGCTTGAGGAGCCGGAGATATTCTTCGGTGTGCTTCGCATCGAGCGCCTGGCCGGCGCGGACGTTCTCGAGCAGCGTCAGCATCTCGCGCGGCGTGGAGACGTTTTCGTTGCCGCCGCGCGCGGCCTCCAGATCCATCATTCGTCGCCGCAGCTTGGTTTCTTTCAGGCCGAGCCGTGCGGTGCTCGCATTGATGTTGTCCCTCCCCAGCCGGTCGATCAGGATGTTCGTAGCGGAATTGTCGCTCAGCACCACCATGAGCACCGCAAGGTCACGCAGTGTCATGGTGACGGTGCCCTCGCCGAGCATGTAAAGGATGGGTCCTCCCCCGACCGTCTCGCTGCGGCGGATGGCATGCTTCTCGTCAAGCGACAGCTTGCCCTCCTGCTCTTGGCGCATCAATTCGAGCAGGATTGTGAGCTTGATGGAGCTCGCCTGGGGAAAGACCGTGTCCGGGTGAAGGAAAAAGGTCTCGCCGGTTGAGAGGTCTTTGATGGCGTAACCCATAACACCGTTCAGGCGCTCGGCCACGCACTGCAAGTCGGCCTCGAGTTGCGCGTGCAATGCGGCGTGCAGGGTCTCCTGGGCCCGCGCTCGTTGCGTAGAGGCAAGAAAGGAAATCGCGAGAATCAGTGCAAACAAAGACAAGCGAATTCTCAAGTCGAGACTCCTTGAGGGCAAACAACCTTCCGTCTCAGTCATACTAATAATGCGGCTTCAGGGTCGGTATTTGCGATCTTAAATCGCAGTTCGAAAATCCGAAATCCAAAATCCCCTAGGACCCAATGTACTTCGCGTAGATTCCGCGCGCCACCGCGGGATCCCGCGTGCCTTTGACGATCGCACGGCCGTCCGAGAAGATTGTCAATTCGTACGGGTCGAGAAAACACTTGAGCAGGAATTCGTTGGCCTTTACAGGTCCGAACCGCTCCAGGCGTGCCTCGAGCACCGTGAGATCCAGAGCTCGGGACCCCGTCTGATGGATTTGGACGGAGTTCCGCCCGCACAGGCTGATTTGAGTTGGCCCGCTGCGCTCGAGGTAAAGGAATTCCCTCGCGCCGCAGGCCCGGCACTGGGGATCTCTACGCGGTCTAACCTGCTGGAACCGATTCTCCCAGACATCGTAGGCGAGCAGCGACCCGTGCAACTCTGCCTCGCGGCCGAGCAGGATTTTGAGCGTCTCGGTCACCTGGATGGCCACCGCCCATGAAACCGCGGGACTAATCACTCCCACGGTGTCACAGGTGTCATGCAGGCCCTGGGGCGGCCTGGGGAAAACGCAGGCCAAGCACGGCGAGCGCCCCGGGAGAATCGTCATAGTAGTGGCAGAGCTTGCCACGACGGCGCCGTAAATCCAGGGGACGCCGAGCTTCACGGAAACGTCATTCACCAGGTAGCGCGTTTCGAAGTTATCAGTCGCATCGAGCATCACCTCGAAGCCCTCGACGAGTTCTTCAATATTCCGGCTATCGGCATCCGCGACCACGCCCTCGACATGAACATCAGTGTTGATGTGTTTGAGTTTCCGCTCCGCGGCGACAGCTTTCGGCAAGCTCTCCCGCGCGTCCGCTTCATCGAAGAGTATCTGCCGTTGGAGATTGCTTTCTTCCACGTAATCGCGGTCCACGATGCGCACGGTGCCCACGCCGGCCCGGACGAGCGCATTGGCTTGCGCGGTACCCAACGCTCCGCAGCCGATGATCACTACTTTCGAGCGCAGAAGCTTCTCCTGCCCCTCGGCTCCGATAGGCTGGAAGAGAATCTGGCGAGAGTACTTTTCTCGATTCATACTTCAGCAGTCAGTCCTTGGCCATCAGCATACCCTCTGTTTACGGGGGGCTGAAGCCCAAGATGACACCCAAGCCCAACATTATACCCTTCTTGAACTCAGGCCGACCGCGGCCGGGTGCCCCGGCTCTGTCATATCGAAAAACTGCTGGACGCGGGAGCCTGCGGGGAGCGATGATATAGCTAATCCAAACGTCGTCATTTTCCTGTGGCTCGATGGCCAGACACATCCCGATGCCTCCCTCCTCTTGGACCATGAGCGAACCGATACCCTTCGAAAGAGAACGGCGCGAGATGATCGAGATACAGCTCCGCCAGCGCGGCATTCGGGACGAGCGCGTGCTCGAAGCCATGTATCAAGTCCCGCGCCACGAGTTTGTGCCCCCGGGCTTTCTCAAAGCAGCTTACGAGGACCGGCCTCTGCCCATCGGCGAATCGGAAACCATCTCCCAGCCCTATATTGTGGCTGCCATGACCCAAGCGGCTGGGGTTCGTCCGGGGGACAAGGCTTTGGAAGTGGGCGCCGGCAGCGGGTACCAGGCAGCCATCCTGGCGTACCTAGGCGCGAAAGTCTACACGATAGATCGAAACCCTCAGCTCGTGGAGACGGCCCGCGCGCGGCTGTCACGCCTCGGCTTTGCCGCGATCGAGGTGATCTGCGGTGACGGCAGCGAAGGCTACGCGTCCCAAGCCCCTTACCAGATCATCCTGGTCACCGCTGCGGCCCCGGATGTCCCCCAGATTCTTCTCGACCAGCTCGCCGAGGACGGCCGCATGGTCATCCCCGTGGGCGACCTTTTCCACCAGGACCTCCTCTTGCTTCTGAAGCATGCCAACCAAACCACCACGCGCATGCTCGACCCGTGCCAGTTCGTTCCCTTAATTGGCAAATGTGGCTGGCCCGAAAAGCATGGAGGGTTTCTCTAGTTGTCAGCAACTCAAGGTCATTGGAAAAAACGAGTCGACAGTCGTCAGTTGAAAGTCCACAGCAAGCCGCCCTTCTCTATTCACTTTCGACTGTTGACTTTCAACTGTTCTTCTGGCCTTTTGACTACCGACTCTCGACTCTCGTATAGTCTCGCCTGATGTCTGAGCCTTTCCTGAGTATAGTGATCCCCGCTTATAACGAAGCCCTGCGCATCCGGAGCACGGTTGAAAAGGTACGGGGCTACGCGGCATCGAAGCCCTTTCCCGTGGAACTGATCGTCGTGGACGATGGTTCCACCGACCGCACCCGTGAAGTGGCAACGCAATTTCCTGAGGTGCGCTCGCTTCAGAACGACCGGAATCGAGGCAAGGGTTTCACGGTTCGCCACGGAGCGTTGGAAGCCCGCGGGCGCTATGTTCTTTTCTCCGACGCGGATCTGTCCACACCCATCGAAGAAGCCGACAGGTTGCTGGCGGCCATCGAGTCTTCCGGAGCGGACGCTGCGGTGGGTTCGCGAGCCCTGCAACGGGAGCTGATCGGTGTCCACCAGCCCTGGTTTCGCGAGTTCGCCGGACGATGCTTCAACCTGCTGGTGCGCCTTTTTACCGGGCTCAGACTCCGCGACACGCAATGTGGGTTCAAACTCTTCCGTCGCGAGTCCACGCGCCGGGCATTCGAGCTCCAGCGAGTGGAAGGGTTTGGCTTCGACCCCGAGTTGCTATTCCTGATTGAGCGGCTGGGCGGTAAGGTCATCGAAATCCCGGTGCGGTGGAACAACAACCCCGCCACTAAAGTGCGCTTTCTGCGCGACGCCGTCCGCATGTGTCTGGACCTGATTGCCCTCCGCTGGCGCGCCCTCCGAGGAGAATACTCCGCCTAATTTTGCGCCTGAGAAGTGGATTTTTCTTGACTCCATTGAGGGCGAACTTTATTATCGCGCCGACGCTAGAAAGGAGGTGATCCATGTCCATAGAAAGTAACCTTAGCGAGGGAGCTGAGGCATAGGCGCTCTTTGGCGCTGGTTTCGATGGACCTCTTGCTAGCGACGAGAGGTGAAATGGCAAGGCGCTGAACAGCGCCGTACCCGTACCAAAAGGGTTTGCCAATCTCATCAGTATCCCGGGCCCCTGGCCTTGCGGTTGGCGCACGGCCAGGGGCTTTTCGTTTTTGTTGTAGCGGCGGCCTGCCTGTCCCGACCTGTCCCGATGCTCTCTGTCGGGATGCCTATTATTGGGATGACCGCCGGCTCGGGCGAAATTCGCCATATTGCGTTATAATCGCGCCATGCTGAAGAGCATCCGCCTGAAGAACTTCAAGCTCCACGAGGACACCTCGATTGAGGCCGCGGCGATTACTGTCTTCATCGGCCCCAATAACAGCGGCAAATCCAGCATCTTCCAGGCGCTCCTCCTGCTTCGACAAGCGGCCTCTCGAGGCGATCGGTTTCTGTGCCAGCCCTCCGCCAGTCAGCAACCGCCACCGTCAGAACCATACCAGTACTCGTCGCAACTGACTGTCGATGTAGGTAGGTTTGAGGAAATCGTTCGCCGAACCGGGAATGATATCCATGTTGAGTTTTCGGGGATTGTTCACGCCAGGAAGCCCGTCAGCGGGGTGGAACAAGCGACTGTGACCGCCCAGTTGCGAGTCCGGGAAAACAAACTTGTATTCCACGGCGGGTCAATCGACTGCTCGGGAGTCCAGACCACATGGCAATTTGTTGAAGGCGCTACGCCCAAGAATGCCACCTTCCCACTGGGGGGCGTGGCATTCTTCCTGCACGCCTTGGAGACATTCCAGTTGACGGGTCCTGGCGGATATCAGCCTCCCAGTCCCGGATTATCACAAGAGGCTATGTTGCAGTGCAACGAGACTTCTGGATGGCTTGGCGCCATTCCTGCTAGCCTCCTACGTTCAATACATCCCGTTTATGCGCTTCGGGGATTTGAAGAATGGGGCTACCCGATCACGGATAACCCAGCGCCCAGCCTGGAACTCATGACACTGCATGACAGAGCGGTTGCGCTGCCAAATGCACTGGCGTCAGACCGACGACTCAAGGAGAGGTTGTCTGATCGGTTAGAGGAGCTCCTCCACATCTCCATCGACTTTGAAGTCGTTCCTGGGAAGAGACTCAAGATTTGGGCCAAGCCTTCTGGCAAAAGCGCTGGCGAGACATTGTTCGTGAACGAGGGTACCGGCGCAAATCAGGTGCCATTCATTTTGGTTCCCATTCTTCTTACCGCTCGGAACGAAACGATTCTATTATCAGAGCCCGAGGCGCATCTTCACCCCAAGGCGCAATGTGAGCTCACGCGGATGCTGCTCACTGTTGCCAAAAAGGAGAACATTCAGTTCTTTATTGAAACCCACAGCGAGCACGTGCTCCACACGATTCTTAACGCCGTTGCTAAAGGTGAATGGAACCGCGACGAAGTAGCCCTACATTACTTCCAGAACAAGAATGGCACTGCAGAAGTTAGCAAGCGGGAGATCAATCAGTTCGGCCAAGTGGATGGGGGTCTGCCTGACTTCTTTGAGCAAAGCCTCGCTGAGCTGACCGACTATCTTAAAGCCCTGCGAAAACCCTAGCCTGTGAAACACCGATTCCTATTGGACATAATGGTTCTTTATCACGCCATCAAAGGAGTCGATGAAGCCGAGATACCCGACCCGACGTGCGCTGACCTCATCCAACTCATTGGCGACAATTGTCACGGCATCGTGGTGGATATGACGGTGAAGGAGAGATACGACCATCATCTTTCGGAACTCTTTACCCAGCCGCAATATCAGACCCAAGCGGCGCTGTTCCTCGCGGGCGTTGTTCATAACCCGAAAAAGTTCATCATCGAAACTTCCGAACCGCCGGAGCTCCCAGCATGCGTTATCGGCAACATACCCACTGAGGATCACTACGTGGTTAGGGCAGGGCTGATATCCCTCCCAATTATTGTGACTGCTGAGAAGCGGCTCCTCAATGGCATCAATAAACATCGCGACATCCTTGGCCTGACGGCGATGACGCCGGCTGAGGCCCTCAAGCTCGCCGAAGAAAAGTCTCCGAAGGAAGAAGTCACTTAGTCAGAACCTGGCCCTGCTTTTCCATCTCAAAGAACTCAAAGGACTGAAGCACAACCTTTTTCGCCATTTCGGTCAGGTGGTATTTCGGGAGATCCTCGCGGCGGACCCAGCGCGCGTCCACGACATCGGAAGAAGGCTGCAGGCGGCCGCCCATCAAGCGGCAAACGTAATCGACGATCACATAGTGGTATCTCACCCGCCTTCGTTTGCGCATGATGCGATCGAAGGCCGCCACAACCTCCAAGGGCTCAACCTCCAGGCCGGTTTCCTCCTTGAGCTCACGCCGCACGCCCGCGGCCATCTCTTCTCCCAACTCCACTAGGCCCCCTGGGATGGACCACTCGCCCTTCCGCGGCTCCGTACCACGACGGATCAGCAGAACCCGGTTCCGGTGAATGACCACGCCGCCGACACCGACCAGAGGATGTTTGGGATACTCACGTCTCTTGGCTTGGCAGTCGTCAGTAGCCAGTTGTCGGTGGTCAGTTATCGACCGTTGCTCCCCGCTCGTCACTCGTCGCTCATCACTCATAACTGCTTCTATTGGTTCGCAGCTCGCGCTACCACCTCGTAAAGCACCTTCACTCCCCGCCGCAGTTGTTCCACGGGCACGCGCTCGCTGGCCGCGTGCTGAGTACCGTCAAGCTCCGGCGTGACCTCGACGGGGTTAAAGCCGTAGCAGATTATCCCCAGGGGCCGGTACATCTGGCTCTCAGTGTATCCGCTGTTGAGCGTGGGCGCGACCAATGCTTGTGGATTGTACTTGTGGACGACCTGCTCGATCAGTCTGTAAAGATCCGTGTCGGTGGAAGATGCGTTCGGCGTCTTGAAGCGGCCGATCGGCTCAACCAAGATCCCGTCATCCGCGATCACTTCTCGAAGCTGAGCGAGGAAGGCTTGCGGGTCCTCGCCAGGCAGCAGACGAACATCCAACTCGGCATAGGCCGTATCGGGAATGACGTTGGTCTGCGCGCTTCCTTGGAGCACGCTCAGCGAGACCGTGGTGCGAAGCAGATAATTGAAATTCTCGTCTTGGCTCAAGCGCCCAGCGAAGGAATGATCGCGGAGTGCCGTGCGGATGTCGCGAAACTGCGAAGCACGCTGCCCTGTTTCGAATCGTGAAATCTCGCGGAAATACTGCTCGACGGAGGGGAGCAACCGGATAGGAGGTTCCCAATCCACCACGCGCTTCAGGGCTCTGACCAACCGGTTCGGCGCCGACTCCGCGATGGGAATGGATCCGTGGCCGCCGCGCCCCAGCGCCGTGATGCGAACCCAGAAGGGAGCTTTCTCCGCCACCCCCACACCATAAGTCGTCCCCTTGCCTGGCTCGACCAGGTTCGCTCCCCCCTCGGTGATAAGGTATTGGGCACTGCGCACCAGTTCCGGATGATTCTCAATAATCCATGCGCTACCGGTGCCACCGACTTCCTCATCCGCGATGCCCAGGAATATGAGGTCACGCTTGAGGGGCAGGTGTTCCCGCGCCGCGACCACCATCACCATGGCTTGTAGCAGCCCTTCGTCCTTCATGTCTAAAGCGCCGCGGCCATAAATCTCCCCATTCAGAATCTCGCCGGAGAAAGGCGCCAGCCTCCAATTCTTGGGCTCCGCCCTTACGACGTCCATATGATTCAGCAGCACCAAGGGCCTCAGGGTGCCGTCCCCTTTCAGGACAGCGCAGATATTGGCGCGTCCAGGGGCATACGGATATAGGGTGTTGGAGATGCCAGCCTGGTCGAAGATCCGGCGGAAGAATTCGGCGGCCTCTTGTTCACTCCCTGGCGGATTTGATGTGTCGATGCGCAGATACTCTTGCATCAGCTTGACCGTTTCATCTTCGTAGGACCCCCAGTTGATGGATCGGAGGTGCTGTTCGAGCTGGTTCTGGCCGGAAGCGGAAAGCGCAACACCTAGAAGGAGGAGAATCACGCGTAGCGAACGAAGTCTCATGAGCGCCTCTTTGAGGAGCAACCTGGATCTTTGCAGCACCACTCAGTCCCCGCCCACGTGATGTGCCCAAACCGTTGGCGAGGCCCAGTCAAAAGACGGGCTACTATACCAAATGTCTCGTTTCAGGCAATCGGCCCAGGAGAAAGATGGCCGCAGGGGACCATTAGGGAGCCGACGAAACTGCTCATGGCTTCTGCAAGATCCGGCATTGGTGTCGGCGCCTTTACCCCAAACCCGATAGGCTGATCGCCATGAGGGTGGAAGTCCCTCAGCAGGGGAGTTGCCTTTCGGAGGTCGCGAAGCTTCCATACCAAGTCTAATCTATTGATAAGAAATGCCTTACAATCCGCCACTTAGAACATTCAGCCGCGTAATCCGACTACAGGACGCGGCAAATTCCTTGCCTTTTTGCGGTCAAAACCTTTATAGTCAAGCGGTTGAAGATAGTGCGAGAGCACATGCTAAGGATTGAGTATTGGCTAGGCCTACCGCACCCCGCATTTTCGTCACACTCGCCGCCCCCAGCCTTGCCGCCATGGAGGCTCAGGCGGGTCGCGTGACCGCCACTCCAGTTGGGTATGAGCTTCGGCTGGATCATCTCCAGGAATTCAACCAGCTCGAATCACGACTCCATCAGATGCTGCTGCGGCTGCATTCCCCGCAGACCATTGCCACGTGCCGCCGGGTCGAGGCAGGCGGATTGTTCAAAGGCACGGTTGACGAGCAGGTCTCTGTACTTCTTGCGGCTGTACGCGCGGGTAGCCAGTGGGTTGATGTCGAGATCGAATCCGTCAAGCGGGCTGGTGCTTCCCTGCTCCGCCGGTTCCGCCCGGCCAAAGTAATTGTTTCGTACCACAATTATCGAAAGACTCCTGCACTCGGCGTGATTTACCGCCGACTGGCGCGATTGCCGGTGCGCGCGGCCAAGCTGGCGACGCAGGCCCGCCAGCTTCGCGACAATCTCCAGACCCGTCGGCTCCTAAGAGTCTATCGCCGCCGGAACCCCAAGTTGGTGGCGCTGGCCATGGGCCCCCTGGGAATTCCCTCCCGTTTACTGGGTCTCCAGTGGGGTTCGTTATTCACTTACGCCTCGGCGGGAAACCACGCGAGCATGATACCTGGCCAAGTTCCTGCGGAAGTCATGCGGTTTGTTTACCGGGTTGACCGCCTGGATCACCGCACGCAGGTTTACGGCGTGGTGGGATCGCGGGCCTTGATGTCGCTCTCGCCCGCCATGCAGAACGCGGCCTTCCAGGCCAAGCACGTCAATGCCGTCTTCCTGCCGTGTGAGACCAACCGTCTAGCAGACTTCCTCGCCTTCGCGCGAAAGCTGGGATTCCTGGGCTTCGCCGTCACCATGCCTTACAAACGCGCCATACTCCCCGCTCTTGATTGGGTTGACCCACTGGCCACTCGGATTGGCGCGTGCAATACCGTCGCCGTCCAACACGGCAAATGGATGGGGTGGAACACCGATGCGGCGGCGGCGGTGGAGGTGCTCACCAAGCGTTTGCGGCTGGCCGGTAGTCGCATCCTCATCCTGGGCGCCGGTGGTGCCGCGCGAGCGGCCGCCTACGCAGTGCGCGCCGAAGGCGCCGAGGTCATCGTTGCCGCCCGGCGCGAGCAAGCAGCGCGACAGTTGGCGCGCGGGGTTGCTGCTCAGGTCGTCCCCTGGGAAAACGCCGAGGGCTTAGAAGTCGATGCGGTGATCAATGCTACCCCGGTAGGCATGCATCCCCACGGAGACGCTTCACCCATCGACCTCGCCCGCTTACGGGTGCGTGTAGTGTTCGACATGGTGTACTACCCGCTCGAGACCCGCTTCCTCACCGAAGCGCGCGGGCGCGGCTTAACGACCATCTCCGGCCTGGAGATGCTGGTGGCACAGGGCGCCCGACAGTTTGAGATTTGGACCGGCCTCACTGCCCCGCGCGCCTTGATGGAACAAGCCGTGCGCCAGGCGCTGGATCATTCGCCCGCGGGATAAGTTCTTGGCTGAATGCCAGATGGCTGTGCCGTCCCTGCGCCATCGGGTTTCGAGTTTCAGGTTTCGCGTTTCCCTTTTTTCTTTCGACTCTTGAGTTTCGACTCTAGACTCTTGACTGTTCTCTCTCCATGTCTGAACACCTGCCGAATTTCACGGAGTTCCGACGCCTCGCAAACCGCGGCAACGTCGTTCCCGTCTACCGGACGATTGTCGCTGACCTGCTCAGTCCGGTTTCCGCCTTCCTGAAGCTCTCTCCCCAGAGCCCCGAAAGGGCAGGCCGCCGTGTCCGTCCTACTCAACACCACCCGTACAGTTTTCTGCTCGAAAGCGTGGAGGGCGGAGAGCGGGTGGGTCGCTACACCTTCTTCGGGGTCGATCCCTTCCAGGTCGTCTCGTGCCGGGGCGATCACATCACCCTCGTTCGGGGGTTGCGGAGGACAGAAGAATCCGGCAACATCTTCGACTACCTTCGCCAGGTGGGCGCGCAATACCGCTCGGTGACCGTCGCAGGCCTTCCTCCCTTCACTGCCGGCGCAGTAGGTTACGTCGCCTACGAGACGGTGCGGCTGCTGGAACGCCTTCCGCCGCGGGTCGAGCCGGACGTGGAGTTGGACGACGCTGTCTTCATGTACTTCTCCAGTCTCGTGGCCTTCGACCACGTCCAACACCGCCTGTTTCTGATCTCGAACGTCCTGACGGAGGAAGGGCAAGGGAATCTGCGCGCCAAGTACGACGTGGCCTGCCGGCAGCTCGCGCGCCTGGAAGGGCAGCTCCAAGGGCCGCTGAGTCTGCCGCGGGTACGTCAGCCTCGCGGACCATTGCATGTGCGCCCCAATATGGCCCGCGCGCAGTACCAGGCCATGGTGGAACGCTCCAAGGAATACATCCGCGCCGGCGACATCTTCCAGGTCGTCCTCTCCCAGCGCATGGAAGTGCCCGTGCGCGTTTCGGCTTTCGAAGTTTACCGCGCCCTGCGCGTTGTGAATCCCTCGCCCTACATGTATTTCCTGCGCCTGGGTGACGCCACCATCCTGGGATCGTCGCCGGAGATGCTGGTGAAAGTGTCAGGACGCGAGGTCGAGTACCGGCCTATCGCCGGCACGCGGCCGAGGGGGAAAACAGAAGAAGAAGACAAGCGGCTGGAGGAAGAATTACGCGCCGACGAGAAAGAGCGCGCCGAACATATCATGCTGGTGGATCTGGGGCGCAACGACATCGGGCGCGTGTGCGAGTTCTCGACAGTCCAGCCCAAAGAGCTGATGTTCGTCGAACGCTACTCGCACGTGATGCACTTGGTCTCTTCCATTCGCGGCCGCCTGCGGCCTGACGCGGACACGTACGCCGCGCTCGCTGCCTGTTTCCCTGCCGGCACGCTCACCGGCGCTCCCAAAGTCCGCGCTATGGAGATCATCGATGAACTCGAGCCCACCCGCCGCGGGCTCTACGGCGGCTCGGTGCTCTATCTCGATTTCTCCGGCAATCTCAACTCCTGCATCGTCATCCGCACCCTGCTCATCAAGGACAAGCGCGCTTACCTCCAAGCCGGCGCCGGCATCGTCGCCGACTCCGTCCCCGCCCGCGAATACGAAGAGTGCGTGAATAAAGCCAAGGCCATGCTCACGGCCTTCGAAATGGCAGAACGCGGCCTGTAGGGGCAGGCCTCTGTGCCTGCCCAAGTCAAAAGGCGAGGGGAACGAGTTGGAAATGGAAAAGGAACATATGAGGGAAGGATCATCAATGCCTCTGGTGGACATCGTAATCGATAAGACCGTGGAACTCGCCTTATCGGGTCGATGGAGAATCGCTACCTGCGCTGCTCACGGTGTTAGCTGCGAAGGGTGGCTTAAGGTTGAAGTGTTGCATAGTCTGTATGAAGCGCTCGGCTCTTTTTCAGAGATAGAGATTATTCCAGAAGCAAGAAACGTTGACCTAACCGTTCAGACGCGCACCGAGCGGCTGCTTCTCGAACTCAAGACATTCCCTACAAACTACGGCCGCACCGGCAAGCCTGTTACCAATTTCGTTGAGGGTGTAGTGCGCGACCTCGAGAAGCTGGCAAGACTCCGCGGGAGCAGCGACATCGGATTGGCGGTCTGGATGGCTTATGTCATTCCAGAGCCAGTTCCCGCCACCTGGGCCGGACATCTCGCAAAGATTGAGGCTGCAGCCGCGAAGACACGACGAAGCGAGCGAATCGTCCTCTGGGAGAATGCCTTTGCCAATCTCTACATCATGGAAAGCAAGTAAGAGCGGGCCGGCCCTTTAATCCAGGCAGTATGACACCCAGAACAATCAAGCCCGGCGCGTCCACCAGTCCTGCACTGCAGCCCAAGCGTGTTTCACTACATCCCACTCATGGCAACCAAGCCGCAGGCGATCTTTCACGACAAGGACACGCAGTGAGTTTAAGGTCAGCATCATGGCTGCGACAGACCCTGGGAGCGGTCCGGGTTCACGCAGCCGCTTCACTCGGCCAGCAAAGGGCTCTTGTGGTTCCTTCCCCTTATCGATGCCATTCAGCATCTGGGTCATACGATAGAGATAATCAGATAGTCTGTCGGTTTGCTCTTTAAGCCCTGGAGTTGAGGGCCCGTCCGGTAGCGGAGGGTGGTCGACCGCTCCCGGACTCTCGAGCCGAGAGCCCAGCCACTGATACACGTTCTTCGCGCGATCGTCTCCTCCCGCACATTGTGCCTTTTGCTTTCTCACCTGTCCTCGCATCTCCAGTTCTTGGAGGATCTTAAAGACAGTCTGTCGTGGACGGACCCCTGCCTTCTTGGATAGGCACTCAACGCACAATCCTGTGGGATGGTCCTTCAAGCACTGGATAACGCGATCCCGATTGTTGGGCATGCTTCACCTCTGTTTTCAGCGCATAGGTCGGGAGCCAGTTCACAGCAGCCAGCTCCCAGGGATTACCCTCTCCAACAGGAGAGGACTCTAGGCATCGTGAACTACATGTAATGCTCAACGAAATAGTCCACGTCAAGGTCGCAGTGCTCGCAATACGTCATCCGCCCAAATAGGCGCTTGAAAAGAATGCACACGGCACCCGGTGGCCATCTTTCAAGCTTGGGGCCGCCGATGCAATAGAACCAGGTCAGCATATCCGGCGTCCTTCCACACCGAGGACAGCCTTTCGCTTGTGCTCCGTACTTTTGCCTTGCTTCGTCACTGGGATACCGGGACTGAAGCCATACGTCGTTCCTTTGGTAGTCTGCGATGGTTTGCTCTCCCCTCTGCCTTCGCATCCTGTCGGCCTCAAGGAAGCGTTCTTTGGCGGCATCGATTTCCTGTTGTTCCTGAAGGCACTTGGTTTCTTCCTTCAGCCATTTCGTTCCCTTGTTGTAGGTGCTCCATGGCAGGCTCTTATCTTTCAGCCAGCCGATCACATCGTCAATGTGGGCGCGCTTCATCACGGCGTCACGCAGCGCCTCTACCTCCGCAGAAGTAAGAGGGTCCGAGAGCAACTGCCTGAGTTCCCTCAGACGAGGCTCAATCCACCAATCGGTGATAAACAGCGTGTCGTGCTTGTTGCAGGCGCTCAAAAACAGCTCAATTGCCCGCTGTGGGGAGATCCCCTCAACTAACTCGTCTAAGTTGTACTTCAGAGACTGTTCCATGGAACTTGCTGCCACACCTCAGCCCAGATAGCGTGCTTGGGTCTGGCCGCTCGGGCAAGTATACATCCCCATTGCTCCCGCCGAGAGCTGCACCCTCCACGCTGCGGCAGGAGAGGATTGCTCCCCATGGCAGGGGTTCTCGAGTATCCTGTCCCCCTCGGGGGAGAGGGTGGTCCCGCTCTGCGGGACGGGGTGAGGGCTCCCTCAGGCGCGCACGAGCATTTGCTGTAATCGGGTTTTCACAGCCGGCCACTCGGAATCGATGATGCTGTAATAGACGGAATGGCGGATGCGGCCGGACCAAGTGATGACGTGGTTGCGGAAAATGCCTTCCTCTTTGGCGCCGATGCGCAGCAGGGCCTGACGCGACCGCGCGTTGAGCGAGTCAGTTTTGAACTCGACGCGCAGGCACCGCCACGTTTCGAAGGCATGCTGGAGCATCAGGTACTTCGCTTCGGTGTTGGCCGCCGTGCGCTGCCACTTCAACCCGAGCCAAGTCCAGCCGATTTCGACGTGCCGGTTCGCCCGATCGATATTGGCGAAGCGCGTGCTGCCGATGGGGAGGCTGGTGGCCTTCTCGATAGTGGCAAAGGGCAGCGCGGTTCCTTCCGCTTGCCACTTCAGTGCGGTCTCGATGTAAACGCGCATCTCTTCGGGCGTGCGCACCGCCTCAGGAATCCAGCGGCAGAGCTCTTCGTCCAGCCCCACCACGCACAGTTGGGCGTGATGCTCTAACGACAAGGGCTCCAGGCGGATGTTTCGCCCTTCCAGCGTGACCGGAACAACAAGCATTGGTTCAGTTTTCGTGTTGGTCATCATCGCCCATCGCTCAGCGGTTACGATGTACTGGTAACCAGCTCACGGGTGTCTCTTGCCGCGGAAAAGCCGCAGAGCCACATGGCGACTGTGCGCTTGTATCTTGGTTTTTTGATGTTCTTTTGCGCAATTGAGTGCTTGGAGGGGGAGGAGGTGTGCCGCTGCCTTGCTGGGGGGGGAGAGCAAGGCAGCGGCCAAAAATCGCCTCGGCGGTTGCGCTTTGGTGTAGAAAGCTTCGGTGGCTGTTGTCCGGCGGGGAGGCCGATCTGCGCTGAGGCCCGAGGCCGCCCAGCGGCATCGAGAGCCTGTCGAGTAGATAGGCCCCCCGCCCTCTTCTCCCAGGCCGAGGAGAATCAGAGGCCATCGGAGCCTGCGTTTTCAAGCTCGACCGGAGAGGGATACAGGGTCGGGGAGCCGGAGCCACAGCCTAACTCAAGGAGGCTGTCATGCACAAGACCGATTATGCCGGAATTGAAATCAGCGCGAAGGAAC
>Ga0315280_10005922_pt1 | contig 17137 bp, 4 predicted proteins | sample YL17G06_40_MG_FD_203697 | JGI IMG/M metagenome (GOLD analysis project Ga0315280, IMG submission 203697) | Sediment microbial communities from Yellowstone Lake, YNP, Wyoming, USA - YL17G06_40 | ecosystem: Environmental > Aquatic > Freshwater > Lake > Sediment | place: USA: Wyoming | collected...
GTTGGGGTCATACCTGGAAGAGACGGGTTTCCCGGGGACGGCGCTGCTGCCCTTGACCTTCACTGTTAGCGTTAGCCAGCCGGCGTCGCTGGAAAAGGCGGGCGGCGACAACCAATCGGCACAGATCCGCACAACGTTGGCTAACCTGATCGTGGTGAAAGTAAAGGGTACGAGCGGCAACGCGGTATTGGGTGCGACGGTAACGTTTGCGTTGAGCGGGCAGCCGGCGGGCGCGGCCGGAGCAAGCGTTTCGCCAGCCTCCTGCACGACCGACGTGAACGGGCAGTGCCAGGCGGCGCTGACCCTGGGCAGCGTGGCGGGCGTCTACACGGTGACCGCGACGGCGGCCGACACGAGCGGCAATCCGCTGGCGGGTTCGCCGCTCCAGTTCACGGCCACGGCCCTGGCCGCGTATATGGTGGGCGACACGTCCCCGTTTGGCACTGACCCGCATGCCAACTTGCTGCGAGAAGAAGTGGGCGAATTCGGCGACAACCAGTTGACGATCCTGGATCTGATTTACGCGCTGCGCGCCGTAACCAGTATACCGGGCTATCGGCCGCGGGCCTGCTCGGACCGTTATGACGCCATGGATTCGTTCCCGAAGGACACGGAGCCGGCGCGGGGCGGCGACGGGATTCTGAACACCGTGGACCTTATCTATACGCTTCGCCGTGTGACCAGCGTGGATGCATCGCGGCCGGTGCGGACCTCGCGCGGCCTGGCTTGCCCGGCGCAAGCGCCCGGGCAGGTGGCGGCCCAGGCCTTCCTGCCTGTGCAGTCGAGTGAGCCGGCCGCGCGCCTCGGGCTTGGTCTGCCGCAGGCCGCCGAAGGCGGCGGGGCGCGGGTTCCCGTGTACCTGGAGGCCGCGCGCGATCTGGAACTGGCGGGACTGAGTTGGGCGGTGGGCACGGCCGGCGGTGCGGTGTTGCAGTTCGTGGCGGGCGAGGCGAAGCCGCCGACGCTGGTTGATCCCGATGTGCCGGGTGTGCTGGCGGTGGCCTGGCTGGAGGGCCTGCAGGTGGCGGCGGGCCAGCGGCTGCTGCTCGGTTACGTTGTAGCGCCGGGCCTCGCGCCCGGCACCGATGGCCTGCAATTCATCGGCATCAGCGCCAATGCGCCGGATGGCAGCGAGGTGCGGGTGGCACAGGCATCCTTGCCTGTGCGGGAGTAGGTGGACGAGTGGAGGGAAGCATATGTGGCGCAATCAAGCTGACCCTTGGTTCAACCGCAACCACCAAGGCACCAAGACACGAAGGCTTGGTGTCCTGGTGTCTTGGTGGTCTGCAGCACTGCTGTGCTTGCTGGCGCTGCTGGCCATGTCTGCCGGCCACCCGCCGCGCCTGGCTGGACGCACGAAATCCGCAATCCGCAATCCGAAATCCGCAATTGAAGTGAGCTACGCGCGCCTGCCGCTCAGCTTCGAGGCCAACCAGGGCCAGACGGACGAGCAGGTGAAATTCGTCTCCCGCGGCAGCGGCTACACGCTGTTTCTCACAGGTACGGAAGCAGTTCTCGCCTTGAATCAACCGCAGCCTGCCCCGCCGAAGTCGGGGAGGACGCAGAGGGACGCGCCTATGGAGCGCTGGCGTCCCGCCGGCCTCGGTGGTTTTTCGCAATTGCTGACACCGCCCGGGGCCGGCAAGATGCCGGCGCTCCATACGCAGGAGGGGGCTACTTTGCGCCTGAAGCTGATTGGCGCGAATCCGAAGCCCGAGGTGCGCGGGGTGGAGGAACTTCCCGGCAAGAGCAACTACTTCATTGGCAACGATCCGTCAAAGTGGGGCACCAATGTCCCGAACTACGCCAAGGTCGAATACCGTGACGTGTATCGGGGCATCAACCTGGTGCACTACGGCAATGGCGGGCAGTTGGAGCACGACTTCGTTGTTTCGCCGGGCGCCGACCCCAGCGTCATCCGTTTCGCGATCGAAGGCGCCGACAAGATGGAGTTGGACGCGCAGGGCGACCTGGTGTTGCACGCGGGTGGCGGCGAGGCGCGCCTCCGCAAGCCTGTCGTCTTCCAGCAGGTGGATGGCGGGCGGCAGGAGGTCCGCGGTGGCTATGTCGTTCGGCCAGGTTCGCAATCCGCAATCCGCGACCTGTCCCGACGGAGTCGGGAGCCGCAATCCGAAATTGCCTTCCAGGTTGGTTCCTACGACCCCACGCGCCCCCTGGTGATTGACCCCGTGCTGGTGTACTCGACCTACTTTACAGCCGGGCAAGCCATTGCCGTAGACTCTTCCGGGAACGCCTACGTATGCGGCGGCGATACCGTAAAAAAGATCAACCCAGACGGTTCCGCGCTTGTCTACTCCACCGTAATCGGCGGGGCTTCGTGCGGTGGTATTGCCGTGGACGGCGCCGGCAGCGCCTACGTCACCGGCTACACAACATCGACTAACTTCCCGACGGTCAGCCCGCTGCAAGATACTTACGGCGGTGCCTACGACGCCTTTGTGGCAAAGCTGAATGCGGCGGGCTCGGCCCTCGTGTACTCGACCTATCTCGGCGGCAGCGACGAGGACCACGGCCGCAGCATTGCCGTGGACTCCTCCGGCAACGCCTACGTCACGGGCCAGACCTCTTCGACCAACTTCCCGACGGTCGGTTCTCTGCAGGCCGCCAACAGCGGCAACTCTGACGCCTTTGTCGCGAAGCTGAACGCGGCGGGCTCGGCGCTGGTTTACTCGACGTACCTCGGGGGCAGCAGCTCGGACTGGGGCACTGGCATTGCCGTGGATTCCTCCGGCAACGTCTACATCACCGGTTACACCTACTCGACCAACTTCCCCACGGCCAGCCCTCTGCAGGCCACCAAGGTGGGGTTCGACAATGACGCCTTTGTCGCGAAGCTGAACGCGGCGGGCTCGGCGCTGGTTTATTCCACCTACCTGGGCGGCAACGGAAGTGACTTCGCCCAAGGCATCGCCGTGGATGGTGCGGGCAACGCCTACGTGACGGGCTTGACCGGCTCGACCAACTTCCCGGCGGTCGGTCCTCTGCAGGCCACCAACAGCGGCGGCCTTGACGCCTTTGTCGCGAAGCTGAACGCGGCGGGTTCGGCCCTGGTCTATTCGACCTACCTGGGTGGCAGCGGTGAGGACGGCGGCTACAGGATTGCCGTGGACGCCTCCGGTAACGTCTACATCACCGGTTACACCTACTCGCCCAACTTCCCCACGGCCAGCGCTCTGCAGGCCACCATGCGCGGCAACTCTGACGCCTTTGTCGCGAAGCTGGACGCGGCGGGTTCGGCGCTGGTCTATTCGACCTACCTGGGCGGCAGCAGTTACGACTACGGCTACGGCATTGCCGTGGACGCCTCCGGCAGCGCCTACGTCACGGGCAATACCAGTTCGGCCAACTTCCCAACGGTCAGCCCCCTGCAGGCCAGCGGCGGCTGGTTTGTTGCCAAGATCGCGGAGGCGGGCGCCGGTTGCGCTTACTCGATCTCGCCGGTCGGCCAGGGCGTCTCCTCGAGCGGCGCAGCGGGCAGCGTCACGGTAACCGCCCCAACTGGTTGCCTCTGGGGGGCAGCGAGCAACGCGACCTGGGTCGCCATCACTGCGGGCAGTGACGGCAGCGGGAACGGCACCGTAAGCTACTCGGTTGCGGCTAACACAAGCACTAGTCCGCGCACGGGGACGCTAACCATCGCCGGGCAGACATTCACCGTGACACAGTCGGGGCGTGGCATTCTGGGAGCCGGGGCAGTGGAAGCGATGCCGGGAGCCACCGCCAGGATTCCGATCACGGTGACGATAGAAAGCGGCGTGAGCGTGGACCGCCTCAGCTTCGGCTTGTCCGTGCTGGCCAATGTCTCAGCACCCCCGCTGACGGCCAACCTCGCGTTTCAGCAGGATCCCGTCGTGCCTGCCCCCATGCTGGATACCTCGGGTGGAGCGGGCAGCATCACGGTGAGCTGGCAAGGGCTGGCGCCGGCACTTAGCGGGACAATCAAGCTGGGCGAGGTGCTGGCGCCGGTTCCGGCCACGGCCACCGGCGGGCACAGCTACACGGTGCAAATCACGGCGGCGTCGGCCAGCCTGGCCGGGACAAGCGTCCCGATGCTGAAGGGCCCCAATGCGTTGCTAACCGTCACAACCGTAAACCCGGCGCCCACGCTGGCTTCCCTCTCGCCCTCCAACGGCGCGCAGGGCGGTGCCGCGTTTACGCTGACCGCCACCGGCGCAAGCTTCATCCAGGGGTCGGTGCTGCGCTGGAACGGCGCGGATCGCACGACGATGTTCGTTAGCAGCACGCAGTTGACGGCCGCGATTCCGGGGTCTGATTTGACGGCTACGGGAGTGGCTACCGTGACTGTCTTCAACCCCGCGCCGGGCGGCGGGGAATCGACCGGCCTGCCGTTCACCATCAGCGTGCCGAATCCGGCGCCGGCGATCAGCTCACTGTCGCCGACGAGCGCCACGGCGGGTGGCGCCGCTTTCAACCTGACTGTGAACGGCACCAGCTTCCTCTCGAATTCGGTCGTGCGGTGGAATGGAGCAGACCGCCCGACCGCGTATTCCAGCGCCACGCAACTGGTGGCGCCGATTTCGGCCGGCGACATCATGGCCGCGGGCACGGCGCAGGTGACGGTGTTCAATCCCGCTCCGGGTGGCGGCACCTCGAACGCAATTAACTTCCCTGTGAACCTCTCGGCTCCGCCGGCCGCCATTGTCAAGATTTCCGGAGATGGACAGAGCGGAGCGGCGGGCACGGCCCTGGCGAGTCCGTTGATCGTGCAGGTGAACAGCGCGGCGGGTAGCGGGATCCCCGGCGTGGTGGTGAGCTTCGCGGTGACTGCGGGCAGCGCCACGCTGAGCACGCAGACGGCCGTCACCAACAGCAGCGGACAGGCGCAGGTGAGCGTGACGCTGGGAACCACGCCGGGGGCGGTCGGCATCACCGCTTCGGCAGCAGGTGTCTCGCCGGCGGTGGTGTTTGGGGCCACCTCGACGGCGCGCGAACCGGCGGCGCTAACCGTTGTCTCGGGCAACAACCAGACGGCGGCGGCTGGCAGCGCCCTGGCCGACGCCCTGGTGGTCAAGGTGGCGGACCAGTACGGCAATCCAGTGCCCGGCATAACCGTGAGCTTCGCGGTAACCGGCGGAGCGGCCAGCCTGAGCGCGCCAACGGCCACCACGGGCAGCGACGGCAAGGCGCAGGTGAACGTGACGTTGGGCACAACGCCGGGGACGGTGACCATCAGCGCCTCGGTGACCGGCGTGTCACCCGCGCAGACGTTCACGGCCACGGCCACGGTTGGTCCGGCGGTTGCCCCGGCCATTGTTTCCGGCAACAACCAGACGGCGGCGGTGGGCACGGCGCTGGCCAGTCCGCTGGTAGTCAAGATTGCCGATCAATACGGCAACCCGCTGTCGGGTGTGGGTGTGAGCTTCAGCGTAACGGCGGGCAGCGGCACGCCCAGCACTTCCTCCGCGCTCACCAACAGCAGCGGGCAGGCGCAAGTCACGCTGACACTGGGCACGACAGCGGGCACGGTCACGGTGAACGCGACGATCTCCGGCGTGGCCACGCCTGCCACCTTCACGGCCACGGCCACGCCCGGCTCGCCGGCCTCGCTGGCGATTGTTTCCGGCAATGGCCAGACCGCGATCGGCGGGAGCCTTCTGCCAAATCCGCTGGTTACAAAGCTGACTGACCAGTACAGCAACCCGGTCCCCGGCATCACCGTGCTGTTCAGCGTTGCTTCCGGGGCAGGCAGCCTGAGTGCCTCTTCCGTCATAACGGACAGCAATGGGCGTGCGCAGGTGATCTGGCGGCTGGGGAGCGTGGGCGCCGAGCACGCCGTACACGCCTCGGCGGGGACGCTGCCGGCGGTGACGTTTACCGCCACCGCGATCACCGGTTCGCCGGCGCTGCTGAGCGTTGTTTCCGGCAATGAACAGGCGGCAACGGTCGGCACTATGCTTCCCAATCCGCTGGTGGTGAAGCTGACCGATGAATACAGCAACCCGGTTCCGGGCGTGACGGTGAGCTTTGTGGTGACGGCGGGCAGCGGGACGCTCAGCGCCTCCTCGTCCACGACGGCGGCCAACGGGCAGACGCAGACGAGCGTAACGCTGGGGACTGCAGCAGGGACAGTAACGGTGCGGGCTTCGGTCGCCGGCGTGTCGGCGCCGGTATCGTTGACGGCCACGGCGCTTGCGGGGGCGCTGGCGTCGTTGTCGGCGGTTTCCGGAGACAGGCAGACCGGGGTCGTGGGCAGCACGCTCACCAATCCGCTGGTGGTGAAGGTGTCGGACCAGTATGGCAATGGTGTTTCGGGCGTTACGGTGAACTTTGCGGTGACGGGCGGCGTGGGAACCGTCAGCGCCGCCTCGGCCATTACGGCCAGCAACGGGCAGGCGCAGGTGAATTGGGTGCTGGGAAGCACGGCAGGCGTCAACACCGTCCAGGCATCGGCCGGCGCATTGACACCGGTGGTCTTCACGGCGACCGGGGTGACGGCAACGGTGGCGGTGGGAACAGTGAGCACAGCTTCGGTGAGCGGGAGTCCGGGGGGCAGCGCGCGCATCCCGGTGACGCTGAGTATGAACAGCCCGGCCACGGTTGACTCCGTGGCGTTTGGGCTGCGGGTCGAAGCTGTGGGGGCGGCGCCCGCCCTGAGGGACGCGCTTTCCTTGGCCAAAGACGCAGCGATGGCGGAGCCAACGTTCAGCGATACCAGTGCCGGGCCGGGCACCATCAGCGTCGGCTGGCTGAGCTTGGCGACGGCGCTCAGCGGGACGGTGCGGCTCGGAGAAGTGGTGGTGCCGATTCCGGCGCTGGCGACGGACGGGCAAACCTACACCGTGAGGATCACCGGTGCCAGCGGGAGCCTGGGGACGACGAACATGGCGCTGCTGGCGGGGGCCAGCGTGACGCTATCGGTGGTCGAGCGCAGCTACCTGGTCGGGGATGCGTTCCCGTTCGGAACCGATCAGAACGCGGACGGCGACAAAGACGATGCCGGCGAGTTCGGCGACGACCAGTTGCAGATTCTGGACCTGATTTATGCGCTACGGGCGGTGACCAGCGTGCCGGGCTACCGGCCGCCGGCCTGCTCGGACCGCTTCGACGCCATCGACTCGCACCCGGCCGATACGCCAACCGTGCGCGGCGGAAATGGAACGCTGAACACGGTGGACCTGATCTACACGTTGCGGCGGGTGACGAATGTGGACACGTCGCGGCCGCGGCGCTATAGCCGCAACCTGCCGTGCACCGCCGGCGCCGGGCCGGAACTGGTAGCACAGGCCTTCCAGCCTGCGCCTGTGGGGCCCCGGGAGCCCGCCGGGCGCCTGCAATTTGGTTCACCGATGACCGCCGAAGGCGGCGCCGTGCGCGTGCCAGTGTACCTGCAGGCCGCGCGTGATCTGGAGCTGGCGGGGCTAAGCGTGGCGTTTAGTGCACTTGGCTCTGGTTCCTTGCGCTTCGTAAACGGGGAAACGAAAGCTCCGACTTTGGTGGATGCGGAGTTGCCGGGTGTGCTGGCGGTGGCCTGGCTGGAGGGCTTGCAGATGGCGGCGGGCCAGCGCCTGCTGCTGGGGTACGTTGTAGCGCCGGGCCTCGCGCCCGGCACCGGCACGCTGCAATTCATCGGCATCAGCGCCAGTGCGCCCGACGGCAGCGAGGTGCGGGTGGCACAGGCATCGTTGCCTGTGCGGGAGTAGGTAGACGAAAGGCACACAGGCAGGAATGCCTGTGCCACCACGGCCGATCCCCGGGCTCCCATGGTATGTAGAAAGTGGAGGGAAGCATATGTGGCGCAATCAAGCTGACCCTTGGTTCAACCGCAACCACCAAGGCACCAAGACACGAAGGCTTGGTGTCCTGGTGTCTTGGTGGTTCACAGCACTGCTGTGCCTGCTGGCGCTGCTGGCCATGTCTGCGGGCTGGCCGCCGCACCTCGCGCCGTCCGCCAACTCCGCATTCCGCACTCCGCATTCCGCACTCTCGGTGACTTACGCGCGCCTGCCGCTGAGCTTCGAGCCCAACGAAGGCCAGGCCGACGGTGCGGTGAGATTCGTCTCCCGCGGCCCCGGCTACACCTTGTTTCTCACGGGCACCGAGGCGGTCTTGCAATTGCGGAATGCGGATTTCGGATTGCGGAATGCAAACCACCGAGGCTTCGAGACCGGCGTTCGAAATCCGCACTCCGCACTCCGCATTCCGCACTCTCCTGCGCCCTCTGCGGTTCAACTTCGACTGCGGTTGTTGGGCGCGAATCCGAAGCCCGAGGTGCGCGGCCTGGACGAACTTCCCGGCAAAAGCAACTACTTCATCGGCAACGACCCATCGAAGTGGCGCACCAATGTCCCGAACTACGCCAAGGTCGAATACCGCGAAGTGTATCCGGGCATCAACCTGGTGCACTACGGCAATGGCGGGCAGTTGGAGCACGACTTCGTTGTCGCCCCCGGCGCCGACCCAAGTGCCATCCGGTTTGCAATCGAAGGCGCGGACAAATTGGAACTGGACGCGCAGGGCGATCTGGTATTGCATGCGGGCGGCAGCGAGGCGCGCCTCCGCAAGCCCGTCGTCTACCAGGAGACCGGCGGCCTCCGGCAAGAAGTTGCAGGTGGCTTTGTCCTGCGTGGGCAATCCGCAATCCGCAACCTGTCCCGATGGAGTCGGGAGCCGCAATCCGAAATTGCTTTCCAGGTTGGTTCCTACGATCCCAGCCAGCCGCTCGTGATCGACCCCGTGCTGGTGTACTCGACCTACTTCTCAGTCGGCAATGCTATCGCTGTAGATACTTCGGGAAACGCCTATGTATGCGGAGGCGACACCGTAAAAAAGATCAACGCAGACGGGTCCGCACTTGTCTACTCCACCGTAATCGGTGGCGCTTCATGCAGTGGCATTGCCGTGGACGCCGGCGGCAGCGCCTACGTGGCCGGCAATACCAATTCGAGCAACTTCCCGACGGCCGGCGCCCTCCAGGCCACATACGGCGGCGGTATGTATGACGCGTTTGTCACGAAGCTGAACGCGGCCGGTTCCGCGCTGGTCTATTCGACCTATCTCGGCGGCAGCGACCAGGACTATGGCTACGGCATTGCCGTGGACGCCGCCGGCAGCGCCTACGTTACAGGTTTCACCGGTTCGACCAATTTCCCGACGGCTGGCCCTCTCCAGGGCTCCTACGGCGGCGGTAGCTGGGACGCTTTTGTCGCGAAACTGAACGGGGCGGGCTCGGCCCTGGTCTATTCGACCTACCTGGGCGGCAGCGGCGACGATCAAGGCCGCAGCATTGCCGTGGACTCCTCCGGCAACGCCTACGTCACGGGCGGTACCGATTCGGCCAACTTCCCGCCGGCCAACCCCTTGGAGGCCACCTTCGGTGGCAACTCGGACGCCTTTGTATCGAAGCTGAACGCAGCGGGCTCGGCCCTGGTCTACTCGACTTACCTCGGCGGCAGCAGCAGCGACTACGGCTCCGCCATTGCCGTGGACGCCTCCGGTAACGCTTACGTCACGGGCTATACCTGGTCGACCAACTTCCCGACGGCCGGCGCTTTGCAACCAGGCCACGGTGGCGGCTACTCCGACGCGTTTGTCGCGAAGCTGAACGCGGCAGGCTCGGCGTTGGTGTATTCGACCTACCTCGGCGGCAGCGACATCGACCACGGCTACGGCATTGCCGTGGACGCCGCCGGCAGCGCCTACGTCACGGGCAATACCTGGTCGACCAACTTCCCGACGGCCGACGCTTTGCAACCAGCCCACGGTGGCGGCTGGTACGACGCGTTTGTCGCGAAGCTCAACGCGACAGGCTCCGCGCTGCTCTATTCGACGTACCTGGGCGGCAGCGGCGACGACCATGGTTACGGCATCGCCGTAGACTCCTCCGGCAAAGCTTACGTCACAGGACTCACCGCTTCGACCAACTTCCCGACGGCCAACCCTCTGCAGGCCTCGAATGTCGGTGGTTCAGCATTTGTTGCCAAAATCGCGGTGGCCGGCGGCGAGTGCGCTTACTCGATCTCGCCCACCAGCGAGTCCTTCTCCTCCAGCGGCGGAAGCGGCAGCGTGGCGGTCACGACGCGGAGCGGCTGCATTCGGGGGGCAGTGAGCAACGCGGCCTGGCTCACCATTACCGCGGGCAGCAGCGGTAGCGGCAATGGGACGGTGGGCTACACAGCAGCCGCCAACACCAGCCCGAATTCCCGCACCGGGACGCTGACCATCGCCGGCCAGACCTTCACCGTGACCCAGTCGGCACGCAGCATCCTGGCAGCCGGGACGGTTGAAGCGATGCCGGGAAGCGCCGCCAGGATTCCGATCACGGCGACGATGGAAAGCCGGGTGAGCGTGGACCAGCTTAGTTTCGGCTTGTCGGTGCTGGCAAATGTCTCAGCACCCGCGCTGACAGCCAACCTCTCGTTTCAGCCGGATCCGGCCGTGCCTGCCCCCATGGTGGACACCTCCGGCGGGGTGGGGAGCATCACGGTGAGCTGGCAGGGGGTGGCGCCGGCGCTCAGCGGCACCATCAAGCTGGGCGAAGTGCTGGTGCCGGTTCCGGCCACAGCCACGGGTGGGCAGAGCTACACGGTGCAAATCACCGCGGCGTCGGCCAGTCTGGCCGGGACCAGCGTTCCGATACTGAAAGGCCCCAATGCGTTGCTAACCGTCACAACCGTAAACCCGGCGCCCACGCTTACGTCGCTTTCCCCTTCCAATGGCGCGCAGGGCGGGCAGGCGTTTACGCTGACCGCCACCGGCGCAAGCTTCATCCAGGGGTCGGTGCTGCGCTGGAACGGCGCGGATCGCACAACCACATTCGTTAGCAGCACGCAGTTGACGGCGGCGATTCCGGCATCTGATTTGGCAGCTACGGGAGTGGCTACCGTGACGGTGTTCAACCCCGCGCCGGGTGGCGGCGAGTCCAACGCCTTGGGGTTCGCGATCAGTGTGCCGAACCCTCTGCCGGCGATCACTTCGTTGGCGCCTACGAGCGCAACCGCGGGCGGGCCAGCCTTCAACCTGACGGTCAACGGTTCGGGCTTCTTCACCGGGTCGGTCGCCCGCTGGAACGGGGTGGATCTGACGACGGCCTTTTCCAGCGCGACGCAGTTGATGACGGTAGTGCCGGCCGGCGACATCATGGCCGCGGGCACGGCGCAGGTGACCGTATTCAATCCCGCGCCGGGCGGCGGCACCTCGAACGCGGTTAACTTCCCTGTGAACCTCTCGGCTACGCCGGCCGCCATTGTCAAGATTTCCGGAGATGGACAGAGCGGAGCGGCGGGCACGGCGCTGGCCAGCCCACTGGTGGTGCAGGTGAACAGCGCGGCGGGCAGCGGGATCGCCGGCGTGGTGGTGAACTTCGCGGTGACCACGGGTAGCGCCACGCTGAGCACGCAGATCGCCGTCACCAACAGCAGCGGACAGGCGCAGGTGAGCGTGACGCTGGGAACCACGCCGGGGGCGGTCGGCATCACCGCTTCGGCAACAGGTGTCTCGCCGGCGGTGGTATTCGGCGCGACTTCCACAGCGCGGGAACCGGCGGCGCTAACCGTTATCTCGGGCGCCAACCAGACGGCGGCGGCCGGCAGCGCCCTGACCGACGCGCTGGTGGTCAAGGTGGCGGACCAGTACGGCAACCCAGTCCCCGGCGTCACGGTGAACTTCAGCGTGACCGCCGGGGCCGCCAGCCTCAGCAGCGCGACGGCCGCCACGGGCAGCGATGGCAAGGCGCAAGTGAACGTGACGTTGGGCACGACGCCGGGGACGGTGACCATCAGCGCCTCGGTGACCGGTGTGTCACCCGCGCAGACGTTCACGGCCACGGCAACGGTCGGGCCGCCGGTGCCGCCGAGCATTGTCAACGGCAACAACCAGAGCGCCGCGGTCGCCAACGCGCTGGCTGGTCCGCTGGTGGTGAAAGTGGCCGACCAGTACGGCAACCCGCTGGTGGGCGTGGCCGTGACCTTCGCGATCACCGGCGGCAGCGGCACGTTGAGCGCTCCCAGCGCGGTAACGAACGGCAGCGGCCAGGCCCAGGTGACGCTGACGCTGGGGACAACGGCGGGCACCGTGACAGTCTCGGCCACGATCTCCGGCGTGGCGACCCCGGCGGTGTTCACCGAGACGGCGACGCCGGGGCCGCCCACTGCATTGACTTATGTCTCGGGCAACAACCAGACCGGCGTGGGCGGCGGCACGCTCCAGAATCCGTTGGTGGTCAAGGTCACCGATCAATATGCCAATCCGATCCAGGGCATCACCGTTCTGTTCGCTGTGGTTTCAGGTGCCGGCAGCCTGACCGCTTCTTCGGTGCTCACCGATGCCAGCGGGCAGGCGCAGGTCACCTGGAGGCTGGGCGGCATCGGCGTCGAACAAGCCGTACACGCCTCGGCGGGCACGCTTCCGGTGGTGACCTTTACGGCGACAGCGATCACGGGTCCGCCCGCCACGCTGACGATTGTCTCGGGTAACAACCAGACAGCGGTGGCGGGCACGACACTGCCGTTGCCGCTTGTGGTGCGGGTGACCGACCAGAACGGCAACGTGGTGCCGGGCGTTGTGGTGACCTTCAGCGTGACCGGCGGCAACGGCAGCCTGAGCGCGGCCAGCGCCACCACGGATGCCAACGGCCAGGCGCCGGTCACTTGGACGCTGGGCACGGTTGAGGGCGCCAACACCGCTCAGGCACAGGTGGGCACGCTGCCGGCCACGATATTCCATGCAACGGGCGCGGCGGCGATCACCGCGGTGGGAACAGTGGGCATAGCTTCGGCGAGCGGGAGTCCGGGGGGCAGCGCGCGCATCCCGGTGACGCTGAGCATGAACGGCCCGGCCACGGTTGACTCCGTGGCGTTTGGGCTGCGGGTTGAGGCCGTGGGGACGGCGCCCGCCCTGACCGACGCGCTCTCCTTGGCCAAAGACGCGGCGATGGCCGAGCCGACGTTCAGCGACACGAGTGCCGGGCCGGGCACCATCAGTGTGGGCTGGCTGAGCCTGGCCACGGCGCTAAGCGGCACGGTGCGGATGGGTGAGGTGGTGGTGCCGATTCCCGCGCTGGCCACCGACGGCCAAACCTACGCAGTGCGGATCACCGGGGCCAGCGGCAGCTTGGGGGCCGTCAACATGACGCTGCTGGCCGGCGCTAATGCGACCATTTCGGTGGCTGGGCGCAGCTACCTGGCCGGGGATGCGTTTCCCCTGGGCAGCGATCAGAACGCGGACGGCGACAAGGACGATGCCGGCGAGTTCGGGGATGATCAGTTGCAGATCCTGGACCTGATTTATGCGCTACGGGCGGTGACCAGCGTGCCGGGCTACCGGCCGCCGGCCTGCTCGGACCGCTTCGACGCCATCGACTCGCATCCGGCCGATACGCCAACCGTGCGCGGCGGAAATGGAACGCTGAACACTGTGGATTTGATTTACACGCTGCGGCGGGTAACCAACGTGGATACCAGCCGGCCGCGGCGCTATAGCCGCAACCTGTTGTGTACGGCGGGCGCCGGGCGGGAACTGGTGGCACAGGCCTTCCAGCCTGAGCCTGTGGGGCCCCGGGAGCCTGCCGGACGCCTGCAGCTAGGTTCCCCAGAGCCGGTCGAGGGAGGCGCCGTGCGCGTGCCAGTGTACCTGCAGGCCGCGCGCGACCTGGAGCTGGCGGGGTTGAGCGTGGCGTTCTCCGGGTTCGGTGACGGGCAGACGGCGCGGTTCGTGGCGGGCGAGGCAGGCGCGCCATCGCTGGTCGATGCGGCAGTGTCAGGCATGCTGGCGGTTGCCTGGCTGGACGGAATCACCATCCCGCGCGGCATCCGGCTGTTGCTCGGCTGGGTGGAGTTCACCTCTCGGGCCGGTGCCGTGTCCCTGCCGCCTATTCAACTCAGTTTTCATTCCGTCGATGCTGTCGGCTCGGATCTGCGTCCCCTGGCGCTGTCGTTGGTGGGGAGCGATGGCCGGTAAGGGGCGTTCCTGTGCGCCCACTCTCAAATAAGACCTATCATGCTTGCGGTACTTTCGTACTCCTACCTGCGGCGCTTGACAGCCTTGCGCCAGGTTTATAGCATTCGGCGCGTGTGTTGTAGTCTTGCCACAGCGCAGGGCCCGGCCCAGGCCATCGGGCTCCAATCAAGACAATAGGGTCCCTTAACGGAGAGGAGAGATCATGGGATTCCAGCCAGGGATGGGGACCGGGGTGGTGCTGGCCCTGTTGTTGGGTGGCTGGTGTCCCTGGGTGTTGGCGCAAGAGGCGGGTGGCGTCCGGCGAGCGGCCCGGCCGGATGATGCGTCGCCGCCGGCCCATTCCCAGTGGGTGCGCGGCACGCGCGCGGCTGCCGATCATCCGGTTCGCTTCGCTATCGTTCTTCCTTCCAGCATCGAGGGCCAGTCGATCACTGCGGGCGAGCAGGCGAACGCTGCCGGCGGTCCGCGCGCGCGCCTCGCCGGGCAGCGGGAGGCGCACCAGCGGGTGCTGGAAGCGTTGCGCTCGGCGGGCATGCAGATCGAGCAGACCTACGCGCATCGGCTGATGATCGTGGCCCAGGCGCCGGTGGCGCAACTGGAACCCCTGTTCGGCGTTGAGTTCCACGAGTACCGGTTGGAGGGCGAGCGGCGGGTGATGACCTCGTCGGCGCCGCGCCTGCCGCGCAGCATCGCTCCCTACGTGGCCGCCATTGTGGGGCTGAGCGACGAACTGTACTTCCGCAAGGGACAAAGCCCGGGCGCGCTGGCCAGCGCCTCCATCTCGCAGGTTCAGAAAGCTTATAACGCCGCACCACTGCTGGCCGCCGGCATCAACGGAACCGGCCAGGGGATCGGCATCATTGCTCCGGGCAACTTCAAGGACAGCGACATCCAGCAGTAGTGGACGCAGAACGGGGTGACGCGCTCGCTCTCCAGCCTGCTGCTGCGGAACACGCGGCCCACGTCGTCCGTGGCTGATCCGGAGGCCACGCTGGATATCGAGCTGGCCAGTTCGGTGGCGCCGGGCGCGCCGATTTACGTCTACTTCAGCGGGTTGGACGCGGTCAGCATTCTGGCGGCGTTGGGGCAGGCCGTGGATGACGCGCAGGCGCTGAACGCGGTGGCCGATGGCACGGCCGGCAAGCCCTTCCTGAGCGCGCTGAGCATGAGCTTCTCAGCCTGCGATGCCTTCTTGACGCAGGCGGACATCCGCGCCTGGGACACGCTATTCAGCGCGCTGACGCTCGGCGGGGTGACGATCTTCGCGGCCAGCGGCGACACCGGAGCGGCCGGCTGCGCCGCGCCCGGTTCGGTGCTCCAGATCCAGGCGGCCGGGTTTCCGGCCACCAGCCCGCTGGTGACGGCGGTAGGCGGCACGGCGCTGACCCCCGACAGCGCCGGCAACCGCACCCAGGAAACCGCGTGGGCCAAGGCCGCGCCGTTCACCATGCAGTCCTCGGGCGGCGGCAAGAGCCGGGTGTACGTGCGCCCGCCCTGGCAGCAGGCACTTTCGGTTGTTCCCGACAACGCGCGCCTGGTGCCGGACGTCAGCCTGACGGCCTCGACCGTGGACCTGTATGTGAACGGCCTGGACGTGCCGGGCGGCGGAACCAGCGCCTCGAGCCCGCTGTGGGCCGGCATCATAGCGCTGATCAACCAGCAGCGCGTGCAAACGGAGAGCTACCGGCAGCCGATCGGGTTTCTGAACGCCAAGTTGCCCGAGTTGGGCCCCACCAGCGCGTTCCGGGACATTGCCGACGGGCGCACAAACGACTGGACCGACGGCGCAGGCAACGTGCTGGTGGCGGGCTATGCGGCCGGCACGGGCTACGACCTGGTGACGGGCTGGGGCGTGCCCGACGTGCAGGCGCTGGCCACGGCGCTGCTGAACCAGCCGCAGCAGCGCCCGGGCACAGCCGGCATCGTCAGCGGCAACAACCAGACGGGCACGGCCGGTCAGGCGCTGGCGCCGTTCGTCATCGAGTTGAAGAGGGCGGACGGGTCGCCGGTGGCCGGTTTCACGGTGCTCTTCTACGACCCCCTGGGCAACTACTATTCGGCAGACACGGATTCGGCCGGCAAGGCTTCCTTCGCTTACACCATTCCCGCCGAGGTCTGCGGCGGGGCATCGAGTTGCAGCTTCGAAGTGCTGGCTATTGCTTCGGGGTTCCTGAACAGCCCGCTGGCGTTTGTGGTGAATCCGCCGACAGGCACGCCCGCGCAGGTCATCAAGGTGAGCGGAGACAACCAGCGGACGCCAATCAATACCAGCTTCCCGTTTCCCCTGAAAGTGCGGGTAGTGGACGCCGTTGGGAACGGCGTGGCCAAGGTCCCGGTCAATTTCGGCGGCTCGGGCGTCGTGGCGCCGAGCGCCCAAACCGACGGCAATGGCTATGCGTCAACCACGGTTGCGGCCGGAGCGACGCCAGGCACAATTCAGATCACAGCCGTGGCCGGCGGGCTTTCCGCTGTTTTCTCGGAAACCGTGCTCAGTTCGGTGCCAGGAGCGGACCTACAGGTTTCGACCGGCCAGATCAGCCTCTCGACTCAGGTGAACCATGCCGTCTCGCAGACACTCGCGGTGGCCAACGTGGGTGACTTGGGTGTTTCCGTCGCAGCCGCGGCTGCTCCCTCCTCGACCTTTTTGCTCACGCGCATCAAGCCGGATGGAACCTGCGATTACCTGACCATCTCCGCTGGTCTGACACTTAGCGATCGGCTGACGACCATTTGCGTGGTCGGAAACGCGGACGGGAAGTTGCCGGCGGGCAGCTATACCGGCCTGCTGACGGTGACGGCGGCCAGCGGGACGAACAAGACCGCCGAGGTTCAACTCAAACTCGAGGTGCGCCCGCTGACCGCGCCGCCCGAGATCGCCTTGTACCCGGCGTCTTTCAACCTGACGGTGCTGGCCGGCACCAATCCGCCCACTCAGCCGGTTACGGTGACGAATCTCGGCAGCGGGCGACTGAACTGGACGGCCACGGTGACGGTCGGGGGCGGCTGGCTGTCCGTGGCGCCGACGCAGGGCCGGCAGGGTGATTCCTTCACCATCACCATCAGTTCTTCGGCTCTTGCCTAGCAGCCCGTGGCAGAAGTAGCTGTTTTCACGCAGCGACCTGAGCGGCCATGAAGCGGGGCAACTGGAACTCCGCGGGTCGCGAAGGGCCGGAATGGCCGTCCCGTGCCACGAACCGACCGA
>Ga0315280_10005924_pt1 | contig 17130 bp, 9 predicted proteins | sample YL17G06_40_MG_FD_203697 | JGI IMG/M metagenome (GOLD analysis project Ga0315280, IMG submission 203697) | Sediment microbial communities from Yellowstone Lake, YNP, Wyoming, USA - YL17G06_40 | ecosystem: Environmental > Aquatic > Freshwater > Lake > Sediment | place: USA: Wyoming | collected...
GTGGCCCGCACCTGTGTCATACAACGTCGAAACACCCTTGAGTTTCTCTCCGACTCCGTGCGGCGACACCGCACTGGTCAGCCGGCCCTCTCGCTGCTCCAGCGGTAGAGGGGCCTGAACGGTTACGGATCGGGTTGGTAGCGGCCTGGTCCTTGCGCGAACGCTCGACATAAAAGCCAAACTTCAGTGTGTGGGTGCCGTAGACTCTGCTGAGGTTGTCTACAAAACTGTACGTGGTGCTGTTGGTATAGTTGGGAGCCGCGTTATACATGCTGGGGTTGGCGGCATTGCTCACGCTGCCGAACGACATGTTGGGGATCAACCCGCCGGCATTGTTTTGCGGATACCACTGTGGGATGTCAATGCCGGTTGCCTGCCGGCTGACCGCCTCCGGGGTCTCCGGGTAATACCGAAGGACATTTCGGGTCACGCCGAAGATGAACTCGTTAAACATGGAGGGGGAAAGCGTAAACGTGCTGTGAAGGACGCCGCCGTCTCCCGGGAGAAGGTAGATCATCCGCGTCAGCGGAAAATTCACGGACCCCGTCACCCAACTGCCCCAGGTGGGGCGGTACTGGGCCGCGTTGTTGCTGAGACGCACATAGAACTGCGCATTCTGCTGCGGCGAGTAGTCCAGGCGAATGATCTCGGTGCGCCGCGGATACGGGTAGCTGGGGGTGGCGATGAAGTTCCATTGGTACAGGCGCGAGGGCATAGGATCGACGAAGTTGGGCAGCGGGAACAGTTTCAGAACATTCTGCCCCGTCCGGGTGAGCCGACCAGCCGGTATGGCATTATTGGGAAACTGCCGCATTCCGTTCAGCGGGTCATAGACCGGGACCAACCTGCCGTTGACATCGTTGGTTTGGGAAAAATCCCCGGCGCGCTCCAGCGCCGTGGGAACGCGCACCGTTTGGCTTGCCACGGTCACAAGCTGCTCCTGGAATTCCTGCGACAAAAAGAAGAACAGCTTCGAGCGGTCGGCGTTGAACTTGCCGGGGATGTACACCGGGCCGCCCAAGGTGTAGCTGAAGATGTTGTAGCGGTACGCCTTCCTTGGGACTCCGTTGCGATTGTCAAAGTAGTTGTTCGCGCAAAACTGCTCGTGCCGGTGGTACCACCCGCCGGTCGCGTGAAATTGTCTCTGGCCGCCCTTGGTGATGACCGTAACCGTGCCTCCCGAGTTGCGGCCATACTCGGCGGCATAGTTGGACATGAGCACTTTGAGTTCGGCGACGGAATCCATGGAAGGCATGGTGGTGACCGCGTTGGTGCTCCCGACATCCAGGTTCGTGACGCCGTCCACGGTCATGTTCTTGTGGCTGTCCCTGCCCCCCATGATGTAGACGCTGGCCGTGCTGTTGACATTGGGGGACTCGCGGTCCTCGTTGAGATCGACCACGCCGGGAAGCAGCGAGACGGCGCCCATGAAGTCCCGCCCTTTGAGCGCCACTTCGGAAAGCTCCGTCGCCGTCAAGACGCCGGCCCGTTCGCCCGATGCCGACAACACCGGCGCTTGCTCCGCCGTCACGGAGATGGTCTCGGCTGTTCCGCCCAACTGCAACTGGACGACCCCCACCGAGCGCTGCTCCCCGGAGGCGATCGCGATGCCGGTCTGAGAGCAGCTCTTGAAACCCGGGACGGACACCGCCAGAGTGAACGTGGCGGGAGTCAGATCGGGGAAGGAGAAGAAACCTTCGCTGTTGGTCTTGGTGGTGCGGACGAAACCGGTGGAGGCGGCGGTCAGCTTGATTTCCGCTCCGGGGATGACCGCGCCCGTGGAATCCTGAAGCGTGCCAGACAGCAGGCAGGAAACATTCTGCGCGCTGGCAAGCATCGCAGCAAGAAAGAAAAGCGCTAGGACTTTTTTCATGACTTTCACCTCCATTGCCGACCTTGCTGTCCGCGGGTCGCCGGGGGATCCGGACTGCGGTCCCTAATTTGGGGCGCCGGAAAGCGCCCTAAACCGCACGGAACCGACGTCAGCAATCCCGCCTGGTTGCACTCGATGGCTCCTTCCAGACCCGAAGCAATTAGCGAACCTGGACTCTGCGGATCGTGTGCACATATTGCAGATGAGCGGCACGGTCCACCGACCTACTATTCAAAATGCCGCCCTTCTGTCAACAGAAAAGGTAGTATTCCACGGTCTGCACATCCCGGCCGCAATCCGAAATCCCCCGTCGGTTGAATAGCAGCTATGGCCGTGCGATTCCCTGGCGGGCCGCTGAAGCAACTACGCAGCGATTTCGCGGCGGCGCGGGCGGCAAAAGCCGAACCGAAAAAGCCCCACCAACTTGCCCTATTACACGCGCCCTTTCCATTGCTTCTTCAGATGGTCGGAGGCGTAGTAAGCGATCGCCATGATCGTCAGCACCGGGTTGAAGCCGCCGTTGGTTACGTGTACGCTGCCGTCGATCACGTAGAGGTTGTCGAAATCGTGTACGCGGCAGTACTTGTCGACCACCGAGGTCTTGCGATCGTCCCCCATGCGGCAGGTCCCGGCCTGATGCTGGCCGGCGGCCAGCCCCGTTCCTGGCAGCCTTTTCCAGGAGAAAATTGCGCCCGCCTCCTTGAGCCATTCCTCCGCCCGTGCCGCCAGGAATGCCGCCAGTTCCAGCGAATGAGGGTGCTTGTCTCCCGAAAGCCGCGCGACCGGGATTCTCCAGTAATCCTTGACCACGGGATCTACTTGAATCCGCGCATCAAACACCGGCATTTCCTGGATTGGCCCGGTGACCATGATGCTTCGCCGGTACCATTTCCGCATGGCCTCCTTGTGCCCAATTCCCCAGCGGGGTGTGCGGGGCGGGAGAAACGAAAGGAACTGGTAGGGCAACCGGATGAATCCGTTGGTTAGCACACCGCCGCCCCGCAAGCCTGGATTGCCATGGTTGTAGTCACTGACTGCAATCTGGGCGCCGGGTCCGAGGTCATCGTAGGCATCGTATTCAAACAGCCCGATGGCGCCGGCATAAGGATGACCTTGCAGGTTTCTTCCCACCCAGTCGTAGCGGTTCCCCAAGCCGGCCGGAGACAGCTTGCTCTTGGAATTCAACAGCAGGCGGGCCGATTCAATGGCGGCGCAGGAAACTACCACCAGGTCGGCCGGCTGCTCCTGGAGCCGATCGTGCGAGTCGAAGTAGGAGACACCGCGCACCCGCCCTTGCGAATCGGTCAGGATCTCTTTGGCGATGCATTCGGTGCGTAGATCGCAGTTCTTCGTCGCCAGCGCCTTCGGCAGAACGGTGTTGTGCGTCCCGCACTTGGCATCTACTTCGCAGGCAAAGCCCACGCACCAGCGGCACCGCACGCAAGCCGGCCGGCCGTTGTAGGGGACGGTGTTGCGAAGCATCGGATAATCGAAGGGGTGCAGACCCAGGCGTTGTGCCGCCCGTTTCAGGATCTCGTATTCGCGGGTGGGCGAGAGCGGGGGCATGGGCAACGGCTTCTTACGAGGGGCGCGAAACGGGTTGTCGGAGTCATCCCCCGCCACCCCGATCTCCCATTCGGCCTTCTCGTAGTAAGGCTCCAGGTCATCGTAGCTGATCGGCCAGTCCTCCAGGGTGCTGCCCTCCGGCGCGCCATAGGTGGAGCGCATCCGGAAATCTTTCTCCATGAAGCGCCAGGCCATGGCGCCGTAACTGAAGGTGCCGCCGCCGACGCAGGCGGCGTTGTTCTGGTAGGCGCTTTCACTGGCCCGGACGATCCGCTCGCGCCCTTGGCCGTCGACGGCCACCCGTGGATGCCGTTCATCGTCGGGACCGAAGGCATTGCCCAGAGCGGTGGTGCGCTGGTTGCGCAGAGTATTTTTGCGGCAATCGAACGGGGTGTACCACTTGCCACGCTCCAGCACCACCACGCGCAGGCCGGCTTCCGCCAGTTCCTTGGCGACGATGCCGCCGCCGGCGCCCGCGCCCACAATCACCGCGTTCACTTTCGGCAATGCCATTGCTCTTCACGAGGAAGTTTCAAGGATCGCCCACAATGCAGACGTCTTCAGGTCTTTGGCACCGCACTGCTGCGGATCGCGTCCAGGCGCTTCACCAGAAGCTGCGAATCGACGCTCGGAGGAAGCACCTTGGCATCCAGTGCCATGGCCGCCGCCAGCCCAGCGGCCTCTCCCATCGGAACCGCGTCGCCCGTAACGCGATAGCTCGCGAATGCGATATGGTCGCCGGAAATGCAGCGGCCGGCCATCATCAGATTGTCAATGTCTTTCGCCAGCAAACAGCGATATGGAATCTGATACGGCTTGTGGTCGACGTGCGTCAGGCCCCTGCCTTCCTTCGGATCGGGATAATGGATATCGACTTTGAAGTTCACGTCGCAAATGGCATCGTCAAAGCGGGCGCCTGCCTTCAGATCTTCGATAGTCAGATAGTAGCGTCCCAAGATCCTGCGCGTCTCTCGAATCCCGACAAACGGGCCGGTATCGATCAAGAATGCGTCTTTCCAATCATCCCCGCCGTACTGCTTCAGCACCTCGAGAGTCTTTCGAATCTCCCAGCGTCCGCGGATCTCCGCGGCGGTCAGATCGGCGGCGTTCGTGCCGTCCCCGTAAAGGTGCGTCGCCATGAGTATGAAGACCCCCGGTTGGTTGGGCTGGGGGTAAAGCGTTATGTCGGAATAGCTGGTCTCCCAACCGGCCCGGCGGCAGATATCAACGAGAGGCTGGATATGGGCCGGCCCTCCACGATACCCGCCGATTCGGCCCATCAGAGTCATGGGCTGCATCTTTCCGTCCGACGGCCGGCCTTTCTCGTAAGGGCAGCCCGCGAAGGATGCCACATCACCATCGCCAGTCGCGTCAATCACGATTTTGGCTTCGATGAATTGCCTGCCCGATTTGCTCTCGGTGATGACGCCGCGGATGCGATTGCGATCTCGAATAACGGCGGCAGCATGCGTGTAGAGCAGCACCTGGACCTTGGTCTCCGCAATCATGTCATCGAGCAGGTACTTCATGCCCTTCATGCCGTACACGGTGTACCTCGAGAAGCGCGCCCAAATCTGGGAGTGGCCGCTCCGCGCCAACCGCGCGAGGATCTCCTCGATCAGCCCGTGCTTGTTGTAAGCGTCGAGGATGATGCTCAGCGCGCCGGCGGTCCACGTGCCGCCCAGGAACGGATGGCGCTCGATCAGCAAAGTCTGGGCACCATGTCGCGCCGCCGTTAGGGCAGCGGCAAAGCCGGCTGGTCCGCCGCCGCAAACAAGCACGTCTGTCTTGCGAACGATCGGGATATTGCGACCGGGTTCAAAGACCGTCGGCGCTCGGCCGGCTTTCGTTTTTTGCGAAGCCACCTTGGCAACCGTTCGCTTACTGTCCTGCGCTTCACTAGAACTGACCAGGCAGGCTCCGCCGAGCAATGCCGCGGCTGCCTGGCGTATTTGAGCGAGAAAGGTGCGTCTCTCGATCCCAGATCTAGACATATCGCCTCCTTAGAGATTCCCGCCGCACTGGCGGGCGGCGGACCAGTGTTCGGCTGCACTGAGATCAGTTGAACCGCGCCTGTGGTGCCCCTTGTAACACTGCACGGGCATCGCGAGCGAAGTGGCCTCGAAGATCTTGTACATATGGCGGCGCAGGAAACTACCACCAGGTCGGCCGGCTGCTCCTGGAGCCGATCGTGCGAGTCGAAGTGGGAGACACCGCGCACCCGCCCCTGCGAATCGGTCAGGATCTCTTTGGCGATGCATTCGGTGCGTAGATCGCAGTTCTTCGTCGCCAGCGCCTTCGGCAGAACGGTGTTATGCGTCCCGCACTTGGCATCCACTTCGCAGGCAAAGCCCACGCACCAGCGGCACCGCATGCAAGCCGGCCGGCCGTTGTAGGGGACGGTGTTGCGAAGCATCGGATAATCGAACGGGTGCAGGCCCAGGCGCTGCGCCGCCGGTTTCAGGATCTCGTATTCGCGGGTGGGCGAGAGCGGGGGCATGGGCAACGGCTTCTTGCGAGGAGCGCGAAACGGGTTGTTGGAATCGTCCCCGGCTACCCCGATTTCCCACTCCGCTTCCTCGTAGTAGGGCTCCAGGTCGTCATAGCTGATCGGCCAGTCCTCCAGCGTGCTGCCCTCCGGCGCCCCATAGGTGGAGCGCATACGGAGATCTTTCTCCATGAAGCGCCAGGCCATCGCGCCGTAACTGAAGGTGCCGCCGCCGACGCAGGCGGCGTTGTTCTGGTAGGCGCTCTCGCTGGCCCGGACGATCCGCTCGCGCCCTCTGCTGTCGACGGCCACGCGTGGATGCCGTTCATCGTCGGGACCGAAGGCATTGCCCAGAGCGGTAGTGCGCTGATTGCGCAGGCTGTCTTTGCGGCAATCAAACGGCGTGTACCACTTGCCGCGCTCCAAAACCACCACGCGCAGGCCGGCTTCCGCCAGTTCCTTGGCGACGATGCCGCCGCCAGCTCCCGCGCCCACAATGACCGCGTTCACTTTCGGCAGTGCCATTGGTCCTCACCGGGAACTCTTACGTATCAACTTCCACCCCGCCGCGTCGTCAACCCTCTTCATGTCTTTGGCGCCGTACTGGCACGGATCGATTTCAGGCGCTTCACAAGAAGCCGCGGATCGACGCTGGGAGGAAGAACCTTCGCCTCGAGTGCCATAGCGGCGGCCAACCCCGCCGCCTCTCCCATGGGCACGGCATCGCCCGTAACCCGGTAGCTGGCATGGGCGATATGATCGCCGGAAATGCACCGGCCGGCCATCATCAGATTGTCCACATCTTTCGGGAGCAAGCACCGGTAGGGAATCTGATAGGGCCGCTTGTGCTGGACGACCCTCAGCCCTCTGCCTTCCTGCGGATCCGGGAAGTGGATATCCGCCAGTTGATTCACGTCACAGATGCCGTCATCAAAGTGGGCGCCGGCCTTTAGGTCCTCAATGGTCAGGTAATAGCGTCCGAGGATGCGGCGCGTCTCTCGAATGCCGACAAACGGTCCCGTATCCAGCAGGAAGGCGTCTTTCCAGTCATCCCCGCCATGCTGTTTGAGTGCCTCCAACGTCTTTCGAATCTCCCATCGCCCCCGAACCTCGGCGTCGGTCAAATCCCTGGTATTGGTGCCATCGCCGTAGAGGTGCGTAGCCATCAGCATAAATACACCAGGCTGATTTGGCTGTGGGCGGAGCACAACACGAGAGAGCGTGGGTTCCCATCCGGCACGGCGGCAAATGTCTACCAGCGGCTGGCCTACGGCCCCTTCCCCGCGATACCCTCCGATTCGTCCCATGAGCGTCATCGGCTGCATTTTCCCGTCTGACGGCCGGCCCTTTTCATACGCACACCCAGCAAAAGCAGCGACGTCGCCATCGCCGGTAGCATCTATTATGATCTTCGCCTCTACGAATTCCCGTCCCGACTTACTTTCGGTAAATACCCCTGATATCCGGTTGCCGCTCCGGGCGACAGCGACAACCTGGGTATAGAGCTGTACCTGGACCTTGGCAGCTCCGACCATGTCGTCGAGCAGATATTTCATTCCCTCCCCGCTGTAAACGGTGTATCTCGGGGCTACGGCCCAGGTCAATGTATGCCCACGGGCTTCCAGGCGCCTGAGGATCTCCTCGATGAGTCCATGTTTGCCGTAAGCATCGAGGATGATGGTAAGGGCGCCAGCGGTCCATACACCGCCAAGAAAAGGATGCCGTTCGATCAGGAGAGTCTGGGCCCCATTCCGTGCCGCCGTAATGGCCGCAGCAATTCCAGCCGGCCCTGCACCACAAACAAGCACATCAGTCTTTCGAACGATCGGGACATTGCGAGCAGGTTCGAACACGGTTGGCGTTCGACCGGCGGCGCTTTTCTTCGGGCCAGTCGCTGGCGCTCCTTTCTTGCTGCCCTGTGCTCTTGCGGAACCGACCAGCCATGAACCACCGAACAATCCCGCGGCTGCCTGGCGCATTTGAGCGAGGAACGTGCGTCTCTGGATCGTGGAACTAGACATGGTGCCTCCTTGAAAACTGCTGCCGCATTGACCGAGCGTCAGCCGCCAATGGCATTTCACCACCCCCATGTGCCTTGCAGTCTATACCGCCGAGAGCGCCCTGCGAGAGCACCCCGCTAGAAAGAATAACGGAGAACAAGCTGGATGATCCGCGGCTGGTTGCCCTGCCCTGTAACCCTGGCAAACGTACCCCGCCGCACGACAACGCCGTTCTGAACGACGTCGCCGTTGCTGACGTCCGCCCCCGGCGTTCCGAAGACGACCATGTTAAAGGCATTCAGGAATTCACCGCGCAATTGGACTTTATGGCGCCCGTCGGCAAAAGCAAAATTCTTCAACAGGGACAAGTTGACGTTTCTGTAGCCATCGCGCCGGGTGTCGCTGGAAGTTCGCGCGGCATTCCCAAGAGTGAACTCCGCCGGCTGGGCGTAGGCAGCAGGGTTGAAGGCAAAACCGCCGTTTCGGATATTCTCGCGCATTTGGCCGCCGGGAATGCGGGCCGACACACCGGCAACGCGGTCGGCGTGCCGCGTGTAATAGCTGAGGGTGCTGCCAATGGAAGGGGCCGTGACGGCGACCGGAGTGCCCGACTGCCACAGCACATTGCCGCTCACTTGAAAGCCGCCGAGCAGCTTGTTGCTAACCCCGCCCATTCTCCTGCCGAGGGCTCTACCCCGACCAAACGGGAGCTCGTAACTAAAGCTGGCAGTAAGACGATGCGGGATATCGACATTAGAAAGCGAGTACTCTCCCGCGATGTTGTAGGCATCCTGGAGCCTCGCCCCGACTACCGTTCCGTTAGCCCTTCCCATGTAACTTGTGTCGATGAGTTTTGAAAACGAGTAACTTGCTAGCAGAGACAGACCGTCACTGTAGCTCTTCCTCAAACCGATTTGGAGAGCATTGTACTTGCTCGCACCTATACGGGGCTCATAAAGATAGGGGTTATCGTATTGCGGGAAAGGTTTCAGCAGTTGAGCGCGACGCACCGTCCGGCTGGCCAAAACCGAATTGGGATTGGTGACGATGCCATAGAACGGGTTACTCACTTGTTGGCTGAAGAACTGGCTCGCGTTCGCCGCGGCGGCGCCGTTGACATCTCGAGCGGAGGCATAGTTTTGCCGCGCGTAGTCCAACATGGCCGGTGGCAGTTGGTTGATGTATACCCAGGGTATCTGCAGCCGCACACCGTGGCTGCCCGCATAAGCGAGCTCGACAACGAACTTGTTGGGCAGCATGCGCTGGATCGTGAAATTGTACTGCTGCAGGTAGGCGAGCGGGCGGTTCGGATCGACCAAATAGGGGCTTTGGCCAATCAGCGTGTCGGCCCCCACGCTCCGTCCAGGTGCCCGTGTCAAGCCATTCGGGTATGGGTTTGTCAGAAAAACAGTTGGTGCGGCCGTGCCGCCGGGTTGAATTACCTGTCCCGACGCATCAGACTGGACCATGACCGTGTCGAAATTCAGCCCGTTTGCACTCGAAGTAACCATTGATCCCGGTACGAAGGAGATGCCATAGCCGCCGCGGATGACTGTCTTGTCGTTAAGCCGGTAGGCAAAACCGGCGCGCGGTGCAAAACCATGGAAATTCGTGTCCGTCTCCGGGCCATCGGCGAAGAAGAGCAAGCCGCGCAGGTCGCTGAAGTTCGGCCGCAGCGCGCGGACGATCGCGTCGGTCGGCATGCCTACCACGCCATTCAGATGCGACTTGGCCGCCAGGTCGAAGCTGGTCAGCTGCCCATGGGTCTCGGCCGTTCCCGTCTCCACTTCCCAGCGCAATCCCAGGTTAAGGGTCAGATGGCGGCGGACTTTCCAATCGTCCTGTACGAACGCCGCGCCGTAGTGACGATACTGCGTAACGGGTATGTAAGAATGAATGGTGCCGCTGGCGGGCAAGCCCAGGAGCAGTGAAGCCAATGACGAGCCGGTTTCAGTCGCCACCGCCGCAGTGCTGGTGGGTACCGGTCCGCGCGTGAATGTGCGGCCGAATGTATAGGTCCCGGTCGGGTTCGTGTTGTAGTTGGTAAAGTTGCGCATCAAGCGGTATTCGACGCCGGTCTTAATGGTGTGGCCGCGCTTGGTCCATGTCACCGCGTCCGCGAGCGTCTGCGCCTGTCGGGGAATCTCAGAGCCGCCTCCGCCGATCTGGCTGCTGGTGATCTCGCCAGCAATTCCCTGGGACTGGGGGCCACCCGCGAAATTGAACACTGGAAAAGCCGTAGTGGATGCGAAGTCGCGAATATAAGAAGGGAAGCCCAGCGTGGTCGGATCGAAGTTCTGCTCGTGGGCGAGCGGAATCTGAAGAGGATGCGCGCCTGTGTAGCCGTATCGGAAGTTGTTGATCGTGCGTGGAGTGAGAGTGTAAACATCGTTGAGCGTGATGTTGAAGAACGTATCTCGGGTGATCCGCGCGTTCGATGCGGCCGACTTGAAGAAGTTCGGCTCCCCCTGAAATCGTTTTTCGTAACTGTAACGGCCGAACAGGCTATGTTTCTCCGATAGCGTCTTATCAAGACGCGCCGCCAGCAGGTCGCGCGTGAACCGGGCTGTGCCTGAATACAGGTAGTTGTTGGTCAAACCGGGCTGGTTTGGCAAGGGCAGGTAGCTCATCAGCGCCAGACCAATCGGGTCCAGGCAGGCAGCCTGACGTGGGCCTGAAGAATTGCATTTGGGGAGCAAGTCCAACCGGTTTGCGGGGATCGTGTTTCGCACCAGCGTCCCGCTCGGATTTCGGACCAATGGCCCGTAAGGATCGTAAAGCTGGCCGAAAAGGGGCGCCGTGCCATCCGCATTCGACGGCACGTTGGCACGGACAGTTGGTTGCAGCAATTCCGACAGGTCTCCGGTGCGCATCTTGGCGGTGGGCAGGGTCAGGTCCTTCGAAAAGGGGTTGTCTTCGCGGCGCCCCTCGTAATTGAAGAAGAAAAACGTATTCTGCGAGCGCCCCAGTTTTGGAAAAACGGCCGGACCGCCGATCGAGCCTCCAAACTGGTGCCGCTTGATCGGAATGCGCGGCAATGCCAGCGTTACGCCGTCGTTTGCGTACCCGGCACGGTTCCGTTGCCAGCCGTTGGCGTTCAAGCCGCCGTTCTGAAAGTACTCGTACAATGTGCCGTGGAACTTGGCTCCGCCGGCCTTGGTCATGAAGATCAGGACCCCGCCGCCGGAACGGCCATACTCCGCCGAGAAGACTCCGGACAGAACCTTGAACTCCTGAACGGAATCCTGGGGCGGCGAAATGGCTATGCCGTTGAAGTCTCCAAACGTGTTGGAAACACCGTCCAGCAACACGTCGTTGGTGGATGCCTGCCCGCCGTTTACGGAGAACAGTGAGTCGAACACGTTCCGGTTTCCCGGGGTGCCGATCGGGCCTTGAGCGTTGCCATCCGTGTTTAGGGTTTCTCCGGCGGCCAGTGCGAAACCCGTGTCCACGATACCGGGCAGGTTGTTGATGAGCGCCAGCGTGCTTCGCTCCGCGGACGGCAGATCCTGGATTAGCTTGGTTTCGACGCCGTATTCCAGTCCGCCTGACTCCGTGTTGACGAGCGGCACGGCATCGGCAGTCACCTGGACGGTCTGCTGCGCAGTGGCCAGAGCAAGCTGAAAATCGAGTGTTCCGGCCTGTGCGACCTCGAGCCGCACCTGAGAGCGAGTACTGGCAGCGAATCCTGTCGCTTCCGCTGTGACCGAGTATAGCCCCGGGCGCAGGAATAGTAGCGTGTAGCGTCCCTGATGATCGGTGTTGACCGTCTTCTTAAGACCTGTTTCGTTCGACACCGCCGAAACAATAGCCCCGGGCACGACCGCTCCTTGCGGGTCGGTCACCGTTCCCGAAACCGTTGCCGTGATGGTCTGCGCCCAAATAGCCGAGCGCCCGCCAAGAAAGGTCAGCGAGACGAGAATAAAAACAGCCAACGACTTCTTCATATCGACCTCCTCTTCAACTCGGACCCGGCAATGCATGGCCCCCCGGGATGCAGTATTTAAGTCGATGTGCCGTACTTCCTGGCAAAGTCGGCGTCTTCCTGAACCTGGTCGGAGAGGATCGGAAACATGCCGACAATGACAGCGTCGCGCGGCTTGATGCTGCTAAAGGCGAAAGCGAAGGCCTTCTCAACCATTGCCCGGTTCTTGCAGAGACGACCGGCAGCCAGTATCTTGAAGCCCAGGCACGGCTTCTTGATCTGCTGCATCCGCCTGGTCATGACCTGAGGGTGGCCTTCCAGGTAGAGCTCATCAACCGGTACATCACCGAGCTTTGCTCGGACTTCATTGCGATCGAAGTTCTTGTTGTAAAAGCACGCCATGTAGAAGTCCGTCTCCCAGTCAGCGTCCTCGGCCCGGGCCAGATTGTCAGGGTGGTGCGTGGACATGCCCGCCAGCAGCCCACGGTCATGGACTTTCTTGAGGAAGTCACGAATCTTCGGGTGATTTCCAGACTTGAACATTTGGTCGGTGACTTCGCCGTGGTGGCTCATAGCGATGGGCTTCAAGGCCAGAATCTCCTTCCAGACCGTGTCGTCCTCTCCGGAAGTCAGACAAATCCACTGGATCTTCGAGCCCCGATCACGGGCTCCAAGCAGGGCGTCTCGCGTTTTCGGGCTGTACCCAATTTGCAGAGTATTGATGCCGTACTCTTCGCAGTGGAGGATGAATTCAATGGTGCGCTCGGTGGTGAAATAGCCGCGCATGAGCTGGTCCATCATCACGGTGGAATGCGACCATCCCCCGATCGGATTGGAGCCGGCGATCAGGCGGGTGACAGACTTGTCGCCAATCTTGATAACTGGCAGGATTTTGCCAGCCGCCTTCCCCGGCGTGTTGAATGAGGAAACGGCCAGACCGCCAACCGCTATATGCCGCAGGAAAGCTCGTCTTTGAAGCGCCGCATGTTTCGTCGTAAGCACCTCCCGGTTGTATCAGTACCTGCGGTTCGACGTTGATCGTGACCGATGCTACCAGATCAGCTTCAGCGCCATCTGGATTTGCCTCGCGCCGCTTGCTCCGCTGATGACACCGAAGCCGGCGCTGCCGACGGTCCCGGCTGGCGCCGAAAACTGCGGTGTGTTGAAGGCGCCGAACATCTCCAGACGGTACTGCAAGTTTAAACGCCGTTCCGGCCCGAAAAAGGTGTTCTTGAACAAAGAGATGTCAGAGGTGTTCTTTCCCGGCTTGCGTACGTCGGGCAGCGTCCGGCCGGTGTTGCCAAAGGTATAAGACGACGGCTGGGAGAACACGCTGGTGTCAAACCACTGGGCCAGCCGCTGGTCGGTGGTGCCGCCGGTCAGCCGGGCGCCGTGGCCGTTGTTGTTTGGCCGCTGGCTGGTGGTGTAGATCTGGGTGTTGTTTGACAGAGCAAACACGATCATGGGAGGACCGCTCTGGAAGGTGGTGATCCCGTTGAGTTGCCAACCGGAAAGCAGCAGGTTCGCCCCGCGGGGCAGACCCGACAAGAATCGCTTCCCTTTGCCGAAGGGCAGCTCATACATGTAGCTGACGACGAACCGCTGCGCGATATCCTGGCTGGAAACCGACCGTTCCAGCCGGCGGTTGTATGCGTCGAGCCGCGTGCCCACCGCCGGTCCCAGCCAATCGGCTTCCGTGGAGGCGTCGTCGATGATCTTGCCGGTGGTGTAAGAGAGCAGCATGCCGAAGCTTCGCGAAAAGCGCCGGTCGGCTCGAATCGTCATCCCGTGATAGATCGAGTTGGCAATGGGCGTGAGCAAAGAGCTCACGCCGGTGTACTGCGGGTAGGGGCGCAGAAGCTGCCGATACTCCACGGTGGCCCGGCTGAGGGTAGAGGTGGCGTCCGTGATGACCCCGTAAAAGGGATTGGGAACCACGCGCAACAGGTCCGTTCCCATCGCCATATAGCTGGGCAGCAGTTGGTTGTAGCTCCGGCCGCCATCGTCGTCCGGCAGGTGGATGCCGCGGTTGCCGAGATAACCAATCTCCAGCGCAAAATTCCCCGGAACGCGGCGCTGAATCGTCAGGTTCCACTGCTGTACATACGGATTTCGCCAGGAATCAAATATGCCGCGGTCCACCGTGGCGCCGAGCTGGGTGGTCGCTCCACCATCCCGCCCCAGCGGAAAGCGGAAGCCAGCCGGGAAGGGATCACGCAGGTAGGTGTTGATCGTGCGCATGCTGTCGGCAGTAAAAATGGCCGATGTGGAGCCGCGGAAGCCCAAAGTTCCGGACGGTACCCCGGCCGCCTCCAGCGCGGAGGGAGGGTAATAAATGCCGTAGGCTCCGCGGACGACCGTATTGGAAGCCACCTGATAGGCAAACCCAAACCGGGGGCCGAAGTTGTTCTTATCGGTGGGCACCTGGCGGCGCTGGCTGGCGTCCACAAAATGCATCGCGCCCCGAAGGTTCCCGCACGACGGGCAGGCGCTCGCCGGTACCTTGCCGGCGACCGGAGACGGTTCGTACATGTCAAAATACGAGAGGTTGTTGAAGCGTTCGGTGCGGGGCAAGGTGACGTCGTAGCGCAGTCCGAGGTTCAGGGTGAGCTTGCGGCTGGCCTTCCAGTCATCCTGGACATAGCCCGCCCAGTATGGGCTGCTGGTTGCCACGGCAATGTCGTGGCTCTTGGAGCCACTGGCCGGCAAGCCCAGGAGAAATGAGGCCAACGGGAATCCCGCGACCGAACTGGTCGTGCTGATCTCCTGCTGCGTCCATCCGGCGCTGAAACTGAAGGAGCCGGCCGCGCTCGCCGGCTGATAATAGTTCAGCAAAATGCTGCGCATCTCCAGGCCGCTCTTGATGGTATGGCGGCTCATGACCTTTGTAACGTTGGCGGTCAGTGTGTGCGTCATCCGCCCGGCCACGATCGAGCTGGCGTTGCCGATGCCGCTCACGGCGCTGCTGAAGCTCATGGGGGTGAAACCGCCGCCATCGGTGGTCACCAGATCCGAAAAGTACTTCGGGAAGCCCAGCTTGGCCAGGTCGAAGTTCTTCGAGGCACCGTACCACAGGCTCGACATACGAACAAAGCTGTACCGAACGCTGGCGATGACGCTTGGACTCAACGTCAGGGTGTGGTCCATGACGGTGTTCGTGATGCTGTCCCTACCCATTCCGGCAAGCGGAGTGCCCGGGTTGCCGGCGCCGAACGGGTTGATCCCCGGCGAGTCGGGCAGAAGGTAGGAAGTGCGGACGAACATCCGCCACCGGTTGGTCCAGTTATGGTCGATGCGGGGGTCAATGCGCATGTTCGAAGAAGGCTGGGCCCCGACGAAAAAGTAGTTGTTGAGGTTGGTATATGGATTGCTCGGCGCCGTGTTCGCCGTTGGGAAGTACCCCATGACATTCACCGCGACCGGATCGCGGCGCTCAACGGGAATCCGGTTTCCCGCGAAGGGGGTGCGGATGTACCTGCCGGGGTTCGCCGGGTCTTGCCGCACGGTCAGCGGATCGTAGATGGTGATGGCGGCGCCGCTGCTGGTGCGCAGGTTCGAGAAATCTCCCTCGCGCCACGCGGCAGTGGGAACCGTGTAGTTGTAGACACTCTGCGTGCGCTGGCTCAATCCCTCGTAGCCCACAAAGAAGAACGTCTTGTCCCTGCCGTTGTACAGCCCAGGAATCACCACCGGTCCCCCGAGCGTCACGCCCCACTGGTTGCGCTTGAAGCTCCCCTTGGCAACACCAGCCTTGTTGGCGAAGAAACTGTTGGCATCGAGCTTGCTGTTCCGCAGGAAATTGTAGGCACTGCCGTGAAAGGCGTTGGTGCCGCTTTTCGTCACCAGGTTGACGACAGCGCCTCCGGTTCGTCCGTACTCGGCCGAGATCCCGTTGACCTGCACGCTGTACTCCTGTACCGAATCCACCTGCGGCGAGTATGCGAATTCGAGGACGCCGGGATAGGTAGTAGTGATTACCGCTGAGCTTCCGTCGATCTGGACTTCATTGCTGGCGCTCCGGCCCCCGGCAATATTGGGTGTGGACCCCGTCCCCGCACCGCTCACTCCGGCGCTCAGCCACACCAGCGAGAGCGAATTCCTGCCGTTTAGCGGCAAGTCGAGGACTTGTTTGTTCTCGATCAACTGGCCGACCGAGGAGGTGTTCAGGTCCAGCGCCGGTGGTGTTGCCGTCACCTGCACCTCCTGGCTAACGGCGCCGACTTCCAAGACAAAATCAACCGAGCGGTTTTGCGCCACGTCCAGCTTAATGCCTTCCTGCCTGGCGGGGCGGAAGCCTTTCATCTCGACGTCCACCGTGTAGGTACCGGGCAAGAGGAAAGGCTGCAGGTACCGCCCTTGTGCGTCGGTGCGCAGTTCCTTGGCCTCGTTAGTGGCTACGTTCTTGATCCGAACCGACGCGTTCGGCACAACCGCGTTGCTGGTGTCCCGAACCAGACCCTGGATTGTGCCGGTTGGCCCCTGAGCGATCGCAGTGAGCGCAATCGCCGCGAACAGAAACACGTACACACAGCGCCGCGTCTTCATAACGCCTCCTTTGGACCTGCTTGAGATTGCTGCCGCATTTCTGAGCTCCCGTTGACCGCGCTCAGGAATCGTGTGCAAATAGTGCAGATTAGTGGCACAACCCGCAGCCTTGTTTAGCTAAGACTGCGATGGCTGTCAAGAGAAAAGTAGGGCACACTGGGGCGCACCTAGATGGCCTGGATCACAATCGAGCGGGAGAAGGGTGGCAGTTCGACTGCGCCATTGCGCAGTCTCGCCTCTGACCACTTGCCCGACCAGGGATCGTAGACGCGCAGGCGCCGCACCTGCCTGCCCGCCAGAACCGGGCGAAGATCCACCCGCAGGCCACGCCATACTCCCGGCTTTTCGCCGTTCTTCAGCTCCGCTTCCCAGTTGCTGGCCTTATCCCGGCACCAGGCCAGCAGCGTCCGCCGTCCTTTCAGAGCGTAGATGCGAAGCTGGCCGTGCTCCACCATCGCAGGCTCGAAGCCCTCGGCCGGTGGATCCAGACCTTGCACCGCCTCGGCAAACCGCCCGAATTGCCACCAGAGGTTGTTGGCCGCGACGTAGGCGTCCCAGTGCCAGATCTGCCCCGGACCAGCCGCCCCAGCGAAGAACGGCGCGAATGCTGATTTCGCTACTCTGAATTGGCCCCTTTTGATCATCTGATTTGGCCCCACCCATCGAACAAGAACTGACTATCCTGTTTTGGGCTTTTCGAGCCCAGACGGAGGGTCGGTGGACAGGAGAGCGA
>Ga0315280_10005925_pt1 | contig 17130 bp, 16 predicted proteins | sample YL17G06_40_MG_FD_203697 | JGI IMG/M metagenome (GOLD analysis project Ga0315280, IMG submission 203697) | Sediment microbial communities from Yellowstone Lake, YNP, Wyoming, USA - YL17G06_40 | ecosystem: Environmental > Aquatic > Freshwater > Lake > Sediment | place: USA: Wyoming | collected...
GGATGGACGGGCTGCCGGAGGTCAAGTATCTGTATGGCAGCTACGGCGAGGGGAGCTTTACCTTTTTGGCAGGGCACGATCCGGAGGATTTCCAGCACCTGGTGGGGGACCCTCCCACCGACCTCTCGCTTTTCCCCCACAGTCCGGGCTACCGTTTGATTCTGAATAACATTCTCTTCCCTGCAGCCAGAAGAGAGGATTTAAAGACCTGAGATCTTAAACTGGTGTTGTGTTAAAATGGGACATGGCTCATTCAAAACAAACCTCTAGTTCAGCAATTTTGGATTATCTGGATAGGTTTTATTTACGAGATAAGGGGTTAGACCTATTCGGTGATTGCCCCAAAATCCTTTTTAGAAAAGCGGATGAATTTGTGATAAATGGCAATAAAGTTACCCGCTACTTTAACGAATATTGGACTTCCAAACGAAAGACAGGCGTCGTCAATTCAAGAGATTTCTTATCGGGCATGTTTCAAACCCCAGTTGCCTCGTTTTTTTATTAATCTACTGACTAAGCCAGATGATGTAGTTTATGATCCATTCGGTGGCAGGGGAACGACAGCGATTGAAGCTGCATTAATGGGAAGGAATTGTATCTCCAACGATATCAATCCACTTAGCGAGATACTGCTCTGTCCTCGGTTGGAATTACCAGAATTAAGCAATATCGAGGAACGATTAAATTCGATTTCTAAACTTGATTTCCCGTTAGAGCTTTGTGACTTAGCTATATTTTATGAGGGACTAACAGAATTAGAAATTAGAAGGTTGCGTAATTATTTGGCAATGAGAAGGAAAGAGGGATCCGAGGATAGTGTGGATCGTTGGATTAGAATGGTTGCAACGAATAGGTTGACTGGTCATTCCAGCGGGTTTTTCTCAGTTTATTCATTGCCGCCCAACCAAGCCGTTAGCAAAGAAAGTCAAAAGAGGATAAATGAAAAGCTGGGATTAAAGCCTGAGTATAGAAATGTTCATGAGCTAATACGATACAAGTCATATGACTTAATCAGAAACCTGACTTCCGATGATAAAATAAGCTTGCAAAGCTCAGCAAGAACAGCAACGTTCCTTTGTCAGGATGCAAGATTTACTAGAGAGATTACTTCCGATAGTGTAGATTTAACCGTGACTTCACCACCTTTCTTAAACATTGTTCAATACAGTCAGGATAATTGGCTTCGCTGTTGGTTTAATTACATTGATGTGAACTCTGTAGCAGAGCGAATTACGATGTCAAAGTCTGTTAAGGAATGGGAAGGAATAATGCAAGATGTGTTTTGCGAATTGTTCAGGATAACAAAGGTTGGCGGTTATGTTGCTTTTGAGGTTGGTGAGATTAAAAATGGGGGGTTGGAATTGGATTTAAAAGTTGTTCCACTGGGACTAAACGCAGGTTTTAGATGTATAGCTGTTGTGGTCAATACTCAGGAATTCACTAAAACATCCAATATTTGGGGTATAAACAACAATCGCAAGGGGACTAACTCAAATCGGATAGTATTGTTCCAAAAGGTGGATTAAGTGAGAGAAAGTGAATATATTTGTCAATTAGAAGGAATTATTAAACAAATGCTAAAGCCTTTAAGAGATGTGCCATTTTCTTTGGTAATAGAAGCGATATCCAGTTTTAAGATTATTCCATTTGATGAGAAGAGTAAGCGCGATCTTGAATTACTAAAAAGTTTAACTGCTGTTGCAGAAGCATCAGCAAAGCATTTTTTCACAAAAGGTATTGTTGCCCGCAGACCTAATGAGGTGGGGAATTATATTGAACCAATCGTTAAACGCTATCTTAATGAACGGGGATTGATTGCAGAGACTCCTGTTTCTAAGTTTGGTGGGAGAAAATCAGTGGGGGATCCTCCCACTGATCTTTCGCTCTTCCCGCACAGTCCGGGATACAGGTTGATACTGAATAACATCCTCTTCCCCGCAGCCAGAAGAGAGGATTTGAAGACTTAAGACAGGTTGAATTGATAGAGTGAATTAGACTAACTGAAGTTGTATGCTGTTTTCTTTTATTCTAGCTGCAGACATCTCGCAATAATTCGGATCAATTTCAATCCCTATCCAATTTCTTTGATTATTCATTGCACAGATCGCAGTTGTGCCTGAACCGAGAAAAGGATCTAGAACAATATCATTTACGTCTGTTGAACAAAGAACTAATTTATTGATAAGCTCTTCTGGTTTTTGTGAGGGATGTCCCCATTTTTCGTAAGAAGTTCCCTTCAAACTAGGAACAGAGATAATATTAGTTGAAAACTTACCATTGCTTAGGTGTTCAAGCCTGGCTTCTTTGTTCAGATATCTTTTGTCCCGAAGGTATAGTTCTATCTTTTTCTTATCATAGGGGATCCTAACGGCATCCTTATTAAACTTTACTTCCTTACCTTTCCGGAGCATCAGAATCATTTCGTATGCCGGCGTGAAGCTATCCCGTCTTTCGTTGTAACCAACGACACGATCCCATATTATTAAATCGTGAAATTGAAATTTTGAACACAACCTGGACATCAAATGGATGAATACATGCTCACGCTTGCCAAGTTGTCCAAAAATGAAGATGAGCCCATCCTTTTTTAATATTCTCATGCATTCGGATGTCCATTTATCAGACCATTCCAGATAATCATTCATTTCTTCCCACTGAACATCCCATTTTTCTTGAAGAACATTGTAGTAAGGAGGGTCAGCAATGATAGCTTGAGCAAAGTTGCTTGGAATGCTCTCTAACTCTGCCAGTGTATCCCCGCATATTATCCGGTTCAAAGTTATTTCAGACATTTGAATATCTCCTGTATATCGTGCTTATGCCTCAATGAAGCTATGCAAAATGCTTTTATCGTGTCAATGATGACACCATAATTCTTTTTGTTTATTACCCATTCAACTAATTCTTTACTATCTGCTTGTCTACCAACCAATGGTTGACCATTAAGAGTTCGACATTGTTGAACCGGTATGTTCACGAAAACCATTGATTGATTACCGACAGCCCTTTGTTTATGCATTATCTTTATCTCAACAGAGTAGCTGCTTCTGTCCAATAGATAATCTGGGACCTGTAATGTATATCTTACATACCCAAGTTGCTGTGCAATACTTTCCTTGTCCTGCTTCATCTTCTTAATCTTCTCGTTTTCCTCAATACCCGATTCCATACTTGATTCCACGAATTGTCGTAGCTCAGAAAACTCTGTGGTTGATATCAGACTACTTCTTCTACCCTCAACCAGGAGTCTTATTAATTCACAACCATAACGAACTCCATCTGGCTTTTGGAGTATCACATCCTCCAAAACAGAATCTTCCTGCAGAGTTTCAGTGTCATAGCTAATTTGCCACTCTAAATAGTCGCTCTGCTCAATCACATGGCTTACACATGCTACAGGATCCGATTCAAATTCACATAAGTATCGTTTGACTCTGATTTTTCCTGTTGGTGTTGTTATAGGCAACTTCACTATTATTTCACTCTTACCAGTGACGAAATCCATAACCTCTCCTCCTAGCCTGATTATATTACTAAACCTATGGTGTGTAAATCTATTTTAAATTCTTCTCTATCTCTTCCACCCGCTTGGCAAGGTAACTCGGTCCATCCTTCATCACTTCATCAAGCAGCGGCTTGGATTCGGCTTTGTTGCCCATCCCTGCCAGCGCCGCCCCCTGCAGGAACTTGCCTTCCCACACTATCCACGGCTCGCAGGGCAGAGCCTGGGCTTTGGCAATGGAATCCAGCACCGCCTGATAGTCCTTGCCCGCCTCGGCACCGCAATACTCCGCCCAGGCGCGCGCTACCCACAACCTGCCAATGTCGGGTCGCAGGTCAGTCGCTGCTATCGCCGCCTTCAACGCCTTTGGATTATCATAGTAGAGGTTATCTATGGCGTTATGCATCTGTGCAACCGCTAGCGAACTCTTGTCTGAATAGTCCTTGTTGGCGGGGATGGTCAGGTCTGATCGGGGCAGCAGAACATTCTTCTCCGGCTGATATTCAAAGGCGAGGTAGGAATTCTGCGCCGCTGATGCCTCCCCATCCGCCATCCAAAATCGGAGCGCCTTGGGGGCAAACACCATGGACTGCAGGTTGATGTCCCAGCCAATTAATTGTCCCACCGGATTAACTATCTTTAACTCCGGATCATAGTTATCACGCAGTATTTTGATCAGTTCCACCGGGCTGGCGGGACCACCTTTGGGTGGCGCTAATGCCATCATACGGTCGTAGCGCAGCTGACTGGAACGGGTCGCATCGTAGGATACATCCTTTGTCGCCGAACCCAGGAAGTGGTTGGATGCCACCACCAACCCGTCAAAGGCGAAACGCTCAAACCCATGATGGGCGGTAAGCTCCACCACTTCGGCATTGCCCTTCTTATCCACCAACATCACTATGCTGCCGCCACCCATGCGCGGTTCCATGGTCATTATCTTGGCGGCTTTGGCGGTATCATCCGATTCCAACAGTGCTTTGCGGTTTAAAAACCAGATGGGGGTTCCCTCGGTGGTGGTATCCTTGGTGGATACGATGTGATAGACGAGGCAAACACCCTGCTCATTCATGCCGGAACAGATGCCCACCAGCCCGGGCCATCCCAAGCTTACATGAGCATATCCCTGGGCGGGCTTGACCAGAAATATTGTGCGGTAGCGATCCCAACCGTTCCAGAACTCCATATCCAGGTTCCTGCCCAGCAGGATCTCCCCGCCACGCTCCGGCGTGATAGCAATGCTTGAGCAGTTCCCGCTGATTCCCAGCAAGTCGGGACCTATGTTGAGCACCAGCATAGGCAGATAGTCGGCACCAGCCTGCCACTTGCCGGCGAGACCGTCCGCCAGTCCCTGCAATTCGGCAAGCACATCGGGCGGAATATCCTTGCACATGGGGCGTAACATAATGGCGGCGATGGGGGAGAGTTCGGGACCAAAAGTGCCGGCTTTGGCGTTGGACTGCTCCAGCATCTGGCGCATGGATGCAGTCTGGTAAAGGCTTGCCAACATGGCTTTGTATTCATCCCTCAGCAGCATCCCGTGCTGGAAACCCCTTGTGTAGTCATCACCGACCAAAGCTACTATGTTAATGCCGCCCTGCTTTTCCTTCCAGCCGTCGTCTACTTCCTGCCGGTTGCCGACAGTGGTCAGCTCGTGTTCCGTGGCTGCACAAATCCCGCAGGTGGAAAGAATTAGGAACAATGCCAGAAAGTGTTGTTTAAGCCTCACTCTTGCACTCCTTTATGGTATATGGCAATGATTGGGAAGAATTATACGATACCTGCCCAAAACCCCATGCCCAACGCAATTATTGAGCCGATGATCACATCGGAGATGTAAATATCACAATAATGGGTGTTGGGTCCGCGTTTGCGATTGATGAATAAAAACTCAACCAGAAACGGAATCAGTAAAAGGGGCAGCAGAAGGTAAGTTTGATAACAGACTATCAACGCGGTTGCTGTAAAGATGATAAACCGGAAGAGATCACCGAAATATTTTTCAAAACCAAAGATGCCGCGCTGCTTGTAGTCGGAATGCCATGTCATCTTGATAAAGTAGAGCAGGATGGATGTAGTGAAGGTGCAGAGAACGAAGGCAAGAATCCATACCCAGTAACGATCATCGCTCCAATATAAAAGCCAGGATTCGGGAAGAATACCCGGCTGGCAGGAAAGTAGTAGATATGCCTGCCCAAACATAACAAATGCGTGCAACGCCTGATCAAGAATAAGAAGCCAGATGTTGTCTTTGCGGATTTTATCAATGATGAAATGAGTGACCGCCAGTATTACCAGATTAGCCCAATATACCCAACACCCAACGAATGGTAAAAAAAGAACTGCCAGCACCAGCACATGCGGCGCTATATGAACCAGCGGTCCCCATGAATATTTTTGACGGATGCGGAATATCCAGTTGGCTTGCAGGGGGAAATCCGCAATTTGGTGAACAACAATAAGACGCAGAAATAGCGAGATCAGGGTCATCGGCTGGCGTTCGTCAGATGCCGAACTCTTCCTTCAACTCAAGGAAATTCATGAATCGTTCAAGGTTTTCTGCTTTGGTTACTATCAACTCGCCACCCGAGACATAGGCGACGCGCGCCTTTACTAGCATGCCGATGAGCTCTTCCACCTTGTTGGTGGGCAGCCCGACCATGTTGGAAAGCTCGGTGATAACTGCGCCATAATCAAAGCAGATGCCTCGCTCTGTGCTTTTACCCGAGCGGGAAACCAGCAGCAGCAGCGTTCCCACTACACGGCTTGAGCTATCGCGGAAGGTGAGGGTCTTTATCTGGCGGTCAGCGTCGCGCAAGCGGGAGGACATCTTGCGCAGGATTTGCATGACGATTTTGGGGTTGGCGCGAATCTGGGTCTCAAACACCTCATCATCCAAAACGATTACCCGGCTGTCTTCTATGGCGGTCGCGGTGGCGCTGCGTGGTTCCTTATCTATAATTGCCATCTCGCCGAAGAAATCTCCATCACTTAGCACGGCTAGAGTAGTCTCGCGATCACGGGTGCGCTTTGAGATGCGGATCTTGCCGGTTTGGATGATATACATTTTTTCGCCGGTGTCCCCCTCGCGAAATATCACCTCACCTTTGCGAAAAAGGCGTCCATACTTATTGTAAGTATCTTCACTTATCGTCATCGCAACTTCCTCCCCAAATAAACTGCCAGACATATCCTATCAGACTGTATATATAAGGTCAAGGAGTTAAAGTGTGATTCAACTCACATTACAAGCTGTAATAATAGACTTATTCTGAACCTCTAGTAATAGATTGATGTTAGAATAACAACTATTCAGGCAAGTATTATGAAGTTAAACGATAATACAAAGGCATTTCTGCTTTTTCTGATCGCACTGGCGGTCCGAATTGTATTTATCCCGTTTTTTAACTTTTGCTTTGATGATGCTTATATTAACTATCGCATTGCTCGTAATCTGGCACGAGGTTATGGGTTGGTGTTTAATCCCGGGGAGCATGTCCAAGCCACCACTACCATTCTTTATACCCTTCTGATGACTCCTGCCGCAATTATTGGATTTGGGGTTCCTCTGTGGTCCAAACTTATCAATAGTCTTGCCATGGCTTTAAACATCGTTCTTTTTTATGAAATTCTTAAAGGTCGGATTAGGGAAGGATTAATCTGGTTACTCTGCCTGTTCCTTTGTTTTAACTATGTTGTTATCAGTCAGGATCTTCTAGGGATGGAAGCGTCTGTTTTAATCCTGTGTATTTTACTTGCTACATATCTTTACCAGAAAAACTATGGTTGGCTTTTAGGGTTGGTATTGGGAGCCATGTTTTTGGTTCGCCCGGAAGGAATGTTTGCAGCGTTTCTTTTTTGGTTGTTCGTTGTAATCTTCAAAAAGCAGGATTTTTGGAAAGTAAGCATCCCTCTGGCATCAATAGCATTTGTTTGGTTTCTCTACTGTCAAACCTTTTACGGCACATTAATTCCCAATTCTTACAGCGCCAAGCTTGCGTTTTTCAGCACTAATCCAGTCTCTTTCACAACCCAATTAAATACGGTAAGCAAATATCTGTTCTCTTATTTAGTATTTTCTCCTGTGTTGATCCTATTATTACCCTTGGGCATCTGGCGTATTGTATTCCATGAAAAGGATTTGCTTCCTTTGTCAATCTGGTCAATTGTAATGCTCCTGGTTCAATTGTTTTCCACCTTTTATCTAACACCCTGGTATCTGGCTATGGTGATGCCATTCATCTTTCTAACCTGCATTTTAGGATTAGAGCAGCTTTTTGCCAGCATATTACCTGGTGTAGGGAAATTTTTCAAATCGCGCATAATTATTATCATTGTGTGTCTGGGAACTATTCTTTATGAAATAGTCATTTATCTGGCAGTTAAAGACTCTGTTGTCGACCTGGCGAATATTGATGAATTGGCAGGGCAAATTGGAGCCTGGTTGAGATCGGAGAAAATCCCCGAGAGAAAGGTATTGGCAATAGAGGCAATTGGTAGAGTTGGTTATGAGAGTGATATAAAGATTCTGGATACATATGGCTTGGCATCACCAGAAATGATTCCATACATCAGGGACAATGATGTTTCGGGTGAGAGCATCATTACTAACTTCTCTCCCGATTACCTTCTTGGCGGCGGTCCAGAGCTTGTTAACAGAGTGCAGGGTTATAAAATTGCTCATGTCTTTACTCGTTCGCAAAAAATGAGAGGAAAAAATGTGCCAATGGAAATGATTATTTTTAAGAAGGTAGAATGAAAAAACGCGATTTAACCAGGATTCAAATTGGATTTAAAGCTAAGGGTGTTTTTTACCCCCGCCGCAAAACCGAAATAGTCCGTCATGGGTCTTTTATAATCGGCGGGGATAATCCCATCGCGCTTGAATCCATGCTCAAGTGCCGGACTACCGATGTGGCAGGCGTCCGCGACCAGCTTGAGAGGCTGGCGCGCGCCGGTTGTGACCTTTGTCGGGTTGCAATACAGAATATGGACGACGCCGATGCCCTGGGCGATATAGTCGCTATCAGCCCGATCCCACTGATGGCTGATATCCACTTCCGGGCTGACCTGGCGGAACGGGCGCTGGCATTGGGTTTACCTGTGCGCCTCAACCCCGGCAACCTCTCCGACCGTCCGGCAGTAGAGGCTATTGCACAGGAGAGCCAACGGCAGAACCTGCCTCTGCGCATAGGGGTTAATGCCGGCTCACTGGCGCAAGATGTGCGGGAGAAGTATTCGGGTCATGTCACGGCGGAAGGCATGGTGGGATCACTATTAGAGTTGGAGGAGACATGCAGGATGGCTGGCTGCAAACAAATCATTGCCAGCCTCAAAGCCACATCACTGTCTCTCACTTTGGCTGCCAACAGGATGTATGCCAAATCCACAACTACCCCTTTGCATATAGGAATGACCGAAGCCGGCTTTGGCGAGATGGGCATAGTTCATAGCTCTATTGGTGTAGGATTGCTGCTGGCGGAAGGCATAGGCGATACCGTTCGAGTTTCACTAACCGGCGATCCGGTCAAAGAGGTGGAGATCGGCGCCATGATTCTAAACTCGCTGGGCATGGGACGACCAATGGTGCGCATCATAAGCTGTCCCACCTGCGGGCGTCTGCGCATGCCGGTGGAGGAAATCGCCCGTCAGGTATGGGATATTGCTCGGGAATGGCGTCAACCGATCACGATTGCAGTTATGGGCTGCGAGGTCAACGGACCCGGCGAAGCACGGGAGGCAGATATAGGAGTTGCCGGAACGGCTGATGGTGCCATTCTCTTTGTGAAGGGGGAAAAGATCAGACGAATCAAGAATCATGCCATTGTGGAGGAAGCGCTAAAAGAGGCGGAAAAACTATTGAAATAACTGAATTGTACCCAGATAAAAAAATCCGCCAGCAAGGCGGATTTTTTGATTTGTAAGAAATGATCACGATTTCTTTAAATCCTGCGCATAGAGATAGGCAGCCAAACCCAGGGCTACAACCAGGCTGATAATCCCGGTCAGCCCGATGATTAACAGGCGCATCCCCGGCTCGGGTTCGGGCGGGGGGATCGGGTTGACGCGACGGGTGGTGGGTTCGGTGCGCTGCTCATAGAGGGTCAGCCACTCCGACTCCAGTCGTAACATTTCGGCTTGAGCCATCATGCCGTAGCCTACTGCCAGCCCCTGGGCTTCAGCCACATATTGGTTGGTTGGGAGGTTATTAAAGAACCACGAATCCTGGCGGGGTTCGCCTTCCTTGGGTGGTACAAAACGACCCATTAAATCAAACATTTGATCAGCCGCTTTAAAAATGCGATCCATCTCAAACTTGAACCATTTCTCCCAGGTCGTATATTTTTCATCGGTATAGCTTTCCACTATCTTCATCGCACTATCAACTATTTGTGCAGCTTTGTTCGGATCAGAAGCCTTGGCAGTAATCTTAATCACCTGCATGATGGTCTTATCCCTATCCGGGTTTTGGATCAGGTCTACCTTAAGATTGCCTTCTATATCGGAATAGCTGAGCCCTACGCTATCAGCGATTTTTTTGATACTTTCCGGCGTATCCAGATAGCATTTAATCATGATGGGAGTTTCAGTGATTCTATCTCCAACCAATCCTATGCGAATGTAGCCTTGTGATTGGTAAACAGGAGTCAGGTTTAAAGTTACCAACACTGCTGCAATAAGTGATAATCCTATGATCAATACCACCATCAGCCATCTTCTTCTAATGGCAGTAAAGAGAGATAATAAGTTAATGCTGTCGTTCTCTTCCATTAGTTCACCTGTCTCTATGGGAAAGCATTTTGGCTAACTCTGTTAAAAGTCCTGCTGTGTTACCGAATCTTGCCAGGGATGCAATGGCGAAATCGGTTAATTCTGACACAAGTTTTCTGGCTGCATCCAGACCAATAAACCGGACAAAGGTCACTTTCTTTTCGTCACGCCCGACAGTTTTACCGGTAATATCAGGCGTGCTTACCACATCCAGAATATCATCCATTATCTGATAAGCCAATCCAAGATTTTTAGCGTACCGCTCGATATCCCTTATGGCTTCCTCGTCAGCTGCTGCCAGGCGTGCGCCCATGCGTGCGCTGGCGATGAACAGTGCACCGGTCTTGTGTGAGTGGATATATTCCAGCCGCTCAAAAGTTGCATTATCGGTGTGGGTTGCCAGATCGGCAGATTGCCCCCCAATCGTCCCCGCAGTTCCTACCGCTATTGCCAGTTCACCAAGGCTTTCCCGCATACCCGGAATCCCATCTTTCTCCCATTCCGCCAGATGCTGATAGGCAAGATTCAAGAGAGCGACGCCGGCAAGCACTGCCTGATCCTCGCCAAAAACCAGATGCACAGTGGGAAGCCCCCGCCGGCGACTGGCATCGTCCATGCAGGGCAAATCATCTAAAATAAGTGACGCAGCATGAATTAGTTCCAACACCGCAGCAGGACCGAGTGCAATCTCCTTATCACCACCAAGCATCTCCACCACCGCCAGCGTCACCGCGGGGCGAATGCGCTTACCACCCTTTAGCACGGCATAGCGCATTGCCTGGTGTAGGATGATAGGCTCACATTCCTCTGCTGGGAGCAAGTCATCCAGCTTCTTATTTATCTTTTCCCGTGTATTGGCAAGGAATTCATGTAATTGAGTTTTGCTATCAACAGACATTATTCACCAAGGGGCGAATGATAACATAATTCATCTTGCAGACCTTCGGGCGTTGCTAATGCTATATCCTTTTATGCAACCATCTGCCGCGCCTCAGGAACAGCCATAAAATCCAACCTTCGGTTGCCAGACTGGCGGCAATTGCCCACCAGATACCTGCAACCCCCCAATTAATGACAAAGCCAAGTTTCTGCGACAGCCAGGGGAAATCAGAAAAGAGTAAGCCGGAAAGAATATAGGCAAGTCCCAGTTTGATGGGCCAGTTGGCAATAAACGCAGACCACATAGGTGGGGCGGTATCACCGGCACCCCGAAATGTGGCTGCCAGCGGAAATGCCATGAATCCGAGCAATAATCCTATAGCCACTTTCTCTAAATAACTTACGCCGGCTGACGCCACTCCAGGATCACCGGTGGTATTGAACACCGAGATGATTAAACTTGCACCAAGGAAATATACCAGTGAAAGGAAAAGCTGAATTAAAAGTGTAGACTTTATCGCAAGTTTACTCACATAACGAGCTTCACTGAGGTCAGCCCGACCGAGAGCCTGCCCGACCAGTGCGCTGGTTGCCGTGTTCAAACCTGCGGTAAAGATGAAGGTAAAGTTCAGACAGCGCACGCCGATGGCAAAGCTGGCTAAAGCCGTAGTGCCAAAAGCGGCGACAATTCTATACAAGAAGGTTGCGGTAAGCGGTCGCATCAGGCTTTGCGCCGCGGCATTGCCCCCAACCTTGATAAGCCTCCCCAGCCAGGGTTCCCCACCTACTCCACGATTCCGACCAAATGGTTTCATGGGACTGTGCCGTGATTGCAGATAAAGAAGAATGGCAACGGCTGCCAGAAAAGTACTGATGAGCGTTGCCAGCGCCGAGCCGTCGGTGCCCAGGCGGGGGAAAGGTCCCAATCCCAGGATGAGGCAGGGGTTAAGGGCGATGTTCACGATGTTGGCTCCACCCATCACTATTAACGGGACATAAGTATAGCCGGCACCATAGAGTGCCGAGTTGGCGATGAATGTTGTTGCCATAAATGGGAAGCTGAGCAGGGTGATGCGAAAGAAAGAGACTCCAATATTATAAACATCGGGCTCAACATTGAAGAAGTCTATGATAGCTGGGGTACAGAAAAAACCAAGCGTAGCAACGATGATGGAAAGCGCCCATGCGCCTTTGAGTCCCGTGCGCAGAGCCGAACCTGCTTCGCCGTGGTTACCACAGCCAATTGCCCTTGCCACGGCAGCCAGAACGCCGGCTCCGAAAAGATCAGGAAGGATGGTAAGCAGCCAGTAAACGGTTCCCACCAGCCCCACCCCAGCCACCGCGCTCTTGCCCAGTGTGGAGACGAAGCCCAGGTCAACGATGCCGAGTAGTGTGCTCAGTGCCAGCCCCAGGCTGACAGGCCAGCCAATGCGGATGAATCTGCTTATTTTGACGGGCATTGCGGTCTGGTTACCGAAGCTGTCGGTTAAAGGGGTTGTGGTAGGTCTGACTTGATGTATTCAGTTTTAAAGCCAACCCCGCTCCTGATACCAGCGAATGGTTATGGGCAGAGCATCTCTTAGCATCCATGCCGGTGTAAAGCCCAATTCCTCACCGAGGAAGTTGCTGCGACAGGTCCAGGCTCGTTGACGGGCTTTGGTAGCACGCACCCGGTTGTATGCCAGCGGCTTCTTGATGAATCTGCCCCATAATTCGCTTATCTCACCTACAACTGTGCCCACCGGCGAAGGCAGTCTGATCACCAGCGGCTTCTTGCCGAGTAGCTCACCTGCCATTATCGCCAACTGCTCCCAGGTATGATATTCACCATCCGATATGTAGTAAAAACGCCCATGGGGTATGCTAATCTCCGCCATGCGCAACATGGCGTTTATCACATCATCCACATAGACCATAGACATCACACGGTCGCGCAAACCTACAGTAAGCGTCAGGCGGCTGCGCACCATCTTGAAGAATTCCAGATAATCACGATCACGCGGTCCATATATGCCGGGCGGGCGCAATGCTGAGACGGGAAGGTGCCCTTCCAACAGTGATACCAGCGCCTTTTCTCCGGCACGCTTGCTGCGACCATAAGGGGTCAGTGGGGCATCAGGATCGTCCTCGGTGCGGGGGCGATCCATACGGGATGGTCCGCCTGCTGCCAGACTGGATAGCACGATCAGCTTGCCTGGGATGGGCGATGCCTGCAGGCAGGCATGGGCAAGCGCAATTGAACCGCCATGGTTCACACGATAGAATTCCTGCGGATATAGAGCACGGGTTATACCGGCAAGGTGGAAAATGACATCAGCGCCTGCAACTCCATGCATTAATGAGTGCCAGTCGGTGATGTAACCATCAATGATTTCGGCGCTGGTTGCTGCAAGGAAAGTGTTATCGGCACCGGGACGGGAAAGTGCCCGCACATCCCACCCATCCCGCACCAGCGCTTCCACCAAGCCCTGTCCGACAAAGCCGCGCGCGCCCGTTACAAAAGCTGTTCGTGTCATGGCGAATATTAACATCAGCAAAAAAGTTTTCACTGTCCAGATGATCAGAGTGGAATTTTTTCTAAAATTTATTGATTAATTACTTGATTTTCAGAGAGATATGGTATATATTCTAAAGTGATATTAAAATATATGGCTATTTAACCCCTGCAAAATATGATTTTTCTCTTGATTTTGGATTTTTATTGTTTTATATTGGAATGGAGATTTACTCTAAGTCGGAGAAGGAGATGAGATATGAATAGATTCGCGCTGATTCTTGCAGGCGTTATGTTGTTTGCGATTTGTTCTCCTCTCTATGCAGAGATAAACGAAGAGATACAAAGGGGCATAAACCTCTTTCACGAGGGCAAGGTGGATGAGGCGACCAGTGTATTGGAAGCTCTATTGCGCTCGGGCGATTTGAACGAGTTTGAGAAGGAGCGGGTGGAGGTAAAGCTGGCAAAGTATCGCGAATATGCACGATTGCAGAGGCAATTCAAGGAACTAGCAGACATGAAAAAGAGCGTAACTGCCAGCACCCATCCCACATTTGCCAGCACCAGTGGAACCGGCTTGGCTGATACTTATGTTGTGCGAAAAGGTGATGCCCTGTGGTTGATTGCCAGCTATGGATTTATCTATAACGACATTACCAAGGGTAATCTTATTTATCAGGCTAACCGCGACGCGATAAAGAATCCCAATCTGATTTATCCGAACCAGGTTTTGCGCATCAAAAGGTAGGGAAACTTATTGAAGAGTTTTTGCCACCATATTGTTGTGTTATGCCTTGCTTGGGCGTTTGTGACTGTGGCAAGCGCCCAGGATTTATCGCCTGCCGAGATTGACGCCAAACTTCAGCAGTCAGCTGAACAGATGCTGGAAATCTCCCCCTCAAGTTCAATTAGCCCGAACATTACCAACCCCGACGCGGTTAAAACCTATAACGACGCCAAAAAGAAATTGCGCGAAGCCGATTATTTGATGGAAACTATAGACGATGCCTACACCATGGGCGATTTTGAGAAGGCTGAGTCACTAATCAAATCAGCCAGGGGGCTTTCGGCAAAGCAACAAAAACGCTGTGACGAGATTTTACTGGCGATCAAGCAGGAGAGGCAAACGCAGGCTTATGCCCAGGCGATCCGCTCGGGTGAGGAGCAGGTCACCAGCACCAAGCCCGTGCATCGGGAAGGATTCTTTGCTAGCGCAGTAAAATCGCCCTGGACCTGGGTGGTAGTTGGCGGGTTGGTGGTAGGCACTGCTTCTTACTACTATTTAAATCAAGAGCCGAAACACGAAAAGACCGTTTCGGTGCAGGTTCACTGGTAGGGAGGGATTATGAACGCTAAAATCCTCCTCATAGCGCTTGGAATGTCAACTCTGGTTATCACTGGATGCCAGCAGCAGGTAGTCACCGATGCCGGTTCCGGCTATATTGATTTGACGATCAACTGGCCCTCGCAACCCAAGCCATTGGATGGCAAGATGGTCACATCCATCAGGCTTGGTTTGGATAGCACAGTTTCCCATTCTACTTTTGCAGCTCCTCCCGGCATCACTACCATAGAGGTTGTGATAGGCGGTCCTGGCATGAGTGCAGTCTCCGCCACCTTTGATGCCTCCACCGGTGAAGGAACTATGCCCGGTGTGGTTGCTGGTCCCAACCGCGTTGCCAGAGTTATTGCTCGTGATGCGCAGAACTATGTGCGTTATGCCGGCGACAGCGCGCCCTTTGATGTCAACGCTGATGCAGTAACCACCGTGGTGGTGGATGTCGCCCTCGTCAATCATGCACCCACAGCCCCGTCCAATCCCAACCCCGCCAACGGGGCAACCGAGGTGCCGTTGCAGCCCAGCTTTTCCTGGGATCGCTCCACCGACCTCGATGGCGACCCCATCACCTATGACTTCTATCTGGGCACTTCTTCCGATCCACCCAAAATTGCCAGCGATCTAACCGGGAACACATTCACTCCATACAAACCGGGTGACCCCAATTCATTGGATCCATTGACTCAATATTATTGGCGAGTGGTGGCTAAGGATCCCTTCGTGGGAACCTCCAGCCTAACCTGGAGCTTTACTACAGCGCAGGATTACAACATCAATGAACCACCTACCGCTGACGCCTATGTGGATTCCCTGCTGCCTAATGCCAATTACGGCTCCGATCCCCTGCTATGGTGCTCCGATATAACCAATCCCACCGGCTACCTGCGCAACTCTTATCTGCACTTTGACCTGTCGGCAATACCCGCCACGGCTTATGTGGCAAGTGCGACTCTGACCATCTACAAGAACAGCAGCAATCTATCAAGCGGGTCTCTCTTTGTGGCGTGCAATCCGGTGCTGGCTGGGTGGAGCGAAGGCGGCATCACCTGGAATAACAAACCCGGCTACAATAGCTCGCAACAGGAGGTGCTGGAGATCAACCTTGGTGATGGTGCGGGCACTGCGTATGACTTCAATGTGACCAACATGGTGCGCTTGATGGTCTCCGGCAGCATTCCCAACCATGGATTCGTGCTCAGAGTGCTGGCAGCGAACAATGCCGAGATCAGCGCCCACTCCCGTGAGACAACGCAAACCCAATATCGTCCGCAACTGGTCGTAGATTACACACCCTGATTTGGAAATCGTCAGCTGCGCAAATAGGTCAACTTGGCGCTGGTTCCGCCCTGTTGACTTTCGCGTGTTTATAATGTATAGTGCGCACATTCCGCAATAGCTCAACGGTAGAGCATCCGGCTGTTAACCGGAGGGTTGTAGGTTCGAAACCTACTTGCGGAGAAAGCGACCGCTCCTATCCCAAGGGGCGGTTCTTCTATTGTAAAAACATTTTCAATCAAACAGGAAATCCAAAGAATTCGGTTTGTAACTTTTTTTTCCTTGACTATCCATATATTTGGTTTTACATTTGTGGAAGTTCAATTAGATTGTGATAATTTTCACAGGGTCGATACTATTTTATGACGATTATAATTGTTAAGGAATGATTGGATATTGTCAAATTCACAATATCTCACCTTAATTTGGGATTGGTAACTTCATGATGCTAATAGAATGCAATACTGGAGGTTTAGACCATGACGGAAGCTAAGATAGGGGTCTATGTCTGTCATTGTGGGACGAACATCGCGGGAACGGTAGATGTTAAGAAGGTGGCGGAGTTTGCCTCTACTTTGCCAAATGTCGCAATTGCCAGGGACTATGAGTTCATGTGTTCCGATCCGGGTCAGGATCTTATCAAAAAGGATATTGCAGAGCTGGGGCTTACCAGAGTAGTCGTAGCCAGCTGTTCACCGCTGATGCACGAACCGACCTTCCGTAAAGCCTGTGCCGAGGGAGGAATAAACCCCTATTTGTATGAGATGGCAAATATCCGTGAGCATTGTTCCTGGGTCACCGAAGATAAAGATAAAGCCACAGAAAAAGCTAAAGCGCTTGTAGCTGGTGCAGTCTATCGGGTTCGTTTGC
>Ga0315280_10005926_pt1 | contig 17128 bp, 13 predicted proteins | sample YL17G06_40_MG_FD_203697 | JGI IMG/M metagenome (GOLD analysis project Ga0315280, IMG submission 203697) | Sediment microbial communities from Yellowstone Lake, YNP, Wyoming, USA - YL17G06_40 | ecosystem: Environmental > Aquatic > Freshwater > Lake > Sediment | place: USA: Wyoming | collected...
AGCCGGCGTCGTTGCCGACGATGATGACGATGGGCAGGCGGTGGCGGACGGCGGTGTCCAGTTCGGCAATGTAGAAGCCCAGTGAGCCGTCGCCGACGACCAGGGCGACGGGCTTGCCGGGGTTGGCCCATTGCAGGGCCAGGGCGTTGGGTAGGCCGGCCCCGATGGTGCCCAGCGGCCCCAGCCGCACCCAGCCGCCGGGGTGGAGGGCCGGGATGATGGCGCGCCCCCAGTGAGGGAAGTCCGCGCCGTCCCAGGAGAACAGTGTACCCGGCGGCAGCGCCTTCTTGAGTTCTGTGTGGAAGGCGGCGGCGTGGAGGGGCGAGCCGCGCTCTTGCGCCACTTCGGCCAGGTGATCGAGCCATTGGCGGCGGAGCGCGCGCAGGCGCTCGAGCCAGCCGGAGCGCGGGGGCCAGGCCTGGCTGCCAAGGGACCCCAGGAAGGCCCGCAGCGTGGCTTTGACGTCGGCGCAGATGCCTACTTCGAGGCGGCGGTTCATGCCCAGTTCCTGGGGGTGGATGTCCACCTGGATGAAACGGGCCTGGGGCGGGAACAGGCGGGGTCCGCCCAGCGCCAGGCGGAAGTCGATGCGCTTGCCGAGCACCAGGAACAGGTCCGCCTCCCGGAAGGCCTGAAGAACGGCGCGGTTGAGGGCCGGGTCGGCGTAGCCCATCACCAGCGGATGCTCGTCCGAGATGACCCCGCGGGCCATGGTGATGGTGTAGAGCGGGAGCGAGGTGCGCTCGATGAAATCGCGGAGCTCGGCTCCGGCATCGGCCCACCAAATGCCGCTGCCGGCAATGACGACGGGCCGCTCAGCCGCCCTCAAGAGCGCCAGCGTGCGGTCGATGTCGTCCAGGGCCGGTGGAGCCGGCGCGCGGGCCGGCGGCATCGGAAGGCTGGCCGGACTGGCGGCCTCGCCGCGGAAAACATCCACCGGGACGGTGAGGTGCACAGGCCCCATGCGCCCGGCGGTGGCTTCGGCGCAGGCGCGGCCCAGGTAGAACGGGATCTGGCTGGGGTGAGGCACTTCGGCTGCCCATTTGACTACCGGGCGGGTCATCCCGACCTGGTCAATGTCCTGGAAGGCCTGGCGCTCGGCCAGGGTGCTGGCGCGGCTGCCGCTGACGGCAATCAGGGGGCTGGCGGCCAGAAACGCGGTGGCGATGCCGGTGAGGGCATTGGTGTGTCCCGGGCCTCCGGTCATCAGGGCCAGCGCGGGCCGGCGGGTGAGGCGCGCCCAAGTGTCGGCAGCGTGCGTGACGCCGGACTCGTGGCGAAAATCCAGGATGCGCATACGGCGTTGCGCGGCCAGCGCCAGGACTTCGTTCAAATGGTCGCCAACCAGGGTGAAGATCTCGGTGAACCCGAGTTGCTGGATCGAATCGACAAACAGTTCCGCTCCGGTGGGCATGGCTCTGTCATTGTATAAAAAGATGACGGAGGTGAAGCGGTTGAGAATTCTGTTCGCGCTGGCAGGGGTTTGCGCGCTGGCGGCGCAGTCGCGGGACGACGGGTATCGCGGGATCTGGTACTACAACCAGCCGTCGGGCGATCAGTACGTCTACAAGTACAGCGGCGGCTTCGCGACCTATCCCCAGCAGCAACTGCCCATTGCCTACTACTCGAAGGAAGCCAACAAGACGTTTTTCTGCTACGGGGGCACGGTGAAGGGCAAGCGGGAGCTTCTGCACATGGTCTCGTATTATGACCATGCCACCGGCAAAGTGCCCCGCCCGACCATCCTGCTGAACAAACAGACCGACGACGCCCACGACAATCCCGTCCTGATGCTCGACGAGGCGGGCTATGTGTGGATTTTCTCGAACTCCCACGGCACCGGGCGGCCCTCCTACATCCACAGGAGCAAAAAGCCCTATTCGGTGGATGAATTCGAGCGCATCCTGACTACGAATTTCTCTTATGGGCAGCCTTGGCGCCTGCCCGGCAAGGGGTTCTTCTTTCTCCACACCCGCTACGTGGATAAGGGGCGCAGCCTGTTCTGGATGACCAGCTCGGACGGGGTCGAGTGGAGTGAGCCTCATCTGCTGGCCAGAGTGGAGCTGGGGCACTATCAAGTGAGCTGGCGGGACGGAACGCGGGTGGCGACGACCTTCAACTACCATCCGGAACCCCTGGGGCTGAATGCGCGGACCAACCTGTACTATTTGGAGACCGGGGACCAGGGCAGAACCTGGCGGACGGTCGAAAGCCGGGCGATTCAGCCTCCGCTCACCGAAGTCCGGAATCCCGCCCTGGTGCACGACTACCAGGCCGAGAAACTGCTGGTGTATTTGAAAGACCTGCAATTTGACGCGCAGGGCAGGCCGGTGACGCTGTACTTGACGAGCAGAGGCTACGCCTCGGGGCCTGCCAATGACCCGCGCCTTTGGCGCACCGCCCGCTGGACCGGGAGCGCCTGGGAGATCCGGCCATTCACCACCTCCGATCACAACTACGATTTCGGACCGCTCTACGTCGAACCTGACGGGACCTGGCGCATCATCGCGCCGACCGAACCGGGGCCGCAACCCTATTGCACCGGAGGCGAGATGGTGATGTGGACCAGCCGGGACCAGGGCAAGACGTGGCAGAAGGTCAGGCAACTGACACGCCACAGCCGGTTCAACCACACCTACGCGCGCCGCCCAGTCAACGCCCATCCGGACTTCTATGCGCTGTGGGCGGATGGGGATGCAAAGCAGCCTTCCGACTCGAGCCTGTATTTCACGAATCGAGCCGGCACGCAGGTGTGGAAGCTGCCGTCCGTCATGAAAGAGGAGTTCGAACGGCCGAGGAAGTTTCGTTTCGCGCAAAGGACGCAGAGATAACGCCAGGGTCGCCAAGGACATTGCGCGAACCGAGGTTGACAGGCAAGGGCGGGCTTCGCTATGCTGGGAGGGTTTGGCGAGTGTGCGTGTGTGCTCCTGCGCCGTAAGTTCTTAAAGCGATTCGGCCAGGGGTCGGCCCCGAGGTTCCGGGCGGTTTAACCCGGCCGGAGCATGGGCTTGTCCGAAGCAAGTACCTACGCAATTGAACGTGGTTCTCTGAACACCGGCTTTTTTGAGGTGTGACGGTCGGTACGTCCGAGAGTGGTGCGGCAGGCGGGCCGGCCGGTCCCTGAGACAGGAACTCATCGCCAGGAGACAGGAGAGAGGAAGATTCGTGCCGACGTTTAATCAACTCGTGCGGAAAGGGCGGAAACCGCCGCGCTACAAGACGGCCAGCCCGGCGCTGCAATCTTCGCCGCAGAAGCGAGGAGTGTGCACGCGGGTCTACACCACCACTCCCAAGAAGCCCAACTCGGCATTGCGGAAGGTGGCCCGGGTGCGGCTGACCAATGGCATCGAGGTGACCACCTACATTCCGGGGGTGGGACACAATCTTCAGGAGCACTCGATCGTGCTGATCCGGGGCGGTCGCGTCAAAGACCTGCCCGGGGTCCGCTACCACGTGATCCGGGGCACACTGGACGCGGCCGGGGTGTCCGACCGCAAGCAGGGGAGATCGAAATACGGGGCCAAGCGGCCCAAGTAGGCAAGGCCATGTCACGAAGAAGAAGAGCTGAACCGCGCGACGTAGCGCCGGATGCGGTGTACAACTCGACCCTGGTCGAGCGGTTTATCAACAGCATGATGTGGGACGGCAAGAAGGCCGTCTCGCAGAGGGTATTTTATGGCGCCATGGATCAGATCCGGGAGCGCTCCAGCGACGATCCCTTGAAGCTGTTCAAGAAGGCGGTGGAGAACTGCAAGCCGCTGCTGGAAGTCAAGACCCGGCGGGTGGGCGGCGCTAATTACCAGGTGCCCATCGAGGTGCCGCAGAACCGGCGCACCAGCCTGGCCATCCGGTGGCTGATCCAGAACGCGCGCACGCGCCCGGAGAAAGGCATGCCGGAGAAACTGGCGGGCGAGTTGTCGGAGGCGGCCAACATGCGGGGCGGCGCCATCAAAAAGAAGGACGACGTGCATCGCATGGCCGAGGCCAACAAGGCGTTTGCACATTACAGGTGGTGAGGAACAGGATTGTGGAACGTGGATTGTGGAACGTGGACGAAAGATCCCAGCAGTGTCCACGATCCACGATCCACGATCGAGAAGCTGATGCCGCGTAGCGTGCCAATTGAGAGGATGCGGAATATCGGCATCATGGCCCACATCGATGCCGGCAAGACCACGACCACCGAGCGTGTCCTCTATTACACCGGGCGCACCTACAAGCTGGGCGAGGTGGATGACGGCACGGCCGTGATGGACTGGATGGAGCAGGAGCAGGAGCGGGGCATCACCATCACCTCGGCGGCCACCACCTGCCAGTGGCGGGACTGCCAGATCAACATCATCGACACGCCCGGGCACGTGGATTTCACGGCCGAAGTGGAGCGCAGCTTGCGCGTGCTGGATGGGGCGGTGGCGGTGTTTGACGCGGTGGCGGGGGTGCAGCCGCAGTCGGAGACGGTGTGGCGGCAGGCGGACAAGTACCGCGTCCCGCGCATCTGCTTCATCAACAAAATGGACCGGGTGGGGGCGGACTTCTTCCATTCCGTCGAGACCATCGTCAAGCGCCTGAAGTGCCGGCCGGTGCCCATCCAGATTCCGGTGGGCAGCGAAGACCAGTTCAAAGGGGTGGTGGATCTGGTCAGCATGAAAGCCCGGGTGTGGCGTGACGAAACGCTGGGCGCTCAGTACGACGACATCGAGATCCCGGAGGAACTGGCCGGGCAGGCCCGGTATTACCGCGACAAGATGGTCGAAGCCGCCTCTGAATCGGACGATGTCCTGTTCGAAAAATTCGTGCACGGTGAACCGTTGAGCGACGAGGACTTGCGCGCCGGCCTGCGGCGCGCCACGGTGGCCCAAAAGATCTTTCCGGTCATCTGCGGCGCGGCCTTCAAGAACAAGGGCGTGCAGGATCTGCTGGACGCGGTGGTGGACTACCTGCCTTCGCCCATCGAAGTCCCGCCGGTGGAGGGAACCGCGGTCGGCGATCCGGACAAGGTCCTGCACCGGAAAGCCTCCGAGAGGGAGCCGTTTTCCGCCCTGGTCTTCAAAATCATGACCGACCTGTATGTGGGCCAGCTCGCCTTCATCCGGGTCTACTCCGGGATGCTGTCGAGCGGCGACACGGTCTACAACGTGGCCAAGAGCCGGGCGGAGCGCATCGGGCGCCTGGTGCGCATGCACTCCAACAAGCGCGAGGAGATCCAGGAGATCTACGCCGGCGATATCGCCGCCGCGGTGGGCCTGAAAACAGTCTCCACCGGCGACACGATTTGCGACGACAACGCTCCCATCGTGCTGGAGTCGATTGAATTTCCCAACCCGGTCATCCAGGTGGCTGTCGAGCCCAAGACCAAGGCCGACCAGGACAAGCTGGGCATGGCCATAGGGAAGCTGATCCAGGAAGATCCGACCTTGCGGGTGGTGACCGACGCCGAGACCGGGCAGACCATTCTGGCGGGGATGGGCGAGCTGCACCTGGAGATCATCATCGACCGCATGCTGCGCGAGTTCGGGGTGACCGCCAACGTGGGCAAACCCCAGGTGGCCTACCGGGAGACCATCCGGGGCCGCGCGGAGGCCCATGGCCGTTTCATCCGGCAGACCGGCGGGCGCGGCCAGTACGGAGACGTCAAGATCCGCATCGAGCCCCTGCCGGCCGGAAGCGGCTTTCAGTTCGAAAACGAGGTCAGAGGCGGGGCGGTCCCGAAGGAATACATCCCGGCGGTGGAGCGCGGGGTGGCGGAGGCCCTGGAGGGCGGGGTGCTGGCGGGATATCCCATGTCGGACGTCAAGGCGACGCTGTGCGACGGCAGCTACCACGAGGTGGATTCCTCCGAGATTGCCTTCAAGATCGCCGGCTCGATGGCCCTCAAACAGGCCGCCGAGAGGGCCAAGCCGGTGCTGCTGGAGCCGGTCATGAGCGTCGAGGTGGTGGTTCCCGAAGAGTACATGGGAGACGTGATCGGGGACCTGAATTCCCGGCGCGGACGGGTGGAAGGCGTGGTCCTGCGCGGCACCTCGCAGATCATCCGGTCCATGGTGCCGCTCTCGGAGATGTTTGGTTATGCCACCGAGCTGCGTTCCCGCACGCAGGGTCGCGGCAGCTTCACGATGCACTTCGGGCGCTACGAGGAAGTCCCGGCGGCGATCTCCGAAGAGATTATCAGCAGGGTGCGAGGCAGGGTCACGAGGTATTAGAGGAGACAGGAGCCAGAAGTCAGGAGACAGATATGGCCAAGGAAAAATTCGACCGCAGCAAGCCGCACATCAACGTAGGCACGATCGGGCACATCGATCACGGCAAGACCACGCTGACGGCGGCCATCACCAGGGTGCTGGGGAAGACCAACCCCAAGGTGAAGTTCCGGAGTTTCGATTCCATTGACAACGCGCCGGAGGAGAAGGCGCGGGGGATCACCATCGCCATCGCGCACGTGGAGTACGAGACCGCCAAGCGGCACTACGCCCACGTGGACTGTCCGGGACACGCCGACTACATCAAGAACATGATCACCGGGGCGGCCCAGATGGACGGGGCGATTGTGGTGGTGGCGGCCACCGACGGTCCCATGCCGCAGACCCGCGAGCACATTCTGCTGGCCCGGCAGGTGGGGGTGCCCTACATCGTGGTGTGCCTGAACAAGGTGGACGCGGTGGACGATCCGGAGCTGCTGGACCTGGTGGAGCTGGAGATGCGGGACCTGCTGACGAAGTACGAATTTCCAGGGGACGAGATTCCGGTGATTCGGGTCTCGGCGCTGGGGGCCTTGAACGGGGAGCCGCAGTGGGAGAAGGGGGTGCTGGAGTTGATGGATGCGGTGGACACCTACTTCCCCCTGCCCAAGCGGGACATTGACCGGCCCTTTCTGATGCCCATCGAGGACATTTTTTCGATCCAGGGGCGGGGGACGGTGGTGACCGGGCGCATCGAGCGGGGCGTGGTGAAGGTGGGCGAGGAGATGGAGATCGTGGGCTTCCGGGAGACCCGGAAGACGGTGATCACGGGAGTGGAGATGTTCAAGAAGATCCTGGACGAAGGGCAGGCCGGGGACAACGTGGGTCTGCTGCTGCGGGGGATCGACAAGGACGAAGTGGAGCGCGGGCAGGTGGTGGCCAAGCCGGGTTCGATCACGCCGCACAACCGGTTTCGGGGCGAGGTGTACGTATTGAGCAAGGAAGAGGGGGGGCGGCACACGCCGTTCTTCAAGGGCTACCGGCCGCAGTTTTACTTCCGGACCACGGACGTGACGGGGGTGGCGAACCTTCCGGAAGGCATGGAGATGGTGATGCCCGGGGACAACGTGAACCTGGAAGTGGAGTTGATCACGCCGGTGGCCATGGACAAAGGCCTGCGGTTTGCCATCCGGGAGGGGGGCCGCACGGTGGGCGCCGGCACGGTGACGGAGATCATGGAATGAAAACAGCTTGTAGCTTGTAGCCTGTAGAACCGGAGCGGTTGTGGCAGGCGGCACGGACTACAAGCTACAAGCTACAGGCTACAGGCTGCAAGCTACGAGCAAACAAAGATGGCACGCGAGATCATCACCCTGCAATGCACCGAATGCAAGCGGCGCAATTACACCAGCACTAAAAACAAGAAGGCCTCCAGCGACCGGCTGGAACTGAAAAAGTTCTGCCCCTTCTGCCGGAAGCACCAGGTGCACAAGGAGATCAAGTAAACTAGATAGAGGACGCAGGGGCGTAGGTTCAACGGCAGACCAGCGGTCTCCAAAACCGCGAGTGGGGGTTCGAATCCCTCCGCCCCTGCCAGCCAGGCAATTCTAACCTCGCCGCTTCAGGTGGAGGAATCGCAAGGATGGAAAGCAAATCGGTCATTGAGAAAGTCAAGGGCTGGCCGGCTGGCTTGAAGGACTACTTCCAGGAACTGCACATGGAGATGCGCCGGGTGACCTGGCCCAACCGCAAACAGGTCCGGGCCACCACCTTGGTGGTGATCGCCACGGTCTTTGCATTCGCCGCGTATTTTTTTGTCGTGGATTTTGCGCTCACTCGCACCATCGGCAAGGTTCTTGACATGTTCAGCAAGATATAGGCGGTGCCGAAATGGCAGGGGACGATCAGCCAGAACTCACACAGCAGCAAGGCCAGCCGGAAGAAATGCTGGAAGAGCAGGGGCTGGCGGAGCCAGCCACGGGCGCAGCGGCAGAGGAAACCGAACCGGCGCCGGAGACTGAACCGCTTCCGGAGCTCGAGTCCCGGCCGATGGTGGACGAGACTTCCCCGAAGCGCTGGTACATCATTCACACCTACTCGGGCTTTGAGCAGAAGGTGGCGGACTCGCTACGCGGGCGGGCCCAGGCTTTCGGGTTCGCCGAGCAGATCGGGCAGATTCTGATCCCCACCGAGGAGGTCGTGGAAGTTCGCAGCGGCAAGAGAGTCACCAGCAAGCGTCTGATGTATCCGGGCTACGTGCTGGTGGAGATGGAGATGAACGACGACCTCTGGCATGCCGTCAAGTCCACCCCCCGGGTGACCGGGTTTGTGGGCGGGGGGAATACGCCGGTGCCGCTCAGCGCCAGCGAGGTCAACGAGATTCTGTACCGCCAGGCCACTTCCGCCGAGCGGCCGCGCCCCAAGCAGACCTTCGAGAAGAACGAGACCGTCCGCATCACCGACGGGCCCTTCGCCAACTTTTCCGGCAGAGTGGACGAAGTCAACGCCGAGCGCAACACCTTGCGGGTCCTGGTGACCATTTTCGGGAGGGCCACTCCGGTGGAACTCGAGTTCGGACAGGTGGAAAAGATCTAGGAGGAACGTGGATTGTAGATTGTGGAATGTGGACAGCTTTTCCCAGGATCCACAATCCACGATCCACAATCCTTCTTTTGAGGTTTTTGGATGGCAAAGAAACTGGTTGCACAGGTAAAACTACAGATTCCTGCGGGGAAGGCCACGCCCGCTCCCCCGGTCGGGACGGCGCTGGGCCCGCAGGGAGTCAACATCATGGAGTTCTGCAAGGCCTTCAACGCCAAGACCTCCAGCAAGGACCAGGAGGGATTGGTCATTCCGGTGGTGATCACGGTGTATTCGGACCGCTCCTTCACCTTCATCACCAAGACCCCCCCGGTGCCGATCCTGATCAAACGGGCGGCGAGTCTGGCCAAGGGGTCCGCCGAGCCCAACAAGAGCAAGGTGGGAACGATCAGCCCCAAGCAGATCGAAGAAATCGCCAAAATCAAGATGCCGGATTTGAACTGTTTCACGCTGGAGGCGGCCGTCAAGTGCGTGGAAGGCACCGCCCGCAGCATGGGCGTGGATGTGGTCTAGTGGCTGGCTGCTAGCCGCTGGCTTTGGTATACTGAGTTTTTCACACGGACGCATTCCCGTTCTCAGTGGGAGGTGGAGGCCTCAACGGCTGAAGCCGTCTGCACCAATGAGGAACCATGGCACACAAAACAGGCAAGCAATACCAATCTGCGGTGGCCGAAGTGAAGGCGCGCTCGTATTCTTTGGAAGAGGCCGTCCCGCTGGTCCAGAAAGTCAAGTTCGCCAAGTTCGACGAGACCGTCGAGCTGCATATGCGCCTGGGCGTAGATCCCAAGCACGCCGACCAGATGGTCCGGGGGACGGTGGTTCTGCCCAACGGGCTGGGCAAGTCCAAACGGGTGCTGGTGATCGCCTCCGGCGAACGGCAGAGGGATGCCCAAGAGGCTGGGGCGGACTTGGTGGGCGGCGAGGACATGGTGCAGAAGATCCAGGCCGGCTGGATGGACTTCGACGCGGTCATCGCCACGCCCGACATGATGCGCTCGGTGGGCCGGCTGGGCAAGGTGCTGGGTCCCCGAGGCCTGATGCCCAACCCCAAGACCGGCACCGTCACCATGGAAGTGGGTCGCGCCGTCAAGGAGATCAAGGCCGGCAAGGTCGAGTTTCGCGTGGACAAGACGGGCATTATCCATGCTCCGGTCGGCAAGGTGAGCTTCGCGACTCCCAAGCTGGTCGAGAACGCCCAGAGCCTGATCCAGGCGGTGGTCAAAGCCAAGCCTGCGGCGACCAAAGGGAAGTACGTCAAGAGCGCCACCATCTGCTCGACCATGGGTCCGGGGGTCTCCCTGGATGTGACTCCCTACAACGCCAGGATTCTATAGCCCGCACCGCGCGGAGAGAAATCGATGAAGAAGAAAGCTGACAAGCACAAGGACGTGCAAGCGTTGCACCGGGAACTCGAGCAGATCCAGCACCTGTTCGTGACCGGGTACGAGAAGCTCACCGTGGCCCAGGATTTCGAACTGCGCAAGACCATCCGCGGGGCGGGCGGCAGATACCGGGTCATCAAGAACAACCTGGCCCAGAAGGCCGCCGAAGGGACGCGGGCGGAAAGCCTGCTGAGCGGGTTGGCCGGGATGACCTCGCTGGCCTACACGGCCTCGGATCCCGTAGCCCTGGCCAAGGCTCTCACGACCTACGCCAAGAACAACCCCAGCTTTACTTTCAAAGCTGGGATGGTGGAGGGCCGCGCCATCCAGGTGAAATCCATTCAGGAGCTGGCCAACCTGCCTTCGCGCCAGGAGATGCTGGGCAAGTTGCTGTTCCTGATCCAGGCGCCCGCGCAGCGGCTGGCGGCCGCGCTGAACGCGGTCACGCGCAACCTGGCAGCGGCGATCGACCAGGGGGTCAAAGAGAACAAGTTTTCAGCATAAGAGCCTGTAGCTTGTAGCCTGTAGCCTGTGGCAGGCTGCGTTTCTACAAGCTACGAGCTACAAGCTAAGGAGTTGAACAGAGATGGCGGACATTAACGCAATTGCGGACCAGATTCAGGGGCTGACGCTGCTGGAAGCGGCGCAGCTCGTCAAACTGCTCGAAGAGAGGCTCGGGGTCTCGGCGGCGGCGGCTACGGTGGCGGCGGCGCCAATGACCGGAGCGGTGACCCCGGCGGCGGAGGAAGAGAAGACCGAGTTCTCGGTGATGCTGGTCGCTACCGGGGCGAACAAGATCAACGTGATCAAAGCGGTTCGCGAGGTCACCAGCCTGGGCTTGAAGGAGGCCAAAGATCTGGTCGACGGGGCGCCCAAGCCCATCAAGGAGGGCGTCAACAAGGATGAGGCCGAAGCCATCCGCAAAAAATTCGTGGACGTCGGGGCCACAGTTGAAGTAAAATAAGGACTTAGACCCGCGGGCCGGGGCCGGTTCCGGCCGGCGCTTGGGGGCATTTGACGTCAGTGGTCAAGGTCTGCTAAACTGAGAACTGGGCTATCTTTCCACTACGAGTGCGCGTGAAACTCGCATCCTGTGATTGTGTCTTCAGTTTGCTTGGAGCGCGGGCAGTAGTGTCTCGGCGCGCATTGGCCCGGATTCCAATGACTATCCTTCGTGCGTGTTTGCTGCCGTGGTTGCGTCACATCGCTCGATTGCCGTTTCCCGAACGGCTCGGCTGGCTACCCAGGTGGGTGGCGGGGCCGGTGACACCGTGCAGAGACAGGCTGGACAGCCTGTGGGCCGGTGTTTGACTGTTTCATGACGTGGTGCTTCTTCAGCCTATTGGCTCTCAGGAGTTAGCAGATGCAGACTTCGGCAAACGGCTCCAACCGGGAGCGGATTGACTTTTCGCGGATCAAGACCTCCATCCCCATCCCCAACCTCATCGAGGTGCAGAAGAAGTCCTACGAGCGCTTTCTGCAGATGGACCTCTTGCCCAACGAGCGGGACGATGTGGGCCTGCAAAGCGTCTTCAATTCCGTCTTCCCGATCTCGGATTTCCGCGGGCTGAGCCAGTTGGAGTTCGTGGACTACTCGATCGGCAACTGGGAGTGCAAGTGCGGGAACCTCAAGGGGCTGCACCACCTGCGCTCGACCTGCCGCAACCCCAGTTGCGGGGCCGCCATCCGCACCGATCCCTTCCACGCCGGAGACGTGCTGTGCGCGCGCTGCGGCACTTTCAACAAGAACATCGTGACCTTCTGCAACCGCTGCGGCGACCCGGTGGGTCTGCAATTGAAGTACGACGTGCCGGAATGCGAAGAGCGCGGCATGACCTATGCCGCCCCGCTCAAGGTGACCATCCGGCTGACGGTCTACGACAAGGACGCTGAAAGCGGGGCCCGCACGGTCCGGGACATCAAGGAGCAGGAAGTCTTCTTCGGGGAAGTCCCGCTGATGACCGACAACGGGACCTTCATCATTAACGGCACCGAGCGGGTGATCGTTTCCCAGTTGCACCGCTCGCCGGGGGTGTTTTTCGAGAAGATCGCGGTCCAGGGCTATTACCTGGGCAAGATCATCCCCTACCGGGGAAGCTGGGTGGAGTTCGAGTACGACCTCAAGAACCTGCTGCACGTGCGCATCGACCGCAAGCGCAAGTTTTACGGGACGGTTTTCCTGCGGGCCCTGGGGCTGAAGAGCGACGAGAAGATCCTGCGCACCTTTTACCGCGTGGACAAGATCTCGATCAAGAACAAGAGACTGTATTGGAACGTCTCCAAGGATCCGGGGAAAGACAACGGCCTGGTGACGATGAAGCTCTCCTACGCCGTCACCACCCGGGGCGGCGAGACTCTGGTGGCTTCGGGCAAGAAGGTCACCTCCGCGCTGCTCAAGGAGATTCAGCGGGCCAAGATCGAGCAGGTCGAAGTAGCGGCCAACGACCTGGAGGGAGCGTTCATAGCCGCCGACGTAGTCGACATGACCACCGGGGAAGTGCTGATCGAAGCCAATCACGAACTCAACATTGGCCGGGTGGCGGACCTGGTGGAAGCCGACCTCCAGAGCTTCGAGATCTTCTTCCCCGAGCGGGACGACGCCGGCATCGTGGTCTCAGCTACGCTGAGGAAGGATCCGGTCAAGAGCCAGAGCGACGCCCTGCTGGAGATCTACCGCAAGCTGCGCCCTGGCGACCCGCCCACTCTGGACACGGCCACGCAGTTGTTCCAGGGCATGTTCTTTGACCCGCGCAAGTACGACTTCTCGCGGGTGGGCCGCATGAAGTTCAACATCAAGCTGTTCGACAAGGCGGACGCCACGTCCCTGGACAAGCGCACCCTGGACCCGGATGACTTCTATGCCGTGATCCGGTACCTGCTGAAGCTGCGAAGGGTGGCGGCCCTGTCGGTGGACGACATCGATCACCTGGGCAACCGGCGGGTGCGCGCGGTGGGCGAGCTGCTCGAGAACCAGTTCCGCATCGGCCTGGTCAGGATGGAGCGCGCCATCAAGGAAAAGATGTCGATTTACCAGGAAATGTCCACTGCCATGCCGCATGACCTGGTGAACGCCAAGCCGGTCATGGCGGCCATCCGCGAGTTCTTCGGCTCCAGCCAGTTGTCGCAGTTCATGGACCAGACCAACCCGCTCTCGGAGATCACCCACAAGCGGCGGCTGTCGGCGCTGGGTCCGGGCGGGCTTTCGCGGGAGCGCGCGGGGTTCGAGGTGCGCGACGTGCACGCCACCCACTACGGGCGCATCTGCCCGATCGAGACCCCGGAAGGGCCCAACATCGGGCTGATCTCTTCGCTGTCCTGCTTTGCCCGCATCAACGAATACGGGTTCATTGAAAGCCCCTATCGGAGAGTGATCAAGGGGCAGGTGGTGGATGACGTTAGGATCCTTAACCCTGGCGACACCAGTCTCAAGGTGGGCGAGATCGTGCAGCGGCACGAGGTTGAGAAGGTCAACGGCGGTCTCGGCCCCAAGAAGCAGCCGGCCGAGTACGAAGCCCATTCCGAATACCTGTCGGCCTGGGAAGAAGACAAGTACGTGGTCGGGCAGGCCAACGTCGAGCTGGACGAGAAGGGACGGATTGTTCCCGACCTGGTCAACGCCCGGCAGGCCGGCAACACCTTCCTGAAGCACCGCGACGAGATCGAGTACATGGACGTCAGCCCCAAGCAGTTGGTCTCGGTGGCGGCCAGCTTGATCCCGTTCCTGGAGAACGACGACGCCAACCGCGCCTTGATGGGATCCAACATGCAGCGCCAGGCGGTCCCGCTGCTGCGCGCAGAAGCGCCGTTTGTGGGCACCGGCATGGAGCGGGTGACGGCCCGCGACTCCGGGGCCGTGGTGCTGTGCAAGCGCACGGGCATCGTGGACTCGGTGGACTCGGAACGCATCATCGTGCGGGTGGAGGGCAACGTGCACGAGGGGCAACTGTCGCGGGAGGTGGGCGCCGACATTTACACCCTGACCAAGTTCAAGCGCTCCAACCAGAACACCTGCATCAGCCAGAAGCCCATTGTGCCCAAGGGCCAGCGGGTGCGCAAGGGCGACGTGCTGGCCGACGGACCTTGCACGGACAACGGCGAGCTGGCCCTGGGGCGCAACGTGCTGGTGGCCTTCATGCCCTGGCGCGGCTACAACTTTGAGGACGCCGTGGTGGTCAGCGAGAAGCTGGTCAAGGAAGACTACTACACCTCGATCCACATCGAGGAGTTCGAGATCGAAGGCCGCGACACCAAGCTGGGACCGGAGGAGATCACCCGGGACATTCCTAACATCGCGGAGGCCTTCCTGCGCAACCTGGATGAGAGCGGCATCATTCGCATCGGCGCCACGGTCAAGCCGGGCGACATTTTGGTGGGCAAGGTCACTCCCAAGGGCGAGACCCAACTGACGCCGGAAGAGAAACTGCTGCGGGCCATCTTCGGCGAGAAGGCCGGCGACGTCAAGGACGCCTCGCTGTACTGCCCGCCGGGAATCGAAGGCACGGTGGTGGACTGCAAGGTCTTTTCGCGCAAGGGAGCGGAACTGGATGAGCGCTCCAAGACCATCCAGACTGAAGAGGTCGAAGCCTTGCACCGCAACCTGGAAGACGAGAAGCGCATTCTCAACGACGAACGCGCCAAGCGCCTGGCGGGCTTGCTGGAAGGCCGGCAACTGGTGGCCGACCTGCACGACGAGAAAACCAACAAACGCTTGCTCAGTAAGGGCGCCGAACTGACCCGCGAGATCATCGAGAAGATGCGGGCGCGGGACTTGAAACGCATGAAGTTCAAGGAGCGAGACCAGCGGCTCAGCGAGCAGATCGACGAGATCGAAGAGATGACTTCGCGCCAGATCGCGGTGCTCGAGAAGATCACTGGTGAAAAGGAAGCCAAGCTGAAGAAGGGCGACGAGCTGCCTCCCGGCGTCATCAAGCTGGTGAAGACCTACATCGCCATGAAGCGCAAGCTCTCGGTGGGCGACAAGATGGCCGGGCGTCACGGGAACAAGGGCGTGATCGCCAAGATCGTGCCGGAGGAGGATATGCCTTACCTTCCCGATGGCACGCCGGTGGAAATCGTGTTGAACCCCCTGGGCGTTCCTTCCCGCATGAACGTCGGGCAGATCCTGGAGACCCACCTGGGCTGGGCGGCCCACAACCTGCGGCGCTACTTCGCCACGCCGGTTTTCGACGGCGCCACCGAGCGCGACATCAAGAAGCAACTGGCCGAGGCGGCCCTGCCGACCTCCGGGAAAGTCCTGCTGTACGACGGGATGACCGGCCAGCCCTTCGAGCAGCCGGTGACGGTGGGCTACATCTACATGCTGAAGCTCTCGCACCTGGTGGACGACAAGATCCATGCCCGCTCGATCGGGCCCTACTCACTGATCACCCAGCAGCCGCTGGGCGGCAAAGCCCAGTTCGGCGGCCAGCGCTTCGGAGAAATGGAGGTCTGGGCGCTGGAGGCTTACGGCGCCGCCTATATCCTCCAGGAGTTGCTCACGGCCAAGTCCGATGACGTCTATGGCCGCGCCAAGATTTACGAGGCCATCGTTAAAGGGGAAGCGGCCGCCGAGCCCGGCGTGCCGGAATCTTTCAACGTCTTGATTCGCGAACTCCAGTCCCTGTGCCTGGATGTCGAGTTGATGAAGAAGCCGCGCGAGATCCTGGATACCGCGCTGGCGGCAGATTGATGAAGCGCTTGTAGCTTGTAGCCTGTAGGACCCGCGAATTCACGGTCTACAAGTTACAGGCTACGAGCTACAAGCTGATTCTAAGGAGGCATGCCTTGTACCGATCCTCTCCGTATGACAGAGCCAACTCGATCGCGGACTTCGATTCGATCCGCATCAGCCTGGCGTCCCCGGAAAAGATCCGTAGCTGGTCGCACGGGGAAGTGACCAAGCCCGAGACCATCAATTACCGGACTTTTAAGCCCGAGCGGGATGGCTTGTTCTGCGCCCGGATCTTCGGTCCCACGGCGGACTGGGAGTGCTTGTGCGGCAAGTACAAGCGCATGAAGCACCGCGGGGTGATCTGCGACAAGTGCGGGGTGGAAGTGACCCTGTCCCGGGTGCGCCGCGAGCGGCTGGGTCATGTCGAGCTGGCCAGCCCTTGCTCCCATGTCTGGTTCTTCAAGGGCCTGCCCAGCCGCATCGGCTACCTGCTGGACATCACCCTGCGGGAACTCGAGCGGGTGCTGTATTTCGAGGCCTACGTGGTGGTGGACCCCGGGGAAGTCCCCAATCTCAAAAAGGCCGAGGTGATCAACGACGAGCGCAAGCGCCAACTGGACACCGAGCATCCGGGCAAGTTCGTGGCCATGATGGGCGCCGAGGGCATCAAGGAGCTGCTCAAGAAAGTGGATGTGGATGCCCTCAGCCAGGAGATCCGGGAGAGAATGAAGACCGAGGTCTCCCAGCAGAAAAAGCTGAAATTCGCCAAGCGGCTGCGGGTGGTCGAGTCCTTCCGCAGGTCGGGGAACAAACCCGAGTGGATGATTCTGGACGTCATCCCGGTGATTCCTCCGGAGCTACGCCCGCTGGTGCCGCTGGACGGAGGGCGCTTCGCCACCTCGGACCTGAACGATCTCTACCGGCGGGTCATCAACCGCAACAACCGGCTGAAGAAGCTGATCGAGCTGCACGCCCCCGACGTGATCGTGCGCAACGAGAAGCGCATGCTCCAGGAAGCCGTGGATGCGCTGTTCGACAACGGGCGGCGCGGGCGCGTCCTGCGCGGCGCCAACAACCGCCCGCTCAAATCGCTCTCCGACAACCTCAAGGGCAAGCAGGGCCGCTTCCGCCAGAACTTGCTGGGCAAGCGCGTGGATTACTCCGGCCGCTCGGTAATTGTGGTGGGTCCGGAGCTGAAGCTCCACCAGTGCGGGCTGCCCAAGAAAATGGCGCTGGAGCTGTTCAAGCCCTTCATCTACCACCGGCTGGAGCAGCGCGGCCACTGCACCACCATCAAG
>Ga0315280_10005927_pt1 | contig 17127 bp, 8 predicted proteins | sample YL17G06_40_MG_FD_203697 | JGI IMG/M metagenome (GOLD analysis project Ga0315280, IMG submission 203697) | Sediment microbial communities from Yellowstone Lake, YNP, Wyoming, USA - YL17G06_40 | ecosystem: Environmental > Aquatic > Freshwater > Lake > Sediment | place: USA: Wyoming | collected...
GCTTCAGCCAGGAGGTCTCGCTCGAACCCAAAGAAACGAAAAAAGTCGCACTCACGCCTGAGGCGCATGCCGAGCTCGTCATCAAGGACCCGAAGGTCTGGTGGACCCACGACCTCGGCAAGCCAGATCTCTACCTGCTGACCCTCGCCTTCCGGGAAAAGATCGACAAGGCCCAGGCCGAAGCCGAGGCCAAGGCGCTCGCCGAGAGAAAGGCCCAGGAGGCCACGCCGGACAAGGAGCCTCCGAAGAAGACTGTTGATGGGCCGTGGGGAGGGCCCGGCGGCGGGGGGCGTCCCCCCAGGGGCTTCCTGCAGAGCCCGTTCTCGGACGTCCGCAGCGTCCGCTTCGGCATCCGCGAGGTCTCGAGCTCTCTAGACGATCAGGGCCGGCGCGGCTTCCTGCTCAACGGCAAGAGGATCCTCATCCGGGGCGGCGGCTGGACCGACGAGATCTTCCTCGACAACCGCCGGGCGAAGGTCGAGTCCGAGGTCCTCTACGCCAAGCACATGAACCTAAACGCGCTCCGCCTGGAGGGATTCTGGGGGGCGAGCGAGGACCTCTACAACCTTTGCGACGCGAACGGGATCCTGCTCATGGCCGGCTGGAGCTGCCAGTGGGAATGGGAGGACCTCGTCGGCAAGCCGAACGACGAATTCGGCTGCATCAAGGCCCCCGAGGACATCAAGCTCATCGCCCGGTCCTGGCGGGACCAGGTCCGGTGGCTGCGCAACCATCCGAGCATCTTCGTCTGGATGGAGGGGAGCGACACGAACCCGCGGCCGGAGCTCGAGCAGGAATACATCGCTATCCTCAAGGAGGACGACCCGACCCGTCCGGCGCTCGTTTCGGCCAAGGCCCGGACGAGCGCGCTCACGGGCCCGTCGGGGGTCAAGATGGCCGGGCCCTATGACTACGTCCCGCCCGTCTACTGGTACGTCGACACGGAGAACGGCGGGGCGTTCGGGTTCAACACCGAGACGGGCCCGGGGCCGCAGGTCCCGCTGCTCGATAGTCTCAAAAAGATGATCCCGGAAAAGGACCTCTGGCCGATCGACGACGTCTGGTACTACCACTGCGCCCGAGGCGAGTTTTTCGGGTTGAAACGCTACAACGAGGCCATGGCCAACCGCCTCGGCCCGGCGAAGGACCTCGAGGACTACGTCGCGAAGGCCCAGTTCCTGAACTATGAGGGCATGCGGGCCATGTTCGAGGCCTTCGTCGCGAACAGGCCCAAGGCGACGGGGATCATCCAGTGGATGTACAACTCGGCCTGGCCGAAAATGTGGTGGCAGTTCTACGACTACTATCTCAACCCGACCGGGGCCTTCTACGGCGCCCGGAAGGCCTGCGAGCCCCTTCACCTCATCTACAATTACGGGACGCACGAGATCGTGGCCACGAACAGCACCTTCGAGCCTGCCGAAAAGTTAAGGGCCGTCGTCCGCGTGCTGGACCTCAACCTCAAGGAAAGGTACGCCAAGACCGTCGATCTCGGCCTGGCCGCCGACGAGGTCAGGGCGATCGACAAGCTGCCGGAGATCGCGGGCCTGACAACGACCTATTTCCTCGACTTGCGCCTCTTCAGGGAAAAGGAAGTCCTGGTCGACGCCAATTTTTACTGCCTGTCGGCCAAGCCGGAGACCCTCGATTACACGAAGAACCAGTGGTTCGTGACCCCGGTCAAGGACTACGCGGACATGACCGGCCTCGCCGGCCTCCGCCCGGTCAGGCTCAAGGTCAAAGAGAAGTTCTCCCACGACGGCGCCGCGTACAAGTTCACGGTCGAGCTCGAGAACCCCTCCCCGGACCTGGCCTTCCAGGTCGAGCTCCAGGTCGTGCGCGACGGGTCCGGAGAAACGGTCCTGCCGATCTTCCTCGATGACAACGACTTCAGCCTGCTCCCGGGCGAGAAGCGGAAGATCGCCGGCGTCTTCGCCACCGAGGACCTGCGCGGAGAACAGCCCGTCCTCAAGGTCCGGGGCTGGAATGTCAAGCAATAGGACGCCGATCCGCCCGGAGGGGAATCGTCCATCTTTCGCCGCTCTAGCGGCCGTAGTTCTGACGATCGCCCTGGCCTCCGCCGGTGCCCAGGGCCGAGGCCCCGCCGAGACGGACCTCTGCAAGCTCTATACCTGCGACCAGGGCGGCATCATCCGCGGCCTGACATCCGGGAAGCGGATGGCCCTCGTTTTCACCGGCGGCTCGTTCGCCGACGGCGGCGGGCACATCCGGGCCGTTCTCAAAAAAAAGAGTATCCGGGCAGGGTTCTTTTTCACGGGCGATTTCTATAGGACGCAGGCGTTCGAAGGCCTCGTCCGGGGCCTCATCTCGGACGGCCATTACCTCGGCCCTCATTCGGACCGCCACCTCCTCTACTGCGATTGGAACGACCGGAGCCGGACGCTCGTCACGCATGACGAATTCCGGAACGACCTCCTGGCCAATTACCGAGCCATGGAGAGGTTCGGCATCGCCCGGGACCGCGCCCCCTATTTCATCCCCCCCTACGAATGGTACAACGCTGAGATCGCCGCCTGGACCCGCGACATGGGGATTGTCCTTTTCGACTTCACCCCCGGGACGTCGTCGAACGCCGATTACACAACGCCGTCGATGAAGGAATATTTGCCGTCCGCGGTCATCTATGACCGCATTCTCGCCTACGAGAAGAAGGACCCGCGAGGCCTCAACGGGTTTATCCTGCTCATCCACATCGGCACAGACCCGGAGCGGACCGACAAGCTGTACCTGAAACTCGGGGATCTCCTCGACGAACTCGGGCGGCGAGGCTACTCATTCATCAGGATCGACGACTTGCTAAAATCCAGGTAGAAGACGGTCCCGAGGGAAAGCCCCGCCGAGATCGCCGGAGGGGATAGCCCCTCCGCCGTGTCATTTTTTCTTCAAGGACTCGACGAGATCCCTGATCTTGTCCTGGCCGGGGCTGATCTCCAGGGACTTCTGCCAGGTTCGGAGAGCCTCGTCCTTCCTGCCCATCTGGAAATAACACGTGCCGAGGAAATTCATGATCTCGATGTTCGCGCCGTAGTGGGAAAGGTAGGCCGTGTAGTACGTCACGGCCTCCCCGAACTGCCCCAGCGAGTGGCAGGTCCGGCCGAGAAGGGACAGGACCTCGGCGGCCGGCTGCTCGCCGCCCGCGAAGGGGAGCAGGACGTCTTTCCCCTTCTGGTACTCGCCCTGCCCGAAAAGGACCTGGCCGAGCGCCACGGCGATCTCGAGGCGCGCCGGGTCGAGCCGGTAAGCTTCGGACAGGCGGGACAGGGCCTCCGCCCGATCTCCGCTGTTGTAATATTGGAGGCCTGTATCATAGAGGGAGTCCTCGCGCTTCGGCTGAGGCCGGACCTTGGCCATGACCATGGGCCGGGGCACAGCCGGCAAAGTGATGACCTCGAAGTTGCCCTTGGCGACCGCCACCTCCCGGCCCTGGCCGTCGTGGAGAGTTACCACAGCCAGGTAGTATCCGGGGGGGAACGCAGCCAGGTCCTGAACCTCCAGGAAATCGTCCCCGGTTCCGTATTCGCCGAGCTTCTTCACCCGCGTCGAGAAGGGCTTGTCCTCCTTGAAAAAGGAGACCAGGAACGAGCCGGCCAAGCGAAGCTCGGGAGTCAGGCCGTAGACCTGGTAGAACAGGACCAGGGTGTCCTTGGTGCCGTACGATTTGCGGGACTGGCAGAGGATCTGCTGCCGGCCGACGGCGAAGGGGACGCTGCCGGCCGCGTCCGCTCTCCCCTCGACCTTGTAGGCCAGGAGCAGAGGGCTCATCCGCGGCCCCGGGTCCGGCCCCGGAACGACGACCGGGCATTCGGCGCTGGCGAATTCCTTGGAGGCCGTGTTCCGGATGAGGAGGTCGAGCTTGTAGATCCCCGGGATCAGCGGGAACATGTCCTGAAGCGAGATTGACTGGTCTTTGACAGCCCGGAGCGCGTCGGGCGTCAGGCTGAACGGGAACTCCCGGTCGAACTGGGTGATGGTCCGGCCCGAGGCGTCCGAAACACGCCCGGTCACCAGGAAATGGACGTCGTACTTCCCTCCCGCGTCCTCGACCGTGACCTTACCGGGCTCGATCGTGTAATGGACCATGAACGTGCCGGTCCCGTCCCGGATGACCTGGGCCCCGGCGTCGCTCGGGACATAGTTGGCCGTGTACTCGACCTCGATGAAATCCTTGTACTTTAGGATGGCGTCGGCGTAGGAATCCTCGACCTTCTTCTGGGGGGAGGCGAAGATCGTGGCCATGAGCTTGGTCGAGGCCAGGGAGATCGCCCCCATCGGCTGCCGCTCCCCCGGGATCAGGCTCAGGACCTGGAAGGCCAGGTTCGGCTCGTACTTCTTGAGGCTCTGGTAGGCCTTGTCGGGGTCCTCGCCGCTGACAAAAGCATCAGCGAGCAGGCTCTGGGGGCCGTCCTGGGAGGGCGAATAGAAGACATAGTCCCCGACCCCGTTCCGCTTGAAGAAGATGACGTTGAAGGCCGTCGGCAGTCCGACCGCGGGGTCGCCGAGGTAGGACCAGATCTCGACGGGATAGACGTTTTGGACGTTGGAGAAGGACTCGACGGTCTTGGGCGGGCCCAGGACGATGTAGGTCCGGCCCCGGTCGGTCATCCAGCCCGGCTTGCCCGCGGCCCGGCCATAGTAGTCATTGGCATACTTCAGGCGGCTGTAGTGCTCCTCCCGGAACTCGTTCCGGGGCGTGCCCGGGGTTGGGTCCCGGTGCTTCCAGAAAGCCTCGATGAACATGTCCCGTTCCCGGTCGGTCTGGAGATGCAGAAAGACGTCGCGCTCGTGCGGCGTGATGATGTAGGCGACCTCCTCGTCGAGCCACTGCCGGAAGCGCTCGGGAAGGCCGGTCTTCGGCTGGGCCTGCGTGGTCGGGGTGAAGGCGAGGGCGACGAGGACGGCCGCGAGGACATATCGTGTCTTCATCGTTCTCTTCGCTCTCTAATGTAGCGGAATCGGGGCGATTCCACAATAAGGTCCGGGGCCGCCGGGGAAAAAAGAGCCCGGAGGGCGCCGGCCCTCCGGGCTCCGGAGATCGTGCGCGCGCGCTCCTAGAACTGGTACATGAAGCTCAAGCGGAACGTCCGGGGGCTCAGGATGCCCCGGACCGAACCGAACGGGTACTGGTACTCGATGCTGTTGGGCTGGTTGGCGTTGAAGAGGTTGAAGGCGTCGAAGACGAAGATGACGGAGCCGTACCTGGCCAGCCGGAAGGACTTCTCCAGCCGGAAGTCGATGATGGCCTGGGCCGGGAGGTACCTGGGCGACGACACCCCGACGATGGTGCCGATCCCGCCGTTCTCGATAACGCCGTTCGGTGGACCCGGGAAGTTGTACTGGTCGATAAGATTATTGAGGCCCTCGAGCTCCCAGACGGGCCGGCCCGTGTGCATCCGGAAGCGCAGGCCGAGGTCGAGCTCGACCTTGGGAATGGTGTAGGAGCCGGAGATCTTGAGCTCGAACTTGGGCGTGAAGGGCAGGGTCCCGGACAGGTTGTTGATGCTCTGGTTCAGCGAGCCCATGAAATTGTTATCGATGACCATCGGGCCCTCGAAGTTCATGTCCTGGGCGTAGATGCGGTTGCCGAAGCCTGTCGAGCTCGAGAACAGCAGGGAGCCCAGGACCTGCCAGCCGTTCGAATACCGCTTGTTGAAGACGAACTGGAAGCCCGTGTACTCGCGCTTGGGCTTGGTCCCGAGGAGCTCCGCGACGGCCGGCGAGTCGATGTTCATAACCTGGGAGCCCGCGTAGCCCCCGTGGCTGGAAATCCAAGCGATATCGCTCCCGTCGACCACTCCGTCCCCGTTATAATCCAGGGCCTGGATGCTGTAGAGGTTGACGTTCGTCCCGTCGATGGTCGTGTACGGCACGCGGTTATAGGGCCAGATGTCACCCGTCTGCAATCCGAGATCGGGGTTCAGAGGGGGGTCACTGCTCGGCCCCGCCCCTATGACAGGGACGTTGGCGAAGATGTGCCTCGAGTACTTGTAGATGAAGGTGCCGCTGACCGAGAAATCCTTGAAGAGCTCGCGCTCAAGGTTGAAGGTGAACTGGTCGGTGTACTGGTCCTTGAGGTTGCCCGTGACGTTGAGGACGTAGGACTGGTTCGTGATGACGGTGTCCGTGAAGATCGGGCTGATCGTCCCGGCGTTGATGTGCTGGGCCAGCCAACGTGATGAGTCGTACACCTCCGTCGAGTCGATCACATCGTCGCCGTTCGGGTTGGCGATGTCCCAAGGGACCACGTACCGGGCGTAGTGGTTGACTTTGTTGGGCAGGTCGGGGCCCAGCCGGCGAAGGTACTCGACGGTGATGGGCAGGTAGTACCGGCCGTAGCTCACCCGTGCGACCGTCTTGGCGTCCTTGGTCAGCTGGTAGGTCAGGCCGATGCGGGGCGACCAGGTCTTGAAGTCGAAGACATTGGGCATACTGTCCCGCACGTAGTCGACGGTCGGGTTGGCGATGTCCTCGGGTTTGGTGAGCGGCTTATACACGTAGCCCGCGCCGTAGCCCGCCGTCATTTTGTCGTAGCGGAGGCCCAGGTTGATGGTCAGGCGCTTGCCGACCGACCACTGGTCGTCGAAGAACAAGGCCGTTGAATTCGACTCCCCGACCGTCACGAAGGGCGGCATGTCGATGCGGTTGAGGTACATCAGGAAGCCCGGATCTTGGGTCCAAGAAGCGTACTTCATGTAGCTGACGCTATCGTTCCAACGGTAGGGATAGATGGAGTTGTAGTAGTTCTGGAAGTAGCCGCCGAGCGAGTTGCTCCGGCCCTTCGTCCACTGGAAACCGAACTTGAGGTCGTGCTCGCCCAGGAAGTTCTCGGCATAGTGCGAAACGTCGGCCTGGATGGTATGGCGGTTGGAGTGCCAGCCCTCGATCCACGGGAAGGCCCCCTCGATGCCAAAGCTCGGGCACCACTTCCACCAGTTGAAGTAGAGAGGATTGGGCGGCCGGTCCGCAGGAACGAAGGGCGTGTCGTTGGTCCAGAAGCCGAGGTACTTGGCCGTGACAATGGTCGTGCTCAGGGGCAGCCACTGCCACTGGGCCGACACGGTGTTGTTCTTCGTTTTCTCGCCGTAAGTCGCGGTCACGTCCCAATACGGCTGACTGCCCCAGCTCCCGCCGTCGTACTTGTTGCCCTCGTAGTGGTAGGCGACCCAGGCCCGGTGGTTCTTGAAGGGCTCGGCCGAGACCTTGAAGTCGACGTAACTGCCCCAGCTGTTATTAAGGAGCGGCGTTGCCGCCCTCCAGAGAGCAGAGGGCGAGGCGCTGTTGAGGTAGTCGAAGGCGCCGAAGAACCAGACCTTGTCCTTGAGGACCGGGCCGCCGAAGGTCGCGTTGACCTCGTAATTGTGGTCGGGGTGGCCGCTGTAGAGAAGGACGTCCGGGTCGATGGAGAGCCAATCCTTCCCGTAGGTCTGGCCCTCGGCCGGCGCGTTGCTCTTCTCCCAGCGCTCGGGCACGATGTAGAAGGCCGCGTTGCCGTGAAACTGGTTGCTGCCGGATTTGGTCAGGACGTCGATCGCGGCGCCCGAGAAGCTCCCGTATTCGGCCTTAGAGCCCAGGGCGACGACGCGGACCTCCTCGACGGCGTTGTAATTGACGTGGACCAGGGTCCCGAAGGACGAACCCCGGGGGTTCGTGGCGTTGACGCCGTTGACGAGGAAGACGTTCTCGTTCGAGGAGCTGCTGTAGGCCGTCGGGCTGGGCAGCCAGCCGGCGGAGCTGCCGTGGTCGTACATGCCGGGCGTGGTCAGGGAGAGGTCGTAGAAGGCGTCACGGCTCGTGGGCAGCCTGGAGATCAGTTCCTTCTCCAGCCGTGAATCGACCGTCGACGTCTTGGCGTCAACGATCGGGCTGGCGCCCACGACCGTAATCGTCTCCTCGATGGCGCCCAGTTGGAGCACCGGGTTGATTTCGGTGGTCTTGCCGGCGCCGATAATGATGCCTTCCTGGACCCATTTCTTGAAGCTGGGCATCGTCGCCGCCAGCGTGAACGTTCCCGGAGGCACGTTGAGGAAGACGTAGGTCCCCCTGGCCGACGTGACCACGGCCCGTTTTCCCATGATGCTGGGTCCGGTGAGCTCGACGGTCACTCCGGGAAGCGCCTCGCCCTTGTCGTCCGTAACCGTGCCCGTGATCTTCCCTTCGAGGACCGATTGGGCCCGGGCGGCGGTCACGGTGACGAGGGCCAGGCCGAGCGCGATGACGCAAGCTGTACTCAGGATCTTTTTTGTCATCGGGTTTCTGTTCCTCCTGTCTTCACTGCTTGCTTTGTTCCCCGCCTCCGCCGGAACGGCCGGCGGAAGCCCGCCTTAAAAACGCTCTTTTGGAAATCCTCGTCGCTCCACCTCCCCGTGATGTGAATTTTTTGTTCTATCGATCGGGAAAAAAGGACACGTCAGTATCTGTCGCGCCTCCTGGCCGGCGGGATATACTTTATTTTTATAATTAGTCCGGGACGCTTGTCAACCCCCCGGGCCCGGCGGCGAGGGCTCAGGCTCGCTTCTTGATCTGTTCCTTGAGCTTCCCGATCAGGTCGTCCAGGAACTTGACTTTCTCCGGGTCCTTGGCATAGCCGGCCTTGGCCTTCTCCAGGCAATCGACGGCCTTGCCAAAGTTGGCCTGGTGGATGTAGCAGCGGCCGGCCATTTCCAGGGTCGCCGGGTCGTCGGGCCTGACGGCCAGGGATTTCTCAAAGAGGGGCAGTGCTTCATCGACGCGGTTCAATCCAAAAAGGATGAGGCCCGCGTTGTACGGGCTGTCGGGATTGGCGGGGTCGAGTTCCATGGCCTTCCCATACGACTCGAGGGCCTTCTCCGGCTCCTTCAACTGCTCCCGGCAGACGCCCAGCTGGTAGTGGGCCGGGGCGAACTTCGGGCTGAACTCGGTGACCTTCTGGAACTCCGGCGCGGCCTCGGCGGGCTGGCCCTTCTTGAGGTGGGCCACCCCGCTCAGGTAGAGGGCGTTCGGGTCTTTGGGGTTCTTTTCGAGGACGCCTTTCAGGCCGGCCAGGGCGCCATCGAAGTCCCCTTGCCGGATCTTCTCGGCGGCCCCCTTGACCGCGGCCTCGGCCTCCTTCAGGCGGTTCGTCTCCCTGATGAGCTCCTCGCTGGCCATGACGATGGGCGGGATCTCAACCTTCAGGATGTTCAGCTGGGGCTCCGTGAACTTCCATTCGTCTTCCTTGACGGCAAAGCCGTCCTTTCTGAAGGCGACCTTATAAACGCCGTGGGGCAGCCCGGCGAACTTGAACGTCCCGTCCTTTTTCGTCTTTAGCGAATAGCTGCGGGACGTCGCCTGGTCCCGGAGCGTGATCTCAACCCCCTCCAGGGGCTGTTTCTTTGAATCGACGACCTTGCCCATGATGTAGTACTCGCGATATTGGGCCAGCCCGGGCCGGGCCGCGACGAGGCCGGCCAGGACGGCGCCGATGACAACGAGGGCGATGGCGCGGTGTCTCATGGTTCACTCCTTCCGTGATCTGTAAAGGTCGGCTTTTCTCAGGGCGTCGCTCATCCGGGCCTGGTCGCCCCGGCGGTTGTAGATGTCGGCCAGCAGGTAATAGGCCAGGGCCTTGTGTTCGGGAAGCTCGGCCAGGGCCAAGCCGCGCTCGACCTCGGCCTGGACGTCCTCGAGCGGGACGGGCTCGTAAAGCAAGCCCCGGGCGAGGAGGAGGTGCCCCTCGGCCAGCTTCGGGGCGATGCGGACGACCTCCCTCATCTCGGCGAGCGAGCTGGCTCGTGCGCCGAGCTTGAACAGGAGCTTGCCCAGGTTGAAGCGGGCCTTGTACTCCTCGGGGTGGGCCGCGACCTCGGCGACGTAGGCCGCCCGGGCCTCCTCGGGCTTCCCCTGTTCCTCGTAGAGCAGGCCGAGGTTGAATTCGGCCAGGGGGAATTTCGGGGAATCCCGCACGACCTCCAGGAGCTCCTTCTCGGCCCGATCGTACTGTTTGGCGCCCATCAGGCAAGCGGCCAGGTTGAGCCGGTTGCGGTTGACCTTCGGCTGGATCTCGAGGGCCTTTTCCATGTACGACAAAGCCTCGAGGTAATTCTCGCGGCCCATGTAGACCTCGCCGATGAGCGTGTAGGCCTGGGTGTTGCGCTCGTCCACGGCCAGGGTCCTCTTGCACAGGGCGATGACGTCGTCGTCCCTCTTCTCGTCGAGCAGGATGTTGGCCAGACTGATCAGGGCCTGGACCGACTCAGGGTCGTCCTTGAGGATGATGTCCAGCTTGGCCTTGGCCTCTTCTTTGCGGCCGAGATTGGTGTAGCAGGTCGAGAGCAGGAGCAGGGCCAGGGGGATGCCCGGCTCCTCCCGGAGAGCCGATTCGAGGAGCCCGGCCGCCTCGGTGTATTTCTCGTCGAGGATGAGCTCGCCGGCCCTGGACACGGCACTGAAGACGCCCAGCTTGTCCTTGGGGTCGGCCAGCGGGCCGGCCCCGGCTGTGGCCTTCTTCGCCGCGACCGGCGCCCCGATGTAGCCCAGGGCCGTCAGCCGTTCCATGGTCTCCTTGTCCAGGTTGGCCGCCTGCGGTTTGGGGGCCCCGACGCTCGTTTCGGCCATGATCCGGTCGAGGTCCTTTTTCATCCTCCGGGCCACGGCCGGCAATTCGGCCAGGACGTTGGCCTGCTCGCCGGGGTCCCGGACGAGGTCATAGAGCTCGGGCCGGGGGGCGTCGATGTACTTGTAGCTCCGCGTCCGCAGGGCGTGGAGGCCGCTCCAGCCGAACTGGATGTTCGAGGCCATGGCCTCGCTGTAGGCGGGAACCTCGTCCTTGCGGCCCGGGTGGAACATGAGCGGCACGAGGGACCGGCCCTGGACCTTGACCGGCGTGGCGACGCCCGCGAGCGTGAGCACGGTCGGGAACACGTCCGCTGTGCTGACCTCCGAGGGGACGCGCTTGCCCCGCAGATCCCCGAAGGGCATCACGGCCAGGAACGGGACATGGAGCGCGTAGTCGTAGACGAAAAAGCCGTGCGTTCCCTCGCCGTGGCTGCCGAGGCCTTCGCCGTGGTCGCCGACGAGGACCATCACCGTCGACTTGTCAAGGCCGTTGCGCCCAAGCCAGGAGACGCACCGCCCGATCTGCTCGTCCATGAAAGCGATCTCGCCGTCGTAGAGTCCGGCCGGGCCGCGCCGGCCGTACTCGGACGCGTAGGGCTCCGGTGGGGCGTAGGGGACGTGGGGATCGTAGAGATGGATCCAGGCGAAGAACGGGCCCGACTTGTTCTCCTCCAGCCAGGCGAGCGCGGCGTCCATGATCTCGTTCCCCGGCCGCTGGACCTCGCCGAGGTCGAGATGTTTATATTTTTTCAGGTCGAACTGGTCGTCGTAATGCTGGAAGCCCTGCTTCAGGCCCCACCGGCCGTCGAGGACAAAGGCGGCGATGAAGGCCCCGGTCCGGTAGCCTTGGGCTGCGAGGACCTCGGCAAGCGTCGTCTCCTCGTCGCTCAAGGCCGTATTGCCGTTGACCCGGACCCCATGCTGGGTCGGGTACATCCCGGTCATGATCGTGCAGTGGGACGGGAGGGTCAGTGGCGTCGCGGTCGCGGCTTGCTCGAAAAGGACTCCCCGGCCGGCCAGGGCGTCGAGTGTCGGGGTCCGGACGTTCGGGTAGCCGTAGCACGCCAAGTGGTCCGCCCGGGTCGTGTCCATGGTGACCAGGATGATGTTGGGCGTCCTGATACCCGCTCGGGCCCAGAGGGCCTTGATCCTGCCGGCTCCCTCCGGGGCCGGGCGGAGGAGGACCCACGACAGGACCGCGACGATGACGGCCCCCGCCGCAAGGAACGGCCAGAGCCGCGGCCTCGTCTTCTCTCGCCGGAGGTTCTTCATGGGCAACGTTAAAAGATAGCGCGTTACGGCCGTTTTTTCAACAGCGCCTCATAGACGGCCCAGACGGCGCCGGGACGCATGTACTTCATCGCCCGGAAAAGCTTCGTGCCGTACTTCTGGGCGGGATCGTTCCAGAGTTCCTCGTCCGGGTCGAGGTAGGCCTCGGGCGTCTTGAAGAAATAACCCTGGCCGAAGGGGCTCCAGACGACATGGTAAAGCCCGTAGGCCGTGTGCATACCTTCGTTGACGAGGCCGTGAAGAAGGCAGTTCGCGGCAAAGGCGTAGGCCGTCCCGACCCAGACCTCGTCCCCCTGCTGACTGTGCAGCTGCTTCCCGGCCGCGGTCCGTCCGTTGACGGCGCCCATCAGGCCTCTGCCGTAGCCGAGGACGTTCTTATCGTAGATCGTCCGAAGCGTGCGCCGGACCCGCTCCGCCGGGACGATCGTCCCGTGTCCCCCGCCCTCGAGCCCGAGCATGGATGAGTACCAGAGGCCAAAGAGCTGGTCGGTCATGATGTCGTCGGTCTGGGCATCGATGTGGTAATAGCCGGCCTTCTCGTCCCACAACGCCTCCAGGGCGCGGCCGCCGGCCGAGAGCCAATCCCGGTAACGGCTGACGGTGTCCTTGACGTCCAAGCCGTCGAGCGTCGTAACACCCTGTCCAAGGAGGGTCTCCCCCATTTCGGACGCCGCCTTGAGCGCGGCGAGCCAGAGCATGCCCACGTAGGCGCTCTGGCCCTTCATGCGCCAGGTGTCGTAAGTCTGGTCGGGAATGCCCTCGTTCAAGGGGATATGGGTCATCGGGTCGCCGAACCGCTTTTCGAGGGTGTCCAGCGCGACGACCGCGGGTTGGAAGACCGTTTTGAGGAATGGAAGATCCTGGCCGCCCGTCCCCAGGAAATCTCGGTAGGCCCGGAGAGGGAATTTAGGGTTAAGGTCTTTCCAGACGTTCGCATTCTGCCAGTCGAAGGCATTGAGGACGACCCACGGCCGGCGGCGCGGCGAGCCGAGGTCGTGTGGGACCATGCCGGGGACCTTGACCGTGCTCCAATAATAGGCCTTCTTATCGGCCGGCACCTCGGAGGGAAAAAGCTCGTTGTACTGGTAGCTCCGGTAGGAGGGATCGGCGAGCGGCACGGTCCCGGCGAAGAACCTTACGTTGTTAAGCTCGAGCGCGGGCCAGAGCTTGAGAACGTCCCAGCAGTAGGAGTCGACGTCGAACGTCCCGTACATGAGGTAGTCGGCGCTCTCTAAATAGGTATGGAGGTCCGTCTCGGCGTCCCAGATGCTGGTCTCGGTAAGAACGTAGAGCTCGTTGATGAGGGCCTGCCGGAACCAGTCCGGAAGTCTCGGGTCGCGGGTGATCGTCCCGTGCCAATCGTCGATGGCTTTCTCCCAGTCTTTATACCTCTTCAGCCCCGTCGCCGCGATGGCCAGGGCGCGTTCGCCCGTCGCCCCGAAGAACTCGGTATATTTCTTTCTGAGCTTGACGCCCGGCTCGAACTCGTAGAGCGGGAGATCCCAGGCCAGGACGAACGGAATCTCGACCGTCTCCTTCGCTCCCAGCGTCACCTTGACGGCCAGGGCCGCGGCCGTGGCGTCTCCTCCCGGGCCGGCGACCCGAGCTGCGCGGGAATCGGCCAGCGTGCCGTCCGCGGCGAATGTCGTCCAGACCGCGGCGCCGTCGCCCTTCGGGTCGAAATCCGCGAAATAGTGAACGCGGGATTTCCCTGGCGTTTCGAGCGCGGCCATGGCCATCGTGCCCGTCATGGCGTTGCCCGTCCTCGGATCGGCACCCCGTTTCCGGAAGACGACCGCCTTCACCGCGCCGTCCTCGACGACCTCGTTCAGGCTTCCTTCGGAGCGCCGGTCCCAACGGAACTGCGTCTCTTGATTGGGGCCTGCCGGGACCGCCTCCCAGCCGACCATGTTCTGCCAGGTCAGGAGAAGGCTGAGTTCGACCGGCCGGTCCGCAGGATTCTCGGCGATCCACTTGTAGACGGCAATGGGATAGCTCGTCTCGCGGTAGTTGCCCGGGATGACCGGCGAGAACTGGACGACGGCGAGCCTGACCGGCCAATCCCGGTTCTTCTCGTATGAGAATCCCGACTTGGGGAAGAGGGCGTAATAATCGCCCTTCCCGGCCGGATACTTCCAGGCCCAGCGGCCGAGGCCGGCCGCCGCGGGAGGGGCCTCCGTCGAAAGAGTTTGGACGACCGTCCGGCCGCCAGATTTCATGTAGACGTGGAACTGGTCGGCCCAGACCGTATCCTCGACCATCCATCCGGACTTGAGGAACCAGGTCTCGAAATTCCCGTTCATGAGCCGCTCGAAACCGCCGGCCCCGAGGCCCCCGACCGGGCAGGCGCTTCCCGAGGCCCGGGCGTCGATGTTGCCGTCGGCGATGGTGTGGCCGAAGCTCTGAAGCGTGTACCCGACGGGGCGGTCGAAGGCGCACGCCGGGAAGCCGCCCAGGTTCGAGGGCGAGTAGTTCAAGGCGGTCAGGACGGCTCCCAAGATGTCCTTGTCCGAGCCCTTCCCTGCCCGGCGGGCTCCGGTGATCATCCGGCCGAGCCGGCCGTCGATCTCGCGGCCGGCGTCATCGAAGATCCCCTTTTCCATCAGCAATTGAAGATACCGCGTGGTAAGCGTCTTGCGGACCGCATCGCTCTCGGCGGCCGCCGCGCCTTGCGCCGAAGCGGGCTGGGCCGGCGCGAGCAGCCAACAAGCGAACGCCAGAAGAACCGTCAAGAGGATTCTTGAGCTCTTCATTGTCTCCCCCTCGAACTCGATTCGAGCGGCCCCGCTCATGATCCGGGCGCGCCGGATTTCGCCCCGTTGCGCCGGATGAGAACGAGCAGGACGATGATCATCGCGCAGTTCACGACCGGGACGAGGAAACCCTGACGGAGCGACGAGGCCTGGGCGATACGGCCCACGAGCCAGGGCGCGATCATCCCGCCCGCCAGGCCGACGGCGATGACGACGCTGAAGGCCGTGCCCGTGAACGACGGGAACCTCTCCCCGACGACAGCGAGCGTCGTCGGGTAGATCGTGGAGAAGCCGAGGCCGAGCGCCACGGCCCCGGCCATGGCCGCGGGTCCCGACGGCGCGGCGGCGAGGAGAACGGCCGCGGCCAGGGCCAGGCCGGCGCCGGCGAAGACCAGCCGTCCGCTGCCCAGTCGCTTCCCGAGACGCGCCGATAGGAGCCGCCCGCCCATGACGGCCGCCCAGTATCCGGCGAGGACAAGCGCAGCCGCAGAGGGCCCGACGTGGAATGTCTTTTGGAGATGCGTCGACAGCCAGCCGCCGGCCGTGAACTCGTTGCCGGACTGGAAGAAGAGAAGGAAGGCGCAGAGCCAGAGAAGCGGGTGGCCGACGACCTTGGCCGCCTGCCGTAGCGGAAAGCCCTGGGCCTGCTTGGCCCTGGGGAACCGGAAGGCCACGAAAAGGGCGAGCGGCACGAGGCTCAGGAACGTCGCCAGGAGGAGGATCGTCCGCAGCCCCACGGAGCGGAGGAGGGCGCCGATGAGGAACGGGATGGTCAGCGCGCCGAAGCCAAAAGCGATCCCGAGGAGGTTCAGGGCCGCGCCGCGGTTATCGGGATTGATATCGCTCGTCAGGGCGTTCGTCCCACCGTTCAGCCCGCCGCCACCGAACCCCAAAACAACGGCCGCCGCCAGGACGAGGCCGTAGTTCGAGGCCACGACGAGGAGCAGGAACGCCCCGGCGACGAGGAGCGCGCACAGGGCGAGCAGGGCCTTGAAGCCGAAACGGTCGACGAGCGGGCCGAAGGCGAGCGTCATGACGAGCATGGCGAAGTTCATGGTCAGGAAGAGGTTGCCGGCCGCGGCTTCATTAAAACCGATCTTCTCGAAGAGCGACGGCAGGATGGCCCCCAGGACGGCCATGACGATGCCGAACACGAACATCCCGGCCCAGGCGGCCGACATGAGCTTCGAGGGGCTGGACACGCCGGAAAGGTCGCGGGACATCGCGGAGCCCCCTCAGCGGCCCGCCGGCTTCTTCGCCTTGAACGGCCGGGCATAATAGAATTCGGTGAAGGCCTCGTAGACGCCGGCCATGTGCCCTTTGGGAACCCCCTTGACGTTAGGCGAGACGAACGTCGGCGGCACCTTCCCCGTCCGGGCCAGGACCGCCGCCGTCTCGGCCACGAGGGCCATGGCGATCGATACGGCCGCCACGGTCGAGCCCGCCGCGACGCGCTCGAGCTGTCCGACGTCGACCAGGGCATCCTCCGGCGGGACATGGTTGTCGATGGGGACGTCGGCGATCTCGGACAGGACGCGCCCCGAGGAATGGGACCGGCGCCCGATCTTCGCGTTCTGGTGGGAGGAGACCGTGACGACCTTGAGGCCGCGCGACTTCGCTTCGAGGGCCATGTCGATGGGCGCGGCGTTGAGGCCGCCGTGCGAGAAGACGAGCATCACGTCCCGCTTCTGGAGCGGATAGCTCTGGAGGAAGACGCGGGCGTATCCCTCCTGGCGCTCGAGCCAGAGGAGCTCCCGGGCGCCGCCCGGCCCGATAACGTTCGACCACATGAGACGCGGGTCATACAGGGGGAAGAAGCCGACGAAGCTGCCGTAGCGGGGGAACATGTCGAGGACAGGAATGACCGAGTGGCCGCTGCCGAACATGTACACGCGGCCCTTCTTCCGGATGGATGAGGCCATGATCTTTGCGGCCTTCCGGATCCGCGGCATCTCCTGCGCTTCGATCTCCGCGAGGATCCGTTGGACCCTGTCGAGGTACGCTTGAGCCGACATGGAGTTGCTCCTTTTAAGCTCTTCTAAGGTCCCTTTTCTAACTCTCTCTTGTAAGAAATTTATCAGAATCGAGGCCTCGAGCTCTCGGCCTCGATTCTGCGGGTCGCTACTCAGAATCCGCTCCCTGCCACTCCCAGGCCAGCCGGCCGCAACCGTAGAGGCCGGCGTCCTCGCCCAGGGCCGAGACGACGAGCCGGACCTTCTCCGCGGCCATCGGCTGGGCCCACTTGCGGAATTCACGCCGCACCGGATCGAGAAAGATGTCCGCGGCCTGGAACAAGCCCCCGCCGAGGACGATCACTTCCGGGTTGAGGATGCTGACGATGTTGGCGATGCCCATAGCGAGGTAGCGAACGGCGTCGGCCGCGACTTCAAGGGCCAGCGGGTCTTTCGTCCGGGCCGCTGCGGCGACGGTCTCGGCCGTGACGTCTTCGACGCGGCCCCCGGCCAGCTCCGTCATGAGCGACGGGCGGCCCGCC
>Ga0315280_10005928_pt1 | contig 17126 bp, 17 predicted proteins | sample YL17G06_40_MG_FD_203697 | JGI IMG/M metagenome (GOLD analysis project Ga0315280, IMG submission 203697) | Sediment microbial communities from Yellowstone Lake, YNP, Wyoming, USA - YL17G06_40 | ecosystem: Environmental > Aquatic > Freshwater > Lake > Sediment | place: USA: Wyoming | collected...
TGCCTCCTGGATGCTTCACAGCGCCAGGAACCTCCTTTTTCCAACCTCGCACAAGCGTTACGAGCGCCCAAAAGACAAGCAAGAAACGGGTAACTTTCCACAGCCGCGAGCACCGCTTGCTCTAGCTCTAGGAACCATCTCCTACTTTCGCTTCACGGCAGAGAGGAGCTTCGATTCGTAGTCGAACACTGGATTCACCAGCACCGCGACTATCCGCGTGCCGCCTAGTAGTGTCCTCAAGTTGAGGATGTCTCGTTTCTCTACGGCGCCGAGGATCGGGGCTAAGGTCAGATAGACGCCCAGGTAGAGGAGTCCCCCGACAACCAGGTTGACTAGGCCAACTCCCGCACCATCCAGCTGAATCAACCCTAATGTTGGTACAGCCGCCCCCAACGCTGCGAGGAGGATCCTTCCGCTCGCTCTTAGATCGGGTCGAGCGTCATGCTTCACTGAAGTCTGACGGAGTCCGTAGACTGTCGAAGTCGCGATGGAGAGTATGTATGCGATGAGGAGCCCGAATGGCCCCCACAGCCAGGCGAGAACTGGACCGAGCCGCAAGCAAACCGCCAACGTCACGACACTCATCTTCAGAACCGTGCTAGTGTCAGCTATTCCGCTGAGAAAGTTCCCTATGACCAGATAGCTGATTGCTGTGAGGAGATAGAGCGCAGCCAAGAGCACGAGGTATTGAGGAGCGAGCACGTAGCCGCTACCGAAAGTCAGGTAGACGAGATCTCGCGAAAAGAGCATAACCGCCACGGATGCGGGAATCATGAGCAGCGACGTCTATTTGACCATAACTGGGCGAGCGCAAGCTCCCGACTTCTGGTCGTGGAGTAAGCGAGCCCTTGCAGCTTAAATGTCTGGCACACACCGAATCTGCTGGGCCGAATGAGACAATCCCGGAAGGGACAGTAGGCTCAGATGTGGTTGAGATGTTCGAAGCCTCGAATAAGGCTCTCAACCGAAAATAGGCGAGGCAGGCTCGAGTAAGCAGAGGCATCGTGGATATGGCGGCTCGCTGCGGCGGGTACGCTGTCAGGCCAATGGTTTGGCCTATGCTTCAACACTGGGATGGATGCAGGTGGAACCGCAACAACGGGATGCCCACCCAACAGAGGATCAGAGTGGAAGCATGAATCTCCCGACTTCAGTCGCGGAGAGAATCAAGGCTAACACGAAACCCCTCGCAAGGTCGCTCCTCTGATCCTTCGGATCCATCTTCGAGAACATCGGAAACATCGCCGTCGTGATAGGGTAGATGAGAATCATCATGAATGAGGCGAAGGTCCAAGTTGAACCGAAGTTGTCGATCTCCACGTTGCTTGCGAAATATGCGAGCACAATGTTCTGATATTGCGTGAGGAACACGGACAAGATCGCGGCAACATAGAGCAGAAAACCATAACCGAGCAGTCTACGTAACTCTATCGACGTCTGATTAGTTGTCCGACCTGAGGAGCGGACGTGTCATGCTCGCATCATGACGCAAGTGCTAATTGGCCCCATTGGGTATCAGTTACAACCGCAAGCAGCCATGGTGGTTTCTGTTGGTAGACGATGCTTCAGAACATGGTTCTCGACTTGGCAGTTTGGTGGTCTTCTTCATGCCGGCGTCCATGGCTCTTGCCATCTTCTTCAGCTGGATCATGCTGATCAATGCCCTCAAAGTGCCGTTCTACCTTTACTACCATCGGACAATCTTCCTGATCTATCTCTCCCGGCCCCTGGATCTGGTGATCTGGCTCGCGTCTTCCGCCTTGGCGCTCATCATCCTTGCCGCGAGTACTCAAGCAAGGTCCCGTTCGATCTGGTTCTCGGTGGCACTTCTCTGGCTCGGAATTCTCGTGGGGATTCTGACTGCGTTTGGAGTGACCCAGCAGTTCGCCGCTATTGCCGCCCTAGCAACTTTGGCCGGTTGTGTATTCGGGGCGATCGTATCCCTCAAGTCCGCCCCAGCGAGAATACGCAAACACTTCACTCTCGTCTTCGTGCTAGTCGTCGCGTTGTTGCTTCTGCCAGCCGAACTTGGCTCACTGTCATACTATGTTCTCTCCGCGTTTCATCCGGGAATTGACGTAGGCAGATCTTGGGAGATGCTGGAAATGCAATTGTGGTATACCGCGGCTCCGCTCATTCCGTTCCTGTACGCCGCATTTCTCTTCTCTTGGATTTGGGCACCACTACTGGCCAAGATACCGTGGAAACAGAAACCGGCAGCAGCCCTCGACGAAGTTGGAAAGACTACTGGATTGAATGAAAGTAGAATCTGGCTCGTTATCATGGGTTGCTTCGTCTTCTTGGCAGCTTTTCTTGGATACTACCCATACTTCCGCGATCCAGCCTACCCGCTAGTCGGAACAGACATCTACTGGAGGAACGCGGTGCCCGTAGAGAGACTCCTCTCGTCGACCTCATGGTTAGTCGCTGCCGCGAAGGAACGCCACCCACTCGTCGTGCTCGGAATTGCAGTTGTCAGCAAGCTATCGGGATTAGGGGTTGAATCGTTGCTTCGTTTCGCATATGTCGGCCTCATCCTAGCGTTCGGTTTGGCAATCTTCGCCTTGGTCTTCATCGCCTCCCGAAGCATAGCGTTGGCGTCCTTGAGCGCACTTGTGTCCGTGGTCTCAGTGTCCACGACGACTGGAATGTACACAGGAGTAGTCGCGAACTGGATCGCCTTGATTGTATGGACCATGTCGCTGATATCTTTAGCAATCTCTGGAAGTCATAGTCTTCGCCGGCAACTCGTTTCCTTTCTTGGCCTGGCCATTGGATCCCTTGTCGTCTTATTCATTCATCCATGGACATGGATTGCCATGATGGTTGGATTGGTCGCCTATTGTGCGATCGTGCTTCTAATTCGACCAAAAGGGTGCCTTCGCGAAATTGGCTCAGTCCTCCTTGTGATCTTCCTCAACGCGGCAGGTTTGGCACTGAGCGTGTTCGCCTTCTCGAAGACGCAGGGCTGGAGGGTGGCAGACGCATTTTCGTTAGTGCAAGGGTCTCTGGGGAGCAAGTACTTTGGATTGGGCAGCTGGGAGATCCTCGTGTTCTTTTCACAAATCTGGAGTCAATTTCTAAATCCAGTCCTATTGGGCCTCTCGATTCTGGGGGTCATTGTCCTTGCTCGAAGACGCGACAGGCTATCTTGGATTGTCCTAGCTTTGGTCGTGGCAGCATGCATGACCAACGTGCTGGCCGCGCCCATGGGATACAATCCGCTTGACGTGAACCGTGGCGAGACACAGATATTTCGCGCCCTGTTTCTGACACCCTTCCAGATCCCGGCCGCCTTTGGTCTCTTGTACGTGAGATCGGTGCTTAGGGCAAGGTTGGGCGAGGATCAGGCATCCCGGTGGGCTAAGTTTGTCGTTGAAATTACCCTCGCCATCGTGTTCTTGGCAGTACTTAACGGAGCATTCCGCGCCCTGTTCCCGCTCCTGACAGACCCCCACAACTATCCAAACCCGCTTGCTCCCTGGTGAGGCAATCTATTTCCACGAGTGCTGATCAGGTTCACCTCGCTTGTGAGAACCGGATGCTTGATGGATCCTCGAGCGCTCGCCAGAGCCGCTAGGTGACAACCATATCAACCGTCCAGCCTTTTCACAAGCAAACGGGGAATTCACCTGATGTCTTGTATGAACTCACAGCGGGAACTGTCGGTTCACAGCTCCCTCCATTTCTTGGTGTACACACCGTGCCGATCTATCTTTAGTCTGAGAAGCTTCGATCTTGTTCAGTTGGATGGGAAAGAGTAGCTTGTTAGGGGATTCTTCCTCTAACTCTTGTGTGCGGCCTTGGTGGGCGTTTGGAGGGAGACGCGAAGGCAATAGTCCCAGCCCTGAAGTCAAGAACCCCGCTAGTCACAAACGACAGAATGGTAACCTTGTCAGCCAGAACTCTAGGAGTCGAGTGCCTCTGGACGACGTCGCTCCTGCTCAGGGCAGTTAGGGCCAGGGCAGTAGCCTCGAGCGAGGCATTGCTCATGCTTCAAAAGCTGGCCGAAACTGGGCTCCACATGCGACTGGAAGTCTACGAGTCACTGCGAGCGGCGATAGAGGAGCTAGACTGATCTCATCATGTAGACCAAATCCCAGCGCGGCTGTGACCTCACCTGCGCAATCGCTTTTCCACTGTCAGGCAATCGGAGCGCTCTCATTTCCACGTCTCTGTTCCTTTCGCTTAGGTTGAATGAACTGAATGCAATCAACTGGTTTCTTGAGTCTACGTGCGACATCTTGGACGCCTCGTCGACTACTCAAAGCCAAGCAATAGGAGATGACACTGTCGACACAGAATGCCACCTGATTGTTCTAGAAATGGACCCTTATCTACGCTTGGGCTGCTCAGAACTTCCAGTTGCATACGTGACGATCATATGCATGGTTCATGCTATGTTCTGCGACAGCGTCATGACTGCGAGACGGAATCGTCACTCCTGGCTGGAAAGACTCTCCGCAACACTGCTCCCGGCCACAATCGCCTTGGCTGGCTTCTTCAGCTGGATCATGCTGATCAATGCCCTCAAAGTACCATTCTACCTTTACTACCATCGGACAATCTTCCTGATCTATCTCTCCCGGCCCCTGGATCTGGTGATCTGGCTCGCGTCTTCCGCCTTGGCGCTCATCATCCTTGCCGCGAGTACTCAAGCAAGGTCCCGTTCGATCTGGTTCTCGGTGGCACTTCTCTGGCTCGGAATTCTCGTGGGGGCTCGGGCCACAGCCACTGCGTTAATTAATGGCTCGATTGATCGCAACGTCCAGCTGATCGTGAAGGGGCAAGACTCTTGGTGATTCGGGGGCTAGCTGGCGCAAACGCAGGCGAAATCAATAACAGATTAAGCTTGGGACTTCCCATAAAGTCCGAGGGAGTCACCGTAATGAAAGGCGTGCTCCTTCATGGAGGATCAGGTACGAGGCTCAGGCCACTGACTCACACGGGTCCCAAGCAACTGATTCCCGTCGCCGGCAAACCCATAAGTCAGTATTGCTTGGAGGATATGCGCGACGCCGGGATTACAGAAGTCGCGATTATTCTTGGTTCAGTCTGGCCGGAGAAAGTGCGCGAATTTTATGGCGATGGCTCTCGTCTAGATATGAGAATTCAGTACATCGCTCAGGGTGAACCTAAGGGGCTCGCGCATGCCGTCGGCCTTGCTAAGGAATTTGTGGGGAGAGACAATTTTGTTGTTTACCTCGGTGACAACCTACTCAAAGGAGGCATCAACAAGCATGCGCGAAAGTTCACCTCGACCAATGCTGATGCCATGGTCCTGCTGTCCGATGTATCGAGACTCCTCTTGCTCGAACGGTTTGGGGTAGCTAAGTTTGATTCGACAGGTCGACTAGAGGCGTTGATTGAAAAACCCAAGCGGCCCCCAAGCAAGTACGCTTTGGTCGGGGTCTATTTCTTCACACCAATTATCTTTGACTCAATCAACAAACTTAAGCCAAGTCTCAGAGGTGAGCTTGAGATTACTGACGCGATTCAGTCGCTATTGAGAACAAAGCACACGGTGGAACACAGTTTTGTGGAAGGCTGGTGGAAAGACACTGGCACTCCCCAAGACATACTTGACGCCAATCGCCTTGTTCTTGATGAGAAGCTTCCTAAATCCGACGTTCAGGGAAGCGTAGAAGATGGGGCTACAGTGCAGGGGCGGGTGAGAATAGAAGCGGGCGCGGTAGTTCGCGCGGGGTCAACTATTAGAGGACCAGCTCACATAGGAAGCGGCACCGTAATAGAACAGGGGACTTACATTGGACCTTACACGAGCATCGGGAGGAGCTGCACAATCTCCTCATGCGAAGTGGAGAACAGCATCATAATGGATGGATGTCATATAGATACCCAGCAGCGATTCACGGATAGTATCTTTGGCACCGAAACTGAGATTCTAGGTCACGAGAATTCCCTGCCAAATGCGTACCGCCTCGTTGTAGGCGAAAGAAGTCAACTCCGACTATAGAGGCGTCGAAGTTGGTGGCGCTTGGTGGAGTGCCTCACAATGCCTCAATCGAACCATATTCCATGGAAAGGTTACTTAGATATGATCAACATGGCTAACAATCGCTAGGTCGGTTGCCGGCGTCCCCCAATGTCTCGACCGCGTCATCGGCTTATTCGCGATAGGCATCAGCTGCTTCGGCCCCGTATGCGTGGGCGACCTGAGTCAGGTTCCGGCGCCGCCGTGCAGAATCACACCCTTCATGGTTGGCTTCACAGTTGTCCCTTAGAAGGCTGACAAGTTTGCTTCCAAGGAAGCCACTGCTTCCTGTGACCACGATTCTTGGCTTCGACATCGTTCTCGCACCAATGTGCCAAGATGGCCGAAAACGATCATAGGCTTGCGCTAGTAAACGAAGCTAGGGTAGAAAGTCGCCTGATTAACCGTGTCGTTCTTCGAGAACTTGCTGATTCCGGACCGGGAATCGCTCATGGAGCTGATCAGATCCGATTGGGAGACCTTCGAGAAGTCCAGCCAGGTGCACTTGACGACGGTCCACCGAAGCGTAGTGAAGGCTTGGCACTATCAAGAAGAAGTGGACAGACAATATTGCGTGCATCAAGGAGATGTTGGCGGTTACCCTCTACGACTCACGAAGGTCTTCTCCCACATTCAAATAGATCTGCGAGATATTGGTGCCTTGTGCCGGGTCTGAAACATGGATAAGATCCTAGTCACCGGAGGAGCTGGTTTCATAGGCAGCAACTTCGTCCACCACTTGATTAATGAAACGAGCTCCACTGTGATCAACCTTGACAAGCTGACATATGCCGGAAACCTGAACAACATCAGAGACGTCAGACGTGAGAAACGCCACAAGTTCGTCAGAGGCGACATCGGAAATGTGAGACTCGTCAACTCGCTGGTTAGGAAAGTTGACGCGGTGGTGAATTTCGCCGCCGAATCTCATGTGGACCGCAGCATACGGACGCCACAGGTGTTCACCGAGACCAACGTCTTGGGAACGCACGTGCTTCTTGGGGCTTGCCAAAGGTTCGGTGTCAAATTCGAACAGATCAGCACAGACGAGGTCTACGGGAGTCGGGTCGAAGGATCATTCAGGGAAACAGATCCGCTGAATCCCTCGAGTCCTTACTCAGCGAGCAAAGCTGCTGCAGAGCTTCTCGTCAACTCATATTACGTTACCTACGGACTTGACGTGAGTGTTACCCGGAGCACAAATAACTATGGCCCCAACCAACACCCTGAGAAGCTCATACCCAAACTCATCACAAACGCACTTCGCGGAAGACCGCTCCCCATTTACGGCACGGGGCGCAATATCAGGGACTGGATCTTTGTGGAAGACAATTGTCGTGCGATTCGACTTGTGTTGGAGAGAGGCAAGAAAGGGCAGGTCTACAACATCGCAGGAGGCACCGAGAAGAAGAACTTTGAAATTGCAAGGGAGATACTTGCGTGCCTCTCGCTTCCGGAGACGCTGATGCAATTCGTGGAAGATCGTCCGGGTCATGACTTCAGGTATTCGGTGGACTGCACGAAGATGCATAGCCTGGGTTGGAGACCCAAAGTGACCTTCGGGGAGGGGATGCAGAGGACGATTGACTGGTATACGAGGAACGATTGGTGGTGGCGCGGGCTAGTCGAGTAACCCTTCGATGTCTTGGGTCTGGTCATCGCCAGGAGAGGTTTGTTTGATCGGAGAGCTAGGACCATTGGGCAGAGGAATGAAAAAACGGTCTTATCCGGAAGTGTTGAGAACCTGCCTCGTTGATGATGGGGAGCAAATGCGTCTATGGAGTCCTTGACGTTCCTTTTCACGGCCTCCTTCTACCCTCCCTACCATCTAGGCGGTGACGCCAACCACGTGATGTACCTGGCTGAGGAGCTTGCAAGACGTGGACACGAGGTTCACGTTCTACACAGCTTGGACGCGTACAGGGTCAAGAGAAAACGAGACCCTAGCTTCGCAAGAAAAAGCCCAGTGACTACTCACAGAATTGAAACTAGCCTTTCGCTAAGCGCGTACGAGGCATACCTTTTCGGAGGAAGCCGGAGTGTGACTAGACAGTTTCATCACCTCGTCAAAGGAATAAAGCCCGATGTGGTACATCATCACAATATCTCGCTGCTCGGTTACGGCATTCTGAGAAGAATAGGTGAATACCTGAACCTCTACTCTGCCCACGACTATTGGCTGATCTGTCCTACGAGTAACCTGGTGAAGAGAGATGGTCGTATCTGCGAGACAGCTTCGTGTAAATTCTGCGGACTTCGCCAGAGGAGGCCCCCGCAACTCTGGAGATACGGTGCATCGTTTGGAAAAGCAATCGATGACATTGACTTCCTGATAGCGTCATGCGAGTACATGAAAACTCGTTTGCTTCGCAAGTTCCCTGGTATGCCGGTGACTGTGATTCGGAATTTCGTGCCTGAACCGCCTAAGAAAATTGGGCCATCCGGGTTCTCAGATTTCCTTCTCTATGTTGCAATGCTCGAAAGACACAAGGGGATACTGCCGCTTTTGGAATCGTATGAGGAATTGGCCGCAAGAACAGGCTTGAGACTTGTGGTAGCTGGTGAAGGGACTCTGCGAGAGAGAGTTGATGAGCTAATAAAGGCGCACGGTCTCGAGAGCAACGTCTTCCCGATAGGGTGGGTCGATCATGGCGCCCTCTACTCACTGCTCAAAGACGCCAGTGCACTCATGATTCCGTCTCTTTGGCCAGAAAACGCTCCTCTTGTGGCGCTGGATGCGCTGTCAGTTGGCACGCCCGTCGTTAGCTCAGACAGGGGCGGAGTGCCGGAGATCGTTGAGAAGCTGGACAGGGACCTCGTTTTCTCATGGGAACGGAGAGGCGACCTGCAACGAGCGGTCAGGCACTCGATCAAGAATCAAGAGTATCTGAGATCTAGATCGCCCCAAGTTTATCGAGAATTCTTTTCCGCAGAAGTCTTCCTGAGATCCTACATGAAGCTGCTTTCGAGTCAGACTGCAAGGCAGTAAAGAAGCAGCCCCGGCGGTCACACGCCTCCACTCGTCAGATTCAGAGGGTGCGTCTGGAGTACGTAATTGTTCGCCTCAATCCCTCTTCCAGTCCAATTGAAGTGCGGAAGCCCAAGACCCGTCTGATCTTTTGGAGGTCAGGAATGAAATGACGAGTTTCAGTATCTCGCATAGGTGCCTGTTTCAGCGTGACATCTGTTCCTATCAGTTTCACGATCAGTGCCACCAGATCACGTACCGTCATGCTCTCTTCGGAGCCCAAGTTGAACACTTCCCTATCTGCTTCAGTTGTGTCCATGCAGACTTCCAACGCTCTTACCGCATCATCTACGTAGACAAGATTCACAATCTGGTCTCCGCCCATTATTTCTATGTCTTCACCTCGGAGTGCTCTTCGAATGAAGACGCATGGTGCATACTTGTCTCCCCCGGGACCATAGAGGTTCGTGAACCGCAGGATGGTATATGGAATCTCTAGCTTAGATGAGACCCACTTGATGACCTGCTCGCCCAAGAGTTTCGTCATCCCGTAGACATTGTTCGGAACGCACGGGTCCTCCTCGGATGTTCTGTCATCAGTGGATTCTCCGTACACCTCGCGCGATGAAGCGAAAATTAGTTTCGTGCTAAGGTTGGCGTCAGCGATTGCCTTGGCCAGACAAAAGGTTCCGTAGACGTTGGTGCGAAACGACTCCTCACGCGATTGCGCGCACGCGGCTATTCCGGTAATCGCTGCTAAGTGTACTATCACTGAGGGCCGAGACTGGCGCAGAATATGAGCGAGCCGTACAGTATCGGTCAGCTCTCCGTGAATTGAAGCAATACCTTCTCCGACTAAACTCGGTTCAAGTTGCGGAGGCGCACGATCATATGTCACGACCTTGCCTCTCCTCGAGAGGCTAAGAGCCAGGCTCGCTCCGAGGAAACCTGAACCCCCCGTCACGAAGTAGGTGTTCTTGGGCGAAGACAACGTTTCAGGCTCCAGATGTGTCAGATCGGTTTCTAGGTGTATGAGTCTTTTGAAAGCCTACACTTCCCTGCTGAATGGCATCAATTCATAGGCAGCCGGAGAGGCGGTCATCGCACGCAGGACAATTCTCAATGCTCTTCCACTGGCATGAGTCTGCAACTTACGCGGAGTTCGTAAGATATTGCTCACCTCATCCCCCCGGAGCTTGGTCTCTAAAGGCGCTGGAAATCGCTATCTTGCGGAGGGAGTTTGACCGCTACGGGGGCGGCCGTCAATGGTTTGAACTCTTCCGTGCGGCTGAAAAAGACTCTCCGGTCGGCGCGTACGCCATGAGCGAACTCTCCCGCGATTTGCTTATGTACGGTTTCGACTACCAGGCAATCGCGAAGCGGAGGAGACAGAATTATGACTTCCTCGCAAGAGAACTCAGCGAGATTGCAGTCTTCCCGGATCTTCCTCCAGAGGTCGTACCGCTCGGGTTTCCTATTCGCGTTGCAGAGCGCGAAAGAGTCAGGAAGGCTCTATTTGATGCGGACATATTTCCGCCCGTTCATTGGGAAATCGAGGGATGCGTTCCGCAGACTTTTGATGACCGCCTTAGGTTGTCCAAGGACATAATGACCCCTCTGTGCGACCAACGATATGATCAGGAGGACTTGCGTCGCATGGTTTCGCGCCTGCAGACTATGCACTACGTGTTTAAGCATTTTCGGCGACGAGTCCCATCACTAGGACGTCCTTGAGCCGACCGTCCTTGAAGGCATGCTTGCGCAATTTGCCTTCCAGAACGAACCCACACTTCTCGAACATTCTGATAGAAGGCTCGTTGTCTTCAAGGATTGGCGAGTATAGTCGCACTAAGCCGAGATCATGAAAAGCGTACTTGACCAATAGTCTCATTGCCGCCTGTCCGTACCCCTTTGAACGATGAACAACCTCGCCTAGGAACAGTTCCACCTCGCCGTGCCGAGCAAACCAGTCAATGCTCCGGAGATAGACGTTTCCGATATGCTGCGAGTCGCTCCTTAAGCAAATCGCCAAATTCAGCTCTTGAGGAGAATAAATCAGCTTCTTGCCCAGCCAGTCTTCCTCTGTCGCGCGACTGACATAGTGAAACGTCCCTAGCAACGTCTTGTACAGTTCGGGATCATTGTGCCATTTCCATGTTCTCTCCAGATCCTCTGCCTCAGGCGCATGTAAGTACACAGGTCGCTAATCTCCTGTGAATTAGTCTTTGCCCGCCAAGTAGACTCTCAACACTCCGTCAGTGATACTGTCTAGAACCGAACTCGATGCGTGAGAAACCATCCAGGCGAGGTTTTTGTCCGGGGCGAAGGTGAGGCCTTTCTTTACCCACTTCATACAACAGTGACCTTCTCAAAAATAGTCCAGATCTTTGCTCGACTTCTCAGCCTTTCTTGCAGGGGTCCCCATGTATACGCCCCACGGCTCTGTGTCCTTTGTGACAGTGGCCGACATACCAATCAGTGAACCCTCTGCAATGTGCACGCCATCCCTGACCGTCGAATTGACACCGAAAAAGGAGTAGGGCTCGACCGTACAGTGTCCAGAGAGAACAACGTGGGAGGTGAAGAACACATGATCTTTTATGACGCCATGGTGGCCGATGTGGTTCCCACTCCACATCACGACGTTGTTTCCGATTGGGGTAAACGGCTGCATTGTATTGTCCTCTAAGATGAAGCAGTTGTCTCCCACCTTGGCTCCAGGGAACACAGTTGCCTTTGAACTAACATAACTGATTAAGTTGTATCCTCTTTGCTTGATTTGATTGTAGACAGACTCGCGTGCTCGGTTCATTTTCCTTTGCGACATCGGAGCAAAGAAAGAAAACCGGGACGGGGGATAGGAACGCTCGATCTTGTCGAAAGGAACGACCGGGAGGTGCTCGAATACCATTTCCTCAGGTAGATACTCCTTGGTAACGCTGAACGCCACCACCTCATGTTCGCTGTCGTGCGTCAAATAGAAATGGGCAAGTGACGCGATGTCTCGGAGGCCAAATATGATGACTTCTGCCATTTTGTATCTCCAAGTTAGGTGCTCCTATCGCCATATAAGTTGCAGGTTAGAACTAGAGCCTGGCAACTTCAGTTGCAGGCTGCGCCCTCGACGCTTCAGTGTGATACGATAGTCATATGTCCACTTAGAATCGCTGCGCGAACGATGACTTCCCATCTAGCTCGGCAAGAGGAAAAATGCGCTTCAAATTCAGCGGCAGATCATAGACCTATTCGGAAACCTATTAGGGATAGGGCATCTGGATGAACTACTATAGGTGCGCTTTGGTGGGAAAAGAAAGTGTCAGAATAGTTGCGAGAGACGGAATCGACCTGAGTTTGATCATCAAGGGTGCCCTGTGCTCCTAGACGACCTTACGATCTCGCCTGAAGACATAGCTCGCGGCAACGTTGGATTGAACATTCCATGCGGGGAAGTGTTTGTTGCGCCGCATGAGACGACTGCCAACGGGACTATTCTGTTTGAGAACGTTGCGGTCCCGGGGTTCAGCAGAATCAGTAACCTCCGATTACGATTCATCGATGGAGTAGTCGCTGACGGTGATGGAGCTGATAGGTTCCACAAGCTTCTTGAGGCAAACACCGGTGATAGGGACCGCATCGCAGAACTCGGCATAGGCTGCAACCCCGACGCGGAATATGCTGGTGGGAGCATAATCATCGACGAGAAGACTTGTGGCACAATCCGCATCGCCATCGGGAACAATACCGGCTGGCACCACGGCGCCAACAAAGCCTCAAGCCATCTCGATATGATCAAGAGCATGAAACAAGGCGAACTCTACGTCGACTGAAAGCCTGTGATGAAGAACGGAACGCCGGTAAGCAGAAGCCAAGGCGAACGAGTCGCGAGAGCCCAGATCACCGAAACCGCAAGTGGTGGGACAGATCGCAAGAATAGAAATCGACGGCTTGGCTAGCCTTCTGGACGATTAGAGTTTTCAGACAGAAACTAGCCATTGTCTTCCACTCCGCGCGCTGCTCTTTGACGCCAAGTATCAGGTTTGTTGGCCAGTCCACGCCCAAGTGGTATCAAATTTCTCCCAACAGATATGCGATATGATACTCAAGTACTTCTTATGGTCCGTTGGCTAGCCAAACTCTCCTCTTCGATAGGCCGGGAAATAATCGGTATCGTACGTAGCTTTGGCTTTGACAATCTCTTCGTATCTGGCATGGTCGAAGATCCGACCACAGAAATATGCGGTCTTTGCCTCAGTGGACCATCCTTTCTTGAACTGGCTCAACCCATCTGTAGGACTACCATGGATACCCGAACCGGCGCCGAGATCAATCCATCTTGCCATGGTATTGCCAAGATACTCGATGGAAAACCAGAGCAGTGGAAAGGATGCGGACAACTCGTAGCCGAGGGCACTCTGAGCTCCCAAGTGATAGTAGCACACCTCTCCCTGGACGTACCACAACAGCATACCAACTGTTGTGTCCTTGTGCACCGCTCGGAATGCAAGTATCCCAGGGACCCTCAGTTGCTTGGCAAAGGCAGACCTCGAGAATCTCGCGATTCCGCTGATCTGGCGCATCTCAATCAAAGTTGCATAAAGCTTGATCCACTCGTCAATGAACAGCGTTGGATCCTCACACCTCTCCACAGAAAGGTTTCGAAAGCCCTTGGCCACATAACGTCTGTGATGCGGGGAAACGAAAGTGTTCATAGAACAACTAAGGTCTATGACATAATGTTCCTTAAAAGGCAACACTAAATCCCTAAAACACTGATCAAGATAGCCTCTGTCATATTCTCCGAATGGATCAGTCACCATTGATACACTTACCAGATCCCCTGCTAGCTCGTCCAAATCAGCATGAAGCTGTGACCAATCTTGACAGGCGAAAAGCGGGTAGCATCCCATTGCATCGCGATAGCGGGAGCTTGGTACTAGGCGCTCCAAGACCCATCCTCTACATCGACGCAATTCCCGAGGGGTACCAAACTCCTCCAAAGATTCTGCATACGCAGGATGCATGTATCCCATTAGCATCGTAACGCTCCCCCGACAACCGTGGCGACTCTGTTCTTCAATGAATCTGATCTCGCACGCCTCGTTCTTTCTCTTGTACGTGGACCTGCGACCATCGAACGTGGCCAGTACAGAACTGCGAGCATAGTCGTCCTGGCTGACATGGATACAAAACGCTCGTTATGCAAGGAACATCAGGAGACTAGATTCTTACAGCGAATAATAGCCTATCTGGTCCATGGAAGAGGCAGCATCCGGTTCTTTCAGCCATTTGTTCTTCGATCCCCCTCATGAGCCAACGTGAGAGGAGGATGCGAGACACTCTGTAAATGTACGTCAGTTTGACCGACGTTCGGTCGGCAGTATGAGGATAGGGCGCAATGCGGCATTTCCGATTAGTGGTGCAATCCTCTCCAATAGCACGCATGTATCGGAAGTTCGCTTCCTGTATGATGATGTCCAAGGCCTGCTTGACGAAAGGCTCGCGGTTGCAAGAAACGATCATACGGGTACTTTGACTATTCGTCAGGGCTCATTGGCGAGTTTGATTGTCTGAATCGGGTTTGCTCGTCTATTCGTTTTCTCAATTCAGTGTCGCGACCTAGAACAAACCGAATGATGTGACAGATCTGGCTAATTTCATCTGCGCCGACAGCAGTCCCCGTTGGCAACACGAGAACGCGGTGGGCAAGTCTTTCAGTCTCAGGTAGAGTGACTCCGGACGCAATAGAGCGTTCTCTGTACGGCGCCATCAGGTGGCAGCCCGGATAGAAGTAACGACGAGCGATAACATTTTCACTGCAAAGAATCTCTGCCAGCTCATCTCTGGAGACCAGTGAAGTCTTGTCATCGATTTCCACGACAACATACTGATAGTTACACTTCTCAGTCTCATCGTATCGGAGCATGCTAATGGACGGAAGGCTCTCGAACTCCTTCAAGTATTGTCTGTAATTCCTGTAGTTGTGAGCGATAAACTCGTTCATGCTCTCTAGTTCTGTGAGTCCCATGGCAGCGCATATTTCGTTCATCTTGCCGTTTGTTCCGAGGCTTACGACCTTGTCGTATCCTGCGAACCCGAAATTCCTCATCAAACGTAGCCTTTGGGCCAATTCATCATCATTCGTCGCAATGCCTCCTCCTTCGAATGTGTTGAAGAACTTGGTGGCGTGAAAGCTGAAGGCCTCTGCATCTCCGAAGCCTCCGATCATCCGGCCTCGATAGGAGCACGCGAAGGCATGAGCCGCATCAAACACCAGTTTCAGACCATGGCGACGAGATATTTCTGAGAGTGCCTCCACAGGGCAGGCTCTGCCCCAAAGATGTACTCCCAAAATCCCTGTGGTGCGTGAAGTAATCAAAGCCTCAAGACATTGCGGATCTATGCTGTGCGTGGAGGGATCAATGTCGCAGAAAACGGGGGTTATGTCATGCCACTGTAAGGCATGAGCGGTCGCGATGAAAGTGAACGAGGGCAGGATCACCTCGCCTTTCAACTCAAGGGCTCGGATAGCCAGCTCCAAAGCCACGGTTCCGTTGCACACAGCCACAAAATGTCTGACATCCAGGAGTTCAGCTAGAGTCCGCTCGAACTCTTGCACGTACGGGCCATTGTTGGTTAACCACCTCTGGTCAAGCATCGCGTTGACGCGCTTTAGAAAACTTCCTCGAGAACCGATATTCGGACGACCAACAAACAATTGTTTCTGGAAAGCCGGCTGTCCGCCGAAGACCGCTAGGTCTTCAATGGCCCTCTTGGTTTTCATGGATGACCAGTCTCCTTGGTGCTTCCTGCCGACGGACCTGCAGCCGTAGCATGGCCGGACATGTCCGTAGTCACCGCAGGCCCTGCGCCGATTCCGGCTTCCACTGCAACGCGCACGTGATCAGTCACTTCGGACCAAGTCCAAGTAAGCATCTGAACGATCTTGGAGAGCCTGTCGTGCAGAAGAAGTTTTCGGAATGACCCTTGGCTTTCCCTGTTATCAGATAACATCTGGCAAGCGTGAGTACAAATCTACTCTGAGTACAAATCTGAACTTCAGACCCGTGGGCTACCCGCTCATCTGCGTTTGGTCACGATACGTTTACGTTTATAGAAGAGTTCAAGGTTACCTGAGGATAATCGACTGCCTCAACGCGGAGATTCATGAAGCCTCCCGCATGATATCCAATGAGGCCCTGAATAATGAGGATGCGAAGCTCCTGATGACCCTGCCTCGGATTGGATTCTACTCGGCTCTACCTCTCCGAGACCATCAGGTGGTACAGTAATCTGGGCCAAGCCACAAATCGTGGTTAGGAACCTGTCGGTCGGACATAGGGCAGCCACCATCCTCCTGAGCTCAGAAGTTGCCCATCAGAACATGCATGTTGGTCTTCCTCCAAGTCCGATGCTGCCCGATGCTGGTCTTCCAGAATCAGGTTCAAGATGCCTTTCAGGCCGGAGTCGTGGTGCCCATAGGGGGCAATGTGCTGTGACTCGACTTCGCATTGTGAGGTTACATCACCCTCAGGTGAAGCACCTTGACTTACTCGTTCTCGATCGTACATGTTCGGCAAAGACAAGTGCACTGTTGTTGTTCTCGCCGGTCTGCTTCTGCTAATATCTACCGGGCAAATGGTATCCGCTGTGTTTGCAACCAGAAGCATGAATCTCGGCACCAATAAACACTTCCTCCGTGCTGACGGCAAATGGATCGCAGACGACGCGGGAAATCGGATTCTGCTTCGAGGTGCGAATTTTTTTGGATATGAGTACGGGCTGTGGGATCTACACGGAGAGCAGGACTTCAAGAAGATGGCCTCCTGGGGTTTCAATGTCGTGAGGTTGCCTATCGCGTGGAACTTCATAGAGCCTGAACCAGGCAATTACGATGAGACTTACTTCACAAACTACGTTGATAGAGATCTTGCATGGGCAAAGCAGTACGGGCTCTACGTAATCCTTGATATGCATCAGTATGGTTGGTCTCCACGCTTCACTTACTATGACGATTGGCATACCGCTGGGCTACCATCGTGGTCCGTGTCCGGGTACCCGAACACGTCAATGGGAGAGGCGCAGGCAAGAGCGGACTTCTGGAGCAATCTCGGCCCGAATGGTGCGGTTCCCTCCGCATCGAATCCCTCGATGCAGGACAGATTC
>Ga0315280_10005929_pt1 | contig 17125 bp, 15 predicted proteins | sample YL17G06_40_MG_FD_203697 | JGI IMG/M metagenome (GOLD analysis project Ga0315280, IMG submission 203697) | Sediment microbial communities from Yellowstone Lake, YNP, Wyoming, USA - YL17G06_40 | ecosystem: Environmental > Aquatic > Freshwater > Lake > Sediment | place: USA: Wyoming | collected...
AGCCATTTTCTTTAGATGATCTTGCCTTGACTTGGAAGCTGCACAAACATCAGGCGGGATGCAAGGCAGCGCGCATCCGCGAACTGCTAGTGAAGAATGACCAAGTTGTCGGATTCAAATGCGACTGTGGCTACGAGTACTTGCAAAAACGTCTGATTACCCAGAAACCCCACAATCAGGCACATGTCGAAAGGTTAGCGTTCACGTCCAAAACCACGCTTGCGAATCTGGTGCGACAAGGTTCACCGTCAGAAGACTCGTTCAAATAGAGTTGTGAACCGCAGTCTTGATATGCTACACGTCAAAAAGAAATCAAATCCCATCGAACGGCGTGCCGATTGGAGACCACCTCCGCGCGAACTAGTGCCCGAGTCCTATGGCTGCAAATTTGAGTTTCGGGCTGAATTCCTTTTGGTTGTATATTCCTCTTCCATCAATGAGAATGGGTTGTCGCATGTTTCTGGTGAAGTCTTCTGGTTTGAGCTTTTTGAATTCTTCCCACTCAGTTGCAACCATGCAGCAGTCGGCGTTTTTCAGGCATTCGATGACAGAAGAGGCATAGTCAATTTTGTTTGCGAATATTGTTTTGGCCACACCGACGGCTACGGGATCGGAGGCAGTAATTGTTGCACCTTCTTTTAGGAGTTGGTTTATAATGGGTATGGATCTTGCTTCTCTCATGTCATCCGTGTTCGGCTTGAACGATAAGCCCAAAATGGCTATTCGTTTGCCTTTGAGGTCACCGAGGAAGCCTTTGCATAGCTTGACAGCTCTGTATGGTTGGGTTTCGTTTATCCTTTCGACTGTGTCTAGAAGTTTAGGGTTGTAGGCTAGGGTTCTTGAGTATGCGATCAGCGCGCGCGCAGGCGAAAAAAATGGCTTGCGTTCCTGAGTCATGACCAGGTTCGATGAGTTGGCAATAAACGCGCGCGCAAGTCAAATCCAGCTTTACGCTTGACGCTTATAAGAGGATTATGAAGTGTACGTTAGAATTTTTGGAGTTTGTTATTCAGACTCTGAAGTGCCATCAGTGATAAGACACATGCGCCTTAGACGGAGCGCCGGTGAATAGAATCATAGCCAGAGCTTCTGATTGCTTTGAAACTGTATGGGAAAAAAGCTACTGCCTAAGTTGTGTCTAGCACGCACGTTTCGTTTGAAGATTCTCATATACTTAGGTTGTGACCTTTAGGCCGTAGGTTTTCAGTCTTTCGAAGTCTTCGTCTCCCGTTTTTAGTGTCATGTTGTTGGAAATGGCTGTTGCGGCTATGAGTAGGTCGGCGTCTGATATTTGTATACCTTCATTTCGGAGCTTTTGGTATAGGCTACAGTAGGTTTCGATAATCTTGTTGTCTATGACTTGCATGTTGAAGCTTTCTTCGAGTAGTTCTTTCGCTTTTGCTCTTTTCTCAGCGTCTAGCCCTCTCAAAACCTCGATGAGTGTTATTGTTGAAATAGCTCCAACCTCATGTTTTCTCTTCTGTAGGAGCTCTATTATCATGTCTGTGTCGAGTAAGTTCATCTGAGAGCGAACCTTTCTCTAAATTCCTTGGTAGATTCGACTATGGTCTTCAAGTCTTCGTCCGTGAGGATGTTTGCAAGTTGTTTGAATGCCCTCTCACTTTTTAGCCTTTTAACCTCAGAGTACAGTTTGAGAAGAAACTCACCCCACTCATCTCCACCTTTAACCTTCTCGAGGACTTTTTTAACCTCTACGGGAACTGAAATCGTTGCATATTTCGCCAGACTTATCACCATATAGTTATGTAGCGACATAACATATAAAACCTTTTTCCTGCACATTAGTGAACGGCAAGAACTCGAAGGCACTCATTAGGTCTTCAGATGAAAAACACTGACAGAACTAGATAAATCGCTGTTCCGTCAATAGCGCGCGCTTGTTTTTCAACTATCCCTCTAGTTTCTTGGGTTGGGAATAGGAGACTTCTTAAGAGTAGGCGCTTTCTCTTGGTCCAATCAGCAGCACGTTAACTCTTTTCAGGTTCCACAAGGTTTCGTAGATTATTCGAACGTCGCCGACCCTCGCTCTATAGGTGTCTGTGTATCCTTTAAGCTTCTTGATGTCATAGTATTCGGCTGGAACTGGGTTTTCACGGAAAATTATGAGAAGTTCAATAGTTCTGCGCTTATAGTGTTCAGGTAACTTTTTGATGGCCTTTCTGGCTTTCTAAGAGATTATGACTTGGAACAAGTGAGAATCAGCCTAGTTCTTTTACTAGGTTTTCAAGGTCTGTTTTTGAACCTTTTGCTACTTCCTTTCGAGCTTTTTCGAGCTCTTTTTTCTCTTCTTCGCTTGCTTCTTCTTCGGGTAGAAGCATGGCCCTAAGCCTCAAGAGTTCAAGTTTGACTGTGTCCAATTTGCTTAGCACGAGCTTTAACTCATTTTTGGTAACTGTCACGGTCACTTGTTTGTCACCGAGTTCTTGTAGAATGAAACGGCAACTGAATAAGATTTTGTGGAATCTACTCTGTTTTCAGACTGTTTTTCCACTATGGGTTCGCGTCTCGCAGAGCTTCCTCAATCTGTGTCATGTCTGGTTAACTCAGAATCGATTCTGCGTTAACTATGTTTGACCTGGACTGTGCAGGTCTTCCATCAGTCTAATGTGTTACAAAAGCCTTCACAAACAGAGGATGCATCTTTGGCTTTCCTGCAGATTAGAAACTGAATATCAAAGCTTGAGAACATGGTACACTTTGCTGCTATATTGCAGGTTTTGACTATAGAAAGTCCTTAGGAGTTTATAAAGTGGCATGACGACAGAAAATTCAGGTTTTTTCCCGGGTTTATTAATTGGTGATATTCGTTTATCAGAAGATAGTGTTTGTCAGCGTTTGTTATGAAGCTCTTGATGTATTCTGTGGGGTTTGTTTCGCGCGCGCTATAGACTCAACCACAACAAACGCTTCCTTGTGCACAGTTTTCGATTCTAAGATGGTTTGCGACTTCTTTAAACACTTGTGGTTTTGAACATATGAATCATCAGTGAATCATATTCGGAATCTGAATACGCGCGATTTCTTATAAGCACTCCTCACAAAACGTGTCGTTATCGCCGATTTTCGGAGATGATTGGTTGACTAAGGAGATGAAAATGATGTTCACGGTTTACATAGGGGAGGACGGGAGGATAACGGTTCCCAAAGGGGTAAGGGATGCCCTCTGCATCGTGGAGGGAGACCTGGTGGAGTGCACCATTAGGAAAATTAAGCGAGGGACCTAATTGGTGGATCGTGAAGATTTCGAATCGTGTGGAAACGTTGCTGGTTTGGGCTCACCGCAATTGGTGAAAGCGACGTCTCCAAAAGTAGCGAAGGGAAACCAGCCAGCAACCCCTCAAAACCGCGTATGGCGCCAAAATAAGCGTAGCGCTTTGTTTTCAACATACATCGAGAGTGAGGATCTTCCAGCATTAACCAGACCGCGTGTGATGGCTAGGGTGACTGTGATAGTTCCAACTTCAAATGAGGCTTCAGCTATAGGGAAGGTTCCATCGGAGATGCCGGATGAGCTTTTAGGGGAGGTTATTGGCGTTGATTTTTCCAGTGATCGATCGATCGATCGTGGGCTCCCAAACATCGACGGGACGACCAGCGAGCATCTCCACAAACAAGAAGGAGAGAGAACGCACAGCCCCATCCAAAATAACAGCAAAGGTTCAATCAACCTATGCATAGTGTCAGCATTTCCACCCAACACGGGCAATCTCGCCGAATGGGGTTACTACTTAGTGGGAGAGCTCATCAATAATCCGGCAATAGAAAGCGTGCTTGTCATAGCTAATCAAAATGAGAATGCGCCTAAGATCGAAAAACATGGGAAATTAACCATTCTCAGAGTTTGGAGAAACAACGACATCGTCTCCTTGCTGAAAATTCCAGTCTACATAGCCAAGTATAGACCAAACGTTGTCCACTTCAACCTTCACCTCATGAGTTGGGGAAGGGGCAGAGTTGTCAACTTTATCGGTGCCCTAATGCCCAGAATTGTGAAACTGTTAGGATTTCACGTTGGAGTGACCTTACACAACATAGCCGAGACTATTGATTTAGGGACAATAGGCATTAAGGCATCATTAATTAACATTCTTGGGCTAGCCTTAGCCGTGAGAAGCATTTGTAGTGTGGACGTAGTAGTTGTTACTTTACCTCATTATGTTTCAATCTTAAAAGAGAGATATGGCGTTAAGAACGCCAGTTATGTACCGCATGGGACTATAGGAGCACAAGTTAGCGAAGTAAAAACCGGCGGGAAGAGATTACTGACCTTTGGGCACTTCTCTACACACAAGAACTTACCGGCAATAATTGATGTCTTCAAGGAAATTCGTGAAGAGGATGAAGAGGTCGAGCTGGTGGTCGCGGGAACTTCGCACCCTAACTTCCCGGAGTACCTTCCCCAAATAGTCCGCAGGTACAAGGGCCTTCGTGGCTTATCGTTCACAGGGTATGTTCCAGAGGAGAAGTTGAAGGATGTCTTCACATCCGCCACGGTAGTAGTTATGCCTTACCTCACTAACACTGGGTCGAGCGGCGTTTTTCACATCGCAAGCAGCTTTGGCAAGCCCTGCATAATGTCTGATGTCCCTGATTTCAGAAAGATGTTAAAGGATGAGGAAGGTTCAGCTATATTGGTGCCCGCTCGCGATAAGAAAGCGTTAAAAGATGCTATAGTGGCGGTTCTCGCCTCTGAGGATCTGCAAAAAAGAATTGGAGAGAACAACTTACGGTTGGCTAGGAGAATGAGCTTCAACGATGTCAGTCACGCCTACGCTGATCTCTACTTAGACCTGGGTAGGGTGCATCGAAGTGATTACCTTAGATGGCGCGCTTGAACAGAGTATTGTTGATTCAGCCACCGTTCACGTTACTCGAGCACGAGGTGCCCTCGATAGTTCCGCCTCTTGGACTTGCGTACATTGCAGCTGTGCTTGAGAGGGAAGGTTATGATGTTACGGTCTTAGACGCCGTAGTCGAAGACCCCGTGCGGAAAAGGATCGATGGCAACTTTTTTAATATAGGGCTTTCCTTCGAGAAGATACTGAAGGAAATCGAAAGGAAGAGGCCATCTGTTGTTGGGGTTTCATGTCTTTTTTCATCGCAGTCGCATAACGCCCAGCGTGTGGCGGGGCTGGTTAAAGAGGTGGACGACTCCATCGCAGTGATTTTTGGAGGTGCGCATCCTTCTTCAATTCCTCACATAGTCTTGCAGGACGGGAACGTTGATTTCGTGGTAATAGGTGAGGGTGAAAGGACCTTTTTAGAATTGCTAAGTGAATTGGAGAGGGGAAGTTCTGCTCCTTCAAAGATCAGGGGGATTGCCTTCAGAAGGGGAAAAGAGGTTGTTAGAACTCAGCCTCAGGAGTACATAAAGAATCTGGACTTCCTGCCTTTCCCCGCTAGGCATCTGCTTCCTATGGAGAAATATTTGAAGCAAAGAACCTTGCATGGGTCTGATTTGGTCAGGCCTCCAGCCACCACGATGATAACCAGTAGAGGTTGCCCCTTCAACTGTGTTTTCTGCTCTATTCATACGGTTTTTGGTTGGCAGTGGCGTTCAAGAAGCCCCGGGAACGTTGTGGATGAGATAGAGGCTCTGGCGAACGATTTTGGTGTTAGAGAGATACACTTCGAGGATGACAACCTTACATTTGATGCAGGGAGAATGCGAAGGATTGCGGATGAAATTGTAGAGAGAGGGTTAGATATTAAATGGACAACCCCAAATGGAGTTGCGGTCTGGACGCTTGATAAGACCACCTTGGTCAAAATGAAAGAGTCAGGTTGTTATAAGCTCTGCTTTGGAATAGAGTCAGGGGATGTGGGTACTCTAAAGTTCATCAGGAAGCCACTGAGCCTCGAGAGAGCTAGAAGCGTAATAAAGACGGCAAAGGAAGTGGGGATTTGGACCCACGCCTTTTTTGTGATAGGGTTTCCATTCGAGCCTCTATCATCCATAAACAAAACTTTGGATTTTGCCAAATCTTCGGGAGTGGATTTCGCTAACTTCTTCATAGCGACTCCTTACCCCGGAACCGATTTGTATAAAATTATGGTGGAAAATGGTTTCATCCCGAATGAGCCCACATATTTGAGCGAAACCTACTTTTCACTTAGAACCATGAAGTCATCTATCTCAACGCGATGTTTCACTTCGGAGCAACTGGATAGGCTTCTGAAAATATGTTATGACGACTTCGTAATGAATAAGATTCTCAGCTACCTTGAGTTGAAAGAACTTAAATATCTATTTAAACGCGTGCGGGCGCCGGGAGACTGGTTGTTCTTGCTAAGACTCGGCAAGAGATTCCTTCAGTTAAGAAAAAAGTAACGTGTCCACGAGGAGACAGCGTGATGAGGTGGCATGTCAAACTGGCGGTGATGTTATCAGTGCTTTTTAACATTCCCATCGCAGTCTCGGGAGTTTGGACCAGAAGCTACGATGCGTTCACTCACATATTCTTTGCCTCTCATTATCTTGGGGGGTGGTTCAGTCTTTGGGAACCGAGGTGGTATATGGGATTCAACGTCGCCAGTTATCCTCCTCTCGTTCACCAGTTAATGGCTCTCATTGCCTTTTTGGGTGGGCTAGAGGCAGCTTTCGCAGTGGTGGCAATAGTGTCTTTAGCGATCCTTCCCGTAGTTATGTATCATTTCGCTAAGGTCTATGTCTCGGAGGATGGGGCGGCTATGGCTGCTTTGATTTCAGTGTTCTGGCCGAGTGTGTATACTTCTCTTTACGCTGTAGGCCAGATAACCACAATTGTCGCCCTGCTATTCGCTTTGATAGCATTCTTCTTTCTAGACCGGTACCTTGTCAACGGCAGTGGGTCGAACCTCGTCCTGTCAGTGATGGCTGCTATATGTGTGGTTTGCTCCAATTTATTTACTGCCATTTTTCTTCCTTTTCTGTTCTTACCGTTGGTTTTTAAATATTTTAACGGTATTGCTGTACGCCGATTGGTTATATTCAGCGCGGTCATTGTGGTTAGCTTAAGTATAGCTATCCTTCCCACATGCCTCTTCCTGTTAGGTGCACCGAGGCAAGTAGAGATTCCGCATTTCTCGCGCATGAACTGGATGGAGCATCCGGAAGCGTTTTGGGCGTCATGGGCGTGTGTAGTAATACTATCTTCTGCGTGTCTATTCGCGTCTCTGCCTTTCCTGATATTTGGGCGCAAACGCTGGTCGCGTTGGTTGTGGGGAGTTTTCCTCTCCTTATGCCTTTTATTTATTTTAGGAATGGGTGCAATGACGCCTCTTCCTCGGATTTTGTTCGGCGAGTTTTGGAGGTGGTTGACCTATGAGCGCTTCATGTTTTGGGCTTCGATTGTTGTTATTCCCTTTGTGGGCGATTTCGTAGCGAATAGGCGGCGCGTGCACGCGCGGCGCGCGTTCGCGTTCTGTTTGATAGCATCGCTTGCCGTTGGGTCTGCGATAAGTGCCTTTATACCGATTATCGCACCGTATGAGCCGAATGCGATTGATATGCAGCCCCTAGTTAATTTCCTCGCTGAAGGTAGGAACAGTGAATACAGGTACGTCACATTGGGTTTTGGGGACCAAATGGCTTGGCTCTCGTGTAACACTAACGCCTCAAGCATCGATGGAAACTACCCTACGGGTAGAACATTGCCTATACTTGTTGACTCTGGTATTGATAAACTCGACAACGCGAAATTCTATTCTAACGGCACCTGGGTTCTCGAGGCTGTGCTTAGCGACGCTGAAAGGTATAACCTGAAATGGGTTTTCTGTGCTGACGAGTTCTATGTGCCAATTCTCATAAAGCATGGTTTCGTCAAGATAGACGCGTATAACGATTCACGTGTGGAAATCTACGAATACGGGCCGCTTGAAGTTGCAGGCGTTAGCCCTGAGCCTGATTTTCCTTTGATGCAGATAGTGATTCACGGAATTGTGCCGATGCTCAACTTCGCCTTGATGCTGATTTTCTTGGCATGGAAGTTGAAACATAAGTTGTACAGGATAATGCGCAGTTGGTGGAGCGTTTAAGCCTGTTCTAGGCGATGCTTCTCATACTGCACATTACGAAACACAAAAGATATTGATTGAAGATTAGCCGCTATTGTTGCAATATGCGCGTTTATTTTTGCGATTTACAAGAAAAAAAGAGAAAAAAAGGAGTGTTTGTTATGGTTATGGAGCGAATTCTGCAGAGTATGTGAAAGCCGTAAAGGTAGCGCCAGTTGTTTCAAAGTAGAGCCTTCCATCGGCTCCTGTGGTGAATTCGACCGTGGCTGCACAGTCCGCACTTGCAATGCCTAGAACACTGAACGAAAGAGGCCGCCATGCGGTTCCATCATAGATGTAGACTTTGATTACGAAGCCTTCGGTTGTGTCGTCTGTGGCTCGGACCGTGAGGGTGACCTTTGAGCTCTTCCCTAAGTTAACGGGGGCTGTGGAGTTGGGCAAGATTGTGTTATAGGTTCCAGCCGTGAACTGCGTCGCGTTCTTGATGGATTCAAGCATTGGTACAACCTTCGTTCTCAGTCCCCATAAGGGGTGATCTTGAAGACCCCACAAATAGTCTATGCTCAAAGTTGTGGTACTTTTGATTGATGTTATGTCTGCCCAGTTTATAGTGTCTGTTTTGGCCTTGATGGCGGTTATGTCTGTCCAGTTGATTGCACTAACCGAGGTTTTGATGTCGGTGAGTAAGATTGCAACTGTATCTGTTCCAGTGAATGTTCCAAGTTTGTTGTCGATGGATGTGAAGTTGATAGCGTCAACCGCATTTTTTATGGCTGCTAAGCCGTAGGTGGTGTTGTCAAGTTTGGCCTTGATATCTATGACGTAGCTTTTGATTGTTGTTATGTCTGTCCAGTTGATTGCACTAACCGAGGTTTTGATGTCGTAGAGTAAGATTGCAACTGTATCTGTTCCAGTGAACACGCCGAGCTTGTTGGAGATTGTTGTGAACCATGTGTTGGTGAAGTTCCAGAATGAGCCGTAGGTATCCAGTTTAGCTTCGATTGCGGTGACTATGGTTTGGATGGTGTCTATTCCGTGTACGCTTAATATGTTGAAGGTTGCTGTTGCGGAGTTGACGCCGTCAGAGGCAGTAACAGTGTATGTGCCATAAGAGACGTCGGGCACAGTGAAGTTGGCGTCAGAGGGCTCCAGGGCTCCACCTGAAGTAGAATTAACAGTTCTTACAAGCGTGCTGCCAAAGTAGATGTTGACGGCTGTGCTCGCTCTGAAGGTGGTGCCTGTGACCGTCACTACTGCGCCTATCAATTGCTCTGTAGGGTTGAGAGTTATTGTTGGCACGGCGAGCACAATGCTGAAGGGGACTTCAACTGTGCAGTTATGTGAGTCAGTTGCGTTGATTGTGTAGCTGCCAATCGCTAGGTTCGGCACTGTGAAGGTTCCATTGTAAAGACCAGCGATAGTCGCTTGCGTGAAATAGCCGGTTGCTGCAGTTAGAGCCAAGGCTTGTGTATATGTCGCGTTTTTGAAAGTGAATGTAAGCTCCTGTGCTGCCTTGAAATAGCTTGCATTTAAGGCCACCTTTGCTCCTGCGATTGCACTGCTGGAGTTTAGAGTCACTGTTGTTGTAGCGTTCACCTCGTAGTTTGTTGAGGCAGTTAAGAGTCCAGAGTCCAAGGCTGTTACCGTGTAGTTGCCTACAGGAAGCGTGGGCACATAGAAGGTGATTGTGCTTGGTATTATCAAATCGGCGTCAAGGATGTTCGTTAGCACACGTAGTGTACCGATGGTTACGTTGGCTGTACCGCCACTGGTGGTGAATCCGTAGCCCGTGACTGTGGCCAATGTACCTGTGGGACCTTTAATAGGGGATATGCCCAGGAAGGTTACGGCGATTATGAAAAGTGTGGTGTTAGTTAGGGTGTTCGAGTCTGTGGCTATCACGTTGAATGTGCCTGTTGTAAGAGAGGGAACGGTGAAGGTTCCACTGAAGCCTCCTGTGGCGTTGGTGGAGAGTGTTGCTACAGAGATTAAGTTGAATGTCACCGTGACCGTTTTGCCTGCAATTGCCGTAAAGTTAGCGCCTTCTATGGTTACTACCGTGCCTACTACACCCGTGGTGGGCGTCAATGTGGTTGCTGTGTTGCCTGTCACGTTGAATGTGGCATGGGCATGTTCAGTATCGGCGGCGACTGCCTGCACGTCCAGATTCTGTCCTATTGCACGTGTTGGCACTATGAATTGGCCTGTGAAGTTTCCGTATGTCGTTTTGGTTATGGTATCATTCAACGGGGCTGAAGTTCCGCCAACTGTGATTGCAACTAATTCTACACCAGCATCGTAACCTCTTCCTGTTACAGTAACGACGGTTCCCGCTGGACCAGTCGTTGGGCTTAGGGTTATAGCTGGACCTACTGTAAAGGTTGCATTAGCGAAGAGGTCAGTCACATTTATTGTGGAGACTCTGATTTCTCCAGTTGCACCTGTGGGTACAGTGAAGGTAGTTGAGATTGAACCCAATGCATTGCTCATGGTGGTATTGATTGGCGGCTCCAAGTCGTATGTGGCGGTTTTGTATACTACGGTATCGACGTAATATGTTCCTATGGGAGTCCAACCGGCCTGTGGCGAAATCCTTGTGAGATTCCAAGTACTAAGGTCTACTGTTGAGTGTCCAATGCCAATGTGAGTAGGTAACCATGCTAAAGCTTCCGTCCAGGTATGCCCCATATATGAAAAGGCTGTACCATCTACTTCATCATTACCAAACACGTCTACGATGGACTCAGCCGTGTACGTAGCAGTTTCCCATGTTTTTATTCCAGCAGTAGTACCTCCGGTTGTTAGCGTTATGTCAACATGACCTCTGGTGGTAGTGACTACTTCGTCGTCAGGGTCGATGCAGTTAGGAGCTACGAAACGTAGTTCAAGATCTGGTTTTACTAGTGCTGAGGTTGTATTGTACTTGAATGATACCTGAGTAATGGCAAAAGCAGCTAGTGTTTCGTTCGCTGGGTTTGCTGGGATGACAACACAAGCTCTTGCATCGGAACCGGTGGCCCCGACAAGCTTCACAACATCCATCAGCGCTGGTGTTGATGTTGCTGATGTGTCATTATACCATGTTGCTGTGGATGATCCGCCTTGTCTGAGTCGAACTGTAGGGGTGCCGAAGAATATGCTCATGTTGCTTGAAGCTGCGTAGCCTGTGCCCGTCACGCTGACGGTGTCGCCTACAATGCCGGAAGTCGGATTCAACGTTAGTGTTGGGGTAATGGTGAAAGCTGTTCCTGTTGTGCCGCCAGTGGAGACATCTTTGACGATTAGGAAGTGTAAACCGCCACCTGCAGTGGGTATTGTTGCCATGACTGAGTACCCACCTGCGCCATTAGCGTAGGCGGTGCTGTTTAATACGGCCCCGCCCAGGTTGTCCCAGTAAACATTGATTAAACCACCTGCTGAAGCGCCGGTTCCAGTAATAGTTGCTGTTGTTCCGACAGGACCAGAAACTGGCAGGCATAATGCAGCCGACATTGTCGCGCTTGCGCGCGGTATAACAGCTAAGAGTATTGGTAGTGTTAGTAATGTTATGAGTATGGTTGTCATTGTTTTGTTTAACATTTTAATTTTTGACATTTTAGTTTCATTTCCTTATTTCTATCTATGCATTCTTTGCTTTCGCATTCTTCCTCATTAAGATTCATCTATCGTCAGGTCTCGATTCCGAATTCGAATAGAGTCCACAAAAAAAATAGGAACAGACTACACGATTATCTGTTTGAAACGAACAAGAAATCAGACACCAAATAAAATGTTTGTTGCCCTCTTAACTCAATCTAGCGCGCGTCATGAAACTCTTTCATGTCACGCTGCGGCTTTCCTGTCTCTCCACAACTTCCACGCCGCCGCTGCAAATATCACCCAGCCGGGACCGAAGACGCCCTTAATGTCCAACCCCATCCAGAAAACCAGAAAAGTAACGGCGAAACCGACAGCCACAGCCACCACTGAAGAGGCGAAAATCCCGCGTCCAAACCTTCCCCTGTAAAGCTCATAACCAGCATAAACTCCAAAAACAACCGAAACTATGGACAAAATGGCGAAAACCATAACCTGATAAACCGTATCAACAGCCAGTGACACAATCAAGTAGGCGGAACCAACCAAAAGAAGCAGGGATAAAGCCTCAAACCGCCCCTTCGCTTCAGCTGGCAAAGGCTTAAGCCCAGCCCCACATCCAGAACAAAAACTGGCATTAGCCAAATTCTCAAAGCCACACTTAGCACACTTGATCGATCGATCAATCGATCGACACTTGACGCGCCTAGACTCATTCTCAGACTCCAAGCAGACCACAAACTAGCATATCACCCGTTCCATTCTAAAGCCTTTCCCCCAAAACCTCGCCAGACTTTAACTCAGTCGGCGGGAAGCCCGCTATCCTTCACAGCGCGATCGGAGAACACTTTTCAGAGCAACGTATCTCACACTTTCCATGGACGAGATGTCTTTGCACCTGTTGCGGCTTACCTGGCCAACGGCGTTAACCCTTCAGGTATTGGGCCTGAAACGAGGAAGATGGTCGTTCCAGAATTTGGGAAAGTTGTCAAGGAAAAGAAGAGAGTCACGGGCGAAATTCTTCACTTGGACGGTTTTGGAAATGTAGTAACAAACATCGCTGAAAAGGACATTGAAGGGATTGGAGTTAGCCGGGGATTGGGTCTCAAGGTGGATGGCGTGCAAGGGAGATTGAGGTTGTGCAAGACGTATGGTGAAGTTGAAGTCGGAGAACCGTTGGCTCTCATCGGAAGCCACGGATTTCTTGAAATTTCTGTGAATCAGGGTGATGCTTCGAAAATCTTTGGTCTGAAGATTAGTGACAAGATCGCGTTTTGTTTGTGAGGACTAGGGTTCGTTCAAAACTTGACGTGGATATATCGTTTTCTTGAATATGCTCTGTTCTACACTTATGTCAAGGTTGGAAATCCTGTTTTTAGGCTAACGAGTGACAAGCATTGTCGATAAGCCATGTTTGAGGAGACATTCCTTAACGCTGCCCAGACTCTGACGTATCTTTTCCTGTCCTTCATATCTCTGATCATGTTTCTGGGGGCTGCCTGGGCGAGGAGAAAACCGAGGCTCTTTGGACGATCCCAGAAAGCAGTGAAGAAGCGGCGCATAGGAGCCCTCTTTGCGCACGCGCACTATGTTGTAGGACATACCTAATATGCAGAAAACACTTTCTAATTCCGTTAAAATCGGGTTAATTATTCTCGCAATAGGCTTGTTGATAGGTGCGTTAATCGGCTATGCACAATCGCCATCTAGCACTTTCACGATAAGTCCCGGAGTCTATCCTGGAGCTTCTTACACGGTTTGGATGGAAGGAAGCAACTATTTTGCTAAAGATGCAAACGGTATGATAGCTTTTAGTGGAACAAACGCAAGCCAAATACTACAAGACACATTGGACGCTTCAGTGAACGGAGGGAAAATATTCGTGAAGGAAGGAAACTACACCTTTAATACATCCGTTGTTTTTCCGTATGGAGCAAGAAGCATAACTATACAGGGTGCTAGCGGTTGGGGTAAATCCAACAGTCGATCAGGCACATTTCTGGAAAGCACGATAATCGCTGACGCCTTGTTCAAGACAGACCCACAGACAGATTTACGAAGTGCGTTTGGACTAAAGTTTTCGGACTTGATAGTCTTAGGGCCTAAGACTGCAAATTCCACAGGATTCTTATTGACTAATGTGGACACTTTTGAGTTTAGTAGCTGTGCGATTTATGGTTTCGACGTTGCATTAAACGTTTCATATCGTGGAACAGCCTTAGATGAGCAGCCTGGCATGGGTTTTATTCATGACAGTGTTTGGGCTGAAGGTGCAACTTCAACTTCCGAATTTATGCTGTTTGACAAATGCACGGAAGTCACAATTAGCAACTGTAACTTTGGGTGGAGAAACTTCACTAGAGCCATTCACATTAAGGATTCTGACAAAATAAGAATTGGACCTAACAACGAATTCAACATTGGACAAACGCCATCGCCAGTCACCGAACACATTTACATTGAAAGCTCCTATGGCAGTCCATTCATCCCGAACCAAATTGACATACACGACAACTGGGCTTACTGTGAAGGTGCAACTAATAAGTGGATTCGAATAGTTGATGCCCCAGCCATAAATGTTTGGGGTGTCAAATCAATTGATAACACCATTGAATGCGGGTATAACCCCGATTTCTTTGTCAACTCGCCTTATGCAGCTTCTACCTGGACGAACCTAGTTGCACAAGACATAACGTATCCGCCATGTCAACCAGGCAACAATCTTCGGGATCTAACAGGAACTTGTCCAGCTGGATCAATATATCAAAACAAATGGTCATCTGTCTCACTCTATTTTCTGTTTAACATACCTGCCGCTAGTGGAGTCACTGTCAAACTGAGCAGAGATGGCGTAAATTGGGCAACAGTTTATCTGAACGATGCCACAGCAAATAACACAGCTACACATATAGTTGTTCCAACGTTGTGGTATTGGCACGTTGAACTAACGGGGACAGCGACACAGTATGGACTCTGGGGAACTTATGGTTAATAGATGATAAAGCGCGCTGGCCTGTCCCGAAATTGGTGCAAAATGGGTCTTATTCTTCTTCTGCCTATTCGGGCCTAATATAGGCTTGTTTGATAGGCAAATCTTGGCCGTGTTGAGGAAGATAAATCACGGGGGAGCTCGGACAAATCCTCCGGGAAGTGGGGTTATCCAATACGCAAACCCTTAAAAAAAGGAATAAATACCATTCTTGTCGATCGATCGAGGAGAGTGCGTCTCGGGATACTTGAAGCATCGTTTAGAAGGCGCAACTCAACTCCATCACACTTGAAAAAAGGAATTTAGGAACACACGTGCGGTCCAATACAACGCTTGAGCTTTTTTGATCTGTTCACAGAACCAAGATGCTCGCTTATGGCGGGTTGTCGATTCGAACTATTTTCCCCACGTATTCTGTTGCTGTGATGTTATATGGGTATGGACTTGGGTTATTGTCGCCTTTGGTCTCTAATCCTTCAGCCAGTATGTGTGTGATCCTTGCTAAGATAAGCATGTTGTCACCTGTCCTCTTGAACACGATTATGTCATCAACCTTCAACTGCGAGAAAGGCACTTGCTCATAGGAGACAGTCGCACCTACCCTGATTGTCGGTTGCATGCTTGGGCCGACAACACGAAGAAACTTCTGCCCATGCATAAGGGGAGAAATGTATGGAATTGAACCGAAATATCCCCAAACGGCAATGACAAGCAAGACCACGACTACAGCTACCGCAACTAGATGTTTTCTTTTCATGGAAATCCAGTTGTTATATCTCTCTCGCGTGTGCATGAGATAACTGCACCTGCAATCACGTGACACCACTTGTGCCCCCCAACTATATCGTTTATGAATTTAAGATATTGACCGCAGATAGGCGACACGCGCGCGCCGGGAGATTTCCGATTCGAAATTCGAATACGGAGAAGAAGCTTCTATAATGTTCTTCCACAAAGCAAATTAGACAGAATCGCCTATCGGAAGCTTCGGTGAAAGAATGGGCAAGAAGGCCACAATCGTTATTTCACTCGTAGACGAGAGCAGCGAAAGCTCAAGTGAGGAGATTCAGAAGGAGATATTCCAGGAACTTTCGAAAGGAACCGCCAAGATTCCCTGGTGCAAAAAGATTGAAAACGTCAAGGTTACATAGGGCGATTTGGGATAGGCTCGTTTCCTTTCAGCAAACGTGTCAAGAAACTCTCGAGAATTCCGCTTGATTCGCGTATAGCCTTGATTGTTGCTTCGCCTTTGGGGGTTAGTGTGTAAATTCTCTTTCTATCAACACCTCGAGCTTTAATCAGTCCATTCCTTTCCATGGAATACAAAACAGAGTAGACCGTACCTGGACTAACTAGGAGATCAAATTTCTGATGAAAATAAGTCAATATGTCGTAGCCGCCGGTTTCTCCTTCCCTCATCTTCACCATAATCAAAACATCCATGAACTCTTTCAACAACCGCGCATATATCGTGTTCACAACATCTCTTTCCAGAGCTTCCACCGGCTTTCGATGTTGTCTACATGAAGTTCAAAAAATAGTTTAGTGTGAATTCGGATTCGGAATATCGACAGCGCGCGCTAGAACCAGAAAAATGAGAGAAGCTTCGACAAGCGCGCACCAAAGTTCAAATTCCAAATCCGAATTGACAATGCTGACAATTCAAATCCGCCTTTCACAAATGATATACTTTGGTCTGATAGACTTTGTGAGCAGGGTTCTTCCCCCTGGAGACTCATCGGGCATGATTTACCAAGAATTCAATGAGGCCTTGCTAGAGGCAATTGACTATGCTTTTTCCTCTCTTGGCGAATCATGCCGAAGGGCCTTATACTTTCATTTGAAAACGACTTTCCGTTTGCCCAGACGGCAGATTCCGGAAAGACTCGACGAGTTCGATGAAGCCCTAAAAACAATCTTTAAGAGCGGCGCAACGTTCCTGGAGAAACTGATCTTGAAAAAACTGTGCGAAATGTTGGGAGTAAGCGCTGTCGAAGATGATGCCCTCAATTTTGTTGAGTCAATTTCCATGATCAGAAGCATTTCCTCATCCAGTGTGACTTTGGTTCCAGACTTCAGTGAAGTTACTTCAACACCTAAGAAAACAAGGAGGTGAATACTTGAAGCAAAGACCTAGCGTGCTCGTTGTAGACGACGATGCCGTGATAAGGAAAACCCTTTCGCGAATTCTGAAAACAAAAGGTTACTATGTTTTGACAGGGGAGACTGGTAAGCAGGCAATTGCAGCCTCAAAGAAGCGTTTTTTCAATGTGGCTTTGATTGACGTGCGACTACAGGATATGGAGGGGACTGCCCTGATAGACAAGTTGAAGGAAACAGAGCCCAGAATGATAAGAATAATCGTCACGGGGTATCCATCAATGGACAGTGCCATTGAGGCCGTGAATAGAAATGCGGATGGTTACCTTGTGAAGCCGATTGATGTGCATGAGTTGCTGGCGATGATTGAGAAACAACTGAGGAAGCAGCGGGAAGATCTTGAGTATGGTGAGAAGAAAGTCGCGGAGTATATTGAAACAAGGG
>Ga0315280_10005930_pt1 | contig 17125 bp, 20 predicted proteins | sample YL17G06_40_MG_FD_203697 | JGI IMG/M metagenome (GOLD analysis project Ga0315280, IMG submission 203697) | Sediment microbial communities from Yellowstone Lake, YNP, Wyoming, USA - YL17G06_40 | ecosystem: Environmental > Aquatic > Freshwater > Lake > Sediment | place: USA: Wyoming | collected...
CCACGAGTTCGGCTACTGGGACGACACGCTGCGGGATTGGCACGAGCAGGGGTTGCCCAGAGAGATCGACGACAACGGGAAAGCCGACGTCTACTTCGGCTTCGATCCCACCGGCCAGGTCCCGGTACACGCCGGGCTCCTCCCCGGGTTCGAGCGCAAGGTGCTGGAAAAGCGCGGCGATCAGCTGCTGATCCAGGATGAGCACGGGGCGACGTGCCTGGTGCACGCCTCGGGCAGGTCATCCATCCCGCACTTCCTCGACTTCGCGCTCAAGGGCCGAGCCGAGTGGGAGCGAGACTTCAAGCCGAAGATGAACCCCGATGACCCGCGCCGGCTGCCCAGTCAGGCGGACTGGGAGGCGATGAAGAAGGAGTGGGAGACGCGGGACTACCCGCTGGGGATCGGCATCGGCAGCCTCTACGGCTGGATCCGCGACTGGATGGGATTCGAGCGGGCGGCGATGATGGTGCACGACGACCCCGGCCTGCTCGAGGAGATCATGGAGCAGATCACGCAGGTCGTGATCAAGACTATCGAGTGGGCGGCGCCGCAGGTGCAGATTGACTTCGGCAGTGGCTGGGAGGACATGTGCTACAAGGGCGGCCCGATGATCTCGCCCGCGGCATTCGACAAGCTGATGGTGCCGCGCTACAAGCGGATTACCGGCACGCTCAGGAAGTACGGCTGCGACATCATCTACACGGACTGCGACGGCAACATCAACACGCTTGTGCCGCTCTGGCTGAAGGGCGGCGTGAACGGCATGTTCCCCGTGGAGGTGGCCGCGGGCAGCGACCCGATCGCGCTGCGCGAGAGGTACGGCCGGGATGTGCTGATCTTCGGCGGGGTGAACAAGCGCGCGCTGGCCGCGGGCAAGGACGCGATCGAGGCGGAGATCGCGCGTATCAAGCCCTTCGTGGACGCGGGCGGCTGGATCCCGCACGTGGATCACCGCGTGCCGCCGGACGTGACGCTCGAGAACTACCACTACTACCTCACGCTCAAGCGAGATACGTTCGGGATCCCCGAGCCTGCGCCCTGGGAAGAGCGCCGGCCTGCGAGCTGGGGTGCGCAGCAGTGAAGAAGGGCGCAAGAGACGAGGCCAGCTCCGCCCCCGAGATCACCGCGCTCCGGTCGGCCGGCGGAGTCGTGATGAGCGGCGAAGGGGGCGACCTTCGGGTGGCCGTCATGCGCTCGACTTATGGGACCTGGGTGTTGCCGAAGGGGCAGATCGAGCAAGGCGAGACATCGGAGGAGGCCGCGAGGCGCGAGATCGGCGAGGAGATCGGGCTGACGCGGCTCGAATCGCTCGGCCACCTGGGCTGGACCGAGCACCGGTTCGAACGCGACGGGACGCGGTACCGCAAGCGCGTTGAGTGGTTCATCTTCGCCGCGCCGGAGGGCTCGGCCGTCTCCCCGCAACTGGAGGAGAACGTGCTCGACTGCGGTTGGTTCGCGCCTCACCAAGCGATGTCGCTGCTGAGCCACCCGAACCAGCGGAGGATGCTTCGGCGGGCGCTGGCGCGGCTGGGAGAGAATGCCGATGACAGCGCTGAATAGGGCGCGAGACGTGCAACCGTGTACCGTTCAATGAAACCGCGCGGCCCGGCGCGGCGTTTGACACTCTCCTTGGTTGCCTGCTATACTACGCCTCCAGCCGCGGCCCGTCTGTTCGCCGCGACAGGGCGAGACGGAGTTCGCCTCGCGGTAGTAGACGCGCGCCCGGGCGACGGGCTCTAAGGCAGCGGGCGGCTCCTGATCTGCCTTTAGGTGGGTGCGTCTGTCATGTTCGAGGGTTTGACTGCGAAACTCCAACACGTTCTGCGAAACCTTCGGGGACGAGGGCAACTCTCCGAGCAGGACGTTTCCGCCGCGTGCCGCGAGATTCGGCTTGCCCTCCTCGAGGCCGACGTCAATTTCCGAGTTGTCAAGGACCTTGTCAACCACATCAGCGAGAAGGCCGTTGGCCGGGAGGTGATGGAAAGCCTCACTCCGGGCCAGCAGGTGGTGAAAATCGTCTACGACGAGCTCACCGCGCTGCTGGGGGAGACGGCGAGCGAGCTGGACCTCGCCGGTGAGACGCCGGTGGTGATGATGGTCGGGCTGCAGGGAGGCGGCAAGACCACGACCGCCGGCAAGCTGGCGGCCCGGCTGAAGAAGTCGGGAAGACGGCCGCTCCTGGTCGCGACGGACCTGCGGCGCGCGGCCGCGGTCGAGCAGCTGCGGGTGGTCGGCCAGCAGGTGGGCGTGCCCGTGTTCGAGGGGAGCGCGGACAACGCGCTGTCCATCACGCGAGCCGCGGTCGAGCACGCGCGGCGCAACGGGCTGGCGCCGGTCATCGTAGACACTGCTGGGCGCAGCCACGTGGACCAGGAGCTGATGGGCGAGTTGGTCGCCATGAAGCAGGCCGCGAACCCGTGCGAAGTGCTGCTCGTTCTCGACGCGATGACCGGGCAGGACGCGGTGAACGTGGCCGGCGAGTTCGATCGCGCGGTCGGGGTCAGTGGGGTGATCCTGACGAAGCTGGACGGCGATGCCCGCGGCGGCGCGGCGCTGTCGGTCCGCGCGGTGACGGGCAGACCCATCAAGTTCGCCGGCGTGGGGGAGAAGCCGGACGCGCTGGAGGTCTTCCATCCGGACCGGATGGCCTCGCGCATCCTGGGCATGGGCGACGTGCTGACGCTGGTGGAGCAGGCCGAAGCCGCGCTCGATGAGCGCGAGGCGGAAGAGCTCGAGCGGCGGCTGCGGGAGAAGCGGTTCGATCTCAATGATTTCATGCGGGAGCTACAGCGGCTGAGCAAGATGGGATCGCTGGACCACCTGCTCGGGATGATCCCGGGGATCCAGGCGCTGCGGCAGCAGACGCCGCTGGAGGTCGACCCGAAGCGGATGAAGCAGATGACCGCGATTGTGCAGTCCATGACAGCGCGCGAGCGCGGGGAGCCCGATATAATCGATGGCAGCAGGAGACGGCGGATTGCGCGCGGGAGTGGGACGTCGCGCCAGGACGTGAACCTGCTGCTCAAGCAGTTCCGTCAGATGCGCCAGATGCTGGCGCAGTTCGTTGACGTGGAGAAGACGGGGCGGCTGCCGAAGGGGATGGGAATCCCCGGCTTCCGCTCACGATAGGTGATCTGGGATTCGGCCGGCCGCAGGCCGGCCGCAGGAGGACAGTGTGGCGGTTCGCATTCGACTGCGTCGCATCGGAAAGAAGAAGCAGCCTCAGTACCGGCTGGTCGCGGCTGAGAACGCCGGGCCGCGGGATGGCCGGTTCCTCGAGGTGATTGGGCATTATAACCCGCGGGTCAACCCCAGCGCGATAAGCGTCAACGAGGAGCGCGCGCTGTGGTGGCTGCAGCGGGGCGCACAGCCGTCCGATACGGCAAAGTCCATCTTGGTGAAGACGGGTGTCTGGGAGAAGTTCAGCGGGGAGGCGCCCGCACCGGCGCCGCCTCCCGCGGCTGAGGAAAGCGACTCAGTGCAGGCGAGCGAGTGAGATACCGGGGCCGTGCGTTGCCAGCGCGCGCTCCGCAGCCGAACTCCAGAAGGAAGGTGGAAGGGCGGTGGCCGCCCCAAACTGAGATGCGTCAATGAGTGCCGTGTGGGGCGCGCGGCCGCTCTGGCGCCACTGAGAGACCCTTGGCGTAGCTTGAGCATATGGGAGGGATGAGCGTGCAGGAACTCGTCACAATGATCATACGGTCCCTGGTGGATGAGCCGGAGCGTGTTGGCGTAAACAAAGTCGAAGGCGAGCGCAGTATTATCTTCGAAGTGCGCGTTGCGCCGGACGATCTTGGCAAGGTGATCGGCAAGGGGGGGAGGATTGCGAACGCCTTGCGCACATTGGTGCGAGCTGCCGGGGCAAAAGAGCGGAAGAGCATCTGGGTGGACATCAACAAGGTGGATGAAGGCGGCACGTCAGGTGGGGAGGATAAACCGGGATGGGGCTAACCGTACGGCGGTCCATCGCCGTCCAGGCAGTCGTAACTGAGAAACTCAAGGAAGAGCTGAAAGCTGAGCTGGAAGAGGCGGCGGAGACGACCCAGCGGCGGATTGACCAGATGGACTTCCAGAGTCGGCGTTTCCTGGCGGATCTTCAGCGCACCGATCTCACGCAGGCGATGGGCGCGCGGCGGCAGATCGAGGCTGAGAGACGGCGCCAGGAGGCGATCGTCCAGGACCTCCGGAGGCAGATCGAAGAAGCCGAGAAGCTGGAGTTGGGTTCTGAGTTTGCCAGAGGCAGTCTCGAGGGCACAGTTGATATTGAGGCCGGCGACGATCTGTTCAAGAAGCTAAGCGCATCGCAGATTCTGATCAAGGATGGGATCGTCGTGGAGGTGCGCGAAGCGTAGGTCAGGGCCGATGCACGACAGCCAGGAGCCATGGAACTTGGTGGTAGGCCAGGTGGTGGCTCCTTTTGGCATCAGGGGCCAGGTGAAAGTGCGCCCGGAGACCGATGTCCCCGCGCGCTTCCGCCTCCTGGATGAGGTGTGTCTCGAATTGGCCGGTGGCGAGCAGCGAATGGCGCGCATCCGGTCGGTCCACGTCTCGCCGAAGGGCCTGACCGTGCAGTTCGAGGGGTGCCGGGATCGGGCGGGGGCCGAGGCACTGAGGGGGGCCTGGGTGAAGATACGCGACAGCATGGCCCTGCCGCTTCCAGAGGGATCCTTCTACATCCACGATCTGATCGGCGTCCACGTCTTCGCCGACGACGGCCGCGATCTTGGTGAGATAAGCGAGGTGATACAGTCCCCCGGAAACGACGTGTACGTGACGTCATACGCGATGATCCCGGCGCTGCGCCAGGTGGTGCGCGAGGTGAATCTCGCGGCCAGGTGCATGGTGGTCTCGCTCCCGCCGGAAGAGGAAGCCGATGAGGGCGGCGACTGGTGAAGATAGACGTCATCACCATCTTCCCCGCGATGTTCGGCCCTGTGCTTTCCGAGAGCATCCTCAAGCGCGCCCAGGAGGCGGGAATCGCCGAGATCCGCGTGCGCGACCTGCGCGACTTCACGGCGGACCGCCACCGCACCACAGACGACACTCCCTACGGCGGCGGCTCGGGGATGGTGATGAAGCCGGAGCCGTTCTTCGCCGCGGTGGACGCGGCGCGGTGCGCGGCGGACACCGGATGTGCAGAGGAGATCATCTTACTCTCGCCGCAGGGCGAGCCGTACCGGCAGCCGGTCGCCCGCGAGCTCGCCTCGAAGGACCACCTCATCTTGCTCTGCGGGCACTACGAGGGCGTGGACGAACGAGTGCGGGAGCGCCTCGCGACGCGGGTGATCTCCATAGGCGACTACGTGCTCACCGGTGGCGAGCTGCCGGCGATGGCGGTGATTGACTCGGTCGTGCGGCTGCTGCCGGGCGCGCTCGGCGCCGAGGACGGCGCGCAGTCGGATTCGTTCGAGGACGGCCTGCTGGAGTACCCACAGTACACGCGGCCGGCCGACTACCGCGGCTGGAGCGTTCCCGACATCCTCCTCTCGGGCCATCACGAGCAGGTGCGGCGATGGCGGCGCAAGGAGTCGCTGCGGCGCACGCGCGCCCTGCGGCCGGATCTGCTCACGACCGCGAAGCTGACGGAGGAGGATCGGAAGCTGCTGGAGGAGATCGAGGAGGAGGAGGCGATGGGGAGTTAGGGCAGCAGCCACCCGGCGAACTCCTTCGGATCGAAGTCGCGCAGGTCATCCGCCTTTTCGCCCACACCGATCAGCTTGATAGGAAGCTGCATCTCCTCGGCGATGGTGATGATCATGCCGCCCTTGGCGGTGCCGTCGAGCTTGGTCATCACGACGCCGGTCAGCCCGATCGCTTCCTTGAACTCCTGCGCTTGAGTGAGCGCGTTCTGGCCGGTGGTGGCGTCGAGCACGAGGAGCGTCTCGTGGGGCGCCCGGCCCAGCTCCTTTCGCACGACGCGGTCCATCTTCTTCAGCTCTTCCATCAAATTGCGCTTGGTGTGGAGCCTGCCCGCGGTGTCGGCGATGACGATGTCGATGTCCCGGGCGCGGGCGGCGCGGATGCTATCGAAGAGCACGGCCGCGGGGTCGCCGCCAGACTGATGCCGCACGATCTCGGCGCCCAGCCGCTGCGCCCACACCTCGAGCTGCTCGATGGCGGCGGCGCGGAAGGTGTCGGCGGCCGCGAGCATCACGCTCTTCCTCTGCTTCTGGAACCTGGCTGCCAGTTTCGCGATGGTGGTGGTCTTTCCGGTGCCATTGACGCCGACAATGAGGTACAGCAGAGGCGGCTCGGGCGCGTCGACGACGAGCGGCGCGGCGTGCTCCGACAGCATCTGCGCGATGAGAGCGCGGAGAGCCTCCCGCACTCCATCCGCAGTGCGAACGCGCTGGTCTCGTACGGCCGCTCGCAGTCGCTCAACTATCAGCGTCGCGACGCGCGCGCTGAGATCGGACGCGATCAGCACTTCCTCGAGTTCGTCGAACAGCTCGTCTGTAGCTTCACCCGCGCCGGCGAAGAGATCGCTGACGCGGCGGAAGAGATTGCGTAACACAGTCGGTCACTCCAGCATCGCGTTCGGTCAAGCAGCATGGGACAGGAGCAAGCTCCGGCCGAACCCACGGCCGCGAACGACGCGATCCTTCGCTTCGCTCAGGATAACATGTGCGGGGTTAACTCAGGACCCTATAGTCCGCCCTCTTTGATGTAGTTCAGCAGACCGCCGGCCAGCAGGATCTTCGCTTGCCGCGGGGTGAGGTCGTAGGCCGCCTCGAAGGTCTCGTTGCGGGTGAGGTCGGTGACCGCGAGCGGCGTGCTCCCACGGATGCCGGCGCGCACGCCCCGGATCTCCAACTCGTCTCCCTGCGACACCGAGACACCGTCTGGGAGCTTGAGCGGAATGATCCCGACATTCACCAGGTTCGCGTGGTGAATGCGCGCGAACGAGCGAGCGAACACGGCCGTCACGCCCAGCGCCATCGGCGCGAGAGCGGCGTGCTCCCGGCTCGATCCCTGGCCGTAGTTCGCACCGCCGACGATGAAGCCGCCCCCTTCCTGCTCGGCGCGGCGCGCGAACTCCGGGTCGAGGAGGGAGAACACGTACCTGGAGATGGCGGGGATGTTGGATCGCAGAGGCAGAATCTGCGCGCCTGCCGGCATGATGTCATCAGTGGTGATGTTGTCGCCGGCGGCGAGAAGCACCCGGCCGCGGATGGCGTCGGGCAGCGCCCCGCGGGTCGGCAGCGGCGCGATGTTGGGGCCGCGGATGATCTCGACGTCTTCCGGCTTCTCGGCGGGCGGCAGCACCATGCTGTCGTCGACCAGGAACTCGGTTTGCACCTGTGCCACAGGCCGCGGCACGCCCAGCTCGCGCGGGTCCACGATCTCGCCCGCCAACGCCGACGCGGCGCACACCTCGACGCCTGCGAGATAGGCGCGCGCATCCCGGGTGCCAGTGCGACCTGCGAAGTTGCGATTGAAGCTGCGAAGCGTCACCCCGCCAGACGGCGGCGCTTGCCCCATGCCGATGCAGGGACCGCAGGAGGCCTCGAGAATCCGCGCCCCGGCCGCCACCATTTTCGCGAGCGCGCCGTTCGCGGCGAGCATCTCGAGCACCTGGCGGGAGCCGGGCGAGATGACCAGACTCACATTCGGGTGCACCCGCTTGCCGCCCAGGGTGGCCGCGACCATCATCATGTCCTGATAGGAGGAGTTGGTGCAGCTCCCGATCGCCACCTGGTCCAGCTTCATGCCGCGCAGCTCCCGGGCCGACGTCACCGCGTCCGGGCTGTGGGGCTGCGCGACCAGCGGCTCCAATGCGCTGAGGTCGATGACGATCTCGTCGTCGTAGGCCGCACCGGGGTCCGCGGACAACCCGGACCACGAATCGCCGCGCTGCTGCGCCCGAAGGAACTCGCGGGTCTGCTCGTCACTCGGGAAGACCGAACTCGTCGCGCCGAGCTCCGCGCCCATGTTCGTGATGGTCGCCCGCTCGGGCACGGAGAGCCGCGCGACCCCGTCGCCGCCGTACTCCATCACCCGGCCGACACCGCCTTTGACTGTCAGCCGGCGCAGCAGTTCGAGAATCACATCCTTCGCGCTCACCCAGTCCGGCAGCGAACCGGTCAGCCGCACCAGCGTCACCTTGGGCATTGCGAGGTAGAACGGCATGCCCGCCATCGCGGCCGCCACGTCGAGGCCGCCCGCGCCGATGGCGAGCATGCCCAGCCCGCCGCAGGTCGGCGTATGGCTGTCCGACCCGAGCAGCGTCTGCCCCGGAACGCCGAAGCGCTCCAGGTGCACCTGGTGGCAGATGCCATTGCCGGGCCGGGAGAAATGCACGCCGTACTTGGCGGCCGCGCTCTGCAGATAGCGGTGGTCATCGGCGCTCTCGAAGCCGGTCTGGAGCATGTTGTGATCAACGTAGCTCACTGAGAGGTTCGTGCGCACCCGCGGCACGCCCATCGCCTCGAACTGCAGGAAGGCCATGGTGCCGGTGACGTCCTGCGTGAGCGTCTGGTCTATGCGAATCGCGATCTCCGCCCCGGGCTTCATCTCGCCCGAGACGAGGTGAGAGGCGATGAGTTTCTGGGTGAGGTTGTGTGGCATGGGCGGTCCCTCAGACGGAAGTGGCAGGAGACGAACTCCTGTGATGGGAATGGCAGGAGACAAGCTCCTGCCCTACGGTGTGAGTTTAGAGGAAAACCGGGGCGGCGTCAAAAGCGGGGTCAGCTGTCATTCTGAGGCGAAGCCGAAGAATCCCGCCGTTGCTGTCACTGCGGAAACGGCGTGATCCTTCGCGTCGCGCTCTGCGCTCGCTCAGGATGACATTTCGGCGTTTTCCGCCATCGGGCCAGTATTGCTGACGAACCGGATACCGCCATGCTTCATCACGAGTGAGGGCCTGGGACTCGCGGAAGGTGGCCAGCCGCTTCTCGCCTTCCCTCACCCAGTAGGCATCTTCCTCGAGTTCCATGGTCTCTCGAAAAAGATCGCGGACCTCAGCGGACAAACTAACCCCCTCAGCGCGCGCCGCTTGCTCGATAGGCCGGTACACGGGGTTCTCCAGGACCCTTGTGGTCCTCGATTTCCTCGTCAGCATCGGTGCTCACCCGAAGGTCGTGTATCAGAAGTGCAGCACCGGGTCAGACGCATGCGTACCGCCGGAGCGACACCACGCATCACCTGCACGACGTCACCCCACCCCTCCATACCTCTGCCCGTCCGGGCGCAGCTTCGCCACGTCCTGTAGCGCCGCGCCGAGGCCGAGGGCGACGGCGTGGGCGGGTTCGCGGGCGCGGGTGACGGGGATGCCCAGGCGCTCGCGCATGACCTGCGCGAGGCCCTGGAGCTGCGCGGTACCGCCCATGAGGAGCACGCCGTTGGCTCTGATCTCGGCGCGCTGTTCGGTCGGGGCTTCCGCGATGGACCAGTGGATCTCGTTGATTACCGGCGCGAGGGCGCGGGCGAGAAGATCGGGGAGCCCATCGAGGGTGATCTCCAGGTCGCGGAACAGCTCCCCGTAGACCTCGCCGCCGCTGATGGTGGCGCGGCTGCGCGCCATCTGGGGGATGACCGCGCCGACGCGCAGCTTCATCTGCTCCGCGGTCGCCGGCGCGAGGCTAAGGCCGTAGCGATTGCGCATCATCTTGCGGATGGCCTCGTCGAGGTCCTTGCCGCCGAAGCGGATGTTGCGCCCCCAGACCAGCCGCCCCTGGGCCACCACCCCGAACGCGGTCACGCCGCCGCCGATGTTGACGACCAGCCGTGATGCCCGATCGGTCGGCGCCAGCCCCCCGCCGATGGCGCCCGCCAGGGTGCTGTCCACCAGGCGCACCCGGCGCGCGCCCGCGTCCTGGACAGCATGCAGGAGAGCCGCGCGCTCGACTGGCGTCGCGGCCGTGGTGATGGCCGCGAGCAGCCGAGGCATGAAGAGGTAGCGTCTGCCGAGCGCGCGCCGCATGAAGGCGCGGATCATGAGCGCGCCAGCGTGGTGATCGGCCAGCACGCCTCCGGCCATGGGGAAGACGGCCCGCGCCTCGGCCGACCCCTGGTCGGCCATGAGTCTGGCCTCATTCCCGGCGGCGACCATGTCCCCGGACGTCAGGGAAAGCGCGACCGCGGAGGGTTCGGCGAGGACGATGCCGACGCCGCGCTGGTAGATGCGGGTCGTGCAGGTGCCTACGTCAACTCCGAGATCGACGTTCCACCCCAGCATGCGGATCAGGCGCCAGAGCCGGCCGAGGTCGTCTGCCTGGGGTTCAGCGGCAGCGTGGTCAGCGACTCGATGTACGGCATCAACGCGCGGGCCGACTTGGATATCGGTATCCGCCTGGTCTGATACGCGTCCACCAGCAGGATGGTGCGGCGGTGTCGCTCGCTTTCGAATGGCTTGAAGTCCACGTTCTCGCCCGCCGCCTGTCTATCGGCAAGAGCCTTGCGCCGCTTCTCCGCCTCGTCCTGGAACCGCTCGTACTCCTCGAGGAACGACAGCTCGTAGAGGATGGGGGCGCGCAACTGCTCTAGAGTCTTCCGTTCTACCTCCGGGCCGGCGCCCGCGCGCCGCAGAGCCGCGAGCTGAAGCTCGAGGACCCAGTGAGAGGTCGCGGCCGCGGACTCGATGGCGGTGAGGGTGATCTGCGATTCGGTCGTGTAGTGGCGCTCGGAGATGTACTGGTAGCGCGTGTGGAACAGGTGGGTCAGACCCGGCCCGGCCCCGGCGGGAAGCAGGCCGTGCTTCATCAGCGCCGGGATGTCAACATCGAGCGTGTCGAGCGTCCTGGCGAGGTCGCGGAACGCCGTCGGGTTGTAGATCGCGTCCGAGGAATGGTCAATCATCGTCTGCCACAGCTCGGCGAGTCGCCGCCACTCAGGGGCATCGCCAAGCTCGCCCCTGCTCCCCCCTCGCGCCGCACCCGGGCGCAGGCAGAGGACGACCAGAGCCGCGAGCAACGACGCGGCCACGAATAGGCGCAAGACCATGCGGTGACGCATGCGGTTGGTATTAGCCGAGGGAAGCAGTATGCCCTGCCGCTGCGCGAAGGTCAGAGGGGGCGCGTCGCGGAAGCTGTCCGCACGCTTTCCGCCCGTTCCAGTCACCACGGCCTCGACCGAAGTGAGGGTGCCTGTGCTCGCCGGGCCCGCCAGCTCGGCCGGACCACCGCGGAGGCCCACACCAGGCAGTCGCGCTGCCTCAGCGCTGCGAGAGCAGGTAGGCAACCCTGCCCTGGCGTTCGAGCCCCAGGTTGAGTCCCGCTGCCAGTTGCTCGAGCGTCGCTTCAGGCGTCCCGGAGGGCAGGTCGCCGATGAACTGGCGGTCGAGGGGCTCCTCAGCCAGGATCACGATGCCGGTGAGCGCGGCGAAGTCCAACAGGACATCCTCGAGCGGCGCGCCGTCGTACCGGGCGTGGGGCGACTCAGGAGCGGCCTCGCCGAGCCGAGCCATGGTTGGGGCGAAGAGGACGTAGTCCCGGTCGCCGCGTTCTGTCTCGACAGTGATCGGGATGGCCGCCGGACCGTCTCCCACGTCCGCAGGGGTTATCGCGACCGGGAACACGTTCTTCGGCCCACGCCGAACCGTGCGGCGATCGGGTCCGGCGCCAATGCTCACCTTGAACACGTTGTTGGATTTCTCCGGCGTGAAGTGAACGGCTATGAGCACGCGGCCGCCTTTGCTCAGCAGCCCGACACGAGCGGCGACGCGGGGAGCAGCGGCTGCCGTCCGGACAGACTTCGCATGCGAAATCGTCGGCGGGCTGGAAGCGGCGGCCCCTGCTCCTGCGGACTTTGCCGGCTGAGGTGCAGAAGGAGCGGGCTCGCGTTCGGGTTGGGCCGCTGACTTGGTGGCCCTTGGCTGCTCGGCCACGTCGCGAAGTTCACGCGGCGGCGCTGTCTCCCCCTGAGGCGCAGCCCTGAGCGCGGCAGGCCCTGGGGGTGCGAAGACCGGGTAAGTCGGCGGCGTGCCCCGGGCCGGCGGCGCCTCTCGCTTCGGCTGCTGGACCGGAGCTGCTTGCTTGTGGGCGTCCGGCGAGGCCCCGAGCGTGGGCGAGCCCAGAATGCCGCCACCGCCTGGGGACAATGGCAGGGCGAACGGTGTTGCCTGCGGAGTCGCCCTCCGCGGAGCGCCACCTGGGCGCCCGCCGCGCATGCCGCCCCTGCCCGGAATGGCCGCGCCCGCGGACCCCGCCGGAGGCTGCTCCGCGGCTGGCGCCTGCGCCACCACAGGCGCGCGCGCCTGCTTCAGGGAATGCGGGACCGGCGCCCTGAGGGCAAACGCCAGGGCGGCCAGTCCGGTGGCCACGGCAACGGGTACGGTGACGCGGGCCCAGAAGTGCCCGCCGCCAGTGGGAGCGCTCACCGTCTGGTGAACCGCGCGTTGCACCCGCGGCACGAGGCTATCCGGCACCGGGTCCTGCTGCACAGCGCGCAGCGCCCCGATGACGGTCGTCACATCACGAAGCTCTGTGCGACACGCCCGGCACTCCGCTAAGTGCCGCTCAACGTGAGCGCGGATGTGCGGCGCCAGAGATCCCTCAGCGTACTCAGGGAGTCTCTCTCGGTTCTTCCTACACGTTCTGTGAAAAGCTATCATGAAACCACGCGGGTTAGACGGGATCAGCCGCGAAGAAGTTCCAGATCCGCGGCCAGCAGGTCCCTCAGAGCCAGACGAGCTCGGCTCAGGCGGGACTTGACAGTGCCGACTCGGGTCTTGAGGATGCGCGCGATCTCCTCGTACGACAGCCCTTGGAGATCGTAAAGTATGACCACCGCGCGCTGGTGCTCGGGCAGCCGGCCGATGGCCTTCAAGACGGTGTGGCGGCGCTGCTTCACCAGGAACGCGGCGTCGGGCCCGTGCGGGTCGGCGGGTGCGCTCGCGGCCAGGCGGTCGAGGTCAGGCGGGGACTCGTCCGAGTCATCCCGGGCGAGGTCGGTGGCCGTCACGGGGTTGCGGGAGCGTTTGCGCGCGGCGTCGCTGGCGACATTGAGGGCTACCCGGTAGAGCCAGGTGGAGAAGGCGGCCTCGCCGCGGAAGCTCCGAAGCGCGCAGAACGCCCGGACGAACGCATCCTGGACGCAGTCCTCCGCTTCCTCACGGGAGCCAGTGACCCGCAGCGCCAGATTGTAGACCTGAGGAGTGTACAGCTCGACAAGAGCATCGAAGGCCTCACGGTCACCCTTCTGGGCGCGAGTCACCAGAGTTCCAGTGTGCGCCAGATCAGCATGGGTGAGTCGGAGAGGCCGATCTTTGACAGGGCCAGTCACATTCGTATTATAGTGGGGTGGGGAAGGGTGTCAATTGCGGCGCCGGCGGCAGAGAAGAATCGCCGGCGAACGGCCGGTTCTCGGCCGGCCGGATGGCCACCACGTGTGTCTGGAGGGACGAGTGGAGATACGCGGTTTCCAGCAGCTCATAGAGCGCATCTACTTCGAGAGAGACAACGCCCGCGGCCTGGATGGGACGTTCAGGTGGTTCGTGGAGGAAGTGGGGGAGTTGGCGCGGGCGATGCGCTCGGGGGATCAGGAGCAGTTGCGGGAGGAGTCCGCGGATTGCCTGGCGTGGCTGTCCACAATGGCGAGCATATGCGGGGTTGATCTGGAGAGGGCGGCGGAAAAGTACGCGAACGGCTGCCCGAAGTGCGGCAAAACGCCGTGCGGATGCGGGTGACTTTGCCTCGCGTGGATATGGCCCACCGCGGCCAGCGTCGCGCCGCGTCACGGACCACACCTGCTGGACGACCGGGGGAGAGTCAGTGGACTGTCGGCTCGCCGGTGTCTATCACGGTTGAGGCCGGGAACTGGGGGAACTCGACCTCGGCCTCTTTTCTCGCTTCCTCGAGCCGGTCCAGCAGGACGTTGTCTATGAAGATGGGCGCGCCGGCGCGAAGAGCGACGGCGATAGCGTCGCTGGGCCGGCAATCGAGGCTGACCGAGCGGTCATTCACATTCAGCTTCAGGTCGGCGTAGTAGGTATCCTGCTGCATATCGGTGATGACGATGTGATCGACCTTCGCCGAGAGCGAATTGAGCACGAGGAGTATCAGGTCGTGCGTCATCGGGCGGCGGGCCGCCTGGTTTTCGAGATGCATGCTGATGGCGCTCGCCTCGGCCATTCCCACCCAGATGAAGACAGCTCGATGGCCGCCCTTTTCGCGGAGCACAACCAGGGGGTTGCCCTTCCAGTCGAGGGCGACCGCCTCAACTCGGAGCTGGATCATTGCCAATCCTGGATCTCCCTGCCGCGCGAGGATTGGTCTCGCGCCCTGAGGGTCACAGTAGCCCCAGCGAGTGGAAAAGTCAACCGATGAGAGAGCCGCGCAGCGAGGGGCTGTTCGGATGGACGCCTAAGCCCCCGGGGGCGTTACTTGACAAGGGATAGGGCCATCGCTATCATGCCCCAGACACCCTGATCGTGGTTGGTTCTACCAGGCGAGGCGAAAGCCTCGTATTTTTTGTGTGAGCATTCCGCCGATGTGGACTTCTCCGTACGGGACAGCGCGCGCCGCATTCCTTGGGCTATCGGCGGCGTTGATGCTGGGCGTGACGGTCGCGGCGGGCGCCTACGCGGGCCGCTTCCTCGACCGGCGATGGGACACCAGCCCATGGCTCACGCTCGGGGGGGCGTTCCTGGGGCTGATCGCATCGGTGTTGGAGATGCTCGCAGTCATGAAACGGGCCGACAGCGCATCGGCCGGAGCGGGCCGCAAGCGATGAGCGAAGTAGACAGCTTTCACATCGGTCTGATCGAGCGTGTGACACGGGGCAGCGTGCTGGCGGCGTTGGCGCTCTGCCTGGCAGCCCTGACAGTGGGCCCGAAGCAGGCGCTCGGCGCCGCATTCGGGGGCGCTATCAGCCTGCTTCTGCTGAGCCTGCACCGCGCCCTGGGCGCGCGAATTCTGGGTCCACAGAGAAAGCTGGTAGGATTGATAGAATACTGGGCAATATGGGCGATGAAGTGGCCCCTGCTCGGGTTCACCCTCTATCTCGCGCTCAGGTCAGGAATCGTGTCCCCGGGATGGCTGTGCATCGGAGCAAGTGTCGTTCCTGCCGTGTCCGTGGCTCTTGCGCTGCGCGCGCTCGCGGCTGACGCCTGGAGGGCCCTGGAGGCGGGGCGATGAGGCGGCCCCTGTCTGTGATTGTGGTCGCGGCCGGGCTGCTCGCCGCGCCCGCGTTCGCGTTCGCTTCGGAGGGCGAGGCCAAGGCGCCGGGGACGTGGCTGAACTGGCTGCTCTCGGTCCGCGTGGCCGGACACCCCCTGGCGCCCGGGCCGGCCTGGCTGACGTTCTACGGGGCGCTGCTGGTGGCGGCGGCTCTTGCGGTCGCCTCCTACGTCGGGACCCGCCGACTGGTGGTCCGCGCCGGGCCCAGGCAGCTCACGCTGGAGACGTTCATCGGCGGCGTCCGCAACCTGCTGCAGACGGTGCTCGGCGACCGCGCGGGCGAGTACCTACCGTTCATCGGCGCGCTCTTCATCTACATCGCGGTGATGAACCTGCTCGGGCTGGTGCCGGGCATGGTGGCGCCCACCTCCAACCTCAACACCACGGCATCCCTTGCCATCATCTCCTTCGTGGTGATCCACTACACCGGGTTCCGGGAGAGCAGGCTCGGCTACCTCAAGCACTTCGTCGAGGGCGTTCCTCTCAGGTTCTCGTTCAAGGTGAGCGCGATGCTGACGCTGCTGGCGATGCTGCCGGTAGCGGCCCTGGTACTCATCAGCCATCTCGTCACGGCGATCTTCCTGCCAGTCACGCTGGCGATGCGTCTCTACGGGAATGTGATGGGCGAGGAGAGGGTGGTCGAGAGCCTGACCGAGGTGGTGGCGCACTCGATGGCGCGCTGGATTCCGGTGCAGTTGCCGAATATGGTGTTGGGCGTGGTCACGTCTGTGGTGCAGGCCGTGATTTTCGCCATGCTCACGGCGGTGAACCTCTCGCTGGTGCTGCACCAGAAGCAGGAGTCGGAGGATTCGCAGGTGGCATAGTCCCGTCGCCGGGCCGGCGACATTACAGATAGACGCGGGCGGGCGAGGCGCCCACAGCGCACGTGCGAGAAAAGGAGAAGCGGATGTTGTACCTGTTCGGACTGGTGATGGCGGCTGGATTCGCGGTGGCGATTCCGGCCTTCAGCGGGGGCCTGGGGCAGAGCCGCGCGATCGCGGCTGCCATGGAGGGCACGGCCCGGCAGCCGGAGGCCGCGGGGCGACTGCTCATCCTCATGATCCTGGGGCTCGCCTTCATCGAATCGCTGACCATCTACGCGTTCGTGATCGCGCTGCAATTGCTGGGCAAGCTGCCCGAGACCAGCGCGGTGGTGAGCGCGTTGGGTGGAGGGTAGTGGCGGCGGCGCGACCTGAGGGAGATAGCCCATGGCGATTCTGAAGCAACTGGGGATTGACCCCGCCGTTCTGACGCTCCAGATCATCGCGTTCGCCATCCTGTTCTGGCTTCTGCGCCGGTTCCTCTTCCGGCCGGTGCTCGGGATCATGCAGCAGCGCGAAAAGGAGATCGCTGAAGCTCTGGACGCGGGAGAGCGCGCCAAGGCCGAGCTCGCGCGCATAGACCAGGAGAAAGCGCAGGTGTTGGCCGAGGCGCGGGAGGAGGGGCGGGAGCAGGTGCGGCGAGCCGTGCGCGAGGGGGAGCAGGCGCGGGAGCGCATCCTGGCGGAGGCGCGGGAAGATGCCCACGCCCTGCGGGAGCGCGCCCAGCAGGCGATCGCGCTGGAGCGCGAGGAGGCCAAGCTGGCGCTCCGCTACCAGGTGGTTGACCTGGCCCTGGCGGCGGCAAGCAGGGCGGTGCTGCGCCGGCTGGACGAGCAGGTCCAGAGGCAGGTGGTGGATGACTTCATCTCCAGCCTGGAGCGGCAGCAGTGACGAGCCGGCGCCTTGCGACGCGGTATGCGGAGGCGCTGTTCGGCCTCGCTCAGGAGCAGGCCGACGTTGACGCGGTACGCCGCGAGCTGCAGGACCTGACGCAGGTGATCCGGGGAAGCCCGGCCCTGGCCGACCTCCTGGAGCGGCCGGACCTCGACGCGTACAGGAAGCTGGAGGCGGCTGACTCGGCTCTCGCCGGCGGATTCAGCAAGGCGGTGATGGCGCTGCTGGCGACCCTCGTCCGTCACCGGCGCGGCGAGTACGTCCCCGAGGTGACCGCGGCGTTCGACGAGATGG
>Ga0315280_10005931_pt1 | contig 17124 bp, 18 predicted proteins | sample YL17G06_40_MG_FD_203697 | JGI IMG/M metagenome (GOLD analysis project Ga0315280, IMG submission 203697) | Sediment microbial communities from Yellowstone Lake, YNP, Wyoming, USA - YL17G06_40 | ecosystem: Environmental > Aquatic > Freshwater > Lake > Sediment | place: USA: Wyoming | collected...
CCCTGTGCCTCGAGTACCGCCTCGCTTACAAAGTTCTCTGAGGCGATCATAACCAGCTTGGTTGACTGACGTTCTGTCTCGAGTCTGATGAGTTCCGAGGTCTCCGGATCAACCTCTCTTAAAGTAGGCATCCTCAATTTCCTTTATCTTATCGAGTCTTCGCTGGTGTCTTCCCCCTTCAAACTCGCTTTTTATCCACGTATCTACGATTGCTAACGCTGCATCCTGAGGTGTCGTATCAGCTCCCAGGATGAGGATATTTGCGTCGTTATGGTTACGGCTCATCCGGGCGCAATAGGTGTCTTTGCAGAGAGCAGCTCTCACACCCGGAAATTTATTGGCTACAATTGACATGCCTACCCCTGACCCGCAGATGAGGATACCCCGCTCACATGCGCCGGAAGATACCTTCTCTGCAACCTCTTTACCGAGATCAGGGTAGTCAACAGGTTCACCGTCAAACGGTCCTGCATCGATCACGGGCACAGCTTGTTCGAAGAGAAAGGTCTTTATCTTTTCCTTGAGATCCCGTCCCCGGTGATCACTGCCAATAATGATTTTCATCCTTAAGAATGCATTAACTGGTGAATTCCTTAAAAACAAGTGCGGCGTTGGTTCCGCCGAAACCGAAGGAATTGGACATTGCCACCCTTACCTTCGCCTTGCGGGCAACATTGGGCACGTAATCAAGGTCACACTCCGGATCAGGCACTTCATAGTTTATTGTGGGTGGCACGATCCCTTCTTTCATGGTAAGTATCGTGAACACCGCTTCTACTCCACCGGAAGCACCCAGGAGATGGCCGGTCATTGACTTGGTTGAACTGACCATCAGTTTCTTTGTATGTTCTTTAAATACGGTCTTCATAGCCATCGTCTCTGATAAATCATTGAGCGGGGTGGATGTGCCGTGAGCATTTACGTAATCCACCTCGGAGCAGGGAATGCCCGCAGCCTTCAGAGTGATCTCCATGCAGCGAGCTGCCCCCTCGCCGTTCGGTGAAGGGGCAGCGATATGGTAAGCATCTGCATTACAGCCGTATCCTATGATCTCGGCATGGATTGTGGCATTCCGCTTTACGGCGTGGCTGAGTTCTTCCAGGATGAGGATACCGGCACCTTCGGCAATGACAAAGCCGTCCCGATCCTTTTCAAACGGGCGGCTTGCCTTTTGTGGCTCCTCGTTCCTCGTGGAGAGGGCTTTCATCGCGTTGAATCCCCCGATGGCCAGAGGGGTGATAGTAGATTCAGCCCCGCCGGCGATCATGGCATCGGCATCTCCTCGCTGAATGATTTTGTAGGCCTCCCCGATGGAATGGTTTCCCGTAGCACAGGCAGTGACCACACTGCTGTTCGGTCCTTTCGCACCGAAGAAGATGGAGATCTGTCCGGGTGCCAGGTTGACGATGAGCATGGGAATAAAGAAGGGTGATATCTTTTTAGGCCCATCCTTCAACAGGATGGAATGATATTTTTCTATGGTGGTAAGTCCGCCCAGACCGGCCCCGACCAAGACTCCTACCCTCTCGGCGTTGCTCTGGTCAATCTTCAGATGGGAATCTTCCATCGCCATGATACCGGCGGCGAGTGCATAATGGATGAAAGGATCCATCTTCCGTGCCTCCTTCCTGTCAAGGAAGGAGGTGGGATCAAAATTCTTTACCTCACCGGCAATCTTGGTCTCATATTCGGTAGTATCAAATCTGGTTATCGGGCCAATTCCTGAACGGCCTTCACAGAGAGCCTGCCAGTTCTCTTTGATACCGATACCAAGAGGACTGATGACCCCTAAACCAGTTACTACTACCCTTCTTGTCACGTTTTCCTCTCCATTCAACCTTTCTGTTCCACGCCGAACGCCTCACGGACGGTTATGTCTGGAGGTGTGAAGTGATATAATCAATGGCGTCTTGAACTGTCTGGATTTTTTCAGCATCCTCGTCAGGTATCTCCTGACCGAATTCCTCTTCCAGGAGCATGACCAATTCAACCAGGTCAAGAGAATCTGCTCCTAAATCTTCAACAAAAGATGCTTCAGGAACGACCTCTTCTTCTCTTACGCCAAGTTGTTCAACAATAATCTCCTTCACTCTTTTCTCTACTGATGTTGCTGCCATCTATCGTTCACCCCCCTTCCTTTCTTCTCCTAACGTTACCATAGGTTCCTCCTTTCACATATACATACCACCATTTACATTAATCACCTGACCGGTAATATACCCTGATAAATCAGATACGAGAAAATACACCGCAGCGGCAACATCATCCGGAGTGCCCAGCCTCTCCATGGGAATCTGCTTGGTCAGTGCTTCCCGTTCTTTTTCCGGAATAGCCTGCGTCATGGCGGTATCAATGAAGCCCGGAGCGACGGCATTCACTGTAATACCCCGGTTAGCATACTCTCTCGCTACTGCTTTGGTAAAGCCGATAATCCCTGCTTTGGAGGCTGAGTAGTTGGCCTGCCCGGCATTCCCCATCAGTCCCGTGATTGAAGCGATATTCACAATCCTCCCGTTTTTCTGACGAAACATGAATTTAAGGGCTGCCCGCGTACACGCATAGGTACCCTTCAGGTTGACCTCCATTACCTGATCCCATTCTTCCGGCTTCATGCGAAGGAGAACATTGTCTCTGGTGATGCCGGCATTATTTACCAGAATATCAATCTTTCCAAGTTTATCAACTGTTTCTTTGACCATCTGTTCTGCAGCGCTGACATCAGCCACATTGGCCTTTATCGCGAGGCTCCGCACCTGGAGCGCTTCAATCTCTTGAGATGTTTCCTGTGCCCTTTCCAGGTTGATATCAGTGACTACCACATCAGCCCCGTGACGGGCAAGAGTGAGTGCAATGGCTTTCCCGATGCCCTGTGCTCCACCGGTAACAATCGCTACCCTGCCGTTCAGTTCTCCTGAGTTATTCAACAGGTCTTCTCCAGGTCCTTCAGTCCATTGATATCTTCTACATTGATGGCCTGTACACTGCGATTGATCTTCTTCATTAAACCGTAGAGGACCCTGCCCGGCCCTACTTCGATCACCGCTTCCATCTCCTCCTGCAACAACCGGCTCATGGACTGTTCCCATTTTACCGGATGGTCAACCTGTTTGGTTAATAATGCCTGAATGTTGTCCTTTGAAGGATAGATCTCTGCCTCGGCATTGGAGATGACCGGGATCATGATGTCAGAAAAAGAGATCTTCTTCAATTCTTCGCCAAGCCTTTCTGCGGCCGGTTTCATGAGGCTGCAGTGGAAGGGAGCGCTCACCGGTAAGGGGACCACGCGGGCTCCCCGTTCAGTTGCCATGGCACTTGCCCGTTCTACCGCCTCCCGGTGCCCGGAGATGACAATCTGTTCCGGGCTGTTGTAGTTCGCCGGAGAGACTACCTGGCCCGAGGCGGCATCGGCGCATATTTTTTCCACGTCCTCTTTCGAAAGACCGATGATGGCAGCCATGCTTCCTATACCTACCGGAACCGCTTCCTGCATGAATTGTCCTCGTAACCGGGTGATTCTCACACCGTCAGGGAAAGGAAGAGCTTCTGCGGCGATGAGCGAGGTGTATTCACCCAGGCTATGGCCGGCTACGAGCACAGGCCTGACACCTGTTTCGGAAGACAACACCCTGAGAATCGCTACACTCACCGTCAGGATAGCTGGTTGGGTGTTGAAGGTCAACTTTAATTCAGATTCCGGTCCGTCGAAACAGAGTGTAGACAGAGAAAGGCGCAAGGCATCGTCAGCTTCTTCAAACGTCTGCCTGGCCACGGGGAAATTCTGGAAAAACTCCTTCCCCATGCCTACATATTGTGAGCCCTGACCTGGAAAGATAAACGATAGTTTAGCCATTGGATAAAAAAGGTATCAGCTCTTGGCGCTTTCCTTTATCAGGAACTGCCCGATCACGTTCCTCTGGATCTGGTTTGTCCCTTCATAGATTTGCAGTATTTTGGCATCCCGCATCATCTTTTCAACGGGATAGTCCCTCATGTAACCATAGCCTCCAAAGATCTGAACCACATCGGTGGTAACCCTCATCGCCACATCGGAAGAGAAGAGCTTAGCCATGGAGGCAACCTTGGCTGTATCCTTGGCGCCGGTATCGGCATACCTGGCTGCTGCATAGGTTAATGCCCGCGCAGCTTCAATCTGCGTAGCCATATCAGCCAGCATGTGTTGAACTGCCTGATGAGCGATGATCGGCTTGCCAAAGGTCTGCCTTTCACGGGCGTACTCAACAGCAGCATCCAGAGCGCCCTGGGCTAATCCGACTGCCTGAGCCGCTATGCCCGGCCTGGTCTGGTCAAAAGTTTTCATTGCTACGATAAATCCCATGCCTTCTCGAGAAATAAGGTTCTCCCTGGGCACACGGCAGTCCTCAAAGATCAGTTCTCGGGTAGCAGAAGCCCTGATCCCGAGCTTTTTCTCCTTCTTGCCGAAGCTGAAGCCGGGCGCCCCTTTTTCTACAATGAAGGCACTGGCTCCCCGCGGTCCTTTGGTTTTATCTGTCTTGGCGATGATAGAGTAGATTTCAGCTTCGCCCCCGTTCGTGATCCACTGTTTCGTGCCGTTGATGACATAAAAATCACCATCTTTTTGGGCAGTTGTCCGGATTGCCGCTGCATCGCTTCCTGCCTCGGGTTCGGTAATGCCAAAGGCGGCCAGCTTTTTACCGCTCGCTATCTGCGTGAGATATTTCCTTTTCTGTTCTTCACTGCCAAAGAGGAGAATGGGGTAGGCGCCAAGGCCTGAGGCGGCAAAAGAGACTGAGACACCGATACATACCCTGCTCAGTTCCTCCACGGCGAGACAGTTTTCAAAGTTTCCTGCCCCCAGACCACCGTATTCTTCAGGTATGTAAATTCCAAAGAGGCCGGCATCTGCCAGAATCCTCATGATCTCCCAGGGGAATTCTTCCTTTTCGTCCAGTTCGGCCCTCACGGGAAGAATCTTCTCTTTAGCGATCTTGCGGGTTAGCTCTACGATATGTGTCTGCTGTTCATTTAAAAAATAATTCATGCACCTCTTCCTTTATACTCACCAACGTACCACTGCTGCTCCCCAAGTAAAACCTGCCCCGAAGGCATTGAAGAGGAGGATGTCTTTTTCCTTTATCCTTCCCTGCCGGTTGGCTTCATCGAGAGCAATTGGTATAGAAGCTGATGAGGTATTACCATATTTTTGGATATTGAGATAGATTTTTTCATCCGGCAGATTCAGCCTCTTGGCAATAACCTGGATTATCCGTAAATTTGCCTGGTGGGCAATTAAAAGACTGATCTGTTCGCTTTTCAGATTGTTATAGGCAAGCGCCTCCGTTACTACATCCTCGAGTGCTTTTACTGCGAGTTTAAAGACTTTATTGCCATCCATTTTGAGATAGTGGAGCCTCTTGTCGATTGTTTCATGGGTTGCAGGGTGGGCAGATCCTCCACCGGGCTGACAGAGGAGATCACCGTAGGTGCCATCGGAGTAGAGATGAATAGAGAGAATCCCACGGTCACCGGTTGAACCGGTGAGAACAACTGCTCCTGCACCATCTCCAAAGAGGACACAGGTTGTACGATCCTGATAGTCCGTGATCTTAGAAAGGCATTCCACTCCTACAAGCAATATATATTTACAACTCCTGTTTCTGATAAAGTTGTCTGCTACTGAAAGACCGTAAATAAATCCCGAGCAACCGGCCGAAAGGTCAAAGGCAAAGGCCTTTTTAGCTCCCAGATGATGCTGCACTAAACAGGCAGTTGAAGGGAAAAGCATATCAGGTGTAACAGTGCCTACGATGATCATGTCCAGATCTTGAGGAGTTAGCCCAGCCATCTGGAGGGCACGTTGAGCAGCCCGAGCGGCAAGGGTGGAAGAGCCAACCCCATTTTCTACAATCCTCCTCTCCTTAATACCACATCGAGTGGTAATCCACTCGTCGGTAGTATCCACTATCTTTTCAAGATCATGATTGCTCAAGATCTTTTCCGGGAGGTAAGATCCGGTACCGATAATCTTAGTTTTAAGCATTTTCTTTTTTTTTAGCAAAGATACGTCCGAGTTGATGAGGCGGTCAACTGACCTCTTCAATCTCTATGACGGTCCTGCCCTTATAGGCGCCACATTTTGGGCATACCCGATGGGGCAGTTTGGGCTCGTGGCACTGAGGGCAGAGAATATAGTGGGGCGGTTTCAAAGTGTCGTGGGTTCGCCTCTTGTTTTTTCTTGCTCTGGAATGTCTTCTTGTTGGTAGTGGCATAGGTTTGTCTCCTTAACTCCTTTTCCTTACCTTCCTATCGCTGAGAAGGTAGAATGCTCTTTTCTTTGGCTACACTGACAGGTGTCCACATTGAGGTTAATCCCACAGACTGGGCATAAACCCTTGCAGAAATGGGTACACCGTGGATAGGCAGGCACGGACAGGAAGATCTGTTCTTTTACGATTTGGCCAAGATCTATATCTTCTCCATCATAGAAACTGAGTTCCAGGTCTTCGCTGGTAAGCTCAGTCTCTGCATGACGTTTCATAGTTCCTACCCAGGGGGTGAGGGTATAGGTGATAGCTTCCCTCAAGGGGTAAACAAAATCTTCTGCACACTTGGTGCATGCCAGCAGGAGAGCAGTATCAAGAGTTCCATGGATAAAAACATTTTTGCCAGAACGGCTGATCTTGAGAGAAATGGTGGTAGGAGCAGCAAAGGAAAAGTGGACTTCCTTTTCTTCTCTGAAAAGCTCGCTCAACCAGCTTGTATCTTTCGTAAATTCTACCTGGATCCCCTGCTCTGTAATCTCTTCTCTTTTTATCTTCATTTCTGTTTACACAAAACAATAAATCAAGAAGTGTATTTATATAAATGAACACATAATCTCTTGTCAATCTAAATTTATTTTAAAGATAATTGCAAAATGTAACCTGAAAAGAAATCCTTGTCAATTATTTTAGTTTATACTGCCTATCAACCGGCATGGACTCATCCCTTGATCAGTTGAGAATCATTCCTCCCGAGAAGATAGTTTATATATAAATTAAATCAAGTTTCTGAGAATACGAAAATATTTCATAACATGCTATATTTATTATTTTGCAGGTGACGTCTTCACTTTTCTGCTTGACAAGAAGGTTCTTTCTGTTATTAATGCAACTTAAGTATGAATACTTAAACATGAATGGTAGACATGGGGTAAATCCTATGAATAAAAGGGTAGTAATAACAGGTGTGGGACTGATAACCCCCATAGGGATCGGTAAGAATGACTTCTGGGGTTCCCTTGCATCTGGCAGATCAGGGATAAGAAAGATAACGAGATTTGATGTTTCTTCATACCCATCGCAGACAGCCGGTGAAGTAGATAATTTTGATCCAACCGATTTTATGGATCCGAAGACGGCTAAGAGAATGGATAGATTTTCACAGTTTGCTGTAGCCTGTGCCAGGATGGCTGTAGATGATGCAAGATTGGACATAAACGATCAAAACTGCAGGGACATAGGGATTGTAGTCAGTTCGGCAATGGGTGGGATCCCTCTTGCAGAGGATCAGCACAGCCTCTTTTTAGAAAAGGGGCTCAAGAGGGTGAGTCCTTATTTAGCTATCAGCCTCTTTGCCGGATCAGCCTCGAGTCAGATTTCAATCTCCCTCGGGATAAAGGGTTTTAGCAATACCATCGGCGGGGCATGTTCAGCCGGAACCGATGCTATAGGTCATGCCTTCCATAATATCCGACATGGTCTTGCCAAAGCCATCCTTGCGGGCGGGGCAGAGGCACCCCTGGCCCCTCTCACCTATGCAGCCTTCTGCGTAATCAATGCCCTCTCCACCCATAATGAGGAACCGGAAAAGGCATCACGACCTTTTGACCGTGACCGTAACGGTTTTGTTATGGGAGAAGGTGGTGCCGTTTTAATCCTTGAAGAACTCACCCATGCCTTAGACCGGGGAGCACATATTTACGCAGAGATTTTAGGCTATGGCACAACCTACGATTCCTTTCATATGGCTCAGCCTGCTCCTGATGGGATAGAGGGGGCAAAAGCTGTACAATTTGCTTTAGAAAATGCCGGGATAAGGCCTCAGGATGTTGACTATATTAACGCCCACGGAAGCGGGACTCCGTTAAACGACAGGACCGAAACCAAGATCGCCAAGGATGTATTCGGAGAATATGCTTATAACCTCCCGATGAGTTCAAATAAATCAATGACCGGCCATGCATTAGGGGCAGCCGGTGCCATTGAGACAGCAGCATCTATACTGACTCTTGAACATCAGTTTCTCCCTCCCACCATTAATTTGGAGAACCCTGATCCGGAATGTGACCTGGATTATATTCCTCAACAAGGTCGAGAGGCTGAAATTCGCATAGTACTTTCCAGCTCCTATGGGTTTGGTGGGAAAAATTCTGCACTCGTATTAAAGCAACTCAATGGTGATCGATTACCATAAGTGAATGTAAGAACATTTATCTTTTTCCTGGTCGCATCCTTCCTTCTCATTCCCTCCATTTCCTTTGGAGGTGGTTTTCTTCTTTATAATCATGATGTTTCCGCTTCAGCATGTGGGCTTGCATTTACCGCGCAAGCTGATAATCCTTCTGCTGTTCTGTATAATCCTGCTGCCATCAACCGGCTTGAAGGGACATGTTTCTTATCCGGAGCAACGTTTATTGCGCCTTTCACTTCTTTCAAGAGCGCCTCTACAGGGAAAGAGACAGATATGGAGGATCATATCTATTTTGTTCCTAATATCTATATCACTCATAAATTCAATGATAAATTGAGTGGTGGGATAGGCCTTTTTTCGCTCTTCGGGCTTGCTACTGAGTGGCCAAATGACTGGGAAGGGAAATACATATCAACCTTCGCCTCGTTAAAGAGCGTTTATCTGAATCCGGTCATATCCTGGCAGGTCAATCCGCAGTTTTCTACTGCTATTGGGCTCTCTTTTATCAAATCCGATATCGAACAGAAGAAAGCCGTGAGCTTCTGGCCGCTTCCCGTTCCGGACGGGAGCAACTCCAGTACTAAGCAAACGTCTTACGGTTGAGCTTGATATGAAAATCTCTTTATCCTTTTTTATAGTAGCATAAAAAATATGATATTAGAGCCTGAACAGGATGCGATTCTCAAAGGCGCTCAGGGACATGTTATGGCTCTTGCGCTTAGAACTTTAGTTGATTATGGTAAAGCCTTTGGCGCAAAACGTTTAGTGTCAATAAAAAGTGCTCATCTGGCTGGATCCTTTGGTTCTATTTCCTATGGAGCATACTATATTGTTCTTGACAAGTTTCTTAAAGCAGGGTTGCGAGTAAAAGTACCTACCACCATAAATCCCCGCCCAGGTCATGACCTCAGCCTTCTGAACAGGATAGCTTTCGGGAAACAACGCACATTGGATTTCAAAATGAAACAATTAGGAGTCACTCCGAATTATTCTTGTGCCTGCTATGAACATGATAATATTCCAGAAGCGGGAGATTATCTTGCATGGTCGGAATCGTCTGCTGTTCAGTTCGCTAATTCTGTTTTGGGGGCGCGTACTAACCGGAACTCTGTTCTCATTGATCTTTGCTCCGCAATTACGGGATTAACACCAGAATTCGGTTACCTCTTGGAAGAAAATCGGCGTGGCAGCATATTAATAAGACTTAAAATTAAAAAAATGGATGCAGGTGCTCTCGGATTCATTATAGGACAAAAAATAGTTAATAAAATTCCTGTAATCGAGCATTATCATTTTAGCCGTAGTGAACTAAAAATTATGGGGTCTGCTATGGCAGCGGCAGGTGGTATTGGATTATTTCATGTAGAAGGTCTTACTCCTGAAGCTTCAGACATGCAAACCGCCTTTGCTGGAGGCAGGCCGGAATCTATTATTACTATCACACAGGACGATCTGAACAGCCTGAGAACAAAATATCCGAATCGTGCTGAGTTAGTTGTTTTTGGCTGCCCTCACTTGACCTGTGAAGAGGCCTCTGCTTTAGCCGCACAGCTTGCGGGGAAGCGTTTTAAAAAAATCGTATGGTTTTGTATGATGCCGCAGGCTAAAATAGAGTTTGAAAAAACTGATCACTATAAAACTATAACCAAAGGTGATGCTCATATTAAATTATACAGCCATTGCCCCCTCTCAGCGCTCACAGTTCAGCTGCATCGCAGAAGAGTTTTGACTTCATCTGGAAAGCTTTTTTACTACCTTGAAGGAGCAGAATACGGAGATCTGGAAGATTGTATTAACGCGTGTGAAATAAACTAATGATAGAATTTCAGGGCCGCAGTTTAGTAGGGGGATATGGCATCGGACCGGCATTAGTATCGCAGATGCCAATAAATTTTGCCGCAGCTTTTGGAAGAGCAGCAAATGCAATTCCCGGACAGCGCTCGGTTATCAATGATCGTCATCATGATCTTTTTAAAAAGAAAATTAAAGGTACGGTCCTAATATTTTCCGCATGCATCGGTTCCACGTTTACTGGAATGGTGCTTATGCAGATAATGTATAAAAAAGAAGCACCAGTAGCCATGGTAGTTCATGCAACAGACCCTCTTATAGTCGCTGGCTCTGTTTTAGCCAATGTATGGTTCAAATGTGGAATACCAGTGGTAGAATATGATAGGCAAGATATGTTTAACATGGTGCGCACCGGAGACATTATTGAAGTCAATGGAGATAACGGCAAAATTAAAATTTGTAGTTAAATAAAGAGAACTGTTGACCTATGCGCAATTTTTATAGCCAAGCTGTGGTTTTCGGTGAAGTCTCAAAACGTTCTTTATCAGGATTGTGCAGGTAAATATTCATTCAAAAACCATGCAGCCGTTTTCTTAACCCCATCCTTAAAATCAACGCTCGGCTGAAAACCTAAATCCTTCTGCGCTTTTGTAATATCAACATACCAGCTGTTTTTCAGCTCCTTAACAGTATTGCGTGTCAGCGGAGACGTAAAGCCCCATATCGCAGCAGGTATGGCTAAAGTTGTTGACAATACCGTTGCTGCCCATATTGGAATATGGGCATTTGGTATCGGTTTACTCTGTTCCCTGGCAATAGCTTCAGCAATTTCAATAGTAGTGTATGGTCTTTTATCGGCTAAAAAATAAATTTGACCTTCTGCCTGTTGAACTGATTCTGCCAGCAGCACTCCTTGTATGAGGTTGTCAATATAGCAAAGACTTATGAGGTTATTCCCATCCCCAATAATTCTAAATAAACCTTTATGTATCAAATTTAAGAACATGAGAACCCGGGAGGATTTTGAAAGTCCGGGACCATACACTAAGGGAGGTCTTATAATTACTACCGGCATGCGATTTTCCCGCAAAAATTCATTTATAACTTTTTCTCCTTCTAACTTGCTCCGTCCATATGGTGTGATTGGATTACATGGTGTTGCCTCTGTAACAGGGACATTGCGCAGAGGGTTTGGGCCAGTAGCAGAACTGCTGCTGAAGTGGATAAACTTTTTTACTGAAGCTTTAGAGCACGCAGCCAGCAGGTTTTTAAGCCCTGAAACATTCGTAGTGTAATACTGATCTGGTTGGGAAACAAAAACTTCACCTGCTGCATGGTATACAACATCAACACCTTTTAGTGCGTTCTGGAGAGAATCCGGGTCGTGAAGATCGCCGTAAGTCAGTTCTACGCCAAACTCCATCAGCGTGTCAGATTTGCTTGTTTTTCTCACCAGGCATCTGACTATTCTCCCCTGTTGTCGGAGTGCTTTGATCAGATGCCTTCCGATAAACCCTGTCGATCCTGTTACTAAGGTCTTCATAATAAATGCAACCTATTATGCATTGATTTAAAAGCCATCTTATTACCATTTTAAAAAGGGTATTAAGCAAGGCACTGTTTCTTTATATTTTAAATAAGCTGAACCAAAGGTTTGTATAAGGGTCTTTTCTTCTAGAACTAGTCTAAACAACAGAAGAGGGGTATAAGCAAAAAGTGCTATTAAGAAGGCAAAAATTGCATTAGGTATCAGTGCACAACCTAATACTTCAAGGATTGAAAAAAAATATATGGGATGGCGGATGTATCGATAAGGGCCTGAAGTGATTAATGGATGGTCCTCCCTAATTTCAATCTGGAGACTATGGTATTTGCCCAAAGTGTTCAGAGCCCACAATCTTCCTCTTACCCCTACTGTGAATAATAGAAGCCCTATTGTTGTTATAATATAATTAATATGTTTTACTTCTCTAAAATATTCTATAGCAGCTACAATCCCAATTAGTATATGTATAAATGTTAATATATATAATGTCCATGCATGAGAGATTTGTCCCTTTGATTTCTCAGTTGTAATAAAAAATGTCCTGACTCGATATATAGTTACTGCAATTAAGAAATATATTATTGCATATGTAAAAAGATTATTCATGACGTTATCATCGCATAGATTGTCGTTTTTAAGAATGATGATAGAAACCGCTGCATTTTATATAACAACCCCTCGGGGTCTGTAAAAAAAACCCGTGATCGTCAAGGGGGGAGTATAGCAGATTGCCGGGAGCGCGTAAATAGTTTGTAGCCGGAGGAATCCTACGTAACTGGAGAAAAACCGCTGAATTTTTCTCTTTACTGTTGACAAGAACTTTTTTTCTGATATTAATGGCACGTAATACGTAATGACGCAGAGAAAAAGCAAGCCCAAATTTTTCACCGTCCCTGTCGGTCTCTTCCTGGCCGTCATTTTCATTTGCCTGCCTTCCCGCTCCTTCGGGGGCGGTTTTATCATTTACAACCAGGATGCCGCGGCCAGCGGTATGGGACTTGCCTTTACCGCCCAGGCGGACAACCCTTCCGCGGTCTTTTTTAATCCGGCCGCCATAAACCGGCTGGACGGGACACGCGTCTCGTTCGGATCAACCATCCTCATGCCCCAGACCAGTTTCAAGAGCGACATGACCGGAAAGACGTCGGATATGGAGAACCATATCTACCTCCTGCCCAATATCTTTCTCACCCACAAGATAAACGACAAGTTCAGCGCCGGGATCGGCATGTTCTCCCCTTTTGGGCTGCAAACCGACTGGCCCAAGAACTGGGAGGGGAGATACATTTCCACCTTTGCATCGCTCAGGAGTCTGTTCATCAACCCGGTAGTGTCCTGGCAGGCCCACCCCAAACTCTCACTCGCCTTCGGGGTGGACTTCGTCTTTTCCGACATCGAACAGAAAAAGGCCCTCAGCTTCCGGCCCCTCCCCGTCCCTGACGGGCGGACCAAGCTGCACGCCGATGGGGTAAGCGGGGGATACAATGTGGCCCTCCTCTACCATGTGAATCGAATCATCGACCTGGGGATCTCGTACCGGAGCAAGGTGAAGGTCAAGTACCGGGGCGACGTGACGAACAAACAGGTCCCTGACTTCCTCGCCCCGTACGCACCCAAGGGAGAGGTCACCGTAGACATTGATCTGCCCCCCATCCTGGCCACCGGAATAGCAGCCGCCCTCACCGAAAACCTCACGGTGGAGGCGGACCTCTTCTGGATCGGCTGGTCCACCTATGATACCCTGAAGGCCGATTTTGAGGAACCGGTGCGCAAGGCCTTTGCAAAGTTTGTTGCCCCCGTACCCAGAGATTACCATGACGTCCTGACCTACAGTTTCGGACTCAAATACCGGCTGAAACCGGACCTGGTCCTGAGGGCAGGGTACATGTATGACACCTCTCCGGTGCCCGAGAAGACCGTTGATCCCATCCTCCCCGATGCGGATAGAAACGAGATCTCCGTGGGGATTGGTTTTACCAGAAACCCCTATACCCTGGACCTGACCTACTATGCCGTGCTGGTCAAAGACCGGAAGGTGACCAACAACATCAATGATTTCAACGGAAAATACGAATCCTTTGTAAACCTTATTGCTCTGAATCTGGGCTATAAATTTTAGTACCTTCCCAGTCCTTCATTCGTCTCTACCCTCCCGGTTTTTCGGGAATTTTCTCCGGAAAGGCGCAATTTTGCTTGACAGAAAAAGTATTTGTGGTATCTAATTTTTGTCACCTCTATTCATTTATTTATGTGCAGCAACCAGCCGTAATCCGTCGCGAAGGGGGGCCTAAGTCGGAATGAAGACACTGATCACCGGTTCCACCGGCTTCATAGGCAGACATCTGGCACAGGTTCTTCTCAAACAAGACCGTGAAGTGCGGTTACTCCTGAGAAGAGAGAGGGACGGAGAAGAATGGAAGAGGCTGGGGGCCGAGATCGTTCTGGGCGACCTGCACGACCGAAAATCCCTTCGAAAGGCCGCACAAAATGTCCGTATTGTTTACCACCTGGCAGGAGAGGTTTATGCGAAGCGGTGCACCGACTTCTTCAGGACCAATGTTGAGGGTACCCGAAATCTCTTCGAGGCCTTCCTGTCGGAACAGATAGAGAAAATTGTACACCTGAGCAGCATCGCTGCCTCCGGACCGAACCCGTCCCGGGAAACACTCCTCACCGAGGAGATGCCCTGCCGCCCCATTACCATGTACGGGAAGAGCAAGTACGAAGGCGAGCAGGTCGCCGTCAGGTACGCAAGCGCCTACGGGCTGCCCGTCGTCTCAATCAGACCGCCCACCGTTTATGGACCGGGGCAATCCGAAGTGTTGGACCGGTTTTTTAAGAATATTTACCAGAAGAAAATCGTCATTGTGGGAGAGGGGGACCGCCTGCGAAGCCTGTGCTACATCGACAACCTCATCCAGGGTCTTCTCCTGGCGGAACAAAAACGGGAGGCGGCCGGGAAAACCTATTTCATCTCCGACGAGAAGGTGTACACCTTCAAAGAGATCCTCAAGACCATCGCAGCGGAAGAAGGGGTGGAGTTCAACGAAAAACACGTAGGGGCCTGGGTGGGACACCTTTCCCTGGCGGCATTCAAGGCATTGGAAAAATTCAACGTAAGCATCATGCCCCTGTACACGGTCGGCACCACGGTCATCGATCTCGGCAGTGATATATCAAAAGCAAAACGGGAACTGGGTTATAATCCGCACATTTCCCTGCAGGAAGGAGTGGGGCGCACTTTCCGTTCTCTCTCCTCCTATCTGACTTCATGACCATGACATCAATGAATCCGTTTTTTACAACCTTCTTCCTGATCTTCGTGCGTTTCATGGCCGCACAGCGGATATGGGAAACCTTTTGGAGGAAGAAGGGAAGGAAAGGGACCATCGTCCGGAAGTGGACATTCCCGCTTTTAAGTACCCTCCATTTTACCGTGGGCATCGGTACGGTCGTTGAGTACTTCCTGGTGCAACGGCCCATCAACCTCGGCATCGCCTTCCTGGGGCTCCTGATGTTTTCTTCCGCCCTCATCCTCAGAAGGCGGGTGATTGAAACCCTCGGTGAATTCCACAGCGTTCACATTGCGATCCGGGAGGAACACCCCCTCATCGGGGAAGGGCCGTACCGTTACCTGAGGCACCCTTACTATGTGATTGTGATCCTGGAACTCTTGGGCTTCCCTCTGGTGGCAAACGCCTTCTATGCCTTTTTCTTCTCCCTCCTGGTTTATCTTCCCGTCCTTTTTCTCCGGGTCTTCTTTGAAGAAAAGGCCATGGAAGAAAAGTTCGGAGATGAGTACCTGAAGTTCAGATCCGAGACCCCGGGATTCCTTCCGCTCCGGGTGCAGGGAAAGAACTCATGACGAGCTATGTAGTCGCCAATATCATCATTGTCATATCCACCCTCTGCCTCGGCACATTTGCCCTGGTGAAGGACAGGAAGTCCAGCAGCAACCGTTCTTTTTTCCTCGTGAACCTTTCCATCGCCGTGTGGGCCTTCGGTTTCCTGGAAACTATTGCCGCCTCCAACAGAGAATCGGCACTCTTCTGGGGAAGGGCACTGACTGGCGGCGCTATTTTTATCCCCACGTGTTTTCTCCATTTCATCCTGGACTTCTTGAACGAATCGAAGAAGGAGAGTAAGAAGATCCTCATCGCCTATTTCTGCTGCATCCCCTTCCTCCTCGTCAATTTCACCCCTTTGCTTATCCGGGATGTTACCGTAGTGCCGCCCTTCCGGTATTATGCCGTTCCCGGCGTCCTGTATCCTCTCTTTGTTCTCTTCTTCTTCGGTCTGATAGTCTATGCGCACTATAAACTGGTCCTCCCTTTCCACCAGGCAACGGCCATCAAGCGAAACCAGATCAAATACATCCTCTGGGCCTCCATTATCGCTTTTTCGGGGGGCGCCTTTTCGATTCTTCCCGTGTACGGGATCAACGTCCCGCCCTTTGGGAACTACCTCATCGCCATGTACCCCGCGATTATAAGTTACGCCATCGTCCAGCACCGCCTCATGGATATTACCATTGTTCTTAAGAAGGGAACAATCCATACCATCTTGCTGAGCTTTATCCTCATTCCTTCTCTTGCTATCAGTGTCTTTTTTGAGAAGTTGCTCCTGCATACCATCAATATCCCCTTGACCATCATTATTTCGCTCCTCTTTTTAATCGGGATTTACCTCGCACCCCGGATAAAACCACAAGTTGAAGAAGTTGTGGACCGGGTCATATTCAAAGAGAAATATCGCTACCAGAAGACCTTGAGTGATCTCAGCAGGGTCATGGTATCCATCCTTGATCTCAAACTCCTCTCCCAGAAGATTATCGATACCCTTACCCAAGAGATCGAGATAGAAGGGGCATCCCTTTTTATCATGGATGAAGAGAAAGGGTACTATTATCCCATCGTATGTACCGGGTCGGGGTGTGATGAAATAAAAAAAATAGTCCTCCCAAAAGAAGAACCTTTTTGTGTTTGGGTAGCGAAAAAAAAGGACATCATCATTAAAGAAGAATTGCGCGGGAATGAAAAAATCTACCTGGAAAGGCTCGAGAAGATGCAGGCAGAGGCTACCATTCCTCTCCTGTGGAAGAATGAGCTGGTTGGAATATTGAATCTCAGCCACAAGATTACTCGGGACATGTATAACCAGGAGGATCTGGACCTCCTCAAGACCCTGGCTAACCAGGCTACTATTGCCATCGAGAATGCGAAGATGTATGATGCCTTGAAGAAAACCAAGAGTCGCATGCAGAGGGCAGACCGGCTTGCTTCCCTGGGTACCCTGACCGCCGGTTTAGCCCATGAAATCAGGAACCCTCTTGTGGCTGTAAAGACATTCCTGCAGCT
>Ga0315280_10005935_pt1 | contig 17120 bp, 20 predicted proteins | sample YL17G06_40_MG_FD_203697 | JGI IMG/M metagenome (GOLD analysis project Ga0315280, IMG submission 203697) | Sediment microbial communities from Yellowstone Lake, YNP, Wyoming, USA - YL17G06_40 | ecosystem: Environmental > Aquatic > Freshwater > Lake > Sediment | place: USA: Wyoming | collected...
AGAAAGAAATCTCCAAAGGGTCTTTAGAGGTCGTGAAAGCTTTGGAAGATTTGAAGGAGAAACTTAGCCAGGCGAAAGCGGATAACATAGATCGCACCGATGACCAGAAAACAAAAGGGCAAGACTAAGAAAGAATGAGGTTTTGATGAAAAGATATTTGCTGGCCGTTTTTATTTGCGTTCTTCCTCTTGGAGCCTGGGGGCAACCCCCAGGGGTGAAGCCGGAGCAAATGATCACGCTAATTTTTAGCTCTAATGTCTACGGGGAAATAGAACCCTGCGGCTGAGGAGGGGGTAAGTTTGGCGGTCTGGCCAGACGCGCTTCCTTTATGGAAATGTTGCGCCGGCAAAAGGAAAACATCATCCTCGTGGATTCGGGAGATCTTTTCTTCCCTCCGGGATCCATTGCGGAACCATTAGGTGGAAAAGAAAAAGAGATGATCGATTTGAAGATTGGTCTCTACCTGAAGACTTACAATCTCATGGGCTATGACGCCTTAACCCCGGGGGAAATCGAGCTTTCCTGGGGGATCGATGAAATCAGGAAGATCAGTAGACAGGCCAATTTCACTTTTCTTCTGGCCAACCTGCTGGACAGCCAGTCGCCAAAACCGGTCTTTAAGCCCTACATCATCAAAGAGTTGGGAGGGGTGAAAATAGGCCTGCTCGGCTTGACTTCCAGAGATTTTTTTCTAAAAAATCCTGCTCCGGAAAAAAAGAAGTATTACCTTGCCGAGCCCATTACCACCGCGCGGAAGATCATTTCCGATTTGAAAAAGAAACGTTGTAAAATTATCATTGCCGTCGCCCATATGCCGGAGAACGAGCTGAAAGCCTTTGCCCAAGCCCTTCCGGAGATCCATTTTATTGTAAGCGGTCATGAGCGCAGATTGGCGAGTAGGTCCTTGGAGGTCAATAATGTGGAAATTTTCATGGCCGGCACTCGGGGTGAAAATCTGGGGCGCGTCGATTTCTTCATAAAAAAAGAGGAAACGGGGAAAAGGCTCTTTTCGCATTACCAAATCCTGCCTCTAACAGAGATATATGGAGATCATTCCAAGACGGCCGGAATGGTAAACCAGTATAAAGCGCGGTTGCAAACCCTTTTTCCAGCAGCGGCTAAAACTGCATTGGAGGGAGATCACGATAGCCGACCACCCCGGCCATTGGTTTACGCCCTTCCTTCCTTCGTGGGGGATCAGGCTTGTATCTCCTGCCATCCGGAACAACATCAAGCTTGGCAGAAGACTCCTCATGCGCTCGCTTATCAGACCTTAATTAAGAATAACAAATCCACGGACATGACCTGCCTTCCCTGCCACACGACGGGGTTCGGGGAGGTTTCCGGTTTCGCGGATGTACTGGAGAACGTCCAGTGTGAATCCTGCCATGGGACGAGGAGGGGACATCCCGATAACGGGCAAAAGTTTCCTCCCGTGAACGAAAAGCAGTGTCTGGTCTGCCACAACCCGGCCAAAAGCCCCAACTTCGACTATGCCCCTTACCTGGCGAAAGTCCGCTGCCCTGCGGCCCGCTGAACCGGGACGTGGCAGGAGGGACGGTTTCTTTCTTCCTGCTTATTGCTGAGATTTGCATAAAGAATTGAATTTCAGACAGCGATAGTTTGTTATTGTCAAACAATCGCCACTTAAAATGAAAAAGCCCCTATTTATAAGAGCCTGTGCCGGAATTGGGATAAGAAGAAATCGGATTTTTCCTGCCTCCCCTGCCGCACAACTGCAACCCGTACCTCGGCAGAGTTTGCTGCCCGACGGCTCCAGGAACCGAGGCGCGGAGCGTAAAACCGCTTGAGATTGTTGTGATGATTGGATGCCCACCCTGTTGGCGCTGCAAAGACAAAAGCTTTTCTCTCGCCCACTTCGTTCGAGGCCGCAGAGAGCGCAGAGAGGGGAAATGCTGTTTTTGGGGTGTTGTGTAAAGGGGTTTTCACTCTGCGTTCTCTGCGGCCTCTGCGAGAGAAAATTGTTTCCCTTTTTTTGTTGACAGATTCTTTTAATGTTTATATGATTATTTATGCATATTTACATATTTCTTCCATACAGCAATGAAGGACAGGGTCCTCGTTTGGGGGTATGGGGTTCCCGGGTATGGAGCAAAACAACGGGCGAAGGGAGGTGACCCATGTTGCTGAAGGGATATCGGAAAAGGATCTTCCGGGCAGAATGCAACCCGAGTTTTGAATCCCTGCATTGCATCGCCCAGTTGGACCAGGATGTAAGCGAAGCGCTTCCTTACCTGAACGCCTCCCTGGGCGGGTTCACCTACATCAAAGACCCGCCTTCAGTGACCTTTCGGGTATACGGCAAGCTCATCACCGTTTACGGCGACCGGATCGCGGTCAACGCCCTCAAGGACGAGGAAGAAGCGGACAAAATACTCAACTGGCTGAAGGGGGAGATCAACGAGGCCTGGCAGAAGCGCGATCAGATCCAGCCCAGCTACGAAAGCGTGCCCCAACCCCAGATGATGGAAATTCTGAAACTCCTGCCCCGCCAAAAGGGCTGCCGGGCCTGCGGGCAGCCCAGCTGCATGGTGTTCGCCAATCTCGTTGCGGAAGGGGCCAAGGGGCCGGAGGATTGTCTTCCAATGGGGGAGGAAGCCCGGCAGAAGCTGAAGGAATATTTGTCCCGGTTCAGGGTTGCCCGATTTTAAACCCCCCGCCTTTGGCCGCAAATCCCTTGCAAAGGGCGGGGAAAAGAATCTAAGGAGGAAAAGAAAATGGAAGAGAAAAAGCAAATGACCGTGGAAGAAATCTTGAAGATGATGGAGAAAGGATTGGGGGAGGAACCCAAGCCCATGGTTTTGATGTCGAAACTCATTCCGGAGTGGATTCCCCGGCAGGCTCAGGAGCGAAAATTCGTGATGGAGGACCTTAAGCATATCCCTCCCAAGTACAAGCACCTGATCATGATTGCGGCGTCCGCTGCCGTGGGTTGCCACCTCTGTACGGAAACTTTTATCAAGTTGGCTCACCGGGCCGGGGTGAGTAAAGAGGAGATCGCGGAGGCGATCCTGGCCACCCGCTTCGCCCTGGCTTCCACAACCTTTGCCACGGCTATCGAGGGGATGGAATTTTTGACATCCAATAAGTGAGGAAAATAGCGCTTGGAATCGATGAGGAGAAAATCCGATGGACACAAGATTGGAATTGAAACAGATTCGAGAGTATGGCGCACGAATGGTTTCCATCCTGGGACTTTCCAGCTCCCCAGTGGGGGTCCGGCTTCTTTCCAGTGATGGAAAGGTTTCGCCGCGAAGCGAAAGATTGCTGCAGCACCGTTATTGCCAGGCGTTGATGAGAGGGCGCCGAGGAGGCGATGTTCTGTTAGACGGGGAAGGTATTTCCTGCCCTGCTGCAGCCGCGGCTTTTGGATTGCGCCCTCTCCCCCAGGGCCTCCAATCCGGCCAGGGACTCGTTGGTTTTGGGATCGTATCCGATAGCGCCGCGGGCCGCCAAATGTTTGCCGACATGCCCAAGCTTGACCCAGGGAAAATCGCCATGCTGCACCTCTTTCCCCTGGAGAAGGCGGAATATGCGCCGGATATTGTAGTGGTAGAGGATGAAGTAGAAAAGCTGATGTGGATCGCTCTTTCCTATTTGCACGCCAAGGGCGGCCGGAGGGTTCCGTCTTCGACCGCAGTGCTGCAGGCCACCTGCGTGGATTCAACCATCATCCCTTTCCTGGAAGACCGTCTGAACTTCTCCTACGGCTGTTATGGGTGCAGGGATGCCACAGACATTGGAAATCATGAAACCGTCCTTGGTTTCCCGATCCGCTTCCTTCCCCCGATCGTGGAGCACCTGGAGTTTCTCGCCCGAAAAGCCATTCCCACTTCCCGTTCGAAAAAAGCCTGGCACGCACTTCAAAAAGAGAAGACAAGTGCGGGATGCGTTGCAGAGGAGAAGAGATAGGGGCGGCGAAAGGGATTTTTATTTAATGGTCAGAACCAGGGTTCATAAAAGGGGCAGATCCATTGTGGGCGAGAAACTGAATCGCCCCAAGGCGCATGCTGCCCCTTTATTCTCAGAGGCAGGATGAGCAAAGAGAATCCGGGCAATTCCAAAAAGGGAGGTCGCCTCAGAAATCAAAGAAAAGGAAGTTTTTAGCCGATCAAGGTATCCAAACTATTTGGTCGGTAAAGAGAAAAGATGGATGAAGTCAAAGAGGTTGGTCTCGATCATTTTTGCGGCTGCGTCCTTATCGACCCTGCTTCCACAATCATCTGAAGCCAACACGGGTATGCAAAACATTTCCTACGGCGCTAAAAGTGCAGGAAGGGGTGGTACGGCGGTGGCAGTCGGGGATGATAGCACTGCCATGAATGTCAATCCTGCTACCCTATCAAAGATCGATGGCCAAAGAGTGGACATGAATCTGGAAATGATGTTCCCCTTTTTTTCTTTTGAAAATAAGGACGCCACAGGTACGAACATATTGAATGACACTCATGGCGAAAGGCCTATTTATTTGATCCCGTCAATAGGTTTCGTCTCCCACAAACCAGGGAGCAAATGGTCCTTTGGGTTCGGCATGTTCAATGAAGGCGGGACAGGGACTGATTATGGACTATTAAAAGTCGACAATCGTTTCCTGGAGATGTTGCCTGTCGGAACGCCGACTTTTTCAAATGTGGAGTATTTTTCTCAATTCAGCTACATGAAGCTCACTCCAACAGTCTCATACAACATAACCGACAAGATTGCTGTGGGTCTATCTCCACATGTCGGATACTCCAACATGAGAATGAAGATGCCTTTCTTTATGGACCAGAACGGAAATGGTATTCCCGACACATTGTTTGCAGCAGATATGAAGGGGGATGCCTTCAGCATTGGGGCCAAAGTGGGTATCTTGTACAGGTTCTCCGAGGAATTCGGCTTGGGTATTGCCTATTCTACCCCTGTCGATATAAACATTAAAGGTGACGCTACAATGATTGCCCCAGTCGCCCAGATGGGAGGGATGATACCTGCCCAGAGCATAATGAAGGGTGATCTCGAAATGGATATTGGCTGGCCCCAGTCGGTCAAGGCGGGGATGTTCTGGAAAATGGGCTTTTGGGGCAGGATGTTGTTGGCGTTTGATGTAGAGTGGTTTGACTGGTCTCATTATTACGATAGCATACCAGTAATACTGAAGAACGTAAGGATGGATGGAATTCCTCAGCCTGACCGGAAATTCAAAATGGATTTGAAATGGAAGGACCAGTGGGTTTTTAAACTCGGATTGGAATATCCGGCAACGGACAAACTTAAACTTAGAATGGGTTATGCCTACGGGGAAAACCCTATTTCTTCATCGCAAGGGGTGCTTGCCGTAATGAATCCCTTTGTAGAGCACCATATCACGGGGGGCTTAGGGTACCAGATCAGCGGCAACTTCGAGTTCAACATGGCAGTGATATATGGTGTGAACAAGAATGAAGAGGTTCAAAACGGGCACAACATATCCCCGGATATGATGAATAGCAAAACAGGAATGGAATTTCTTTCCACATCCATAATGCTCTCGTATAAATGGTAATATTTACATCCAAACAAGGAAAAAGAGGAGGTTCCTATGTCCGAGCAGGAAAACATTCCGGAAAATGCTTTATTCGTCTGTTTCGGGGTTATGTCCAGCGCCGGCACCTTGACGGGTATCGCGGCGTTGGAGGCCATGAAGAAGCTTGACCCGGAAAAGACAGGGCTCTTCTGTACGTCGGCCCTGGCGGCAGATGTGCCCAAGCACAGAAAGACCACCCAGGCGGCAAAAAGGATCATCGCCATCGATGGCTGTGCCAATCGTTGTGCGAGCCGGATTGTTGAGAAGTCCGGCTTTAAGGTGGACAAAGGCCTCAACCTGGTGAAAGATCTGGCGATCGAAAAACGAGGACCCTTTCGTCCTTTCGATTACACGCCGGAGGAGCTTCAGAAGGCAGTCGATGCAATCGTGAGGATTTGCGAAGATTGAGCCATTAGAAAAATCTCAGGATAAGCCGTAACGGACAAAATAATGCCTCCGTATGGGTGAAAGCAGGAACTTGGGGACAAGAGATCATGGATGAGGGGGAAGCGAGAGGGGAAAACAGGCCGAATGCATGAACACGGGCATGACCACAACGGCAAAAATATCGGCTGGGCGATCCTGATCAACATTGGCATCACCGTCGCCGAATTGATCGGAGGAATGCTTTCCGGCAGCTTGGCTCTCCTTTCAGACGCGGGCCACAACCTTTCCGACGTGATCTCCCTGGGACTCAGCTTCCTGGGGGAGAAGCTTTCCAACCGGAAAGCCACCCGAAAACATACCTTTGGGTTTAAGCGAACCGAGATCTTTACGGCTCTGATCAATTCTCTGTCCCTGGTCGGCATTGCCTTTTTTATCGTGGTGGAGGCCCTGAAAAGAATATCCGAGCCTCCCCAATTGGCCTTAGGGCTGATGCTGGGGGTGGCTACGATCGGGCTCCTTGGAAATCTCCTTTCCATGGTCATCGTGGGGAAGAGCCGGGGAAGCAATCTGAACGTCAAAGCAGCCTATCTGCATCTCCTTTATGACGCTCTTTCTTCCGTGGCCGTAATCCTTTCAGGCGTGATCATCTTCCTAACCGGTTGGGTGATCTTGGATCTTGCTGCAAGCCTGCTGATCGCTGGCTTGGTTTTATGGAGCGGTCTCGGGGTGGTCAAAAAAACGATCCATATTTTCATGCAAGGAGTTCCCGAGCATCTCGAATTCGATAGAATCCTTGAGGATATTTTGGCGGTGCCAGGGGTAGAGAGCGTTCACGGCCTTCATATATGGTCGATTGATTCCTCCGATGTCTTTCTTTCCTGTCATGTCTGCCTAAGAGAGAGGGATGGAAAAGCGGATACGAATCGGATCATCCAGACCATCAACAAGGTGCTTGCCCAGAATTATCATATTCATCATACGGTCATCCAGGCGGAAACCCGGAATCTCTGTGAGATGGATATCCTGTGCAACAAATGAATGGCAAAGAAGGGGGATGAAGGGTATGCGGGCGGGCCAAATCTACCTTATTGTTGCCTTGGGGCTAATGGCCATCTCTTATATCAAAGAAAAGCAGAGAACAAGGGATGCCCTGAAGGCGACTTTCAAGATCCTTTATACGATCATGCCGGTTTTGATATTCGTCTTCGTTCTCATGGGTCTGATCCAGGCCTATGTATCGCGGGAGACGATCGCCGCGATCCTGGGAAAGCAGACAGGGGTTATGGGGATCCTTTACGCCGAGCTGGTCGGAAGCATAGCCCTCTTCCTCCCCCCGGCGGTTTTCCCGTTCGGCGGATACCTCCATGACAACGGCGCGGCCTATGGGCCGATCGCCGGCTTTGTCTTCACCGCCATTTTGATCGGGGTAACCACCCTACCCCTGGAATTCAAGCTTCTGGGCAAACGGTTCACCATCGCCCGGAATATCTTCACTTTCATCATTGCTTTTTTCCTGGCTCTTTTCATGGGGGTGGTCCTGGGATGAAGAAACTCTTCAAGAACGATGCCTTTCAATTCCTTTCCCTCAGCGTCGGGATCGCTCTCCTGATTTATGCAGTGGAGGCGGCAAAAGGGATGATCGTGGTCAGAACGGTCTACCTGACCTTCTTCGACGTCCTGGACATCATCGTGGCCGTATCGATCTTCATCGGCCTCTTCCAGGTCTGGGTGAAACCGCAAACGATTGTAAAACTACTCGGCAAGGGATCGGGAATCAAAGGGTTCATCCTCGTCTGCACCTTCCCCATGCTCATGGGAGGCTCTCTCTTCACGCTCTTTCCACTCCTGAAAACTTTGAGGGAGAAAGGGGCCCGAGTTGGCGCCCTGGCTTCCTTCATCACCGCCTGGGGAGGGAAGGTTCCTCTCCTCCCTCTGGAGACCAAGTTCCTGGGATGGCCTTTTGCCTTGCTCCGGCTTTCCCTGGTCGTCCTTTTCGCCTTCATCATGGGGGTATTGATGGATCGGGTGGGTGAGAAACCGGATGCAGCGAATGTAAATAAGCCATAGAAGGCGGTGGCAAATTCGGGAAGGTAAAAATCCATGAAAGGGAGATGATGAAGATTGACATTGATCCAATATTGACCAAACTTGGACCCATCCGATTGAGCTGGTACGGATTGATGTATGTCTTTGGCTTCCTGTTTTCTTATCTTCTGGTTCGATATCAGTTGAAGAGAAAAGATTTTGGCGTTTTAAAACCTGAGGTGGACAGCCTGTATTTTTATTCCATTTTGGGGTTAATGATCGGAGCCCGTTTGGGCTATGTCCTCTTCTATAACCCCCAGATGTACCTCGATCATCCCCTTGAAATTCCGGCCTTCTGGCACGGGGGAATGTCCTTTCATGGCGGATTGGCCGGGTTACTAACGGTGAGCATTCTTTTTTGCTGGACGAATAAAAAATCGTTCTGGAAGATAGCCGACCTCATGACTGTCACCGCTCCTATTGGGTTGGGCTTAGGAAGGATCGGAAATTTCATCAATGGCGAGCTCTATGGCCGGGTAACCCAAGTTCCTTGGGGGATGATCTTTCCCGGAGGGGGGCCCCTTCCTCGGCATCCCTCTCAGCTTTATGAAAGCGCGCTGGAGGGTGGAGTTCTCTTTTTGATCCTATGGTTCCTGAAGGAAAAAAAACTTCCTGCCGGCAGCCTCTTGGCGATCTTTCTCTTTTTTTATGGCGCCTTCCGCTTTTTTGTGGAGTTCTTAAGGGAGCCGGATCCTCAACTGGGGTTTATTTTGGGTCCCTTCACCATGGGCCAAGTTCTTAGCGCGTTTATGATCGCTGGAGGGATCGTACTGCTTCTCTATTTGAAGAAAGAAAACCAATATCGCTCAAAAAGGTCGGCCATCCGAATGAAATCCCAATAACCGAACCTCTGCGTGCAGCAGGCAATCCAGATTTGCAAATTCGAGTAATAGCCAACACCATGAGAGAAGCCATGAAAGTTCTTTCCCCTTTACTCCAGTAGTTCGATTAGGGTATATTGTTTCAGTGGAACCCAGGGAAAAGGATATGGAGGAAGTGTACGATAGGAAAAACAGAAAGCCAAAATCTGGAATGGAAAAACCATCCAGCTTTTGTGGCATAACCTCTGCTGTCCGGTCGCCCTGCTGCACCATTTTAGAGAGCATCAGCGACGGGGTTTTCACGATCGATGCCAGCAAACGGATCACCTCCTTCAACCGGGCAGCCGAGGAAATCACCGGCTTCGAGGAAAAGGAAACCATCGGTCAGTATTGCTTCGATGTTTTCCGCGCCGATATCTGTGAAAGAAGGTGCGCTCTGGATGAGACCCTTTCCAGTGGAAAGCCCCGAGTGAACCTTCCCGCCCGGATCATCACGAAAGGGGGAGACCAGAAACCGATCAGCATCAGCACGTCCATCCTGCGAAACGAGAAGGGCGAAATCGTGGGAGGCGTGGAGACCTTCAGGGACCTCTCGGAAATAGAGGAGCTGAGAAGGCAGGCCAACCGCCGCTTCACCTATGAGGATATCGTGGGGAAGCACCCCAGGATTAAGGAGATTCTCTCCTTTTTGCCGGATATTGCGGAGAGCGAGAGCCCGGTTCTCATCGAGGGTCCGACGGGATCGGGGAAAGAACTCATTGCCAGGGCCATTCATAACCTGAGCCCCCGCAAGAAGGGGCCGTTCATCGGCGTGAATTGCGCGGCTCTCCCCGAAACCCTCCTGGAGTCGGAGCTGTTCGGCTACGCAAAGGGCGCTTTTACCGGGGCGATGAGAAACAAACCGGGCCGTTTTCTCTTGGCCAACGAAGGGACGATCTTCCTGGATGAAATATCCAGCACCTCCCTTGCCTTTCAGGCGGATCTCCTGCGGGTCCTGGAAAAAGGGGAATTCACCCCGCTGGGGGAGACCAAAACCATGAAGGCGGACTTCAGGGTTGTGGCCGCCACCAACATGGTATTGAAGAAACTGGTTCGGGAGGAAAAGTTCCGGGATGATCTCTATTATCGTCTGAATGTGATCAAGATTGCCTTGCCCTCATTGCGGGAAAGAAAGGAGGATATCCCGCTTTTGGTGAACCATTTTATCCGTAAGTTCAATGTCCTCAGGGGGAAAAACATCCAGGATGTAACCCCGGAAGCCCTCTCCTTTCTCATGGATTATCCTTTCCCGGGCAATATTCGTGAACTGGAAAATATCATCGAATTTGCCTTCGTCAAATGCAAAGGGCCGGTCATCGAGCTAAGTCATCTTCCCCAAGATCTATGGGCGGAGGAGAACGAAAAACCCGCTTATTTATCAGGGCGGGAGCTTCTGGAGGCCCAAAAAATACGCGCCATCCTGGCTTGCCATCCGAATAACCGCAACGAAGCTGTCCAGGCTTTGGGTATGAGCCGGGCAACCCTGTGGCGCAAGATGAAAAAATACGGGATGATCCACTACCCGAATGAAACATGAGATGAAACGGTTTCATGTTTTGAAACGCCGCCCCTTAACCGCTCTTTTCAGTTCCTTCCTGCTGTAATCCAACCTTCTGACATTATTTGTTATTTTATTTTTCTGAAAATGCTTTTACTGGCATTCCCTTTGCTCTGGAAATGGATGAAATCCCAAAGCATTGAGGGTTTGTTTCTTAAGGGGAGGGGAATGGGCTTCGCTCGGCCAAATAGAGAATCCTTACAAGGGACCGGAGGATCCATATGAAGATGGCGATTGCTCTTTTTGGGAAGAGGATATCCCCCCATTTCGGAAGTTCTTCAAAGGTGCTGCTTTTGGAAGTTCAGGATGGCGTCATCCGTGAAAAGACCACGAGGGATGTCGGGGGAGAGGGCCCCATGGAGATGGCCCGGCGCCTCATGAACCTGGGAGTGGAGGGCCTCATTTGCGGGGGGATTCAGAGGTCCTGCAAGGAATGGTTGATCAGCAAAGGTGTGGCGGTCATGGATAATCAAAAAGGAGAGGCGGAAAGATTTTTGAAGAACCCGTTGCGTTCCCAAATCGATTTGTTTTTTTGGCAAGCGATCCGGCGGTTTAAAGAATTCCGAGGGACAGGGTGGGCAGAAGGGTGCGAGGGAGGTCCGAAAAATGATTTTTGAAGAATCTGACCGGATGGAGGTTCAAACCCGGTAAAAAGAAGAAGAAAAGGAGAAGAATATGAGTCTAATTACGTACGTGGTGCTGTTTATCGTTGGGATTGTTGCCGGAATCGTCGGCGGCCTGCTGGGAACGGGAGGGTGTGCGCTGATGCTCCCTACGGTTCGGTTCGGTTTTGATTTTTCCCCGGCCTTCGCCGTGGGGACGACGATCACCGCCGTGATTTTCACCGCGGGCGCCGGGGCGATAAAACACATTCGCATGGGAAACGTGGACAAAAGCACGGCGCTTTGGGTGGGCATATTCGGAGTCATCGGAGTCATCGTGGGGTCCCTGGTCTTCGGGTACTTGATGCCCTATGGCGAGGTGATCGATTTGATCGTCGGCCTAGCTTTCATCTGGACGGCCCTGCGCATGTTGTATGAGGGCCTGTTTGTCAAGGCCCCTCCGGGAGCCGAAGGACGAGTTGTACCCGGGGGAGGAGGGGGGAAAGGGGTATTGGGGACGATCATCGGCTTCCTGACCGGCATCATCGGGTTGGGGGGAGGATATGCCCTGGTGCCTTCCTTCATCTATTTTTTCAGGTCTCCGGTGAAGATCGCCATCGGGACCTCCATGGCCTCTTTCATCTCCATGGCTGTAGTAGGGAGTGCTTTCAAGATGTATCAAGGAGTCGTCAATATCCCTGCAGCCGTTATCATGGGAGTAGGTGCAGCCATCGGGGCGGTCTATGGAGCCGGGCTCGTGGCTAAAATCAAGGCGGCCACCCTGAAAACCCTCTTCGGGCTTTTGTTCCTGTATGTTTCTCTGAAGTACATTTTCCTTTATTTTGGGGTGCACATTTGAGGTCCTGGTGAAATCCCTAACCTATCGGAGCCGGATGAAAAGAGGTTTTATGCGCTTGAAGGAGGTTGGGCAATGAAGATTCCCAGAGTCGGTTTATTGATTTGTAATAGTGGAAGCTCTAATTCTGGAACTTTAACCGGAGTAGCCAGCATGGAGGTGGTAAAGGAACTCGGCGGCGATCGGGTGGGAATTTGTTCCCTGCCTGCCTTAGCCAATGAGATTCCCAGGCAGGTTCTTACCGTAAAGAACCTGAAGCATCTTATCGTCATAGACGGCTGCCGCAACGCATGCGCACGAAAGGTGGCCGAGAAACTATCCCTATCCAGCGATAAGTATTTAAACCTTGAGGACGACTTAAAAATAGGTAAATTAGGGCCCTTCAGCACCTTTCAATATTCGGTTGAAGATGTGCGGAAGGTAAAGGAAGCGATCCGGGCGCGTATAGGGCAATCGGGAGAGGAGAGCTAACATCGTTTTTGATTTGAAGAATCGATTGCTTTCTGATGTGAAATCGCCCAGGGGCGTGACAGACAGGCGGATGCCAGCATGGAAAAAGAGATTGCCAGGTGCTTTTTAAAAGGAATCCCCGCTTCTCCCGGGATCGTCATGGGAAAGGCCTGTGTCTTTCAGGATATCCTTTATCTTGTGTTGTGGAAAGGAGAAATCTTGAAGGAAGCGATGCCGAGCAGGAAACCGCCCGGCTCAAGCAGGCTGTCCGTCAGGTGAGGGATGAGCTGATTCAGGATCAGCTCCGGGTCTCGCGGGGAATCGGAAAAAGGGAGGGAGAAATCTTTCTCGCCCATGTGGCCATCCTGGAAGACCCTTATTTTATTTCGAAGGGGAGCAAGGAAAAAGGCAATGAGGAGGGAGCCATGGTGAAAATTCTTTGTGTCGATGACGATTTAAGCCTCCTTTCGCTCTACCAGGAAGAGCTCTCCGAAGAAGGCTATGAAGTGATTGTGGCTCGGAATGGCAAGGAAGCTCTAGAGAAATATGATCAAGAATCTCCCCATCTAGTGGTCCTGGACATCCGAATGCCCAGTATGGATGGCCTGGAGACGCTCAATGCTTTGTTGGGGAGAAAACGGCAGCTTCCGGTGATTTTAAACACGGCCTATTCCACGTATCGGGATAATTTCATGACCTGGGGGGCGGAAGCCTACGTGCTCAAATCATCAGACCTGACGGAGTTGAAAGAAAAGATCAGAGAGGCTTTGGCATCACGAAGAAAAAAGAAATAACGAAAAGAGCAGACATGAGAAATTCAGGGGGAAAAAACGATATCCTGTCCCGGCACTGCCGGGATTTTCTGGAGATCGCCCGCCTGGTGAGCTGGTGCACGGACCGGGATTATCTCTTTCGAACCTGCCTGGAGCACCTGGGCCGAAGTCTAAGGAAGCGGGCGCGGTGCGTTTTATTGGAGGAAAACGAACTGAAGATGCATTGCTGGGTAGGCAACTATGATTGCTCCATGGAACAGTTTCCAATTTGCAGGGAAAGCATTGTGTGGAAGGTGGTGGAGAACGGCATCCCCGTGAATCTGAAGGATGTCCGGGAGACGGAGGGATACCGGCATACGCTGCCCATGCCGGTCAAGATTAAAGCCATTGTGCCGCTGTGGTATGTAGACCCCGTGACCCAGGCCGAAAAGAAGATCGGCGCTCTCATTGTCGATTGCGGCAAAGAGGGCGGGCCCGTTTCCGACGAGGAGTTCGAATACTTGAAGATCGTGGGAGAGTTGATCGGAGCGGCAGCCGGGAAGGCCGAACTGGTGGACGAACTCCTCGAATCCTACCGGAGAAAGGAGGCCATGGTGAAGGAAACCGCGCACAATTTCCGCAACCGGATTGCGGCCATCGGGGGCCTCTCCCGGCGCCTGGCCCGACAGGCGAAGGGGCCAGTAATGAAAGAGGCCAGGAAGGTATTCCAGGAGGCACAGGCCATGGAAGGACATCTCGAACGGTTTGAGAAGTATATGGGAATTTGAAATTTGAGAGGGCCTATGTAACTTGCGTTTCGAAGGGAGGTGATGGCGATGGAAGCTGCGCAGGCGATCGGAATCCATCGCGGAATCGAAAACCAGGGATTTCAACCTCTTTCCGTTCATCCCCATTTCATCGAGAAATTATTGGATCGCTCTGTGATCCAATTTTTTCTGCGCAAGTTGACTCGGAAAAAAGAAGGCGGCCATTGCCCGTTGGAAAATATTTTCCGGGCCTATCAAAGGACCCGGAATTCCCTGATAAGCAAAGCCCGATATATCCCCGCTTTATTGTTCATCGAACTCCTGCGCAAAATGGCCTCCGCCCGGAGAGATTTCCTGGCGGAGGAGGTCTTCGGTTATCCCCCCCGGGCCCGCGCCCTGGTCAACACGGCCCGCAGTATCGGTACCTACGGATTAACTCGCCCCCAGATTTTCTTCGCTCCCCTCATGGTGGTCTGGAATTTCACCCAGGCCTGCAATCTCAAGTGCAGGCATTGTTACCAGGATGCCGGGAAAGTCCTCCCGGATGAATTGACCTTGCGGGAACAACTGGAGGTAGTGGAACAGTTAATGGATTTGGATGTGGCTATGTTGGCCCTTTCCGGAGGAGAACCTCTTCTTTCTCCCAACCTCCTGCCGGTGGCCCGCAAGGCTCATGACGGGGGAATGTACGTAACCGTTGCCAGCAACGGGACAGTACTGACCCGGGAGATGGCCAGGAAGCTGGCGGACCACGGGGTGGAGTACGTGGAAATCAGCTTGGACAGCGTAAGCCCGGAAATGCATAACGCCTTCCGGGGAGTCGATTGTTGGGCCCGAGCGGTGGAAGGAATCCAGAATGCCGTGGCCGAGGAAGCGCTCAAAGTCGGGATTGCCACCACCATCACCCGGATGAACATCGGGGAACTGGAGGATTTGATCGCCCTGGCCAAAAATTTGGGGGTGAAGTGTTTCAACGCCTTTAATTTCATCCCCGCGGGGAGGGGCAGAGAAATCATCGAAGAGGATATCGACCCCGAAGAACGGGAAGAGATGCTCCGGGTTCTCTGGCGGCACCTTCAGGAAGAGAAGATCGGGATCATGAGCACCGCCCCGCAGCTGGGGAGGGCCTGCCTGATGTATTCTCTCCCCCAGGGGGTTTTTGCCACCGGCCATGCCGGCCAGGGCGCGGGGGAGGGGGCGCGAACCATTGCCAAATATCTAGGCGGTTGTGGCGCCGGGCGTTGTTACTGTGCCATCCAGCCCAACGGTGTGGTCACTCCCTGCGTCTATATCCCTTTGGCCATCGGGGACCTGAGGAAAGAAAAGCTCATCGATCTCTGGCAGGGGTCGGAAATCTGCGGAATCCTCCGGAATCGGGGTTACCTGGCCTATCATTGCGGGTTCTGTCCCTATCGGGATTATTGCGGTGGATGCCGGGCTCGCGCTTATGGATATTTCGGGAACCTCACGGAGGCCGATCCGGGCTGTATCCATAACCGGGAAAAATGGGAAAGGCTAAAGGAGGGGCAGCATGAAAATTCTTTTGATTCAGCCGGGCTTCGGACAGGGGTTGGGTTTCCAACGTACCGCCCTGGTGGAACCCCTGGGGTTGGAGATGGTGGCATCCAGCCTTCTGGCCCGAGGGCATGAAGTCGAAATCCTGGATTTGCGCATTGAAAAAAACCTGGAGAAGACGGTAAGAGATCTTGCTCCGGCCCTATGCGGAATCAGTTGTTCTTTTACCATCGATGTCTACCAGGCTTTAAGGATTGCCGAAGCGGTCAAAAAATGCACACGAGATTCCTTTGTGATTGTAGGCGGCCACCATGCTTCCCTGAATCCTTCCGATTTTTCTCATCCCTCGGTAGATGCCGTGGTCTTGGGTGAAGGAGAGGTGACCGCCTGCGAGCTGGCCGCTGCCCTGGAAGAGGGGAGGGATTTGGGGCACGTTCCCGGCTTGGCGATCCGCCAAAAGGGGAGGCTACACATAACTGCCCCCCGGGAGACGGTTAAGAATCTGGACACCCTGCCCTTGCCGGCTCGTCATCTGATCCGGAAACACGCGCGATGGTATTATCTGGGATTCCAAAGGCCCCTGTCCGCCGTGGAAACGGCCCGGGGGTGTCCCCACCGGTGCGAATTCTGCAGCGTGTGGAATTTCTACCGGGGCCAATGCCGGATGAAAAGTCCCGAGAGGGTCGTGGAAGAGGTGGCTTCCCTAAAGACCAGATGGCTTTTTTTCACGGACGATAATTTTTTGCTTTCGATCCCGCGGGCAAAGAAGCTGGCCGAACTTCTTCTCGCAAGGGGCATTCGAAAACGTATTACCGTCCAGGCCCGAAGCGACGCGATTGTGGAACATCCGCAAATCATTTCCTTGTGGGCGAAATTGGGTCTCTGGAAGGTCTTCATTGGCTTTGAAAAGATCGAGGACGCCGAGCTGTCGGCCTTGAAGAAGAGCAATACGGTAAAAAACAATGAAGAAGCCCTGAAAATTCTCCGGGCGCATAAGATTGAGGTCTGCGCTTCTTTCATCGTGGACCCCCAATATGAGCGGAAGGATTTTGAGAGGCTGCGTCGATACATCCTTAATTGGAAACTCTATTCTCCATCCCTGACGATCCTCACTCCCCTACCCGGCACCGATCTCTTCCGCCGCTTAAAAGAAAAGCTGACTACGCAGAATCTGGAGCTCTTTGATTTCGTCCATGCCGTCCTTCCCACCCGTTTAAATTTAAAGGACTTCTATCGGGAATTTTCGAACCTTTACAAAATCGGTTATTTGCACGCGGGGTTGGGTTGGGAGAGTTTTATCGCCTTGATCCGATTGGCCCGCAGGTTGGGTTCCTTTCCCCAGCTCTGGAAGATGGCCCGGTCGGCCTGGATCATGGGGGACGAGGCCTATTATCTTGCCGGGCATGCGAAGAAGGATGGATAATCCCGTGAATTTTCGTCCCCTCGGATTTCTCTTCCTGCTTCGGGCGGGATGGATAGGGGGTGCGCCATGATAATCGATAGCAAAGACGGCCAGAATGTTTTCTTCTTGCGCTTTAAAAAAAACGGCTCGCGGATCGCTTCCTCCCTCGTCGAACGGGGGCTGCTGAGCGACACCCTGCGGGACACGGTAATGAATCTCCTCGAAAAACAGGTCCTGGCCCGGCTGAAATCCGGTTTCGATCCCCGGAGGCCGGAGCGGGTATATCGGGACCAGGAGGATATGGTTCTGGCCTTGCTGGG
>Ga0315280_10005936_pt1 | contig 17119 bp, 12 predicted proteins | sample YL17G06_40_MG_FD_203697 | JGI IMG/M metagenome (GOLD analysis project Ga0315280, IMG submission 203697) | Sediment microbial communities from Yellowstone Lake, YNP, Wyoming, USA - YL17G06_40 | ecosystem: Environmental > Aquatic > Freshwater > Lake > Sediment | place: USA: Wyoming | collected...
GTAAAAGATACTCATCGGAATTGAAGAAGAATTTGCCAACCGCTATAAACCCCTCCTTTACATCAATACCGAGGGATATAATACGTTCAATCTCCGCTGTCCATCCCTCTGCCCCTCCAGGCTCTGGAGATCTATCAATAACATCATTATAGTATTTCGTCACCAGTCCCATGATTTCAATATGAGTAAGAGGTGTTGCGACCTTTAACGTAGTCGATTCACCATTGATTGCATAGGCAGTAAACGATAGATTCCCGATTGTATTGATCTGGTTGGGTAAGGTTATCGTTGCTGTATATCTCCCGTCATTTGCAAGCGCATCACCGTTGGTACCATTGTCGAACATCTCAGTTTGAATTGGAGAGCTATTGATCTCGACGTTAAAATATACATGGGCGATTGGGGAAATTCCCGGATAGACATTTACGGAGACTTTAAGTGCACCCCCTTTGTTCACCTGGGACAGCGGAGGTTCAAATATTGGATTTTCAAACTGCATCGTATATGACGACGTCCGGGTTCCTGTTCTTTTAAACATGGGCCATGCATTGGATGAAGGATTCATATTCCCCAGTTCCAAGATGTGGATGAGGCCATGCGTGATAGTAAGCCCGCTGTCATTCGAGGCTCCAGTAGTCCATACGATATCGATCTTGCCGTTGTTATCGAGATCGGCTGCGGCAGGGGTTGCAAAAACGGGTGCCGTCCCTGTGGTAGAATTCGCATGGCCATATCGAAATTCAGGGACAAGTGTTCCATCCCCTTTTACAGCGACAATGGACCAACCCGCACCAATCACGATCTCAGGCAAGCCGTCGCCGTCCACGTCCGCCAGAATGGGTGAACTCCGAATCTGTGTGTGAGCCAGGCTCGGGTTGCCTAGAGCGGAAGCAAATTCCTGAAGAGGAAGCATTGGAAAACCTGGCAACAAAGTACCCGATGAGTTCCAAGCATAAAGATATCCCGCAAAATCGGCTGCGACGATTTCTAATTTTCCGTCACCATTGACATCTCCAAATGCCGGCGCCCCGAAGATGATATCTTGTGTAGAAGCAAATAATCCATAATGGGGGGGGGAACTTGCCAGATAGGATGTACCATCTTTCTTAAAGGCAAATAAGCCTTTTCCGGCCCATCCGTTTGCATCAGTATAATAGGGGCCTGTCCCCACAAAGATTTCCTTGTTCGCATCATTATCAATGTCCACCACAGAGGGGGGTGACCATACCACCTGTTCAATCCATTGCGGAAAAGTCCCGATTTCCTCTGCTTGTGTTGTTAGGACCCTTAAGGCGCCTCCGGCAGGAATCGGTTTTCTGCTACTCTTTAAGGGGGGTCCTCCGGCTGAATCAGCTCCAATAATAATATCAGGAATTCCGTCTCCATTGATATCGGCTATAGCTGGAGACGAAAGGACCGTGTCAACATTTCTAAAGGGCCATTCAAATTCATCTTCATCAACATGGGTCCAATCGACATATCCGTTTTGCGAAGATGAATCTTCATCATCATCGCCAGGGGCACCTTCATCAATAAGGCCGTCACCATCATCGTCGATACCTTTATATCCTGGAGAATCATCACTGGTATTGTAGGGAGTGAAAGGTGTCATATCACCCACCGGATCTTCATTGAATTTCCCATCTCCATCGTCATCTATTTCAAAAATCGGCACAGCCCAGAGGCTGTCCTTGCCCGGAGGATGAAAGAATCTCACCGTCTTTCCAGCGCTGTTTTTGGAGATGTCTTTATTCACTATTTTGAAGGCATAGATATTCTGGTCGGTTCCCCCGATGACAAAATCAAGCCTTCCATCATTGTCAAGATCTGCAATCGCAGGTGTCGAGTAGAATCCATCTGAAAAACCATCCTGGATTTGATGTCCCTGACCATCGAAAGTGTCCCATCCGCGTATGAGGAGTTTAAGAGTCCCGTCGGCATTAAGAATCAATATTCCGCCCTGTCCCACAGGACCAAATCCTGTTGTGGTTCCTCCAGCACCACCGGTCCCTGGGTCCACAAATCCTCCGACTCCTACGATAATTTCTGGTTTACCATCCCCGTCAATGTCTCCTGCTGCGCAGGAGGACTGAATGGTGACATTTCCGACAGGATTATTGTTCTTCACTTCTGGGTTGAACCAATCCGGAATGGGTGATACGGTCTTATTGAATGCATTTCCAGCATAATACTCCCAGAGTAGGGTGCCTGAGTGATCAAAACAATAAACATAACCCGCCATGTCTCCTACGATGATTTCTTTAAATCCGTCATGGTTGATGTCGTAAAGGAGGGGTGAAGCATGGATGTAGCCGCGGGTGGTCATCACAGTGTGTTTTGCAGGGACGAGGTTGGCAGTAATTGTACGATTTCTATCCATGAGCACCGAGATCTTTCTGGCTCCAGTATCGGCTACTCCGGCAAGGTCCCCGGCCCATCCGATAAAGGCGTAGCCATCCGGAGGTTGAGCATAGATATCCTGGGTATAGTAGCCTGTAAAGGAAGGATGGGTTTCCCCCAGATAGCCACAGCAGCCCGCTGGCGGAGGCCATACGGAACAGGTAGAAGTCGAAACCGGGCAAGAAGGGAGGGTGGAACTTGGAATTCCAATGTTATTAAGGACAGTGAGGTAGTAAAAATCGGTTGAATGGGAGATCGAATAAGAAAGCACTAAGAAAATAGCCGAAAACAACAAAGTTCTTCGCATCAAGTTCCTCCATCTGAGGCAGGCAATACCTTGCCTTACCTAATTAGAATAATCCCGAGAGGTACCCCGTCTCCCTTTTGAGGGACTTCATCCAAGATCCTTAAATACAATAATTATGCCAACCCTACAGATGATCAACTTATTATTATTATAATCTCTTATAATCTCAAAAAGAGTAATAAATCCATGAAAATTTTGATGTTCGATGTTTGGACAAACGGATTCCGCATATGGAATAACAGACAGCCATATAGCTAAAATTTGACTTCATCGGCAGCAGCTAAGAAACTTTTTCAAAGAACAAGATGATCGAGGTCCAGATTATATATCCATCGGTCAGGCTCATGTGAGGGGTTCTATGAATCTCCTGAGGGAATCGAACAGGTTTCTCGACGAGTAGGCGAGGTACCTGAAGATTGATATTTTGAACCAATTTCAACGAACTTGCCTTCACGACATATTCTAATAGGTCGTTCTCATTGAAGAATTCAGGATGGTTTTTTTGATTTAAGATATATTCGGTGGCGATAATAGCTATGCCCCCCGGTTTCAAGACCCTTTCCATTTCTTTAACCGCAAGGGCCGAATACTCTTTGCCCCCGAAATGCTCAATGGAAGAGAGAGAGAAGACGAGGTCGAAAGAGCCATCCCTGAAAGCCAGATAACGCCCGTCCATGGGTAGGAAGAGGAGTCTTTCTTTCGGGTATTCGAAAGGTCGATACCGCTCTGGATTGCTCAGAACCGAAGGATCGCCTTCCTTGGCGCCTCCATGGGCCCACTCTCCCCGGAAGAGGTCGGTGGCATAGACTTTTCCACAGTGTTTGGCCATCCAGTATACAACCGGTTCGTGCCCCGTGCCTACACCTAGGATCACGGATTGACGATTGATTTTGCCAAGGAGACTCGAACCATACAACGTTTGAACCCATTCAAATGCCTTCCGGTGCATACCCTGCAGAGAGGTCGGTACAACCTGCAAATCTTCTGCAAATTTTCGCCAATCAGCATTAATCCATTTAAAAGGATTAGCCAGTTCATTCAACTGACTATCTCCGAACGGAGGACTTTTGACATAATGGTTAAAGAGATCGGGTGACCCCACAGAAGTGAGATCAAGAAAAAGTTCATGCAATGGTATTAGGTTGTATCTATTTTCAAATTCATCAGAGTACAACAAATTTTTGACAAGGTCGTCTCGGGTTATCTCTCCATTCTGGATCTTCTCAAAATAGAATTTGAGTCCTGCGGAATCTGCTCTTCTTCTTAAAAGAACTTGATAGGCCATTTCTATGAATTCGGAATCTGAAAGCTCTGCTGATTCTTTATCTTCGGATAGAACGCCTCCTGTCGCCCACTTTTTAGTTGTCAAAAAATGGTTCAGTTTTTTAATAAGCCATTTCATGTTTTGTTTCTTATGGCCTTACTGTAAAAATAAGGCCTAGACCAGAGTTTTTATCCATCACTATCATTATATCATATCAATATCCTTTTCTTCAGATGACTGCTGTCTTCAGGTGATTTTAACAGTTCCTGTCCTGAAATCTTAGATATGTAGGTTGAATCCAACGGAAGTGTATTCCATTATAATATAATAGTCAACCGATGTGTCTTGATCGTTATATTTATATAAAGACAATCTGATTCGGTAGGATTTACCTATTTTTTTTCGTTTTGAAATAAAAGATATAAGAATGTTCGGGATCCTGATTGATACCTATATTTTCGATCATATAACCTGGCAAGAACCGGTTTTGCCTAATACTCTCATCTGCGAGGCCTATTCCTAATGTTTGAATTATTTCGAAGCCTGCCTTTTTCAACTTTTTCACTAAATTCTCAAAAAAATACTCAATTTTGTGATCTGGATGAATATACCTATTAGGTGACTGGATAAAAGTAATAAGTCTATTAGGGGTGTCGAAACAGAAGTAACCCCCGGGTTTCAAATACTTGTATATTAACTGCAGAACCTTATCAAAATCGCTCTCTTCGATATGTTCCACGCTTTGTCCCATCCAGAAAAGGTCAACGGAACCCCCCTGGATTCCCAGGTTTCCAATATCACGCATGTCTTGGTAGACATACCTGACCTCTCCTAATTCGGTCTGGACGACATGGTACGTCTCCTTTGCCATTCTCATTTTGAGGCTTTCGTTCACTGGCAGATCGACGATCAGGAGTGTGCGGAATTTATGCGGATACCCCATGGCCAACAAGGCCCCTCTTGGGTTGTTGGGAGATGACCCTCCAAGGTCCACAATCAGGTCTCCTTGTGGTAGGCTCCTGACCAATTTACACCGTTCCTTATGAAGGTAGTTTAACATCATTTGATCACTGAGGGGATGATCCGTTACAAGGTTGGCGTATTCAGTGGACATGAAGAGCGAATTGATAAGCCAAACCCGGTTGGATCGGTTTTCCCGGAGCCGTTTCCTCCATAGCCTAAGGGCAACGGTATCGATTGGTCGGTTCAAAATCAATCGATACGCAAAGCGAGCTGTCACCCCAGCGGAAATGTTACCGAGATTAAAAGCCCTCCTTAACCCCCTCCAGAGAGGGGGTATCTTGGAGGAGCATTTAAATCGAAACTCCTCGCTCTCCAAAAAATTGGTGATGAGATCGCCTCTGGATATCTTTCCTTGCCTCAGCCTATCAAGATAATGGGTTATCCCTTGAGGATCACCTTCCCGTCCGAGGAGTTCCTTGTAAAGGGAATGGATGAATTCTTCATCCGGTCGTCCTTCGTGCCGCCCAATCAAGCGATCAATTATCGATTTTCTCATAAAGGGAACCAGCAATCACCCAATCCGTTTGTCAAGAAACCAAGGAGGGATCCATCTTCCCCAAGTTGGTCCATTATCCTACCGCTACCTCTCTCGCCTCGATCACATCGAAGAGTATCGTCTTAATCCTCTCGAGGCCATAACGGGTGACTACATATTCCCTTCCACAGTTACCCATCTCCTTGCCTTTCGAGGGATTTTTCAGCGACTCATCGATAGCGGCAGCAAATCCATCATATTCCTGATAGGCGAAACCTCCTTGACTCTTTTCGATATGATCCATCAATACTGGTGATTTCGAATTCACTAATACTGGGGTTCCCCTTGCCATTGCCTCCAACGTGACAATGCTCAGGCTCTCGTGAGGGGAAGGCATCACAAACAGGAGTGCCCCAGCCATTAATCTAAATTTTTCCTCCTCGGAGACGAAGCCTCTATATTCGATCTCGGGATTCTTCGGAAGGCCCAGTTCATCTTTTCCTGTTAGGAGAAGGCGGAGAGGAGAAGGATTTTCCTGCTTATATCTGAGGAAATATTCCAATAATTGACGTCCTCCTTTATAAGGATCGATGCGTCCGCAATAGAGTAAATATGGGTATCCTAATTGAGCAGGGGAAGATCTTTCGGTATTAATTCCCATTCCTACGACACGCCCAAGGACTTGACCCCAGAGGGCTTCACCCAAACGTTGTTCCGCATCGGTATTCCAAAGAAGCCCCCGGGCTTTTTGGACCATATGTCGGTATGCGGAAAGGTAGGCTGGTGCTTCATGATGGAGTGTCGGGACGAAGAGGCACCGGCTCCTCGGAACCTGCCTCATACCCCAATAGGTCGTCGGATAGAGATAAGTGAAAAAGATGATGACCTTGTAGTCTTCCCATTGTCCGGAGAGAAAATCCATCAGTCCTTGAGAATAGGGACCTTGTTTGAAGATGAATTCCTCCTGTAAGGCTAAAGTCCATGGAATATATCTTATCTGTTTGGATTGTCCTTCAGCTATGTTTAAATCCTTAAATTTCCTTAAAAGCAAATTGTGCAATTCATGCCAGTAAGGCGTCCGCCCCTGGTCTACTCTAAATCGGTGAATGTTTACGCCCTCTCGTTTTTCTTTTCCAGGTGCGAGGACGTTCTTCCACGTTGCCAGATCCAAAGCCGTTGTCGTTAGGACATCCACCTCATATCTATCCTTCAGAAGGGTAGCCCAGTGCCAAGCAAGGGATTCAGACCCTCCGACAACGTTCTCATCACATCTTGCAATCACCATCCCGATCTTGTTCATAGAAGATCCTTAAGGGTCTCAAGAAAGAGATTTTTAATTTTACCGTTCGTGAAAAAATGGTTATAGCGATCCCAACCCATTTCGCCTAACGCAATCTGAAGGTAATCCTCTTCGACAACTTTATGGATGGAGGCTGCTAAAAGTTCTGGATCACATTCATCCCAGACAAACCCTGCCTTTCCGAGTGTCTCTGGCACAGCGGTGGAGCCATAGGCCACAATGGGAATCTTCATGGACATTGCTTCCACAAGAGGCACACAAAATCCCTCATGGAGACTGGTCATCAGGAAGACATGGGCTGCGAGATAGTAAGCTTTAAGGGCCTCGTCGGTGGCCTTTCCTGTGAATATAACCTTTCCCTCCAAGTCCATTTCCTTTACGATGTTTCTAAGAAACTGTCCATAAACCCTCAATTTCGGATCCTCTCCGCCTACGATCAATAATCGACTTTGGGGATGGTACTTTCGGTAGTAAATCTCAAACGTTTCAATGAGGATCCTATGGTTCTTATTCGGGGCCAGGCGGCCGACTCCCAAGATGTTGATCTCCCCATCCTGATATCGTTGGAGTTCCTTTAAGTTAGCATCGATACTTTTTAGACGGTCGATCATGTGGAAGGGGGGAACCACTTTGCATTTTTCATCATCCACTCCCGCTTCCACCAAGTCGTTTAGACTATATTTCGAACATGGAAGATATAGATCGGCATCGATCCGAGCTAATTCCGTTAGGTGCTGACGCCCAGCCCGACACACATTTACATAATCCGAGTTGATTCCCTCATAGAATTCGGGCGGCGTGACGTTATGGAACTTAATGACCTTTCGGCACCGAAGGCTTCTTAACAGTTCTAACCCGAAATCCCAGCCTGTCGCATAGTGGTAGACCAGGAGATCTTGAACGCTCTCCAAGAAATCTTTCATTTTTTCGATCGGTCTGATATAAGGCGCTCTGATTGAAGATTGTAGCGAGAACAGGTAGACCTCATGACCTAATCCTGAGAGGGCGGCATACATCCCCATCATATCGTGAGAGACCGCATCGCCTGTTTCGATGCTGGGGTTACAGATAGCTATACGAGCCATGGTATAAATGTTCCTACTCTATTAAATTCGTTTTCCTCAATGATTCAAAAAGGCAGTCTTTAATTCGATCGTTCGAAAACTCCTTTTGATATCGCCTAAATCCCATCTCACCGAGAGAGGATCTTAAAGGTTTATGGCGAACGATTCTATCTATAGAAGCTGCCATAAGCTCCGGATCACATTCCTCCCAGACAAAGCCGGCTTTTCCAACTGTGTCAGGAACGGCTGTCGAACCATAAGCGACAATTGGAATCTTCATGGACATTGCCTCGACAAGGGGGACACAAAATCCTTCATGGAAACTGGTTATGACGAAAACATCTGCAATCGAGTAATAAGCTTTCAGGGCCCGGTCACTCGTTTCACCTGTAAAGAGGACGGTATTCTCTAGATGGAATTCCCTTACTTTGGAACGCAACGATCTTGTATAGGAGATCAAACCCGGATCTTCTTTGCCCACAACAAAGAGTCTACTATTTAAATTGTATTTGCACTGGTACGTCTGGAACACATCCACCAAGGCGAAGTGCCCTTTGTTCGGAACAACCCGGCCGACCATCAAAAGATTCGTCTTCCCATCATCAAATCGGTGAAGAATTTTGTCATCTGCTTCGATGCCTTTCAGACGATCGATGTGATGGAAAGGAGGAACGACTGCGCCTCTTAAACCTTTTTTGCCATCCCCTAACAATTCCCTTAAACTATACGGAGAATCTGCGAGATATAAGTCGCCCTTTATTGTTAATAAATCTTTTAACTGGGCGCGACCCGACTGGCAGGCGATGAAATAGTTTTCTGCGATTCCCGCAAAATACTTTGGAGGCGTCACATTGTGGTATTTAATCACCTTGCGGCACTGCAGAGTTTGAAGGAGATGAATACCGATATCCCATCCCACGGAATGGTGATAAAGCAGTAGGTCGTGAGTGTTCTTGATGAAATCCTTTATACTTTCAGGTTTGTATACTTTGGGCCAAGTGATTCTGGTATTGACGGCAAAGAGCCTTGCCTCAAAGCCACCCTCTGTGAGGGCTTGATACATGCCAACGGCATCATTGCTGACTGCGTCGCCAGATTCAAGATCAGGAGTGCATATGGCAATTCGGGTCAAAGCTTTACTCCTATCACTGCATAATCTTGGGGTCCGTAAAAATATTCATTGAATCGGTCGGCAAACTCGGAACCGGATACCTTAAATGATTCGGGATAGGGATGGAGGTTCAATATTCTCACCTTGCATAGGCCCCGGGCCTCGGCGATGAATTTCATCAGCGAGCTTGGGATTGGGCTTATATGAGAAGGGTCAACATGAAAATTGCAACTTCCTACGAGAATATTTTCCGGGTTCGGCGTTTCAAAGATAGCTATTCCGCCGGGCTTAAGTACACGAACGGTTTCATCCAACAAGGTGATTAAGGCTTCAAAAGGGAGGTGTTCGATAATGTGAAATCCCGTCACCGCACCAAGGCTGGCATCGGGTAAGCCGCGAAGATGCTGAATCACGTCGCTTTCAATTACCTCAAATCCTCGATCCCTGCATTGCTTGACGAAAACCCGGTTATGATCAACGCCTCGAGCTCGTAACCCTTCTTCTTGGGCCAATTCTAACCACTCGCCCCGGCCGCAACCCAGATCGAGAATGGGCGTTTTCTCCTTATCAAGGCCGGCCTCTTTAAGAAAAGTAAGATAAATCTTTAAACGTTCCTTGATATCCTCCCTGGTTCCCCGGAACTGATCCTCAATGGAAGCATAAAATGTTTCCAGAAGTTGTTTTCCTTCGTCAGCCATGACGTGCAAATCTTCACGGCGAAACGGCTCTGGCAACCGCTTCCTGGCCTCCTCCAAGAACATGGACAGACGATTCTCCTGCAATAAAAGGCCGGTCTTAAGTTGGAGTAAGGTCTTTTCAAGTTCTTTTATCTGCACATGCTGACCTTTGAGAGTTTCAATGGTACTCTTAAGGTTTTCTATGGTACCATTCATTCTCGTTTGTTGGTGATTGACATCTCCTATAGTGCTCCTTGTTTCTATATGCTCATTTCTCCGGAGAGTATTCTGCGTATCAAGGACCTCAAGACCTTCTATCACTCTATCCAACGCACGAATCACAGCGACATTGAATTCCCTCTGTTTAACTGTGATGAAACTGGAAAGATAGATGACGATCTTGCCGATCCACTGAGCAATCTGACGGATCGGCCTGCGGAAGTGGACCATCGGGGTAACCTGTGTCCCGACATCGGTGTGACCTTCCGCAAAAGAAAGGGTAGACCGTAACGATGAAATATCTAACATCGGATTTCCTTCCTGTGGTAGACTTTCAAAATTAGGTTTTTCACGGAAGGAATGTTCTTGGATTTCCTGCGAATATCCTTGATCCTTTTTCCGCCTCTCCGCCACCTCTTCCCTGATCTCGTCCATTAATCTATCAATGTCTACTTCCGGAGGTCCATTAACTATGAGATTGTCTGTCATGATTCTCTCCTGTGGGATAGACCTTATCAGGAATTTGATTCTAAATGCAGATATGCTTTGAAATTAATCGTTTAAAACGTACAAGGATTTAATTTTTGTATTATAAAGCCTCTCCATTTTAAGGTCAAGATAACCTTCCATTTGAACAGTGAAGAGAAAAGTGTGCTTGAACAAAATTAAGAATGTTAGGCTAATGCCTCCATTCATGATAAACAGTTATATTTACCCTGCACGTTTTAGAACCTTTCTGTTGGAACCAAGCTACCATTTCTTGGACCAGATCAAATTCAAGAATGTAATTGCCTGGTGTGTCTGGGGTAAGGACGGTAACTTTTAAATTCACTTCTTCATTTGGATAGAGATCATGGGTGAGAGGTGTTCTTAAACCATCATATACAATGGTTTCGCCCTTTTCACTAAACCAATGATATCCTAGATTAATTTGGAATCTTCCGTCTGAGAGACCCTTCGCAGGCCAGATTGAATTACTGATATTTTTTATTTTCAATATCATCTCAGTGTAAACATTTATGGTTAAGAATAGGGGAGATCTTTCCAAGGAGATTTCAACTTTAAACGCGCTGTCTGGTAAGTCCCTATCTATCACAGTTCTTGTCCTATTGTTCTTTGGCAGACTAATGTCATAGATTAATTCATTTCCTTTTAAGGTATACGTGAGAATATCATGATGTGACAATTCGCGCGTGCGAATGTTTGTATTAAAAGGATCATACTCGAGAAGATTTAAGTTATCCGCAAGCCCATATTTGCAAACTTCGTTGTAAAGTTCTGTCCCAGGGAAGGGGGTCGCAATGGCGAAGCCTCCAAAATCCGGTCTGATTTTTTCAACGAGTCCAAATGATTCATTCACGGTTCTATGTGTTTCTCCAGGACATCCGATGATGAAGGACGCAAAAGATTTTATTCCTGCTTCATGAGTAAGCTTAAAGGCCCTTATGATTTCATCCACTTTTACATTCTTATCCATGCTATCTAACATCTTTTGACTGCCGCTCTCGACGCCATAAAAAATCATCCAAAAATTGGCGAGTTTTGCCTTTTGGAGTAGATCTTCATCTATCAACTCTTTATTTACCCTGAAGGGGGCTCTGAAAAAGACTTTTTTGTTCAACCCGGATTTTATCACCTCATCACAGAGCGAAGTGAACCATTTCCTATTTAAATTCAATGTATCATCTTGCAAGAATATTTCTTTAGCCCCGTAACGGGATACGAGGGTTTCGGCTTCCCCGAGAATCGACGATATTTTTCGGTAAGTCACCTGGGATTTCCAAGTCACAGGGGAGGAGCAGAACTTGCATTTAAAGGGACAACCTCTCGTACACATGATGTGGAGAGATGGATAGTCTTCGCAGGGATGTGCTCCTGAGTACTCAGGGATATAGCTATCCACCAGTGAATAATCTGGTAAGGGGAGTTGATCCAGATCAACGATTCTCTCTCTTTTTCCCCATTTCAGTTTATTGCCTTCTTTATATACTAAGTTCCTGACCTGATCCAATGATGCTTTTCCTTGCAAATATCTCACTAAATCAAGGATAGCATATTCTCCTTCGCCTGTTATGGCAAAGTCTATTTCCCCCATGCATTCATAAATTTGATGGGGTAGAGCAGACACAAAGGGTCCCCCGATGACTATAGGGATTTCCCCACATAGTTTTTTGATTTCTTTTATGTATTCTTTACTGTAGGTTACTTGCATTACATTGATGGTTATGCCGACCAGATCGGGATGAATATCTTTAACAGTTTTTGCGACCGCTGGCCCGTCGAGGTTTTCAATTATTCCATCTATAAAACTGACGTCATGCCCCTCTTTTTTGAGTAAAGCAGACATGATGAGTATCCCAAGGGGTGGGTACATGGCCCAATATCTGTAATTTTTCTGTATAAGCGGGTTTATGAATAGGATGTGCATAAGGGCAAGCGGAGGTGAAAATTCATTGAAATCTATCTCATGGATTTCCAAGTATTCCTATGGCTACTCCTAAATCACGACTATCTGAAGAGAATCCGAGCAATTTAGGGTTCCATGTCCTGCTCACATGGAAAGTCAATACCTTTGAATCTCTCAATGTATTTTGATCCAGGCGTATCCTTTTCCACTGGCTATCCGTAAATATGATTTCTTTAATCGTTTTGCCGTCCCTCTGGATTTCAAGACGAACAGGATTCTTCCAAGTGTCCGGGTGAGCGGCCATAAGAAAGAGTGTGAACCCTTCCTTGACGTCCCTGATATTCATCGATGCGCTTAATCCTGTCCATCGAACTTTTTTGGGAATGTTTGGTGGCCAACCAGGTATTTCTATCCCTTCCCAGGTTTCCACTCCAAAAAAACCAACATGATCCTTGGGTAACTCATCACTAAATTTAATTTCACTGATCGCTACTCCAAGGTCTCGCCCATCCCTGCTTAACCCTAACCGAACCGGTATAAAAGTCTTGTTTAGAATGATTTCTATCTTTACAAGGTCATCTTTTTTGTAAGGAATATAATATTTTAAATTTCTTGTTTCGCTATTTAAGAAATGTATTTCATCCCATAATTGATCATTGATAAGTAACTTAAAATTCAATCCTTTCGGACCAATATTATAGGGTAGGGCATGTACATCAAATTCCATCACATTACCTTTAGTGATTGTCTGTAAGGAAGCTTTTTTCCATGTCCAACGGACCTTTTTACCATCCCAAAGTTCATAAGGATAAAAACCGTACTCATATTCACGTATCCGTCCGAAATTAAAATCATAAGCCGTTATTAATACAATCCCAGTTCCTAATATCAGCATCCATATCGAGGTTTTTTTAGATAGATTACTAAATAATCCCTGATAATTTAGAACGGGTTGAGATAGGGCAATCGATGAGATGACAAACCAGAAAAGGAACTGCTGATCTGATAGAAGAAGAGGTTGTCCTGTCATGGAGGTAATGAGATATGCACTTAGTCCAAAGAGGATACCCTTAACAGGCATCCCTGATTCAGGAGTTTGCGGTGAGCTGCTTAAGCCCGTCTTATATGTGAAGTAAAGGATGCTTGAAAATATTAATAAGGCAGGGATTCCCAATTCCGAGGTAAATTGGAGGAAGTAATTATGGACGTTTTCGTAGAAATCTCTGTATTCGACAATATTAAGATCTTGATAAAGTGGGGATATTCTATAAAATGTTCCTATTCCACTTCCTGTGATAGGGAAGTCGCTAATAATGTCAACAGCCCTTTTCCACAAATCAACTCTTGCATCTATTCCTCGATCGTAACCAAGTTGTTTTACAACCAACAAATTGCCAAGGCGCTGTACATAGGGTTCTTTTGATTTAACAAAAAAATCTGGGAATAGGTTTAAGTACAATAGTCCAAGGAACATGCAAAAGATTAATATAACTTGTTTTCTGATCGAAAGCTTACGCATAATAAACACTGTCCCAACAATCATCAGCGCAACCCAAGTGGCTCTGGAATAGGATAAAACAGCAAATAAAAAAAAGAAGGCCGTATAAACACCGTTGAATAGTTTGTGCCATAGGCGTCCTACAAACATTATGCCTAAGAATACGAAAAAGAGAACTACCATGTAACTTCCGTAAGAATGGATATCACCAAATGGGGCAAAGATTCCAACTCCTTGGTAGAGTTCGGGAAGTCGGAAGATTAGTTGTATCATTGAATAGAAAATAATAATTAATGCTTGTGCATATAGAACCGGGACAACGTATTTCGATGGACTGTGATGTTTTATTTCAAGTTCCATCATGCGAAAGAATAAAAGTCCCTGGAGTATCACATAAGCTGCTTCAATGCTATAGAATGATTCACGCATGTCCGATGGAATATACCATGTCAGATCAACTATTACATTGGGTGGATAAGGTATAAGGATGAACATCAAAGATAGCAAAACGATTGCTGATAATATATCAGCGAGACTGCCTACTCTTGTTCGTGGGGAGATATCCCCTTTTTCAAAAAATAGTCGTTTAGGAAGCCAGGACAAATAGATAGTTGCAAAAATAAGGCTGATCAATGGAATGGTTTGTATGAGCCCAAGCATCTGCAATCCGCTGATAAGGGGGATAATAATAAGAAAGCCGTATAAACACCATGATGTCTTCCACAGACTCAGGATCGCTATTGCGAATAATGGAAACACTAATTGAATTGGATTTTGTATGGGAGCACGCTCTATGTGGATTAAAATAAAACGAATAGATAAGATATAAAAAGATATGAAGATAAGATATCTTAATAAAAGAGATATTCTAAAATAATTTTTCATGACTAACTTGTCACCCATGAACGATGAAAGTTCATATGATTGAAAAGGAATTGTGGGAATTTTAAAGGGCTATTTTGGAGGTCATTATCGCAACTGTTAACCAGTCTGTATTATTTCTCTTCTATACTTCTCGATCACCCTCTCTGGATCTCCCTCAACGACCACTTCCCCATGGTTAAGACATAGGACCCTGTTACAAATCTGTGCAATATCTTGGAGGCTATGGGAAACAAGTACAGTAGTAACACCCCCCTTGATGAGTTTCAGCAAGGCCTCTCTCGATTTTTTCTGAACTCCCTCATCTTACCATAGTAATAAGCTAAAAAGGCGATGATCGGCAGAGAAAAGAGAAAATGGACGCCTTCCGATAAAATACCCGATATTATAAGAAAATGCTTCGGAAAAGGGAACTTCTTAATAAGGCTCTTATTGGAGATCAACGAAACAGTTGAAGCGCTAATAGAGTTAGTAAACCAGGTCCATGGAAATAATCCTGAAAGGAGAAAAAGTGAGAACTCCTCGTTTTTAATCCTTAGCACAATAGTGAAAGCGATGTAAAAGATGAGTGCAAGCAGTAAAGGGTTGAGCAATGACCATACGATTCCAAGCCATGTCCTTTTATATTGCAGGGTAATCTGCTTCTGAGTCAGCATCCAAAGGAGATCAATTTCTCTTCTGAGGTTGTGAGGGATGAAGTCCATTTCGAAAATCATTCTAATTTTGTGGTTGTGTTTTTATTTACTATTATAACCTTTTCCAACCTTACCACAAGAATTAAGGTTAAAAGGGGAACCCCTAAGTGTTTAAGGAATACTATCCCTTCTCGGCAATCCACAAATTTCCCTTAAAGGCTTAAATAAAGATGAAGTGGGGTTAATTTGATAATAAACTCTATGATAGGTTTCGTGTTTTTTGAGGATCCCTAATTCTTCGAGGTTTCTGAGCTCTCTCTGGACGGCCTGAAGGGAAAGACCTGTCTCAAACATGATCTCCCGCTGATAGAGGGACCGATGAGGACGGCTTGAAAGAAGGGCTAAAATCATGGCCCTCGATGTAGAGCCGAAGAGTCGAATTAATTCTTTGTCATTGAAACCCTGTTTCATCTCACCTTTTGGGGGATCCGCAGATGCATAGTGTATGGCGCATTCCGTCACCGAGTGAAACTAATAAATGGTGTTTTCCGATCCCATTATTCCACTTTTCCATCATTCCGTTATTCCAGTCCAATTACTCCGCAAACTGTCCTGTATCAATCCATTCCTTTTTTAGAATAGACCAGAAATCTTGAGCTAAGCCCTTGAGAACATACTCGTAAGGGAGCCATCCGTAACCCTCTTCTCCCCACCCCTTTCCCCATGAGTTCCGGATGAGAAGGGCTCCCGTGGTTTCAACTCCGCCATATTTATTCTTAATTTTCATCCTGTCGTTATAACCTATTGCCACAATGGCATGTCCACCCTCTATCCTCTCTTTCGGGGTTGGAAAGGGAATCTTTCCTGTTTTCTCTGCCTGCTCAATTGAATTATAGACTGTAAATCCAAACATGGCCGGATGTCCTTTAGAGAGGTAGGTCTTTACTTTTTTTAAGATTGAACCTGCTCCTTCCTTAGGAGGGTCATGCCTGAAATATTTGATCGTCTGATAGTTCTGGGCAAAGGCATAACAGAAGGCAGGAGGTTCTTTATCAAACTCCTTTTCATCTTCTTTATAAGGCCAGTAATCCTCTGGTGGTACACCAAAGAGGACCATTGCTCCCATGGTCGTTCGTAAGTATCCTCCGATATCCCCTTTCATCTTCATCAGATTGCGGGTGACCTTGTAGAGAAAGAGCCGTGAGGCATCCATATGTCTATGAAAAGACTTCCTCTCATAGTACTCGATCATCCCCACACCGGCGTGGGCTGTGCAAGAGCCGAGGCTCCCTTGATCTTCGACAGGCGGGCACCATTCCCTGAGGTCAACCGAAGAGGGGAGCCCCTTCGCCTTGATGGGTCGTCTTTCACCTAAGACCGTTTTAACCTCTTCCGTCTTTTCTGTGTAATCCCTGAAATCGGGATAATCAGGGATCCATCCCATTCCATATTTACCTTTTAGCGTGTCCATATTCTCCCCCTCTTGAATTGTTAAGAAAATCGTATGGCGCCTGCCTGCCGGCAGACAGGCATAGAGCAGAGCGCATTGCGTAACCCAAAAATCTCCCTTCTTTGACCCATGAGCTTGTACCCTTTTCAGTGAACATTTAACATTGATGAAGAAAAAACCTGACTGAAAAATTCAGTCAAAGAGGCTAAAAAAAATACGCCGAAAGCATGGAATAGGTTACATTCTAATCTTCCTTGTTTTAATGGTTTCTCATTATTCGGTAGTGACCCTTTAATAGTTGATAAATAATTCCCCTTATGTTATCCTTTCTCCTTAAGAGGAGGAGAACGCGATGGCCAAAAGGGGACGAAAACGAAAATACAAGTTAAGAAATACCGCTTGTCCGA
>Ga0315280_10005937_pt1 | contig 17119 bp, 16 predicted proteins | sample YL17G06_40_MG_FD_203697 | JGI IMG/M metagenome (GOLD analysis project Ga0315280, IMG submission 203697) | Sediment microbial communities from Yellowstone Lake, YNP, Wyoming, USA - YL17G06_40 | ecosystem: Environmental > Aquatic > Freshwater > Lake > Sediment | place: USA: Wyoming | collected...
CCAGCGGGCCGGCTCATATCGATGACCTGCAGGTCGGCCGGGCCCGAGGCTACATAGCATAGGCGAATTTCCCCTGGATGTCGATATCATGGGCCTTCGTCCACAGGGCCGATCCGACAAAGGAAAGCGTCCGGCCGTTAGCGTAGTGATGGAGGATGCGGGCGACGACAAATTCCTCGAATGTGCGGTGGCACTCAAAGCAGAGGCCATCGTCAGCGGGGATCGCTTGCTCCTCAAAATTGAAAATTACATGGGAATTCAGGCTGTCCTCCACGAGAATTTCAGAAAAGGCTTGGGACTTCTTCTTGATAAATCAAATATATATCTTGCAGTCTAATACGGATAATTTTAAGATAATACTGCAGTCGAGCGGGTTTTCTAAATGGAATCATTTCATGCATGATGTTTTTTGGGGGAAGATTGCATCAAAAAAAGCATGCTGTATATTAATAGTTAGCCACGCAAAGTCGCATGGGCCATGCGGCAGAAACGGTGGCTTTGCTGCGGTGTTTTCTGATGATGGGGTTTGTTTGTCGGCGTCTGGAAATACCGGCAATCGAAAGTCTAATTCTGAAAGGAGAATCTAATGATTGGAGCACTTGTTGCCAAAAAAGCCATAGCTGATGCCTTCGAGGCTATGAACCGACACGACTTATCAAAGTTCATGTCGGCTTGGCGGGATGATGGGGTATTTATCTACCCTGGTGAAATACCCGTAAGCGGCACTTTCCAGGGAAAGAGTGCTGTCGAAAGCTGGTTCCGGAATTTTTTCGACCAATTCCCGAAAATTCAATTTGATGTTCAAGACATCTGTGTCCGGAACATCTTCGCCCTTACCGGAACCAATGTAGTTGCTGTACATTGGAATCTGCAACTCACGAACCGAGATGGAAGGGTAGGTCAAAACAGTGGCGTAACTGTAATAAATATCAAGGGCGGCAAAGTATTCTTAATAAAGGATTTCATCTTTGATCTGGGTGAGAATTTCAAGCTTAATTGGGGTGCGGCATAGCCTGGACATTCAACATGGAGCATAACGGATGCAATGCACACGCTGTACCCCGCTAACTCGCTGACAGGCACAGTCCAGGTTATCGGTGAAATGCCGGCATTTTTGTTGGCTTCATCCAATGTTCGCGGGCGAAGATGCCAGGTCTAACACCACATTAAGACTGAGTCTGCGAGAGTGGCGCGATTTTTCATAAAGGTACGTAGGTCATCATGCACCATTTCGGTCAGCGAAGGCACGTCAGGTCCAGATTTAACGGGGTTTGAAAACGCGCTCAGTCAATTTAGCGGACAAATATGAAATACCTATATGATCAAGCAGCCAACCGGTAATGGTTTTTTCCCGTCTCCTCTCATTCCTGCGTCAGGTACCAGCGGCAGATGATCTTATAGTCCGCGTCCTCCCCGCGGACACGATACACTTTGGGCTTGCCGGTTGACGTGCCGCTTTCGATCCAGACTTTCTTGCCCTGTTGGAACCACGCCGTCGAAGAGAAGGTTCCTATGTAATCGTCGGGGTTGGAGAACCATTCCGAGATCCAATCGAACAAGCTGTCGAGGAAGTACATGACGACTTCAGTCAGTACGCTGCCGATCTCCGCTTGGAGCCATGTCTCGAGGCCGAACTCGGCGAGGCCGATAAAAGCCTCCCAAATATCGCTCCAGGTTCCGTCGTCATACTCGAAGACAGAGACAAAGGCGGATACCTTGGTGTTCTGGGCCGGGCCCCGGTATTTAGCTAAGGTGCGGTCGAATGACCGCGTCTCGCCCGGTCCGATCTCCCAGTATGTATCGCCGTGGGGAGCACGCTCGGTTTCCGTCGCAAAAGCGCCCACGGAAAGCACGAAGAGGTAAATTTCGTCCGTGGGCGTGTCGTCGTCATTCTGAGAAATCACCCGGATGCTCTTAAGTTTAATCCGGGCATAGGTAGTCTTGGCAGCCGCTGCGTAGGCCGCGGTCGGCGCAAAAAAGAACGGACGGGCGCCGTCCTGAAAAGCGAGAATGGGATGCGGTCTATCGTTCGATGGCCTTGAGGAGGAAAGGCGAATCTTCTTTTTCAGAAGAAATTCTTTTTAGCAGCCTCGGGCTGGGCGCCAAATTTGCGGGCCGCCTGGACGAAGTCGTCGCGGTGGGCCTGAGGCAAATTGTTCATGAACTTGGAGAATTTGGCCATGGACGGGTCGGCTGAGGCCTCGGCTCCTTCGGCGTAGTTCTCGAGATGGATGACCATCAGCCGGAATAGGTTATGGGCAATCTCCCTGTGTTCGGGGAGAGGAATGACATCGGGGAGATCTGTTTTTAGAGGAGCGATGGGCTGCGCGAGCTCCGACGGCTTATCTTTGGCCGCAGGTCCAGCGGGCGGCCAGGGGACGAATAAAAAGACGATCACAGCGCAAGCGATAGCGATGAAACTTTTCATGGTTCTCTCCTTGCGCGAATGACGGATTGCAGCCGTCTGTTTAATTTTATAGGCCCAAATGATCCGCCGTGTCAACCGCCTGAATGCCTGACTATCCAGCGCTTTTATGAGATGATGTGATGCGCTTCCAGCGAGTGCCTATGGTGTGATAGATTACACTTCCCTGCCTGGAGAGAATTCGCTTTAGCGGCGGAAAAGAATAAGGAAGCATGAAGATTTTATTATATAATGGAAAAGAAGGAGATGAGCCATGACTGAAAAAGAAAAAAAAGAGAAAACCCGGATGGAAGAATTCAAACTGAGTGGCGGAGAAATCATCAACAAAATGAAAGAACTGATTCACGCGGGGAATGTCCGGAGGATTATCCTCAAAGATGAAGAAGGGAGAACGTTCCTGGAGATTCCCCTGACTATTGGGCTCGTCGGAGCGGTGATCGCGCCTGTTTGGGCGGCCATTGGAGCCATCGCTGCTCTTGTTTCCAAGCTGACCATCGTGGTTGAAAAAATCGAAGATTCCAAATAAAGCCGGCTATCTTTTCCAGTTTCGGTAAGGAAGAAGGGGGAGAACCTCTGGCTTGAGAAACCTGTAAAAAGCAAAAACCTCACCTTTTTCCGGGACGAGCTTGAAAGACCAGTAGCGAATGAGGCCGTACTGAGACTGAGGTTCGAGCAGGCAGGAAATCAGATTCGCCCCGGCCTGCGCGCAGCCAACATAAAAATCCCCTTTTTTGACAACAGTCTGGAGAATTTTCCTTTCGACCTCGATCTTTTCGGGCGGAAGGTAATCATATTTTGACGGGATAACCTCGCCGGTTACATAGGCCTCAACGTCCAGCGTTTTGTCAGCGGCAAAAATATCGACCTGGAGGCCGTGGTCGAGCAGAACCTCAATCACATCCTGATGCTTCGCCGGGATGACATAACCCAGCGGCCGGGGGATGCTCAGAGTTGGCGCAACTGCAGGAAACCAGTTTTTAGTGGATTCTGTGCGGACCTTATATCTGGAAGGATAGGAATAAGGCTCTAACTCGGAGTCCATCAAGGCCTCTCCTGCTTTCTTGTCCACTTTCAGAATACCCCTGACAGGACTCTCTGCCCGTTCAAATGTCTTTATCGTCAGGATTGGATTGTTCTCATCCCGGACATACTCCATTTGCAGATGAACCAAGTCATCTTCCGCGTAGACTTTGGCCTTTTCAACGAGATTGCCGCGGAGCTCTCGGACGAGGCTGATGACTTCTTTTCCGTGCTCAGTGATGGCCTGCATGAAATAACGAATGCCAAGATACTGCCAGTCTGTCCTCTGCTTGAGCGTCTCAAGGTCATGGCGGGAAGCTCCCTCCTGGATGAACGATAATGTCTCGTAGATGCCGAGGGAATTGCGGCCGTCATTAAGGTCAGTCGTGCTATAGCGCATCATCTCTTCCCTGCCGGCGACATCTTCCGGCCGATACCGCACTCCCGCGGAAGAATCGATTCCCATTTCCTGGGTGACGAGGTACTCATGAAAAGTCACCCGTTTTTTCTCGAGATTCTTCTCTACCTCGGCGAGTATTGTTTTACGAGAAAATTCCTCGAGTTTAGGATCGATATTGACGTTTGAGACGCAGCCAATGGAAACCCTGTAATAATCGTCACCTTTCTCGTGGACATCCAGGGTCACTTCAGGCGTCCAGCCCCTAAAGACACGATGGATGGCCCGGACTTCCTCGGACTCGAGCTTAACATGGTCGCGGTTGAGGTCCAAATTCTGCTCGTTCTGCCTTTGGTCGAACCAGTTTCCGTAAGGATTGGCCTGAGGAATGATCAAAAAATTCGCTTGTTTTAAATAAGGCTTGAGCTCGCCGACGGCCAGGTCCCGGACGAGACGTAGGGCCGCTTCTTTGGCCGACTGCTCATTTCCGTGCTGGGAGGCCGTCAGCAAAATGGTCGGCTTCTGCCGGTTAAGGTTCTCAGGAGAACCGGCTCCCTCCTCGCTGATGATAACAAGGAATAGGTCCTTGGAGGGGAATTCTCTCTCCTCTTTTGTCTTCCCTATGACCTGAATAGTCACCTCAGGCGATAAAAAATCAAGAGCGCTCAGAAAGCGGGCAATCTCTTCATGCTGGCTGTACCGGGTGTAGCGGACATCTTCGGCAGGAGTTTTGATAGTTTCGCCGAGAGAATGATAAGCAAAAAATAACAAAAGAACGGAAAAGAAAACAAAAATCTTGCTGAATTTTTTTTGATTCATGAGACCTCCATTCGTATTTGGGCTACTTCTCGTCTTTTTTAGGCGTATCTCCGGGTTCAGGCTTAAGCTGGAATTTAAGGCTGGTCTCTTTTACCTCGCCGTTTCGCAGCATCCTGAACTTGGCCTCCTCATCCCATTTGAATCGGGCAAGATAAATCCTCAGCTCATTGATATCGGTGAACGTTTTGCCGTCAACGGAGAGAACGATATCTCCTTTTTCGAAATCTCCGCCCAGAGCAACGCCGTCAATGGGCTTTCTTTCGATAATTAGGTTCTCCAGGCCCTCAAACTTTTTGAAGGCGAGGCCAACCGAGGGGAAAGCCGGACGTTCCTCCTCCGGAATCGCCCAAATATAATTGGCCAGACTTCTGGCCACCTGAATGCTTTTTTCCTCTGGCGAAAGCGATACGGCAACAACCGTCTTGAAGGGAAGCCGATTCTTTTCATACGCCCGGCCATTTATCCCCAAGTTATAAAGAAGATGGCCGGAGCCAGCTAAGACGACCATCTTGCTCCTCTCTTTCTCTTCTCCCCGTATGGTATTGGCCGCCATGACCTCATCCCAGGCAGCCTGGGCTCGATAAAGCCCTTCAAACATCCTCTCTAATCCCTCGCCTTTCATCTGGTGCGGAAGTTCTGTGCTTTCGAAAATAGCGCGGATCAATGTCCTGTGGTCCTCGGAGGAGAGGTCGGGCTGCGGCACAAGAGCTTTTTCCTCTTCAGACAGAGCATCCCAGCCTTTCATCCGGATTTTGGTGATTATTTCGCGGGGTGCATTTAAAGCAAAGATGGGAATCTTATTCTCCTTGGCGAAATCGAAGATCTTTTCGTAAAACCCGAAATTCATGTTCCAATGAATGTACCACCGGACCTCCCGGATAAAATCTTCCCTGGAGAGCTGTCCGTGGCTCCACTTGTCAAGGACGGGCTGTGTCTCAGTGGGCAGCATCTCCAGGCCTATGGCCATATTTTTGTCTTTTTCATAAAGCGCCTGGGTAATCCGCAACTGGATGTCGTGCATGATCATGTTGTCATGGCTTTCTCCGACATAAACGAAATGGCTGCCCTCCATCTCCTTGATCATCTTGGGAAATGGGATCGGTTTGCCCGCGCGGACCGAGTAAATCTCTCCTGCTCTGATCTCGAGAACTTTATCTTTGAGCTTGGCCTCGCCGATGGCCAGGCGCAGTGTTCTGTCTTCTTTTTCTTCTCCAAGAAGCGGGAGCGAGAGGCAAAAAACGCCCGCCAAAACCAGGTGAAACATCTTTCTCTGAAGACTCACAAGTATCCTCCAGGTTGAACTCCTAAGTATCATATCCTGCCCTCAGATTCGAGTCAATTCAAAGATGACAGGATGGGGACGGTTCTCCTGGAGAACCCTCCCCGTGCGTGTTTAATCTTCACAGCCACGACCTCGCTGCTCTCTCTCCCTTTTGACAGGCTCTCAGACAGGATCGGGAGAAAAAAAGTGCTTTATCTGGCTAATCTCTGTTGGGGAGGCGTCTGCCTTAGCCCGATCACCCTTCCCAGCCGCCTCTTCATCCTGGTTGTTTTTGTTCTTTACGGGTTTCCCAAAGCCGCCATGGAACCTGTCCAAAAGACTTTTGTCGCCGAACTTTCTCCATCAGCTTATCGGGCCAGCTCCCTCGGAGGATTTCAGATGATTATCGGGTTGTGCGCCTTGCCCGCCTCTGTTATCGCGGGATGGCTCTGGGAAACCTGGGGAATTTTTGCTCCCTTTTATTTTTCACTCGGGCTGACTGCTCTCTCTACCTTTTTGCTTCTTTTCGTCAAAGAAGCCTGAACGCCTGGAAACCCCCTCCTTGACAACTTCAACCGAGCTGCCTATATTTGGACCGAGGTTTGGGCCAAAGAGCCAAGAAGAGAGGAGGTCTTCTTCCATGGAAAAAACAGAGACGCTAAAAGACGGCAAAAAAGTGGTGATCCGGTCTTTGACCATAAAAGACCTGGATAAGCTGATGCAGTTTTATCGCTCCCTTCCTCCTGAGGACAGAAAATACCTGAGAGTGGACGTAACTGACAGAGATGTTGTCGCTCATAGAATCAAACACACCGAGCACGGAGATATCATCAGGATCATTGCTCTTTATAAAGATAAAATTGTTGCTGACGGCGCCCTCGAGCTCAGCGGCGAAGAGTGGCGGAGACACCAGGGCGAAATTCGGGTGATTGTCGCCAGGGCTTTCCGGCGGCGAGGCCTGGGTATGGTCATGATGCGAGAGCTCTATTTTATAGCTGCCGAAAAAAATGTCGAAAAAGTCGTGGCCAAGATGATGAGACCCCAAACAGCCGCCCAGACCATCTGCCGCAAACTCGGCTTCAGGGAAGAACATCTGCTCCCCGACTATGTTAAGGACCTCTCGGGAAAGCCCCAGGACCTCATCATCATGGTCTGCGATCTTCAGGACATGTTAAAAGAGTTGGATTCTTTCTACAGCGACTCCGACTGGCAGCGCTGCCGCTAAAGAAAACCAACGAGCGATTTCTTGAAGAACATCAAGATTCTCATTTTCACCCTTCTTCTTCTTTTTCCGCACGTCTATTCCGAAGAACGTCCCAAGATCGGCCTGGTGCTGAGTGGAGGCGGAGCTAAGGGGCTCGCGCACATCCCGGTGCTCAAATTGCTCGACAAACTCGATATCCCGATCGACTGTATTGCCGGCACCAGCGCGGGAGGCGTCATAGGGGCTTTGTACGCTCGCGGGTATTGCGGCAGTGACCTGGAAAAGATGGCCGCTAAGATCAATTGGGAAGATATGTTTAGCGACCAGCCTCCGCGATCTCTTTTGCCTTTTTTTGAAAAAAAATTGGATGGCCGTTATCAGCTTGATTTTGTCTTAAGAAAGGGGATCCCATCTGTCCCCAGAGGTCTGATCTATGGGGAGAACTTCTCCCTGCTCTTTTCGCGGCTGACATTTCCGTTTCCAGGAGATGCCGATTTCGACGAGCTGCCTATCCCCTTCCGCTGTGTCGCTGTGGACCTGGTCACGGGCCAAGAGGTTATCCTCAAGAAAGGCTCCCTGCCCAAAGCTATGCGCGCTACCATGGCCATCCCGACTGTTTTTACTCCCGTCGATTGGGATGATTATCTTCTCGTCGACGGCGGAGTTCTGAATAATCTTCCGGTCGATGTTGTCAAGGACATGGGCGCAGAAGTTGTGATTGCCGTCGACCTGGGTGCCCCTCTCAGCGCCAAGAAAGAGCTCAGCTCCGCCGATAAGATCCTCACCCAAACGCTCCGAGTTGTCGAGACCGATCAAAAGCGAAAGCAAAGGGAGAAGGTGGACATTTTAATCCAGCCCGACATGAGAGGGCTCGGGAGCATGGATTTTTTCTTTCCAGAAAAATTGTCCAGGATCAAGGAGCAAGGTGAGATCGCTGCCGAAGAAGGCCGGCCTCTCCTCGAAGCCCTCAAGGAGAAATATGGGCTGAGCCGGTCAAAAGAGGTTGAAATAAAATCAGGGCCGTCGGGTCAAGCGGCGATCACTCAACAGCAGGAGAAAATCACCCTCGATAGGATCGCTGTGCTGGGCAATGAAAAGCTTCCTTTTTCATTCATCTCCCGTTTGTTCAGCCTAAAGCAAGGGGACCCGGTGGACGGGACAAGAATCAGCCAGCAAATCATGGGGCTCTATGCTCTCGGATATTTTGAAAATATCGGGTATGACGTCTATCCGGTCGCAAATAACAAAGTAGATATATTTTTGAATGTCAAGGAGCTCCCCCGGGGCAAGCTCAGGGTCGGCCTGCGGTATGATAATTTCCACAAGTTGGTTGCCGCGGCCGGCATTTATTTTACAAATCTTCTCGTTCCTGGTCTGCGGCTCGAAAACGAGCTTGAAGTTGCCGGACTGACCCGCTTTCACTCTAAAATCTCTTATCCTTCTCAAACATTGAATTTTCCCCTCTATCCCTTTTTTCATGTGGACTACAAAAGCGTTCCCACCCGCTTGTATGACGGAGATGGGAACTTGATTATAAACTATAAGGACAGATCCTGGAGCTTTGGAGCGGGGGTCGGCTTTCTTCTCAAAAAAAGGCTGAATGTCGAAATCGCCTGCGAGCAGGAAGTGATGAATGTCGATCCGGTTGGCGCATTGGCGCAGCCAGAGCTCTTGACCGGCCTGAAAGACCGCCTCAGGAGAATAGGTATCGAAGCCACTCTTGACACATTAGATAACATATGGACGCCGAGCAGAGGCCTCTTTTTCCGCAGCAACTATGAAGGGAGCTTTGATTTATTCGGGTCCGATGTCGCCTATGAACTCATGGAAGTCTCTTTAGACGCGTATAAGACCTTCTCCCGGAAACACACGATGCGTTTCTACGGCTACTGGGGAGATTCTTCAGACGGCATTCCTTTCTACAAATTTCTCAATCAAGGACGGCCAGCGACCTTTGTCGGGATGAAATACGACCAACTGCTCGGAAATCAGATGAAGATCCTGCGAGGCGAATATCGATACAAGTTTAATAACTTCGTCTATTTCAAGGCGGCGGGAAATGCGGCTCTGGATTTCGAGCAGCGCTGGCCTGGGTTCACCTATAACCCAAGCCTCCTCTGGGGCTTTGGAGCCGGAGTCCAGATCTCCACGCCGGCAGGCCCGCTGGAGCTGGGTTATGGCGTGGGCAGCAAAAGCCTCCTCGAGCCGAAATCTGCTCAGAGCGTGGTTTATCTTGTGCTCGGAGCCAGATTCTGAAAAGAAAGAAAACCATTGAGCCGACAAAAAGCAATCTCCTAAATTAGCCTCTTCATGAAATTTAAAACCCATATTCCAGTCCGATATTTAGAGAAATATAGTCCATATAAAAATGAAATAATTTAACACCATAACCACCACCACCATAAATTACAGGGCATTACAAATTCGTGATCAGAATTGTGAATTTAAGGTATTGCCCGAAAACCAGCCTCCTTGAAATGATCGTCAAAAGCAAAGGCCGTCTTGATTCCTAGGGTACGCATGATATCAAAACTGATGCAATCGACAAGGCTGAGTTTTCTTTTCGATGAAGCAAGAAGGGCGGCAGTCCCGGATCGATGTGTCTCGGGATTGACGAATTCTATATTGACGATCGGGAGGAGGTCTTCTTGAAATGCGCGAACGGCGACCACGCCCAGGCGATTTTGCAGTAGAGCAAAGGTCTCGACGAGAACGTAATCGCTAGTCACAAGAGTGTTCTCAGCGTTCAATATTTTCATCCATGCGCCCTTGGCGGCCTCATGATTGTCGTCATCTCGATCGAGCAAGGCATAAAAGGCTGACGTATCGATGAAGATTGTCATTTGCCGTAGCTTTCAGAAAGATAGACGTCATGTTTCTTGGAAATATGCCGTTTCCCGGAGCTGAATTTGCCAGCGATTTCTAGCGATCTCTTCAGCCTTACCTCCGGATCAACCGCGGCGCTCGTTCTGATCATGGCGTCGATGGCACGCCGGATGAGCTCGGCGACGGACAGATGCCGGGACGCGGCTATTCTTTTCAGCGCTCTGGCCTGATCCTCCGTCAGTTGGATCTGCGTTCTAACCATAGTGCCTCCAATGATTACATAATTGATTACATGATAACAGATTGAAGATAAGTATGTCAACTTCTATTTCTATTAAATAGCACGCTCACACCTCAAAATTCTCCCACTCGTACTTGACGCGCTCCATGAGCTTGCGGAACCGCTCCTCGCCGCGAAGCCTGTGCTTCCTGCAAGAACCTCGCTTTCGCCTGCGGATCACGGACGAGCCCGGCCGACATGAACTCAGCGCCACGGTCTGCCTGAGCTTTGTATCCTCCGCCTTTTAGACAACCCCCATCCCGCCTTCCCCGATGTTCGCGAGAATACGGTAGTAGGAAACTCTCTTCCCGAGCACTACTCCCCCCAGACCGAATAAGTCATCCGGAAGATTTCTCCATGAATTGCCCCGTAATAAATTTGTGGAGAATACTGGAGATGAACGTCTGATAAGGAAGGCCTTCCTTCACAGCCCTTCTCTGTAATTTGATGAGATCTCTTTCCGAAATCCGGATATTAATTCTTTTGTCCTTGCGAAACGTGGCTCGGGCATACTTCTTGTAGCGATCGGACTCCTTCTCAAGAGCAGGAATCGTCCTCCATTCGCCGCGTTCGACAGAATCAAGGATGGCTTTTTCCTGTTTATCAATTTTCACAGCGTTATCCTCCCAAATATTTTTTCGTCATTTTTCGACTGGGAATGATCGTTTTCAAAAAAACCCTCTTTTCCTCTTCGATAAAGGGCACAATATAGGCATAATCATCAACGTTCACCATGAAGATCCTCTGGCCTGGATATTTCTGCTGATTCGGGTGTTCAAGGATGTCCAGTAAGCCGTCCTGCGAAATGCTGAAGACGATGTCCTCGAAGGAGATCTTTCTTCGGGACTTAAGTTCTTCATTCTTTCCCATATCCCAATCGAATAGCTTCATGATACAAATGTAATCTATTGTGTGCTTCTTGTCAACTCGGCTATTCTTCTTCGGGCTTGACCCGGCCTTCTTTGACAGCTTCAGCGATGATCTTCTGCTGGAGGTGGGAGGGCACTTCCTCATAATGAGAAAATTCCATCAAAAACGAGCCGCGGCCGCCCGTAATGGATGTCAATGTCGGCTCAAGGAGCGTGGGCTTGGCTTCTCTCATGGCCAGCTTAAAGGCCCTGGAAGCCGCAATATTAAAGGCGATGTCTGAGGAATCCACTTCATGGTAGGAACCGCCGTAGAAAATAACCTTAAAGTCCACAACCGCGTAGCCCGCGAGCACCCCCCTCTTCTTTGCATCCTCGAGGCCTTTGAGCACCGAGGGGATATAGTTCCGGGGAATGGCTCTTCGGGGTGGTGCCTGCAGAAATATTCGATATGGCTGGCTGAGCGATGGGCTTTAGGATAGTCAAAGCCCTTTGTCATAAAATGGCGCTCATGAAGTTCATGGAGCAAAACAATCTTCGCCCGGGAAGTCCTGGGATTTCTCGTCGGGCAGGAGCTTCTCCGCCCGGAGTGGGCGGAGCGGATTCTCTCCTGGCGACATACGGGGTTCTCGGTCCACAGCAAGGTCAGGGCTCAGACCAAGAAAGAGGCCGAGCGCGTGGGAAAGTACATAATTCGGCCGCTGCTTTCGCTGGAGAGGCTCTCCTTTTCGGAGAAAGAGGGCAAGATCTGCTACCGGTATGGGAAAGGTCCAGCAGAGGTGGAGCGGATGGATTACCTAAGGTTCATCGCCCGGGTCACTTCGCATATTCCTGACAAAGGCCAGGTCACCCTCAGTTATTACGGCCTGTACGCCAATGCCCACAGGGGTAAGCAGCGCAAGGCAGAGGAAGGGCAGCATAAGCTTCGGATCATCGAAGAGGAATGCCCAGGGATCCCCCGCCGCGGCTGGGCCGAGATGATCCGCAAAGTCTATGAAGTCGACCCTCTCGTCTGTCCCCAGTGTGGCGGCAGGATGAAGGTCATCGCTTTCATTACAGACTACGCCGTGGTGGACAGGATCATCAATCACCTGAAGCTGACGTTTGTCGCTTCGAAGCCTCCCCCGTCTCAGGTCGCTTATCAAGAGTTATTGATGGCCGCTGACACCTCGGCCGAATATTTTCTATGATCTTCTCTTTGACCAGGCGGCGAGGTCCGGGTGATCTCCAGCGCTCTTGAGCTTGTCTGCGGCTTCCTGGCGTGCCTCCAGCTATTTTGAGCTCAACTTGACATCCCTCCGCATCATATTTATCATCGCTGACGATGGGAGAAGGCAAAATTGCCGTATGAACGCTCATTCAGCCGGCGCAGCGGAAAAGGAAATTCTTATCCTTTATTCCGGGTTTTACTCCCGACAGCCTGGGCGAGATTTATGAATATTTTCCTTCGTTGACTGAGCCGAGAGTTGCAGCGGGCATCTTCAGCCTGGGATTTCTTGTGTTCACACTCATGCTCAAGATAGTCGTTCCCATTACAGCGGGGAAATTTCGGGGAACCACGTAGCAAGGTCCCCGACTCTTCTCGCCGTTTCTGAGCCAAACTCATTGTTCTCCGTATTTCGGGCGTTTCACTCTCTGGCGCCATTTCCAGAGGAGAAAAATGGCCGGGTAGACCAGAAGCTCCATAATAAAAGAAGTGAAAATCCCTCCAACCATCGGCGCCGCTATCCTCTTCATGACGTCAGCGCCCGTCTCATGGGTCTGGGCCCACATAATCGGCAACAGCCCGATGAAGGTCGTCATCACAGTCATCATCTTGGGCCGGACTCTTTTCACTGCGCCCTCGATAATGGCTTCCTTGAGGTCGGCTATGCTCTTGAGCAGGCCTCGCTTTTTCCTGTCCTCGTAGGCCAGGTCGAGATAAAGGAGCATGATCACCCCCGTCTCGGCGTCCACCCCGAGGAGCGCGATGATCCCAGCCCAGATTCCGATGCTGATGTTATAACCCAGAATATAAAGGAGCCATACGGCGCCCACCAGCGAAAAGGGCACGGCCAGCAGGACGATAAAGGTCTTGGTGAAGGAACGGGTGTTGAAATAGAGGAGGAGGATAATGATGAACAGCGTCAGTGGCACGACGACCATCAGCCTCTGTTTGACCCTCATCATGTACTCATATTGCCCGGAGAAGACGAGCGAATAACCTTCGGGAAGCTTCAAGTCTTGCTTCAAGACCTGCTTCACTTCCCGCACATAGCCGCCGATATCCCGTCCTGCCATGTCAAGATAGACATATCCAGCCAGCCGCGCATTTTCATCCCGTATCATGGAGGGACCGAGCCTGACCGTAACCTCAGCAAGCTGCGCCAGAGGGATCTGGGCGCCCGAAGCTGTGGGCACGTAGATCCGTCCCAGCTTCTCCGTGTCGTCCCTTAGTTCTCTCGGGTAGCGCACATTGACCGTATATCTTTCCCTTCCTTCGATGGTCTGGGTGACGGGCTCTCCGCCCGCGGCGACCATGATGACCATCTCCACATCCTCGATGGAAAGTCCATAGCGGGCGATTTCCTCTCGCTTGAGCTTGAAATCGACGAAATATCCTCCCGAAGTCCTCTCGGCGATGACGCTTTTCGTCCCCTCGATCCCCTGGACGAGGCTTTCGATTTCCGTCCCGATCTGTTCGATCTTCTGGAGGTCGTCACCGTAGATTTTTATCCCGACCGGTGTCCTAACACCGGTCGTCAGCATGTCGATTCGGCCCTTGATGGGCATCGTCCAAGCATTCACCGCTCCGGGAAGCTTGAGAGCCTTGTCCATCCCCTCTTCTCCGTAGATCAGCTCCTCCCAGGAAATCCGGTCGGGCCAGAAAATCCGGAAGGGCCCCTGGAGAAAGTCCGGAATGAAGTCGCTATACCACCGGGGCTTCTTTCTCCACTTATTCTGGGGTTTCAGGATAACGGTCGTCTCCATCATGGAAAAAGGAGCCGGGTCGGTTGAGGTGACCGCGCGGCCGGCCTTTCCGAAGACTCTCTCCACCTCCGGGAACGAGCGCAGCAACTTGTCCTGGATCTGGAGGAGGCGGGTGGCCTCGGTCACCGAGATCCCGGGCAGTGTCGTCGGCATGTAGAGGATCGACCCCTCGTTGAGAGGCGGCATGAACTCGCTGCCAAGCTTGAAATAGATGGGGACGGTAGAGAGGACAATAAGCGCCGCGGCGGCAATGACTACGACCGGCCGTTTTAAGACCAACTTGATGGCCGGCTCATAGATTTTAAACAAAGAGCGGCTGATGGGATGTTTCTCCTCCGGCTTGATCTTCCCCCGGATAAGAAGCCCCATCAAAGCCGGCGCCACCGTGATGGCCACGATCGCGGCAAAAGCCATGGCAAAGTTCTTGGTGAAGGCGAGAGGCTTGAACAGCCTGCCCTCAAAACCCTCGAGAGTGAAGATAGGCATAAAAGAGATGGCGATCACCAGGAGGCTGAAAAAGATGGGCCGGCCGACTTCCTTGGCGGCCTGGATCAAGACGATCAGCCGGGGAGCTCCCGTCGATTCATCATGGTGCTCAAGCTTCTTGTGCGCGTTCTCGACGAGGACGATGGAGGCGTCGACCATGGCGCCGATGGCGATGGCGATTCCGCCCAGGGACATGATGTTCGAAGTTAGCTTCATGTAATACATGGGGATGAAAGAAAGCAACGCCGCCAGGGGAAGAGTGATGATGGGGATCAGAGCAGACCGGATGTGCCAGAGAAAGATGATGATAACCAGGCAGACGATGAGGATCTCTTCCAGGAGTTTTGTTTTCAGGGTGTCGATGGAGCGCTGGATGAGATCGGAGCGGTCGTATGTCGTGGCGACCTGAACTCCCTCCGGAAGCTTGACATCCTTGAGCTTCTCTTTCACTCGCTTGATGACGTCGAGGGCGTTTTCTCCGTACCTCATGATAACGATGCCGCCCACCACTTCTCCCTCTCCATCGAGCTCCGCGACACCCCTCCGGATGTCTGGACCGAGTGTTACGCTGGCGACATTCTTGATCTTCACCGGGACCCCGTCGGCGCCGCTCTTGACGGCCGTCTCCTCCAGGTCTTGGATCGACTGGATATAGCCCCTTCCCGTGACCATATATTCGGTCCCCGAGATCTCGAGCAGCCGGGCCCCGATGTCGTTATTGGCCTTGCGAATGGACATGACCACATCGTGGAGAGGGATGTTATAGGCCAGCAGAGCCTCGGGATTGACAACGACCTGATACTGTTTCTCGAACCCGCCGATGGAGGCGACTTCAGCCACTCCCTTGACCGCCTGGAGGGCATAGCGGAGATGCCAGTCCTGGAAAGACCGGAGTTCTTGAAGCGTGTGTCGTCCGGATTTGTCCACAAGGGCATATTGAAACACCCAGCCGACACCGGTGGCGTCCGGTCCGAGCTCGACACGGACATCAGCAGGCAGGGTGGGGATGACTTTGCTCAGGTATTCAAGAATCCTCGTTCTTGCCCAGTATACATCGGTCCCGTCCTCGAAGATGATATAGACGTAGGAGAAGCCGTAGTCGGAGAAGCCGCGGATGTCCTTGACTTTAGGGGCGCCGAGAAGCGAGGTGACGATGGGATAGGTGACCTGGTCCTCGATGATGTCGGGCGGCCGGTCCCAGCGGGAAAAGACGATCACCTGGGTATCGGAGAGGTCGGGTATGGCATCCAGGGGGATGTTTCGGATGCTCCAGAGTGAATAGAGGACAGCAAAAACAACTCCGATCAGGACAAAGACCCTGTTTTTGGCCGACCATTCGATGATCTTTTCTATCATGGGAGTTCTTCTTCGGCCCGCTGGTCAGTGCTTGTGGCCGCCGCCGATAGCTGACTTCAGTTTGCTCTCGGAGTCGATCAGGAAGTTGGCCGAAGTCACAATCCTTTCACCCGCCGCTACGCCTTCAAGGACTTCATAATAGTCATCTGTCCTGGCGCCCAGCTTCACCTCCCGGGGCTCGAAATGTCCTTCTCCCTCGGCCACAAAGACGATCTTTCTCCTGCCCGAATCAAGCACCGCGTTCGAGGGCACCGTCAGTCTCTCTCCCAGGTCCAGCCTGAGATTGAAAGTGCCGAACATCTCGGGCTTGAGCCGGAAACCCGGGTTGGGAAGCTCGAGCCGGGCTTTGACCGTCCGGGTTTCATTCTGGAGGTAAGGATAAATGTAGGTCACTTTCCCCTGAAATACCTCGCCAGGAAAATAGGGAAGTTCCACCTCAGCCCTGGCACCCAGGGAGATGAATGGCATATCATATTCATAGATATCGGCGAGGACCCAGAGCCAGGAAATATCGGCCAGCTTGTAAAGGTTCTCGCCGGCCATGGCGTGCTTGCCCAGGAGGATGTTTTTCTCCACTACGAACCCCGTAAAAGGAGCATAAAAGACCATGGTCCGTAGAGATTTGCCGGTATTTTCGAGTTCCTCTATCTGACGGCCGGTAATGTCCCAGTTCAAGAGTCTCTTTCTGGCCGTATCGAGCAGGATCTCCGGCCTGGCCGCCTGCCCGGCGGAGCGGGGAGCGGCGAAAAGCCTGTCCGCCTTAATTGCCAGAAGATACTCTTCCTGGGCGGAAACGAGCTCCGGGCTGTAGATTGAAAAAAGCGGCTGTCCCTTTCGGACCAGCTGTCCGGTGAAATCCACATTCAATTCCTCGATCCAGCCTGCGAACTTGGTGTTGATATCGACGATCTTTGTCTCATCGTAGGCGAATTTAGCCACGGTTCGGATAGTCTTTTCCAGTCTTCTGAAACCGACCTCCCCGAAGGTGACGCCCAGCTTTTCCTGTTTCTCACGGCTGATCATCACCGCGCCCGGAGCCATCTCCATCTGCATCTCGCCAGGCTCCTCTTCCACCGGCACGAGAGTCATCCCGCAGATGGGGCAATCTCCGGGCTTGTCGGAGGTGTAATTGGGGTGCATCGGGCACTGGTAGATGACTTTTTTCTCCTCCGGCTTCTTGCTCTGAGGCTGTTGCTGAGGCGCCTCATG
>Ga0315280_10005938_pt1 | contig 17117 bp, 14 predicted proteins | sample YL17G06_40_MG_FD_203697 | JGI IMG/M metagenome (GOLD analysis project Ga0315280, IMG submission 203697) | Sediment microbial communities from Yellowstone Lake, YNP, Wyoming, USA - YL17G06_40 | ecosystem: Environmental > Aquatic > Freshwater > Lake > Sediment | place: USA: Wyoming | collected...
CGGCTATTTTCGCTCGTCCCTTCAGGACGCGCAAGAACGACTCTTTCCGCAATCGCTTGCGCCTTGGCGGCTTTGGGTTGGCGCGCAAGGCGCGAAAGACCTTTCTCCACGAACACGGGCGACGACCAACGCCATCCGACCATCGTGCCGCCACACGGTACTTTATGCGCGATATAGACGCCCACAATGGCTTCGATGCGGTTCGCCCCGGCGCCTGTTATGAGGTTCCCGACAAATGGAATTCGGACATGCACCCGTGGCAAGGCGGGGCGTGAGAAATGCTTGCCAAGGCCGATAATCTGACTACAGTCAAACCCCGGGGGATTGGCCTCAAGGTCTGCGAATGTCTCTGAGGCCGTACAAATAGTCATACGCAAGGAGCCAACGATGGGAGATTCGATGAACCGACGAGCGTTTCTAGGAACAGCGGCAGGCGGGGTTCTGCTGGCTGCGAAATCTGCGGCCCAGCCCCTGAAGGCTGCCGAAGCGGAAGGATGGCCCAAGCTGCCACCCGTGAAAATCTACAAGGTTTACGTTGGCAGGACCGGCGGCATTTACCTGTCCAGGCCAACGAAAGAGATCGAGAAGTTCAACCAATACCTTGGCCAGGTGGAACAGAAGCTCGGCGACGTCCAGTTCTTGGGCGGCGACCTGATTCCCCCGGCCGAAGTGGCCCAGGTGGCCGCCAAGCTCAAGGAGGCCGACGGCGTCTTGCTGTTCCATCTTTCCGGCCATGGGGGCGACGCGCCGGTGCTGGGCCAGCTCATTGATGTCGGCCTTCCCACGGCGATTTTTTCTCAGCCCTTCAGCGGTCACGGCTGGATGTACTTCCCCCAATGGCAGAAGGCCGGTAAAAAGGTCGTTTTGCTACCAACCAGCAACTGGGGCGAGCTCGACCAAGTCGTGGGGCTAATGCGTGTAGCTGCGCGGATGCGGCAAACGCGAATCCTTGTCGTGCGCGGGCCCCAGGGAACAGCCGCGGCCTGCGATCCCAAGCAGGTCAAGGAGCGCTTGGGCGCCGAGATGGTCCCAATTAGCATCGAGCAAACCCTCCAGGCGCACAAGGCCGTTGATCTCAAGGCCGCTGAGGCCGAGGCCGAGCAGTACTGGATCAGCCAGGCCAAGAAGATTGTTGAGCCCTCTAAAGAAGAGATCATCAACTCGGCACGCCTCTACCTGGCGATCAAAGACCTCATGATCAAGGAACGGGCGCAGGCGATCACGAGTTCCAATTGCATGGGAGGACCGGCCAAGGGCTGCTTGACGTTCAGCAAGCTGAACGACCTGGGTCTGGTCGGGGCCTGCGAAGGCGACATGGACTCCACGCTGACGATGCTCCTCTTCAAGTATGCGTTCGGGGTGCCGGGGTTTATCACCGACCCGGTCTTCGATACTTCCCAGAACGCGCTGATTCACTTCCACTGCACGTCGGCGACCAAGATGGATGGACCCGCCGGCAAGCGCCTCCCCTTCTCCATCCGCACCCAGACCGATAGCGACCGAGGGGTCTCGCTGGAGGTGGAAAATCGTGTCGGACAGATGGTCACTTGCGCCAAGTTCATCAATCTTGACACGATGCTGATCTCCACCGGAAAGATCTTTAGAGTCACTCACGACACACTTGGCTGCCGCACTCAGTTCTGGACCGAGGTGGCCGACGCGCGGAAGATGTTTCATAACTGGGGCGCCGGCATACTCAAAGGCGGGGTGATGACACTGCTCCATCGCGCGGTCTTTTACGGCGACCACCTGGAAAGCACCAAGAACTTGGGCGTCCTGATGGGGTTCAAGGTTGTCGAGGAAGGGTAACCCTTGAGACAGTCCGACGCCTGCAAACTCTCTATGGTTTCAAAAGGCGGCGTCGCTCGCCAAAATGGAATCGGTGGGCTCGAAGCCCTGGGTTTTGGCCGTGGGTTTGTCCCTTGCTGTGTGCATTTGCCCCGAAGACTGGCGAGAGTGTGCCATGGACAGGAGCGGTGAGTCCCTGGTCGGTTACGATCAGGGAAATAGAATGCAGCCATCAACACGCCAGGACCGCTAGTAGGCCGTCAATGTTGCAATTGCGTGTCGTCAAGGAAAAGAATTCCCCACTCCTGGTTAAGACCTTCGGATGTGCTCTCGCTATGCCCGCCGGCTGGAGGTTCTCAGCGCTTCTGCTGGGCACAGGGCGGTTTCATTCCGCGCACCTTTGTCTCGATGGCCAGAAATAGTTTGCTCGACGTGACAAAAAGCGTGCGGAAATCCTTGCCGCCAAATGTGACGTTTGAGGCGTAGGGGACTTTGATCGTGCCAACATACTTTCCGGCGGGCGAATAGACCTTGATGCCCTCTTTGCCGCACGCCACATAAAGATTGCCATGTTCGTCGAGCGTCATGCCGTCGGGACGCGCGCCGAGTTCGATCCACTTGGTCTCGTTCGCCAGGACACCGGGTGATTTGACATCGTACTTGTGGATAAGCCCCGCGCCGTTGTCGGCTAGATAGAGTGTCTTGCAATCGGCCGAAAGCAGAATGCCATTGGGCTTTTTGCAGACCGTCGAAACGCGCGTCACTTTGCCCTCGGACGAGACGTAATAGGCATCTTCCTTCATAACGGCTTTCTGTTTGCGATGCGAATAACAGGGGTCGGTGAAATAAAATCCGTCCACCTGATCAACGGTCAGATCGTTGGGTTCGTTGAAATGTGTCCTGTCAATCTCGCTGGCCAAGACCGTTTTCTTCTTGGTGTGGACGTCAAACTTCACGACACGATAGGCAGCCCCTTCGCAGACGTAAAGTTCCCCTTTGCTATTCATCATCATGCCGTTGGCGTCGGTGCTATCGGCGACAAAGACACCGACAGCTTTTCCTACCTCGTAGAAATGGATCGAGTCTTTTTGACCATCGGAAAAGTAGATGTTGCCCTGACTGTCGGCGGCGGGACCTTCGCAAAATCCATAGCCGGAGCCGATCACCTGCGGTTCGGTTCCCGAAGTGACGATATCATCAATTGTCATCATTGCCTCCGAACCAAATGCTGAGCCTATCACACTTCCAATCCAACACAACCACGCTAAAGCCGATTTCGATCGCATTGTTCTCCTCCTGATGTCTCGAGCAATGGCGCTGTAATGGCGCAAGCGAAGCGACGGGAGCGTGACATACCGCTGGCCACGCGTCAAGCCCTTGTGCCGGTGAATCACAGCAATCCTATTATCGAGTCTAAGTTTCTTCGTCGAGCCACTTCCAACGTTCCCAAAGCAGTGGGACATGCAAGACAGGCAACTGCGGTCCCAATGTGGTCAATCGAGAGTGGGGCAGATTGGCGATCTGCCGGTTTCACAGGTTGCCAACCTGAGCCACCCATTCTCTTTCTGATTCCCTCTTCTATAGATGTTCGTAGAATTGGTTGACACGTTGTTGTTGCATTGCGCCCCCACATGTCAACGAGATATACGAGATTGAATAAAGGACATGGAGTCAGAAAAAGCACTTTACATCGAAAGTCCTGTCGAAATAAGAACAGGTAGAACAACAGACCAGCGCGAACGACGAAACAGCCTCTCCTCATTTCGACCAGGATACCCAGAGGAGATTTCCGTGGATCTCAAACGCGCTCTCTATCGAGCCTGGAAGAAGAATCCCGACGCCCCTTGCCTGGTGGACGAGGATCAGCGTTGGACGTTTGACCAGGTTATCCGTCGCGCTGTGGCCCTATCGCGCTTGATCGCTGTGGGCGACAAAAGCGAAACAGGGCACATCGCGCTCGTTCTGCCCAACAGTGAGCTGTGTGTGACCAGTTTCCTGGGCTGTCTGGCAGCGGACCGGACGCTCGTCCCGATCAACTATCTGCTTTCGCCCCCTGAGGTCGCGTCTATCCTCAACCATGCGCAGGTAAGACTGGTTCTGACACTGTCCGCCTTTCGGCCGTTGATGGAAGCGGCGCGGCAGGCGTGTGAAGCCGCCGTTCAAACGGTCTATCTCGACGAAGCGCTCGCGGCATTTGGTGAGCAGCAGACCGCCGCCGCGGTCCAGTCGGCCGATCCCGCCATGCTCGATTCGGGCCAAAGCGACCCTCAGCGAATTGCCTGCCTGGTCTATACGAGCGGGACGACCGATGTCGCCAAAGGGGTGATGCTCAGCCACGGAAACCTTCTGTCGAATTGCGAGAACATGCGCGATATGCTCGGGGTTCTCCCCAGCGATGTGTTTCTCGCCGTGTTGCCCCTGTTTCACTCTTTCGGGATGAGCACGGCGATGCTTTTGCCTCTCCTATCTGGGGCCAGCATCGTCCTGATGCGCCGTTTTCAACCTGTCACCGCGGTCGAGCTGATCGAACGGGAAAAGGTCACGATTCTTCTGATGGTTGCCTCGATGTTTGCCTTGCTGATGCGGACGGCCTCGCGCGATCCGTCGCGGCTTTCAAGCGTTCGCATCGCCATTTCGGGCGGCGGGCCTCTTCCGCCCTCTTTGGGCGAAGAATTCCACCAGCGCATGGGGTTCCCTGTTTTCCAGGGCTATGGACTGACCGAAGCTTCTCCTGTCGTTGCCTCGAACCATCCGGGGGCGTGGAAGCCAACGAGCGTTGGCCAACCTCTGACAGCGGTTCGTGTGGAAATCCGCGGCGAAGACAACAAGCCCTTGCCGGTCGGCAAGAGCGGCGAGATTTTTGTCGCCGGGGCCAACGTCATGCGCGGCTACTACCGCAACCCCGAAGCCACAGCACAAACAATTGACGAAAACGGGTGGCTGAGAACCGGCGACACGGGCTATCTCGACAAGGACGGTTTTCTGTACGTCACCGGGCGCAAGAAAGACCTGATCATCCAGGCCGGTGAAAAAATTTTCCCCCAGGAGATCGAACACATCCTCCAAACCTATCCTGGCATCGCCGAGGTTGCCGTCGTTGGCATCCACGATCCACTGCGCGGCGAGTATCCGAAAGCGTTTCTTGTCCTCGAGGAAGGTGCTGCCATTGACGAACGGCAGCTGCGCTATTGGTGTGCCGAACGGATGGCGGGCTTCAAGATTCCGCGCGAGTTCGAGGTCATCAAGGCATTGCCCAAAAACCCATTGGGCAAGGTTCTCAAACGCGAACTGGCAAACCCTTCGATAGGATAAGTCGCTGGCTGATCGCGTTGGAATTCCGACCCGCAGATTGGGGGTGGCGATAAGAGGATCTCGGATTTCCAAACGGATTCGGTCCCTCGCCGGACGCGCGGGCGCCATTTTGAGATTGACACGTGCGCGAGTGAAAACAGAGATACTTGATCTCGCCAGCTGACGGAGAGCCGAGCCGATGCTTCGGGTGACCACTGGCGTCGGGCTTTCTTGCGGTGGAGGGGTGGTCGAGCGGTTAATGGCACTGGGCTGTAAACCCAGCGAGCGAGAGCTCTACGGAGGTTCGAATCCTCCCCCCTCCACCATCTGCGGATTCCCAGTCCTGAGTTTCGAGTTCTGAAGTGCGAGTCATCCCCGAAGAGGTTACCGCTTAGCGCTTCTGCGCCTTTGCAATCTGCAATCTGAAATCGAAAATCCAAAATCCGAAATCCTCAAAGGGCGACCCAGCGGCGGGTTCGATCGGATTCGTGGGCGGCGTCCATGATTTCCTGAACGCGAGCGCCGGCTTCGAGGCCGGGTTCGGCCTTTGTCCCAGCGGCAATTGCGCACAGAAAGTTGTGCAAACAGGCGACGTGCGAACGTATCCACCCGACCGCGAACTTCGGCCCGGGCCAGCCGCCAGGCGAGGGATAGCAATGAACGGTCGCAATGCGTTTCCAGCCGCGTTCGCCGCCGATTGGTTGGTCGGGCAATGTGGCGTCGTAGGCTTCAAGCCAATTGGGGTCCATCAGATTGAACCGCAAGGCCCCCCGCGTGCCATGAATCTCACAGCGAAGTTCGTCCTCGGTGCCGGTAGCGAGCTTGCTTGCCTCTACCGTACCGAGCGCCCCAGAACGGGTTCGAAGCAGCATCAGGGCGTGGTCCTCGGCATCCACCGTAACGCGCTTTGTCCGATCTTCGAGGGAAGGACGCTCGGCAAAAGCGGTCTTGGTGGTGCAAAAGATCTCGCTGAATTCGCCCAGGAGGTGACAAAGCAGATCGAGAACGTGCGAGCCGATGTCGTAAATGACACCGCCACCCCACTTGCGAAAGAACTTCCACTTTGCCGGTGCGTTTGGGTCGGCGCTTCCGCTGTGCAGGTAGGCGGCGCGAAAACTGAGCGGCTCGCCGAGAAAACCGGCCTCGACCAGTTGTTTAGCTCGAAGCGTGGCCGGGATGAACCGGTAGTTGAACGTCATCTGATGAGCGCCTCGATAGTTGCGCAGGGCGGTCACAACCCGGTGCGCTTCGTCAGGGCCAGCGGTCAGGGGCTTTTCGCAATAGATGTGCTTGCCATTGGCAATGGCCGAAAGGAGCGGCTCGATGTGAAGGCTGTTGGGGGTGCAAATGTTGACGGCGTCAATGTCGGGACTTTCGGTAATCTCGCGCCAGTTGGTTGTGGCAAAATCGAAACCCAAAAGATCGCGCGCCGCCTCGGCGGTTTCCCGGCGGCTTGTACAAACGCCGAGCAAACGCGTCTGGACCGGCGCCGGATCGTAGTAGAGCGCCATGTTACGATAGGCATAAGCATGAACCTTGCCGATAAACCCGAATCCCAGAATCCCAACCCGCAATGGCGGCATGATTCTCTTTCCCGGCATTTGGAGGTCCTTATTGGATTTCTGAGATCGGAGAGAATCACCGAAAAAAATCGAGGTCAAGCGATCTTTATTCTCTTGACCTTTCGTCTTTTGTTCGCCTATAGAACAAATGTTCTTGTGAGGGGAAACTGGGGACAAGAGCAATGCTTCGACGATGGATCGTTCATATTGACATGGACGCCTTTTTTGTCGAGGTCGAACGCCGGCTCAACCCTTCGCTGGTTGGCCGACCAGTCATCGTCGGCAACGATCCCGACGGAAGAGGCGTGGTCGCGGCCTGTTCCTATGAGACGCGGCGTTTCGGCATCCATTCGGCCATGCCGCTGAGGCAAGCCAAACGACTTTGCCCGCAGGCGATTTTCATTCGGGGAAACTTCGAGGCTTATGCCGACTATTCCCGGCGCATCCGCACTCTGTTCAAGTCCTACACCCCACTGGTCGAGATGGCCTCGATAGATGAAGCCTATCTCGATCTGACGGGCACGGAACGGCTTCATGGGCCGGCAATTGCGGCGGTGGATCAGATTTTGCGGCGATTGCGCCACGAAATCGGCCTGCCGGCCTCGGCGGGACTGGCCTCCAACAAGCTGGTGGCCAAAGTAGCCTCGGACCTGGCCAAGCCGTCGGGGCTTGTGGTGGTCCTTCCCGGCAGTGAGCGGGCATTTTTTGCTCCCTTGCGGATGCACCGGCTGCCGGGCATTGGACCGAGGCTCGAAGCTCACCTCGAGCGCTACGGCATCTCGACGTTAGGCGAAATCGTCGCGCTGGGCGAGCCGGTCCTTCGGACGGTCTTCGGCGCCGTGGGCAGCGATCTCTATTGGCGCTGCCAGGGCGAAGACGATTCGCCCGTTGTTCTTTCCTGCGCCGCCCGATCGGTCAGCCACGAGCACACATTCGACCAGGACACCGGCCATCGCCTGAAACTCGAACAGACCCTTTCCTATCTGGCCGAGCGTGTGGCTCAACGGCTGCGTCGGTCCGCCTCAGGCGGATGGCGTGCTCGTCACGTGACGCTCAAAATCCGTTACAGCGATTTCCAAACGCTGACTCGGCAGACCACTTTCGCCGAACCAACGAACGATGACCGCGAGATTTACGAGGCGGCGCGGCGCAGTCTCGACCGCGCCTATACGCGGCGCAGTTGGGTGCGGTTGCTGGGCATTTCGGCCTCGGGGTTATGTGATGCCCAATGGCAAATGGACCTGTTCGCACACAAAGACCAGATGGCATGCGAGGCGCTGGCCGCCGCGATAGATCGGATCAAGAACCGCTATGGTTTCGAGGCCATTTTGCGGGGGCGATCGTTGGGCGCTTCCGCTGCCTGAGGCCATTTTGGATTTCAGATTTCGGATTACGGATTGCGAATCCGTGAAGGTGCTCTTACGATTTTGGATGTGAGCATCTCGGTTTTGTCTAGGGGTTCGGGGAGTTTCAGTTTGGTCAAGGAGAGGGAGCTTGTGAGGGGGACCTTTTTCGCAAAGGTCTCCCCTCATACACCCCTCCAAAACTTCTGCGCCCTCGTGCGTTTGCTCGCGCCTTTGGGCCTGCGAGCAAACGCAGGACCGACTCTGTCATTTCCGCCCCCCAGCGGAAATGACAGATGGGAAAGTCTTCGGAAGGGGGCATGGGGGAGAACCCTTCGGTCGAGAAGGGTTTCCCCCATGTTCCTTCACCTTCCAAGGTCCCGAACCAACAAACCAAGGCAAAATTGAGATGCACTCTTTTGGATCGCGGATTTCAGATGCAACCAAGGCGCTAGGCTCACGATCCTGATACCAGATTTCCCAGCCATCGAAGCGGGCGGCCCACGATAATGACAGGCGCATCGTGCGCCACTGTGTCGAAAGCCATAGCCGATACCACGCCAGCAAGGTAGCACCCAACGCCCGGCACCGCCACAAGGTATGCCACCGTACCACGGGCCAGGCCGAAGGCTTTGGTCGGAAGACCAGCGCTTGGCGGTTGGCGCGAGCCAAAATAGGATTCGCCGCCGGTCAGGCGCAATGCAGCCGAGAAAACCCACGTCGGCGCGAAGAACAGCTGTTCGCCAACAACCATCGGAACATCGAATAGCCCGTGGCCATCGGCATCATAGTGGGGAACGCGAAAGCTGTAGAAATACAGCGCAGCCGGGTCGGCGCCGACATCGAATGTCGGCTCGGCCAAAAGATCCACCACGCGCCCCGTTTGGCGATAGAGGCTGCCGGGCGTTGTTGCCGTCCGACAGCCCATCGCGGCAAAAAGCACGACGATGAAGAATCCTCGTTTCATTCCAACGCCCACCCATCGGGCAATTGGTAATCCGCGGTCGGCAATCCGAAATCACGGAAACAGCTTTTTGACCAGTTCGCTGACCCTTTGGCCCAGCGCTTCACATTGCGGGCTGCTGCGTTTGTCGGGCGCATTGATGGCCACCGGCCCATAGTGGTCGCCATGGGCGGTTCCCTGGACAATCATGCCATGAATAAGAAATGCCTTGAGGATGTCGAGGATTGTGGTTTCGTTGCCGCCGCCAATGTTGGCCGACGAGCTGAAAGCGCCGCCGACCTTTCCGGCCAACTGACCGTGATACTCCACGCTCTCGTCGAGCAACCTCTTCATTTCCGAGGCCATGCTTCCGTAATAGGTCGGCGAACCGAAAATCAGTCCGTCATAGTTCAACAAGTCGGCGGCCTTGACCTCGGCCAGCGGTTTGAGAACCACCTCGACCCCCGTCGAGCGCGCGCCTGCGGCAACCAATTTGGCCATCTTCTCCGTGTTGCCGGTACGCGAATAGTACACCACGAGCACCTTTGCCATCGTTTGTTTCCTCCTGTGAGCCGCCATGGCAGTAGTGTTAAGAATGTCAGTAGGCGCGGTTCACGAATCGCCCTTTTGCACAACTGTTAGGGCGCCGCATCCTACGCCCCTACCAATGGCAAGTTCATTTGCTTGACCCAGCTGCTATCGCAGCGGCCGCTGCGCCGCAACTGGAAACTTGTTTCATCTTTCGAGTTTCACGTGTCAGGTTTCGCATTTCAAGTTTTGCGTTTCCCGTGGCGGCGAGCCATTTGCGAAAAAAGGCTTGAATCGCCGAAGGAAAACCGTTCCCCTATCCAGCAGGAATACGGCAAACGGTTGAATTCTTTTCAATAGGCACGAACTTTTCTTCGCATCGTTATCGAAAGGCTGCAAAAAATGAAGTGGAAACTACAGTCGCTGCCGAGAAGACATGGCCCTTCGCCACTGTTCGTTTTGGCAAGTCTGTTGCTTGTCGTCGCGACCCTATCGGCAGCGCCGACGAAGGCCCCGATCAGTCGGAAAGCGTTGACCCATCCCTATTTGAAAACCCACTATGACGGGCGGCGCAATTTGCCGCTGGCAGCCTATTCGGCTGGCACGTTCACAGAGCAGGACTTGTTCCTGTTCCGCTTGATGAAGCGCGACCCTGACCCTGCGCTTTTCCAGCGCTGGGAGGAAAGCCGCCGGGCCAAAGAGCGCGAGAACCTCGCACAAGACGTCGAACAAGCGCTGGCCGACCTTGCCTTGACCCTCCTGCTCGCTGATCAGAGACCCGAGCGTTCGGCCTCGCCGATTGCCGAGAAGTACGTTCGCTTCCTGAAATATCCTGTCTATCAGATGGTGTGGATCGAGAAAGTCTTGCGATCGCAGGTCGCGCTCGAACCGATTGATTTGATTAAGTATTACCATGATCACGTCGAGGAGTTCTATTCGCCCGAGTCAGTGCGGGTGCGCTACATTTTCCGCGAGGTTCCCACGACAGCCACAATTGCTGAACGCAATGCGTTGGAAGAGGAGATGAAGACGGTGCGTGGCCGGGTGATGGCTGGCGAGGATTTCGTCGAACTGGCGCGGGCCAAGTCGGACGCGCCAAGTGCTGTGCGAGGCGGCGAGTTACCCCCCTTTCCACGCGGAATGTTCGTTGAGGACTTCGAGAAGCAGGCTTTCGCCCTCGAACCCGGCCAACTCAGCCCCGTGTTCCTGGGACGGGGAGGATTCTATCTCATCCAGTGCCTGGAAAAGCTGTCCGAGAAACAAGTGCCCTTCGATGTCGCGCAGAAAGACCTTCGCGACGCGGTGGAATGGAAAACACTGGGCTACCTGTATGACTATCATCTTACGCGAATGGTTCGCGCCCGCCGCTATACTAGCCTGTCCACCCGTTTCGCCGAGCTGTTGCCGGACGAGGAATTGCTCAGTATCGGCGGCTATCGGATGACCAAGAAAGAGTTTCTACAGATGTTTCCCGATGCCGTCACCGAGCCGGTGGAGATGAACGAGGGTTTGATCCTGCGAACCTGCCAGGATATTCTCCAGGCAGAATGGGTGGCACAACAAATCGAACAAAGGGGATTGGCCGGTGATCCGCTGCTGGTGGCTGCCGATCGCCTGGCGCGCCGCATTTGGCAGTCGAGAGAGGCCGTGCGTACGGCGCGCGCGGTTCCTCTCACTTTCTCAGAGTCCGAAGTAAAAGACTATTATGAAAAAAACCGAGAACGGCTCGGTTATCAGCCGCAATGGCGCGTGTTGAGGATTGAAGCCGCGGTGCACAATCCCTATCTCCTTCATCCCTCGCAGCTGGCGGCGGTTGGTGCGGAACTGCGCACCCAGTTCCGACAGACGCTGCTCGATTTCCAAACGGCTTTTCGCGAGGAGCGCGCGAAAGCGGCCGAGGAGTTGGTTTTGGCGGGCGAATCTTCGCCGACGCTCATCACGGCGGCATCGGTGTTGGAGGATGAAGCCTCAACCGCGACGGCACGCTTTCGCCGGGAGATGATGCCGAAAATCCAGGGCTTGCGCGTTTTCACCGAAGCCTCGACGACCGACTATCAATTCACGGTCACCGACCTTGGATACTGCAATTCCCACAACGAGAGAGTTTTCTCCTATGTCAAGGATCTTCGCGAAAGCGACCTCAGTGACATCATGTCGCTCCCTCAAGGCGGACTGATGTGCTATTTTGTTGCGCGCTACATTCCCGGCGCCGAAGTGGACTACGACAAGATTCGAGTCCACGCGCGCCGGCAATACATCGCTTCTTTGCAGGCGGAGACGCTGGATCGCCTGTGCAAGGAATTGACAAACAAGATGGCTCTACACGTCAGCCTGCCCGAGATTGGCAGCAAGGACCAATGAAAGGCCCTTCCAGTCAGAAAGGTCCACCTCCTCTCGTTTCGCGTCGCCTGCGGTGGGTGGTATCGGTGCCAGTGGGCGTCGTCCTTGCGGCCCTTCTTGTCTATGCGTATGACTATCTGAATATCAATTTGTGGATGGAACGCGACGCAGGCAGTCTCGAAGACTATCCCGTTCGGCTCGTCGAAAACCAGCAAGAAGTTGCCGGCACTGACAGGGGCCAATTCGCGGAGTTGAATCGGTCACTGATCGAACAAATGCGCGAGAACCGACGGAATGTGGTGACGGTTTCCCGAAGCGAGATCAAATGCAACGTCTTGCGCACGCGCGCCTATGTGAAGGTTTTCCTCGAAACGGCGTTGCCCGATCAACCCGACCGCCGCTCGCGTCTTCGCGTCATTTGCCCGCTGAAATACGATGGCCGACAGTGGCGAATCGCCGGTCCATTGACCGAAAAGACCATCGAATAGTCCGGAGATTCAGCGCCAAGACACCAGGGCAGCGGGGTTTCTCTGTGTTTTTGTGCCTTGGTGGTTGGAAAACTCACCGTTATCGCCTCCTTGCATTCTTTGCGGCTGGTTCTCTTCTTGGGGCTCCTAATCCCCCCACGATCATTTGCACTTGCGTTCGCATTTTTTTCCGCTTTCTTATTCGTGTATATTTTCGTGTGGCTTGGTGGATCGAGAAGAGGCCGAGATGGTTGAAAGACGCATCTACCTGACAACCCCGATTTATTATGTCAACGCATGGCCACACATTGGCCACGCCTACACTACGATTGTCTGCGATGTGGTTCGACGATACTACGATCTGCTGGGCTATGATACCTACTTTCTGACCGGCACGGACGAGCACGGCACAAAGATTCTTCGTGCCGCCGAGGAAAAGGGCGAAAGCCCCCAGTCCTACGCCGACCGCATGAGCCAGGCGTTTCGTGACCTTTGGCCGCAGCTGTCGGTTCAGCCCAATGACTTCATCCGAACCACCGAGAAGCGTCACCAAACGGTCGTGCGCCGGATTCTCCAGGACCTCTATGACCGCGGCGACATTTACTTTGAGAAATATGGCGGCCTCTACTGTGTTGGCTGCGAGCGTTTCTACACTGACACGGAACTTGCCGGTTCGGGCGGCTACTGTCCCGACCACCAGGTCAAGCCCACATGGATCGAAGAGCAGAATTATTTCTTCCGCATGTCGAACTACCAGAAATGGCTGATTGACTACATTCGCGCCAAGCCCGACTTCATCCGCCCCGAACGCTACCGCAACGAAGTCCTGAGTTTTTTGAACGAGCCGCTGCGCGATCTTTGCATCTCGCGGCCCGCTTCTCGTTTGCCCTGGGGAATCCCGCTTCCTTTCGACGAAAACTACGTGACCTACGTATGGTTCGACGCCTTGGTTAACTATGTGAGCGCACTTGGCTATCCCGACGACGAGAAATTCGTGCGCTACTGGCCGGTCGCGGAACACTATATTGCCAAGGATATCCTCAAACCCCACGCTGTGTATTGGCCGACGATGCTGCGAGCAGCGGGTATCCCGATCTATCGGCATCTCAACGTGCACGGCTATTGGAATTACGGCGAGTTGAAGATGTCGAAGTCGCTGGGCAATGTGGCCAATCCACTCGATCTGACGCGCATCTATAGTGTGGATGTGCTGCGCTATTTTCTGCTGCGCGAGATGGTCTTCGGCCTCGATGCCGCCTTCGCCGAACAAGCCTTCAACGACCGATACAACAGCAACCTTGCCGACGATTTGGGCAATCTGATCAGTCGCCTGACAGCGATGATCGAGCGCTATTGCGAAGGCCGCGTGCCGCCAAGTCACACGCTTGAGCGAGGCGATCAGGCCCTTCTGGCCTTGATTGACGCGGTCGTCCAGAGCACCCCGCAGTGGCTCGCCGACCTGAAGTTTCACCAGATCATCGAGGAGACATTGCAGGTTGTCCGGAGGCTCAACGCCTACATCAACGACCAGGAGCCATGGGCACTGGCCAAAGCGGGCAAACGCGAGCGGCTCGATACGGTTCTCCACGTCGTGGCGCGTGGTGTCGTCATCGCGCTCCAACTCCTGACCCCGGTCATGCCGACCAAAACAGCCGAAGCGCTGTCGTGGTTTGGGATTGTAAGGACGGGCGATGCATCGCCCTCGCGTGGAATTGACGCAAACCTGCTCAAAGTCGGCGCGCCCGTCGTCGCCGGCAAGGTGCTCTTTCCCAAGATTCGCCTCCCCGAAGAACCCGTAGGGGCGCAGCATGCTGCGCCCTATGCTGCGCCTGAACCGAAATCCGCAATCCAAAATGTGAAATCCAAAATCCAAAACGGAAAAGCCGCCGCTGCGGAAAAGAAAGGAACTGCAATGGCTGAGATCACCTACGATGAATTTGCCAAGGTGGATTTGCGTGTCGCGCGCGTTCTGGAAGCTACACGGGTCGAGGGAACGCAAAAACTCCTCCGTCTGGTGATTGACCTGGGCACCGAACAGCGCCAGATCGTCGCAGGGATCGCGCAAGACTACGCACCGGAGCAACTGGTTGGAAAGACGATCGTGGTTGTAGCCAACCTGGCGCCCCGCAAAGTGCGTGGGATCGAATCGAAGGGAATGCTCCTCGCCGCCGTCGAGGGCGCGACACTTCAGTTGATCACAACCGACCGCCCCTCAACCCCCGGCACAAAAGTTTCATAGGTGAGTATTCGGCGTCCCTCAGCAGTTTCGCAACAGCGGCGCGGACCTTTATCTAGCGTTCGACGGAGGCGTCTCCGATGGCGGTCACTGGTTCGCCGCTTACACGGCGTGTTTCGGCCTTCTCGTGCACCCGACCTTCATCCTCCACTTGGTCTACCGAGATGGTGCCAACCCAAGGCACAAACGTTGCCTCCACCACCACGTTCCCTTTTGGTAGATAGGGGGTAGCCTTGAAGCGGACGTTCAAAATACCTCCCTCGGTTTGCGTAAAGGGGATCTGAAAAGTGCCCACTGCGACCGTGCGCCCGCGGTCGAACCGATCCCCTGTACGGACACGCTGAACTACCTTTAGACGCGCGGCTTCAGGTTGATCTTGGCTCTCCGGCCAGCCGCTCACGTTGGAGCTTACATCTATGTATTCGTAGCTTTCGGTTGCCGTCTCATAAAACTGACCGCGGCCATGGGTTGTGGTGAGTCCATCCGACTCAATTCTTTCCACAGCTACCTTCAGCGCCTTCTCGTACACCCGGACCACCAGCGTTCCGGAACAGGACACGGGTTCATCCTTCGCGTTATACCGGTGCAATTGCAGGAATAGCGTGTCATCCTCTGGGCTGCCGTCAGTGTTCTCGGCCGGCGGAATAGGATCGATCTTAAGCCGGACCGGAGAAAGTCCCGCGCTTCTCGCCTTCTCCTGAAGTGCGATCGCCCTAACCTGGGCGTCTATCTCGAGCATCTCTCTCGTTTTCGCAATCAGCGACTCCTTCAGAGTGCCGAAGTCGCGCGCCACCAGACTCTTGGAGTATTTCGACTCTAGCGGGGTTGCTTGCGCCAGCAGGTCCTTCAATTCGTTCAATCCTTTCGCGGATTTCGCGCGGTCATCCAGCGAGCTGAGGGCATTGCCAGCCGCTATTTCAAAATCAATCTCGCCTCGGACCCGGGCTAACAGTTTTGCGGAATCGCCTTTGCCAGTCACATCTGGTGCAAGTTGTCGCCACTCCTCCAGCTCCGTCCGTAGCGCGGAGAGGCTTTCGCCTTTGCGACTTCTGAGAGTAAGATCGCGTGCAACGTCTCCAACTATTCGTGCAGCCGTTTTGTCCATGCCCTTACGGAGCGAGGGCCAAGTGTTGCTTATCTCCTGAGCAAGACATAAGCAAAGGGCCGCGCTTCCGGGGCAGTCCCCTGTCCCGACCAGACCGAGGAGGCCTGCAGGATCTTCCCGCCTCAGTTTGCTTGCACCAGTGGGCAGCCGCAGGGCCGGACCCCCACGCGATACCTCGCTGGCCACTTGCGGGCCTTCGCCGCTTCGTGGCGGAGGAAAGAGAGCCAGTAGTCCTTGCGCACATCTTCGGCCCGATTCCCTGTCTCGGGCTTTCAGCGCCTCCGCGAACTTGGCGTTTTGCGAGAGGGTCACAGCCGCCGCCAGTGGCTGCCACATCTGGTCAGGTGCAGATGCGCCGGCCGAGAGGAACTCCTCGGCGTGCTCCCGCTCAATCTTTGAAAGGATCACCTCTAGCGGCTTCTTTTCTTTCGCCCATTCCTTGCCCCACAGATACCCTAGCGCAAAGGCCAGGACCGTTTCCTCTTTTGTCGGGCTAGGTTTGCCATAGTACCGCGCCCGGACTGTCTTGCGAAGAATGCCGTCGGTTAGCTCCGCAGTGCCGGCGGAATCACTGCTTTCCAAGAGACCGGCCATCGCTAGCAGCTCGTCGCCTGCGGCTGCGCCTTCTGGGGGCATTATCTTCCCGATGGCTATCCTTTGTGCGGCCTCCACAAAATCGGAAACCATTTCGCGGCGAGCCGCCCGCGCAAGCGTGCCAGTGGTGAGAGCATGTTCGGTTTTCGCCAGCAAGGCCTCCGGGTCGCTTCCCCACCCGACTCCGCGCCTCTTCAACCAGTCCTCGTAGCACTTCACCAATTGCACGCGTGCTTCACTGAAGTCGGCATTCTCGGCAATGGCTTTGCGCAGGATCTCTATCGCGCGCTTGGGATCCTCCGATCTCCAGAGTACCGCGCCGGCTTCCTCGATCACGGATGTTTCGAGCGCTGAGAGCTCCCGGCGCTGCTGCCGTTGCTTGCCCTCTTCGATAATCTTCACCAGCGCTTCCAGCTGGCGTTCCTCCTGGGGCGCCAGGGTCATTTGTCGTATTTTCCCGGCCAATGCTTCCGCTTGAGGCCATTGATGGAATCGGATATCGTCTCCGAGCAAGCGAAGGTTCTCTTGAACAGCAGACCCCTCTTCTATCCGAGCCACGTCTTTTTCCAAAAGCTCAATTCTTGTTCCCCCGGCATCAATTACTACGAGACCCCCGCCCTTGCCTATCACGACACCATCAATTACCCTTCCGTTCTTCGTGTGGATTCTTGCGGCATGGGATAGGCCGGTTTCGAGTAAAAGCACGATTAGAAGCGCGAATCGGGAAGTCCAAAACGGCCACTGGTGTTTGAAGAACCTTGGCCCAGTCATGCGTCCCGCCCTGCTCTGTTCTTTAGAGCGTGTTTTAATATTCTTGATTTCGGTGTAGCGTACGGTGCAGCGTCCTGAAAGCGGACACGTTGTAGCGGAAGGAGATGTTGCTGATGATACTCAATTCCCAATCCTGTTGCCGCTGGAGG
>Ga0315280_10005939_pt1 | contig 17116 bp, 16 predicted proteins | sample YL17G06_40_MG_FD_203697 | JGI IMG/M metagenome (GOLD analysis project Ga0315280, IMG submission 203697) | Sediment microbial communities from Yellowstone Lake, YNP, Wyoming, USA - YL17G06_40 | ecosystem: Environmental > Aquatic > Freshwater > Lake > Sediment | place: USA: Wyoming | collected...
GCCAATGCCATCATCGCCCTGCGCTGTGCCGAGGTTAGCGGCCGCTGGGAGGAGTTCTGGGAGGCCCGCTCAGCCAGCTAGATCCCAGGACCCACATTCATGTCGCACACCCCCCCATACTCGAATCCTTGTACGGATAGCAGCCGCGTGGTATCTTGCTCCGGCTTCCCCTGCGTTTTCGGCGAGTTTCCCGTGGCCCAAGACACTTCGCTGTCGCGCAACCCTGAAGATCCGGGTCACGACCAGGGAGACGACTCGTGACAAACCGAGGCGATGCCCAGTCCCTCAAGCAGCGCGTCCAGGCCGAGGTGGACCGGCTGACCCCGGACCTGCTCGCCACCAGTCAGTTCCTGCATGCGAACCCCGAGCTGGCCTACGAGGAGCACAAGGCGGCCGAGCGCATGACGGCGGTCCTGAAAGAGCATGGCTTCGCAGTCACGCGCGGCGCGGCCGGCCTGTCCACGGCGTTCCTGGCCCGCGCCGGGTCGGGGCGCCCGCGGATCGCCTTCCTCGCCGAGTACGATGCGCTGCCCGGCCTGGGCCACGCCTGCGGCCACAACCTGATCGGGACGGCATCGGTCGGGGCGGCCCTGGCGGTCAAGGCGGTCCTGGACAAGACGCCGGGAGAGGCGCTGGTGATCGGCTGCCCGGCCGAGGAAAAGGGTGGAGGGAAAGTCGATCTCGTGAGCGCCGGTGTCTTTGCGGGCGTGGATGCGGCGATGCTGGTCCACCCCAGCAACCGGACCGAGATGGTGAAGCTGGCCCTGGGCATGCGCGAGCTGACGGTGGAGTTCTTCGGCAAGGCCAGCCACGCCGCCGCCTCGCCGGAGCAGGGAATCAACGCCCTGGACGGCGTGGTCCTTGGGTACACCGCGGTGAGTACCCTACGCCAGCAGGTGCGCTCCGATGCCCGCATCCATGGCATCATCACGCACGGAGGTCAGGCCCCCAACATCATCCCGGAGTACGCCGCGGCCCGCTTCTTTGTCCGGGCCCTGGACCTCGCCTACATGGACGAACTGTTTCGCCGGGTGGTCGCCTGCTTTGAGGCGGCGGCGCAGGCGACGGGCTGCCGGGTGAAGATCACCCCCGCGGACAAGGACTATCATTCCTACAAGCCGGCCTATACCATGGCCGAGTTGTTCCAGCGCAACCTGGAATCGCTGGGGGAGACCGTGGACCAGGGGCCGGTGGATCGAGAGCTGGGTTCGACCGATGTGGGGAATGTGAGCCAGGTGGTTCCCACGATCCAGCCCATGCTCCAGATCTCGCCGCGCGAGGTCACCTGCCACATGGCCGCCTTCGCCGAGGCGGCGATTTCCGAGGCGGGACATCGGGGAATGCTCCTGGCGGCCAAGGCCATGGCCATGACCGCGGTGGATCTTTTGGCGGAGCCCGCCACGCTCGCCCGTGTGTCGGCAGAGTTTCGCGGCCGGACGTCATCCTGAGACCTGTTCCGAGCAGCCATGCGTGCGCCTCGATTGCTCGCCACCGGTGTCTTGCTGCTGCTCCTCCTAGGCATGCGGCCCATCGCCGCCGCGGGCATCGCCGTCTGGGTGTACGACCTTCTCCGCTGGACCGAGGGCCAGCGGGAGGCCAAGTTGGCGGCGTTACCGCCGGGGACGCGGCACCTGTACGCCAGCGTGGAGGAGGGGCCGCGATTCGTCCTCGACGACGAGTTCCGGGCGGCAGACATCCAGCGCGTCGTGGGTGACCTGCGTGAGCGTCCCGGGATCCTGACTCATGCCATGATTCTGCAGGATACCCGCTGGCTCGACGATGTCGAGGGCGCTCGGGAACGCCTGGCCCGGGTTCTCGCGCTGAACGGGACCCGGCCGGATCAGGCATTCGCCGGCGTGCACGTGGACGTGGAGCCCCAGACCCTGGAAGGCTGGGAATGCGGCGGCATCCCGGAGCGCCGCGTCCTGGTGCAGAAGCTTCAAGGCCTCCTCGCCCGCCTCGCGTCCGCGGTCCCGCCGGCGGGGAAGGAGCGGAGCGGCCGCCTGCCTCTGTCGGCGGCGCTGCCCTGGTGGATCGGTGCCCTCTCGGACGACATCCCGGAGGCCGCGCCCCGCCGGTTCTTCGAGAGCCTGGATGAGATCGTCCTCATGGCGTACGGGGACCCGGGCGGCCCCCGCGTCGGCGGGTCGGCCCAGGCGCTGCTCCGCCGACTGGAAGATGCCCGCCTCTGGCGGGACGTTCCTCCCGGCAAGGGGATCCGGATCGGCCTGGCGACCTACGAGTACGCCAGCGCCGCCGACCTCCTGGCCGTCGCGGTAGAGATGGACAGGACCTTCAGCCGCCAGAAGGCGTATCGCGGCACGGCGATCTTCCATTCCACCGGCAGCTACGGCGCACCGCTCACCGCGTCCGTCCGCGGCCTGGTGCAGGATGCGGCGGGGCAGCCCGTGGCCCGCGCCAGCGTGAGGGTCGGCGAACGCCAGACCGCCACCAATGGCTGCGGCCGCTTCGTCCTTCGTGACCTGCCGACGGCAGGGGTCGCCCTGGAGGTGAAGGCGTCCGGGTTCCAGGGCGTCGCGGTGCCGGTGGCAGGCGTGGCGGCGGGAGAGGAACTCGAGGTCGCGCCGATCGTCCTGAATCGCAACCCGTAGTCACGCCAGAGACGTGGCGGGGATCGAATGACAGGGAGTCGGGTGAAGGTCATCGGTCTCATGTCCGGCACCTCCGCCGACGGCGTGGATGCCGCCCTGGTAGAGATCGGCGAGGAGGGGGATCGGCCCGCGCTCCGCCTCGTGGCGTGGGACACCGTCGCCTATCCTCCCGGCCTGCGCGAGCGGATCCTGGCCACGGCCACGGGCGGCAGCACGGAAGAGGTCTGCCACCTGGATGCCTATCTCGGCGAACTGTTCGCCGAGGCGGCGGCGCGGGTAGCGCAACAGGCCGGCACGGAGCTGGCGCACGTGGACCTGATCGGCTCCCACGGCCAAACGATTCACCATCTGCCGGTCGTCAGGCAGGAGGGCGCGCACGCCGTGCGATCCAGCCTGCAGATCGGAGAACCGGCGGTCATCGCGGAGCGGACGGGGGTCACGACCATCGCCGACTTCCGGCCGCGGGACCTGGCCGCCGGCGGCGAGGGGGCGCCGCTCACCCCCATCGTTCACCATGCCCTGTTCGCGCGCCCGGATCGGGGCCGCGTGATCCTGAACCTGGGGGGGATCGCGAACGTCACGGTCCTGCCGGCGGGGGCGCCATCCTCGGCCGTGACGGGCTTCGACACGGGACCCGGAAATGTCCTGCTGGACGAGTTCGTCCGGGCCGCGGGCCTGTCGCATCGCGGCTACGACGAGGAGGGGCGTTTGGCGGCGGCGGGGCGGGTGCAGGCGGACCTCCTGAACGATCTGCTGGCGCATCCCTTCGTCCGTCGAAGGCCGCCCAAGTCCACGGGGCGCGAGGCCTTCGGGCCGGCCTTCGTCGAGCAGTTTCGCGGGCGGCTCCGCGCCGCGGGCGTCGGCGATCTGGACGGTCTGGCAACGCTGGCCGCCTTCACCATCGAGGCCGTCGTGCGGAACCTGCGGGACTTCGTCTTTCCAGAGAGCGCGGTGCACGAGGTCGTGGTCGCGGGTGGCGGCGCCCGCAACGCATTCCTGGTGCGCCGCCTGGCCGAGGCCCTGCCCGAGTGCACGGTGGCGTTGTCGGATGACCTCGGGTTTCCCGGCCGGGCCCTCGAGGCCGCGGCCTTCGCCTGGCTGGCGTACTTGACGGCCACGGGACGGCCAGGCAATCTTCCGGCAGTCACGGGCGCCAGCGGTCCGCGCATCCTGGGGTGCATCGTGCCCGGGAAGCAATTCCGCGGACTCGCGGGAAGGTGACGCCGAGATGACCCCGTACCATCAGGTCGTCATGCGGCTGATCGAGGTGATCGCGCGCTCGCAGGCGCAGAGCCTGGAGCGGGCGGCCCAGGCGGTTTTTGCCTCGCTCCGGGCCGGCGGGGTGTTCCACGTCTTCGGCAGCGGACACTCGCACGCCCTGGCCGTGGAGGCGTACCACCGCGCGGGCGGCCTGGTCCCGGTCAACGCGATCCAGGAGGCGTTCCTCACGCCGCTGATGTCCCCCCGCACGAGCGGCCAACTGGAGCGGATCCCCGGCCTGGCCAAGATCATCCTGGACGGCCACGATCTGCGCCCCGGCGAGATCCTGATGGTCATCTCCAACTCCGGCATCAACGCCGTCCCGGTCGAGGTGGCGCTGGAGGGCAAGGCGCGCGGCCTCGCGGTCATCGCCCTGACGTCGCTCCGCCATTCGCAAGGCGTGCCGAGCCGGCATGCCAGCGGCAAGCGGCTGTTCGAGATCGCGGACATCGTCCTGGACAACTGCGGGGAGCCCGGGGATGCCGCCGTCCGCTACGAGGGGTTCCAGGGGACGGCGGGACCCACGTCGCTTCTCGCCGGCGCGTACCTCATCAATTCTCTGGCGTGCCGCGTCGTGGAGCTGTTCCTGGCCCAGGGCCTCACGCCGCCGGTGTATCTCAGCGCCAACGTCCCGGGCGGCGACGAACACAACCGGGGGCTGGAGGAGAAGTATCGCGGCCGGATCCGCGGTCTTTAACGACCGGCGATCCGGCAACCAGGCGACTTGGCAACCGGGGAATTGGGCAATCGGGCCACTCGACAACTTGGAATCCCAGATTGCCGGGTTGCCAGATTGCCAAGTTGCCAAGGCATTGGAGAGGAGATCGCGTGACCGATGTGAGAGGATGGTGCTGGAGGCACGACATCCCCACGTGGGCACGATTCGCATGGCCAGGAATCCGGTGACCTTTTCCCACACGCCCGTGGATCTGCGGCAGACCCCGCCGAGGCTGGAGAGCAAACGGAGGCTGTCCTCCGGGATCTCCTGGGCTACTGCGCGACGGAGGTCGCGGCGCTCCGCGCCGCCGGCGTGGTATGATCGCGGAGCATCGCGCCGCAGGTCTCACAGAAGGAGGGCCATCATGCACCGGTCACGATTCCCCGCTCTCGGCATCCTGATACTGGTGGCATTGGGGCTGGCGGGCTGTGGTCCGCAAGTGTCCCAACATGTTGAGGAGTCCCGCGCGGCCGTCGAGGCGGCGCGCGCTGCCGGGGCCGCGGCGCACGCCCCCGAGGAGTTTCAGGCTGCGGAAAGCGCGCTGAAGGAGAGTCAGAAGCTCCTGGCGGCCGGCAGCGCGGCCAGCTTGGTCGAGGCCGATTACCGGGCGGCCGTCGCGGCGGCCATGGCGAAATCGGCTCAGGCGTCCGCCAGGCTTTCGACGGATCTGGCACGAGTCCGGGCGGAGGCGCAGGCGGCGAAGCAGGAAGCGGAGCGGGCCCGGGCGGAGACCGAGCGCCTGCAGCCCCAGGTGCGGACGGTCGAGGAAGCGGCGCGAGCGGCCCAGGCGCGCGCGGAACGGGCCGAGACCCAGGTGGCGGAGCTGAAGCGGCAGGTGGCAGCGGCCAGCCAGCCATCATCTCCGTTGGCCAGCTACACCCGGTACGTCGTGAAGAAGGGAGAGACGCTGGCGAAGATCGCCGCCCGGCCGGAAATCTACGGGGACGCCGGCCAGGCGGGGCGCATCTACGAGGCCAACCGGGACATCATCGGACGGGACCGCAAACTGAAGATGGGCCAGGTCCTGATGATTCCGAAGCCCTGAGCCTTCAACGCACGGGTGATCGCATGACGGCGGACATCCTGATCCGCGGGGCGCAGGTCTTTGACGGGGGCGGCGGTCCCCCGATGGGAGCCGATATCGCCATCGCCGGCGACCGGATCGCCGCCGTGGGATGCGACCTGTCCCCCCGGGGGGCGCGACGGGTGATGGACGCCCGAGGGTTGGCGGCTGCCCCGGGCTTCGTGGACATCCACGGCCACTCCGATTACCACCTCCTCCTCGCGGGGACGGCCGAGAGCGCCGTGCTCCAAGGGGTGACGTGCGAGATCGGGGGGAACTGCGGCTATGCGGCCGCCCCTATCTGGGGCCCCTGGTGGGAGGACCGCGCCAAGTCGTACCGCGAGATCTACGGTTTGGACCACGCCTGGCACGACGTGAGGAGTTACTTCCGCCGGCTCCTGGATCAAGGGATATCGATCAACTTCGGCCTCCTGGTCGGCCACAACACCCTGCGCGGGTCCGCCCTGGGAGGCGCCGATCGCGCCGCCACGGCGGAGGAGTTGCAGGCCATGGTCGCGGCCCTGGAGCGCGGCATGGACGAGGGAGCCCTGGGCCTGTCCACGGGACTGGTCTATTCTCCGGCCTGCTTCTCGCCATCGGAGGAACTGGCGACCCTCACGGCCGTGGCGGGGCGCAAGGGCGGGATCCTCACGACCCACATGCGGAGCGAGAGCGACGGCCTCCTGGAGGCGATCCGAGAGGTCATCGCCGCCGCCGAGACGGGACGGACGCCGCTCCAGATCTCCCATCTCAAGACGTACGGGGAGCGGAACTGGGGGAAGCTGCCGCAGGTTTTCGACCTGATCGAAGCCGCGCAGCGGCGCGGCGTGGACGTCACCGCCGACCGGTACCCCTACACGGCGGCCAACACGGGCCTTCAGGCGGCGCTGCCGCGCTGGGCCATCGAGGGGGACAAGGCGGAACAGACGGCGCGCCTCGGGGATCCCGCCGTCCGCGCCCGCATCCGGCAGGAGATCGGCGAGGGGCCGGACGCCCGCGACTGGAGCCAGGTGATGATCTCCGAGGTCACGCTCCCGGAGAATCGCCGCTACCAGGGCCTCCGGGTGGACGCCGCCGCGCGGCTGGCGGGGAAGGAGACGCTCACGTTCGTCCTGGATCTGCTCCAGGAGGAGAAGACTCAGGTCGATGCCATCTACTTCGTGATGAGCGAGGAGAACCTGCGGGCGATCCTGCGCAAGCCCTATGTGATGGTCGGGTCCGACTCGGGCTGCCGCGCCCATTATGGCCCGCTGTCCACGGGCCGCCCCCACCCCCGGACCTTCGGGACGTTCGCCCGCGTCCTGGGTCACTACGTGCGGGAGGTGGGTCTGTTCGACCTGGGCACCGCCATCCGCAAGATGACCTCCGATCCCTGCCGGCGCCTGGGCCTCGGGGATCGCGGGTGGCTTCGACCGGGGTACGCGGCCGACGTCGTCCTCTTCGACCCCGACCGCGTGCGGGACGCCGCGACCTACGAGGAGCCGATCCAGTATCCCGTCGGGGTGCACACGGTCCTGGTGAACGGGGTGGTCACGGTCGAGGCGGGGGAGCACACCGGCGCCAGGGCGGGGCAGATCGTCCGCCGGACAGCCGCAGCTTCGTAGCCAACGAAGTTGCGGAACTTCAAATGTCAAACTGACAACTGTCATCTGGCCAACTTGGAACTTGACGGGAGATGCTCGGTTGTCAGTTTTTCAGTGGCTCTGTCCTGCAGGGAGAGCGGATGCGTCCTCGCATTGGCATCACATCCTGGCACCGGAATGACAAGGATGGGCTGGAACGCTGGGAGGCGATCCGGGATACGTACACGGGGGCCATCCACACGGCGGGCGGCGTGCCGCTGATCCTCCCGATCGCGGACGATGAGCCTGAGCTCATCGCCGGCTACCTCGACGCGGTGGACGCCCTGCTGTTCACGGGCGGGGAGGACGTGGCCCCGGCTTACTATGGCGAAGCGCAAGACGAGCGCTGCCAGGAACCGGACCGCGAGCGGGATCTCTTCGAGATCCACCTCGCGCGGGCCGCCCTTTCGCGACGGACGCCGGTCCTGGGGATCTGTCGCGGCCTCCAACTGCTGAACGTGGCGGCCGGAGGCACGCTGTACCAGGACATCGAGTGCCGCCCCGGCACCATGAGGCACCATGCAGCGGACTCAGCCGATCGGCAGAGGCTGATCCACGCCGTCCGCATCCTGCCGGGGACCCGCCTGCATTCCATCATGGGTGTCACCGAGTCCCGGGTCACCAGCACGCACCACCAGTTCGTCAAGGACCTCGCCCCGGGTTTCCGCGTTACGGCTGAAAGCCAGGAGGACGGCATCGTGGAGGGCATCGAGCGGCCGGACCATCCGTTCCTGGTGGCCGTGCAGTGGCATCCGGAGCGGATGTACCGGGATCACGCGGAACACCTGGCGCTGTTTCAATCGTTGGTCGCGGCTGCCGGGGCGGCGCGGGGCTGAGGCGCGACCCCCTGCCGGCCGGCAGGGGGAATGACTAATTCGCAATGACCAACGGCTGCTGAGGCCGGAGAGTCCGTCCCTGCCTGCGTGGGTTATCCGGGCGAGGCGAGCCGCGCGGCCGCCGCGTGGATCGCTTGCAGCAGTCGCTGGTGCTCGACGCTGCCCACGATGGACCGCGCCGCGTCCACGTCCACCGCGCTGTGCCTTGCCCCGAGCCACCTCCGCAATCGAGCCATCCGGTCCAGGGAATCCGCCAGCCGCGCCTCGGACAGCCGGTGGCTCCTGACCGCGGCCTCCACCGCTGCCATGGCCGCCCGCTGCCGCTCGGGATCGTGGCAGATGAGGATTAGGTCGCCCCCGGCCTCCAGGAAGCGGACGGCGGCCTCGCCGAGGTCGAGGCGGGCGGCGATCGCCTCCATCTCCATGTCATCGCTTGCCACCACGCCGTCGAAGCCCAGTTCCTCCCGCAGGATTCCCGTGATGATCGGCCGGGACAGGCTGCTGGGGGATGCGGGGTCCAGCGCCGGGCAGGAGAGGTGGGCCACCATCACGGCCGGCACGCCGGCCCGGATCGCCTGACGGAACGGGACGAACTCCACCGCGCGCCAGCGCGCCGAGGGCTGCGGGCTTTCCGGCAGCGTCAGGTGGGAGTCTGCCACCGTCTCGCCATGTCCCGGGAAGTGTTTGGCCGTGGCCAAAATGCCGGCGTCGGCAAACCCGTGGATGGCGGCCGCGCCGAGGCGGGCCACGCGATCCGGATCGTGGCTGAAGGCCCGGTCGCCGATGACGGGATTGTCCGGGTTGGTGTGGACGTCGAGGACGGGGGCGAGATTCCACGTGAACCCGGCGGCGCACAGTTCACGACCGACGGCGCGGGCCAGATCACGCGTGAGCGCCTCGTCGCCGATGGCCCCGAGGGTCGCTGCGGCGGGCGGGGCGAGAAACGGCGCGGGCAGCCGAATGACCCGGCCTCCTTCCTGATCCACCCCGACCAGGAGGGGGGCGGCGGCTGCGGCGTGCAGCGCGGCCGTCAGGGAGCAGATCTGCGAGAGGTCCTGAAGGTTCCGGCGGAACAGGATCACCCCGCCAAGATCCGACTCCAGCCAGGGGCGGAGATGGTCGGGCACCGCGACCCCGTCGAAACCGAGGCAGAAGAGCGACGGAATCGGGCGGGGCGTCATCCTCCCTCCCTGGCACCGTCCCGGGCGATGTGGAAGGCCTGGCGGAACTCCTCCAGGTCGTTCGGTCGGACGTCAGGCCACGTCCGGATCTCCTGGTAGAGCCCCTGGGGATCTTTGGTCAAGCGCCGGCTGACGATCTGGGCTGCGTCCGTCAGGCTCCCGACGCGGCGGTCGATGATCCCGTGCAGCAACGGGGCCAGGATCTTCAGGATGCCGTGCGCGACAACGTTGTTCAGGCGGAGGAAGAGCTGGGGCTCCACCTCCACGTAGGATTCGTTGCCGTCCCAGCGCTCCCGGTACTCCAGGGTGAACACCATGCTCCCCGACAGCTTCAGGAGGTGAGCCAGGGACAGGAACTCGCCTTGGACGAAGTAGATCCGCCGCTCCGGCGCCCGGGCCACCAGCCGGAGACTGCCGCGGAGCGACCCCATGTCATCCACGGCGTACATCCCGTTCCCCCTGTCGGTGATCTGGTAGCGCTCCAGGGGCGGGTGGAGGTGCCGCGCCACCGTGGCGGCGAAGGGGGGCCGGTCCATGATCCACTCGGTATTCTTGAGGGTCCCGATGAATCGCACCGTTTTCAACTGGCGCGCGAGGGTGTACTGCTCCACCACCTCACGCGTGGGCGCATCGTCGATGGCCAGGCCGATGAGGGTGGAGGCCCCCTGCACCTGGGTCGCCAAAAGCAGGGTCAGGCCGACGACCCATTGCAGCACGCAAGGCGCAATGGGTGCTCCGCCGGCCCGGCGACTCTGCCTCCGCCATCTTGCCGGCGCCCTGAGGCCTTGCGTCTCCCGACGATTTGACATGCGTGCGCCGCACGCACTATAAGGGGCCTGCGATTGGCCGGTCATGGACGAGGAGTCTCCCCGAATGGTGATGGTGCGCACGACTGAGGGCGCATGAAGACCAGCACCAAGCTGACCTGGGTGGCCATCCTGTATTTCGCCGAGGGATTTCCCTTCGGCATCGTGAATGACGCCCTGCCCATCTTCTTCCGAATCCACGGCATCCGTTTGGCCGATATCGGCCTGCTGAGCCTGGTGGGGCTGCCCTGGACGCTCAAGTTCCTCTGGGCCCCGGCCGTCGACCTCTGGGGCCGACGCCGCACCTGGGTGGTGGGATGTCAAATCTTCCTCGTCCTCGGCCTGCTGGCCGTCCTGGCGGTGGACCCCTCGCGCGTCAGCGCCATCCTCTGGGCGGTCGTCCTGGGCCTGGCCTTCTTCTCGGCCACGCAGGATATTGCCATCGACGCGTACACCATCGAACTCCTGGACGAGAGAGAGATGGGGCCGGCGAACGGCGTGCGGGTGACCGCCTACCGGGTCGCCCTCATCGCGGCCGGCGGACTGTTCGTGGCAGCGGCCGGTCTGATCGGCTGGCCGGCGGCATTCGTCGGAGCGGCTGCGGTCATGGCTCTCTCCTGCCTCCTGTCCTCCCGCCTGCCTCACGCGAGGCCTGACCCTGTCACCCCGGTGCCAGCCACTCCGACGCGCGGGACCCTCGAGCGGGCCCTCTGGACGCCCCTTCAACAATTCTTCGGGTACCCCGGGTTCGTCTCCGTCATGCTCTTCGTGCTGACCTTCAAGCTGGGAGACATGGCGCTCGGCCCGATGGTCCGCCCGTTCTGGGTGGATCGGCATTTCACCCCGTTCCAGATCGGCGCGGTGCCCGGCACCCTGGGGGTGGTGAGCACGATCCTGGGGGCGCTCCTGGGGGGTGGCCTGACTGCCCGCTGGGGGATCTTCCGCGCGCTCTGGGTCCTGGGGATCGCGCAGGCGGCCTCGAACCTGGTGTACGCCGCCGCCGCGGCCCTCCCCCCCTCGATGCCGCCCATGTACGCGGCCTCGATCGTCGAGTCCTTCTGCGGCGGGCTGGGCACGGTGCCTTTCCTGGCCTTCCTCATGAGCATCTGCGACAAGGCCCACGCCGCGACGCAGTATGCCCTCCTCAGCGCCCTCTTCGGTCTCACGCGGGTGATGGCCGGGGCGCTCTCGGGCTGGGTGACCGAGGAGATCGGCTATGCCGCCTACTTCACCCTGACCTTCTTCCTGGCTTGGCCGGCCCTGGCCTTGCTGCCCTGGGTCCGGCACTGGACCGTCACGCGCGCGGCTGGGGCAGAGCCCTCACGCCCGAGCGCGTGAACCGCCCCTGAGAACCCCCCTTCTCTCCGACGCGGAGCCGAGGCATGCGACCCGGGTGGTTGCGCCCGGAGGGCCGGGGCCGCCCGACGCTCCTGCATCCGTACGGTCCCCTGCCTACCAGAGGCGTTCCCCCCGGTCGAAGAACCGGCGAAAGCCGTCCCGGTCGCAGGCCGCCGCCGCAAAGCGGGTCATTCCCTCTTTCAGGGATTGCATGTCCGTCGCGATGGAGAGCCGGAGATAGTGAAGGTTCTCCGACCCAAACCGCCCGAAGGATTTGCGGTCCAGCGTGGCCACCTGATGCTCGAAGAGCAGGAACATCTGGAAGAGCGTCGAGGGGCTGGTCCTGGCCTGCTTCTCCGCGGGGAGGCTCTGGTAGGCCTCCAGAATACCGAGGTTCTTGCACACGCCGCCGATGTTGGGGAACACGTAGAAGGCCCCTTTCGGGGTCTGGCAGCGCACCCCGTCGATGGCGTTCAGGGCGGACACGACCAGGTCGCGCCGCTCTTGGAAGGCGGTGACCATCTCGCGGATGGCCGCCTGGCTCTGGGAGGACTCCAGCGCGACGCGCGCCCCTTCCTGGTTGTACGCGGGGATGCACGAAAAGTAATTGATGTTTAAATTGCGAAAGACGTCGGCTTCCTCCACGGTGGGAAAGAGCGCCCAGCCGATCCGCCCGCCCGTCCAGGAATAGCTCTTGGAGGCACCGCTCACGAGGATCGTGATCTTTTCCATTCCCGGGCAGGAGATGATGCTGTGGTGTCGGCGGCCATCGAACAGGATGTGCTCATAGACCTCATCGGAGAAGACCCGGATGTCCCGGGATCCCCGCCCGAGGATGACGTCCGCGATCTCCTGCAATTCCTCTTTCGTCGCCACGCCTCCCGTGGGATTGGACGGGAAGTTGACGTAGACGAGCTTCGACCGGTCCGTCAGGAGCGCGGCCAACTCCCTGCCGGAAAAACTGAAATTCTTCGCCTCCTCCAGGTGAATGGGCACGGGCCTGGAGCCGAGGTAGGCAATGAACGACTCGTAGATGGGAAACCCCGGGCTGGGGTACAGCACCTCATCGCCAGGGTCGCAATAGGTTTGCTGGCAGAAGCCGATGGGCGGCTTCGCGCCGGGGAAGACCACGACCCGATCGGGAGTTGCCCGGATGCCCCGAGTCTCGCTGAGATGCTTCGCAATCGCCTTGCGGAGCGGGAGGATCCCCTGGGGGTCGCAGTAGTGCGTGTTGTCGAGATCGATCTGACGCTTGACCTCTTCCTTGACGAATTGCGGGATGGGGAAATCGGGCTCGCCCAGATTGCACTTGATGACCCGCTTTCCCTGTTCCTCGATGGCCCGGATGTAGGGGCCGACCTTGAACGCGTTCTCGGTATCGATGAGCTCGGATCGCTTCGCAAACAATGCCATGGTCGCTACCTCTCGGGGGCGTCGAGCCCCACCGGGGGGCGGTGGACCCCCGGGCCGTTAGGGTGACAACCGGAAGGACGGGAACAGATGACGGCGGGAAAATGGCATTCCCACGACGAGTGCATCAGGCCGACGACTTGCCCTTCTCCAATGCGATGCGGAGCATGTTGAGCAGCCGCTCTCCGGCCACGCTCTTCAGGACGGTGACTTCGGCGCCGACCCTGAAGGCTTTCTCGTTCAGCTTGATGTCCTGCGTCGCGGTGAGGATGATGACCGGGATGTGTTTGAGCTCTTCGTCCTGCTTCAGCTTCTCGCAGACAGCGAAGCCGTCCATCCCCGGCATCTCGATGTCCAGCAGGATGAGGTCCGGCTTGTACTGCTTGGCCCGGGCCAGCCCCTCGGCGCCGTTGGTCGCGGCCAGCACGCGATACCCCTGCTGCTTGAGCAGGTTCTGCTGCAGGGTCACGAAGAACGGTTGATCGTCAACGATGAGAATCGTCTTCTGGGAACCTGGCGTCGGGGTGGCCATGCCTTCCGCTCCTCTCCCTCCCCAATGGGCCGTGGAGACAGCCCGAGAATTTCGGTGGACGGGACGACAGTGATCGGCCCAACCTACGGGTTCTCCCTGCAGGTCGGGGTCGGGCTCATGACAGGTGCGCTCGCAGGATCCCGGCGGCGACCTCGGCGCCGTCCGCCGGCAGATCGGGCCACGTCCGGGGCAGACGCAGCAGGGCGTCCAGGCCGCCTCGCCAGTTCCCCGCCAACAGGTCCTCGTTTCCGATGACCGCCGCCACCCCGAACCGCTCCAGCCCCGCCACCAGGGCGCCGTACTCGGCGAACTGACCCCGGGCCGTGTACAGCACGGGCGTCCGGTTCGCCAGGCAATCCGACACGATCCCGTATCCCGGCTTCGTGATCACGGCGTCCGCGTGAGCGACCAGATCTTCGTACATGAATCCGTTCAACGTCACCATCCGCACGTTCCGGAGCGGCCGGGGCGTTGGCTGGGTGGTGAGAAAGCAATACTCGCTGAGTCCTTCCACGCGATCGAAGTCGATGCCCTGGATCTCGAAGCCGCCGAAAGACAGCAGGATCACCGGGCGGGAACCGTCGAGGTCCAGCAGCCGCCGGACCATCTCCCGCGAGCGGCGGGCGCGTCGCGCGATCATGGGGATGTCCCGGATCACCGTGAAGGCCTCGCAGTCCCCGTGAAAGGGCAGGCGCAGGAACAGATCGGCGCGCCCGTAGGCCTCGCGGATCTGTTCCAAGATCGGCGCGTGATTCGGAAGCGCCCGGACGTAATCGGCGTAGATCCAATCCCACGAGAAGTTGCTGATTCCGACGGCCGGGAGCCCGGCCCGCTCTGCCACCAGGAACGCCGCCGGCGGGATGTCGGCGACGACCAGGTCCACGCCATCGCGACGCAGGATCTCAGCCTCCTCTTCCACGGCGGCCGGTTGGGACCCGAGGAGCCGGGCATACGCCAGGAGCGTCGCGGCCGGGTTCAGGCGGATGGAGTCAACCTGGATGACCCCGACATCGAGGGCCCGAGGCCGGAGGCGAAATCCACAGGGCAGGTTCAGACGGAACAGCCACTCCGGGGCCGTGGAGATCAGGCTGATCTCCAGTCCCGGCGTTTGCCGAGCCAGAGCTGAGGCCACGGCCGCCATGCGGGTGGCGTGTCCGAAGCCGTGACCGGTGATGTAAAAGGCGACGTGCGGCATTGTGACCTCAACGCTCCGCTAAGTATATTGAAACCGGGCTGCATTGCAAGGCAATTGCCTCGCATGGAGATGAGGGAAGGACGGCGGCCTGGGTTGCTCGAGGAATTGCGAGGGGGGCGAGGTCAGCGGCCCTTGTTCTGGAGGGTCTCGTAGGCCTGCTGGATCGCGAGCAGCTTCTTGTGGGCCAACTCCTGGAATTCTTTCCCGAGATGGGCGACCTTGTCGGGATGATACCGCGTCACGGCGCGCTTGTAGGCGGTCTTGATCTCGTGGGCCGAAGCCTGCGGGGACACCTCCAGTAAGGCGTAGGGGTCCATCTGGCTGAAATCTGCGGAGAGGTCGTCGGGAGGCAGGGAACTCCCGCGGCGCGTCCACGATCCCCCCGGTCGCCCCCGGAAGACGTCCCAGGGAAACTGCCCGCGCCCCCGCGTCAGGTACCAGGCCAGGAGGCCGAGCACCAAGAGGTCGTCCAGCCACCCCAGCCCTGGGATGAAATCGGGGACCACGTCCACCGGGCTGATGACGTAGAAGAGTGCCGCCAGAATCGCGAGAGCTCGTCGCAGGATCAGCATGCCGATCATCCACCTTTACTGATCCTTCTATCACATTTCGGCCTGCCGCTCAAAGGCCGTCAGCACCGACGATCGGTTCAACGCTTGCGCGGATCGTCGGTCGGGCAGCGAAGGGTCTGGGCAGGAATGGAGGAGGGAAGGTCGGAAGCCGCGGCTTGTTTACGAGAGGGGAGACTTGTTCCCGGGTCAGCGACTGTCGGCATTCCAACCCGCGTCTCCGTCCCTCGCAGCGCCCTCTGACCGATTGAGTTCCCTCCTGAGAGTGGGGGGCTGTGGTTTAACTACCTTGAAGAGTCTTCGTCCGGATAATTCACGAAAGCGATTGTGAATTCTCCGGATCAAATGACCAATGGCCAATTCCCAAATCCCAATGGGATCGCGATCTGGGTCCACAATGTCACTCGCCGCTACAGGAAGCGGGACCCCGTTTGGTCATTGGCCCGTCGAGGCGGGGGATTTGGTCATTCCCCGGGATGACCCGCGAACGTGTTCGCGAATAATCTGGGTTAAGGCCAATACTGTTCACTTAGATTGCCATCTGTGGTATCCTTGGGAAACCCCTTCCCAGGAGGTCACACATGGCACGCACGGTGGCAAGCCTCCCTGCCGGGAGCCGGATCACGGACTACATCAGCCTGGGCGTCCTCGCGAAGACCTTCCCGCTGGAGAGGGTGCAGGCGGTGCTGGCAGCCACGGGCACCGCGAGCCGGCGGCAGCGGGACCTGCCGGCCCACGTGGTGGTCTACTACGTGATCGCCCTGGCGCTGTACATGCAGTCGTCCACCCGCGAGGTGCTGCGCTGCCTGCTCGAGGGCGTGCAGTGGCTGCTGGGGCCGGGCGCCGCGGTGAAGGTGGCCGGCAAGTCAGGCATCTCCCAAGCCCGCACCCGGGTCGGCTGGCAGCCGCTGCAGCACCTGCACGACGGGATCGTGAAACCCATCGCCGTCCCGGCGACCCAGGGCGCCTGGTACCGGACGTGGCGGCTGGTCAGCCTGGACGGCAGCACGCTCGATGTCGCAGACGAGGCGGGAAACGCCCAAGCGTTCGGGCGCCCTCAGGCCAGTCGGGGCACGAGTGCCTTCCCCCAACTGCGGTTCGTGGCGCTGGTCGAAAATGGCACCCACGTGCTGTTCGGCACGCAGTGGGGAGGGTGTGCCACGGGGGAGACCACCCTCGCGGAACGGGTCGTGCCCGTCCTGCGTGCCGGCATGCTGTGCCTCGCCGACCGGCTGTTCTACGGGTTCGCCTTGTGGACCCGGGCCGCCGCCACGGGCGCCGATCTGCTCTGGCGGGTCAAGAAGACCCTGCGGGTGCCCTGCGAGCAGCGGCTGCCCGACGGCTCGTACCTGAGCCGCATCTACGCCACGACGAAAGAGCAGCGGCATGGCCACCACGGCGTGGTCGTGCGCGTCGTCGAGTACCACCTGGTCGGCGTGCCCGGGGCGGAGCCCCGCTACCGGCTGCTGACCACGCTCCTGGATCCCGCCGCGGCACCCGCGGCGGAGCTGGCCGCGCTGTACCACGAGCGCTGGGAGATCGAGACGGCCCTGGACGAACTCAAGACGCACCTGCGCGGCGCCCGGATGGTGTTGCGCAGTAAAACGCCGGACCTGGTTACGCAGGAGTTCTATGGGCTGCTCCTGGCGCATTTCGCCGTCCGGGGCCTCATGCACGAAGCCGCCTTAACGGCGGGGGAAGATCCGGACCGGCTCTCCTTCCTCCACGCGGTCCGGGTGGTCCGGCGCCAACTCGCGCGCTTCGCCACCCTTCCCCCCTCAGCACTGGAACGTCTTCCATGCGGCGGTGCTCCAGGAGCTCTTGGAGGAACGCGTGGTCTCCAGTCGCTCCCGGTGCAACCCCCGAGGGCTGAAGCGCAAGATGAGTGGCTATCCGCTGCGTCCACGGATGCGCTGTGGGACGACGTGGTTGCCGATCGCGAGTCGCATCAAAATATGTAAGTGAACAGTATTG
>Ga0315280_10005940_pt1 | contig 17104 bp, 17 predicted proteins | sample YL17G06_40_MG_FD_203697 | JGI IMG/M metagenome (GOLD analysis project Ga0315280, IMG submission 203697) | Sediment microbial communities from Yellowstone Lake, YNP, Wyoming, USA - YL17G06_40 | ecosystem: Environmental > Aquatic > Freshwater > Lake > Sediment | place: USA: Wyoming | collected...
CCCAAGTAAAGGGAATTGAAATCTAAGACAATTTCTATTATTAAGCCTGAAAAACCTCGAAGGTTCAAGGAAAAATCCCAAGTAAAGGGAATTGAAATAGTTTACCAGCCTGCACTTTCTCAAAAACTTCGAGTCTGGGTTCAAGGAAAAATCCCAAGTAAAGGGAATTGAAATCCATGTGAATACTACGTATATCCGTGGTAGCTGAGGACGGGTTCAAGGAAAAATCCCAAGTAAAGGGAATTGAAATATCCAGTGTGCCCAGGTCCAGTAACCTCCTTCGTCTGAGGTTCAAGGAAAAATCCCAAGTAAAGGGAATTGAAATAACGGGTTGCCTGTAAGCGTCGAATATAACTGGGATATTGGTTCAAGGAAAAATCCCAAGTAAAGGGAATTGAAATACTTTGGGGGCAAGGCGGTTAGCCAAACTTATACGGTCGGTTCAAGGAAAAATCCCAAGTAAAGGGAATTGAAATTAAATGCGTCCTGTTCCACCTGAAACTCGGGTTCGCACGGGTTCAAGGAAAAATCCCAAGTAAAGGGAATTGAAATATAAACAAATTTTTCAGCCACATCCTCCTTGGTTAAGCGATGGTTCAAGGAAAAATCCCAAGTAAAGGGAATTGAAATTTTTTTACGAAATTGCCTAAAGTCACATCATCAAATTGAGGTTCAAGGAAAAATCCCAAGTAAAGGGAATTGAAATGTTACCAAACGCCTGTACAAATCTTCTCCAATGCAACGTCGGTTCAAGGAAAAATCCCAAGTAAAGGGAATTGAAATTAAAAGATGTCAGTATTTGTTGGAGAAGAAGCAAAAGCCGGTGGTTCAAGGAAAAATCCCAAGTAAAGGGAATTGAAATCCTCAATTCGTGCTTGTTTTCCCGAATGGGCGGGGGGTAGGTTCAAGGAAAAATCCCAAGTAAAGGGAATTGAAATGTGGTAAAACCGTTGAGCCTTCTAGGCGCACAGAGATTTGGTTCAAGGAAAAATCCCAAGTAAAGGGAATTGAAATCTGGCGCCAATTTGCAATAACCCGTCAAGGTTCATAGGGTTCAAGGAAAAATCCCAAGTAAAGGGAATTGAAATATAACCCCTCCGTAAGTTACTTCTTTTCCCATGCTAACAGGTTCAAGGAAAAATCCCAAGTAAAGGGAATTGAAATTCCTTGGTTAAGCGATGCACAACTGTCACGCGATAATTGTGGTTCAAGGAAAAATCCCAAGTAAAGGGAATTGAAATCCTCGAAAAAAAGGTCATGTCCCTTCAACGATTCATAAAGGTTCAAGGAAAAATCCCAAGTAAAGGGAATTGAAATAGCCATCTTGGTCTATATCAGTTGGATATTCCCTTTCAGGGTTCAAGGAAAAATCCCAAGTAAAGGGAATTGAAATGTATCGCTTCCAAGAGCCTCATCAACCTCAGGTTCTAAAGGTTCAAGGAAAAATCCCAAGTAAAGGGAATTGAAATTGTTCTTCGCCGAGCAGATAGTCCACGCTTAAAACTCGGGGTTCAAGGAAAAATCCCAAGTAAAGGGAATTGAAATTTTTCGCCCAGCCAATACTGCCTTTCTTTACTGGAGGAGGTTCAAGGAAAAATCCCAAAAATTGAGAGAATGTCAATGTAGTTATTTTTTAACTTGAATTAGCTTGTCTCGAATGGACTCTGTAACGAATTCCGCTCTGCTACGATAACCCAAAAGTTTCTTTTCCAAAATCTTATCTATCTCGTCGGCGAGCTCAACGGGAATTTTAATGTTAACATATCGTTTGGGCACTTCTTTACCTCTTATGGCTTGAATTAACCACAAATCTTATGAGAATAATGGATAACCAATGGATCATAGATGCTTCACTCAATCCCTAATACCCATGTGATAACATTGGAACCCGAAGTTCACATCGTAGATCGTTACATGCAACTTGTTAAGGGATGTTTCACGATGACCAACATTATGCTAGAAGGGGGCAAAGAAATTGACATACTCGCCTACAGTCCATTGACTCAGGAAAAATACCACATAGAGGTGCGTGTTGCCACAGGAAAAGGCTTCCGTCTCAGAATGGTGGACACCCAGACAAAGAAAGGCTACAAACACAGGAGAGGCTTGGATACACTCAATAAAATCAAGTTCGCCAACCCTGTTGTAACCAGCAAAATTAACCAGATTTTCAACACTGGCGATTACAAGAAAGTGCTAGTTGTGTGGGATGTTGAAAACACTGAAGTAATAAACCAAGCTAAAGCTGTCTACAACATAGATGTTTGGAAAATTCCAGACATTTTAGACCAAATTATGAAAAAGGTTGAAACCAAACCCTATAGAGATGACATACTAAGGACTCTTCAGTTAGTACACCTTGGCTGACGGATCGGTATAAAGGTGTGAGTCTCATTTGGGCAAAAGCGATTCTTTTCTATTGAGGATTTTCGTATGGATGTTCTCAGCAATGGTACGAAGTCTTTCATAGTTTTCTTTGGATGCTGCTTTAGGCAGATTTTCTTTTTCTGGTAACATCGCTATAATTTCGTCATAAAATTTCACTTCATCTTTCATGAAATTTTGCAGGTCGAAGTATTTTTTCAGGCAATGCTCAATGTATGTTGCTCTTGGAACAAGCCCTCGCATTTTTTCGATCTCCTCAAGCAACCATGGACTCATCGTAATGCCAAACCTTGACTTGGCCACCTTCGACATAGAATCACACGAGTATTACTAGTAGCGCAAAGTTTATAACGGTTACTGTTGTAACTAATAACACAGGTGATACTCGTGTTACACATTAGAAAGACAAACCCGCTGAAGAGTTGTGACGGAAACAATGAAGGCAAAGGTAGCACACCACACCGAAAGCATCAAGCTCTACAAAAATGGAGGTGATTATGTGTCGTTGGAAGAAAGGTTGGCTAAAATTGAGGTTGACATCAGAAAAATTAAGGTTGCGCTTCTCGATGATAAAGCCAAACGAATGTGGCAGAAAATAGAACCTTTAATATCGCAGAAAAAAATGTCACCATCCGACCTAAGTAATGAACTCAATATCCCAAGAGGCACAATCTTTTCTTACATACGAATTTTTGAGGAAGTTGGCTTAGTGACTGGAAGGTTCGAAGGAAGAAACAAAATCATTGAGGTCTCCTAAAATGAAAATTTCAAAAAGAAAACGTGTACTACTTTCAACCGTAGTACAGTTCAGGGACTTTGCCAAGGAGGTATAAGTACGCTTGAAAATTCCAACATAAAAAAAGAAAAACTGCGACTTTACCCCCTACGCTTGCGTGAAGACCAAATTAAGTTCTTAAAAAACGTTCCAAATAGCGCTGAAATTATTAGACGACTGGTTGATGACTACATAGTGCAAAGCCAGCAAGCAGATATTACCATTATTTTAGAGAAAATCCAAATTCTGCAGCAGAAATGGGAGAAAATAATTAATTCCGACTTTTACAAAGCGTGCAGAAGTGATTTAAGAATGGATAAAATGGTCAAGGAAAATCCCAAAATTAAGACTCGACCTTTGTTTGACCCCGTTACGCTGGAACTTTTGAAAGACGTTGATGTTAATTCTGAAGAATACGCTGCCATAATCAGCAAGAGCAATACAATTTTTAATAAATTAGAAGCAGAATGCAGTAAACTGAAAACTGAAATAGAAAAAATCCAAGAACAATTATGTGCAAGCAAATAGTCATTCATTGTTTGAAAAACAGAGCCGTTATATACCTTCGTGGCAAGTTGCGTGTTCCGTAGTACGGTTGTGTGTAGTACACGGTAACCTCGCACCAATGATGTAAAGTGTTTAATTCCACAATTTTTGAAGGTATTAAAATTGCAGAATCATCAACCTGTTGGAGAATCGGCATTTTACCATTTAATCAAGATTCTTCCGCATAAGTAGTATCACGGGGTCAACGATATTAACGGTGTCCGTATCACCCGTAGTCGGGGACCCGCTTCTGCAAAAACTGACTCGCCTTTGCTTGTTCGTTCAGATAAATTGAGGTTCAGATAAGTTGAGAGAAAAAGGTGTGCAATTAGATTTACAGTTCGGTTGCACCTTAACCGCCCTATCAAATGAAAGGTCGCCTATGTTGAAACCCGTTCGTTTGAAAGAGGGCATCGACGCCACGGAAAGCCAACGGGCTACGTTCTCATTCAAAGGTGCAAAGGTATGGTGAAGTCTCAGCCTGCAGTCAAGAAAAGGGCATATACGTTTAAAATGCAGAAAGGCGATGCGAAAACACTTTAGGTGAACAAAGCCTACTACTTTTTAACAATTTGCAACTTTTGATTCTATTGTTTTTTTTTGAATTTGAATTTTTATTGCCTACGTGGTATAACTCTTTCATTTAACCTCAACGAATTTGACACTGCAATGAAAGTGAAAGTGCACGTTAGCCTCATCCGCAACGACGCAACGACAATCAAACGGTGTTTATTTTGCGTATCAAAAAACGGGATAGTATTCCACTCGTGAATTACGTTTTGGCAAATGGAAAACAAAGAACGCCTCGTTGCGTATTTGCGCTTTAGGCAAGTAAGGAACTTCACTTTTTAACAATGACTTCGCCGTTGTTTAATTTGTGTTCAATTTGCCATCCATTTCGCAGGTATTCAAGCAATTTTGCCTCAGGAATTTGCTCAAAGGCTTCACTGCAATGAACGCCATCGGAGCAGTCCGCCTGTCCGCCATTGCGTTGAGTTCTGCGCCCAGATTCTCGTAATTGAATACCGTAGGTTTTGATATTCTGTCGGTCTTCTTCGCTGAGCGGTTCGCCAATCATCATTTTTGAGGTTAATTGTTCAACTATTTGCTGCCGTTTTTGCAGTTCCATTAATTGCGTCGGTTGGGTAAATTCAAGCAGTGGAATTGCTTCTTTGTAGGCGTTGCGTAATTGCTCAATGGCTGGTCTGCTGTATGGCGCTTCTTCGCCTCGGACTTTGCGACCTCTAATCTTTCGTGCCCAATTCGGGTGAATCTTAATCTCCTCAAGTGCTGTTTCTACGTATCGCCTTGAATCGTGCCAACTGAATTCGACTCCTGACCTTTTGCTTATTGCACGAGACACTTTAGTCATGGTTCCGTATTGAATCTCTTTGTATGGCGGATGCAGTTCAATGAATATCGTGTCTTCGGGTTTAGGTTTAATTCCTTTCATTCTTTCAAGCCACTCCTTGTAATCCAGCAAATCCTTTTTCGCTTCAGGCGTTAGAAAAGTCTCCTGTCGCACACCTGTGTATTTGCCTATTCCGTGTCCCTTAATCAACTGAGGTGGTAGGCTTACATGAGGAATGTCTTGCTTTTCCCAATCTGGCTCTAAATGTAACCACTGAACTTTCGTTAGGCTTTCACGGGCTATCGCTGTGCTCCAAGCGAAGGTTATGAGGGCTCTGTCCCTTGGATTCTGGGTTGCACGGTAAATCTTCAATAATTCCTCCTTAGTGTGCTTCCGATAAGGCGCTTGCTTAATGAATTGAATTTGCCCGCTTTTCCTCGCTAACTCTCTGTAATTGTGAGCGTAGAACGACTTGACGTTGATGACAACGTTGACTTTCATTGCGTTGGGCAAGTTTGACTCTGCAACGAATTTATCGAGTAGGTATTCAGCTTCTCTGCTTTGAGGATTATCCTTGAGCGCCAGCAATTCTTCAGGATTCTTGCCAACTTCATTGCAGTATTCCCATAGGAACCAAGCGCTTTCCTTTTTCCGTTGAAGTTTGCTGAGCCACGTCATAACCTTGTCGTGATGTTTCGCCCATTTTTCAATGACTTCGCTTTTGCCCATCTCATACTTTTTTGGTCTTCCTCTTGCCATAGTTTTTTCCTCTCCTTTAAATTTGGTTTTATTTTAAGGTGGAGATTATGCAGGCGATTAGCCCGCTCCTTACTCCACTACAAAGAAAAAGGGAATTAAAAGTGTTACCTCGTGGTAGCAAGGTTTATGAAAACCGAATAGCCAAACATAAACAACTGTTGAAGAGACATTTCGCCTTAAAAACAGAATGAGAAAGACGTTAAGGACATGAACCCAGCTGAGTTGGTCCCAGCGCAATGCACAAATTTAAGAGAATCCACAGACTTACCTATGTTTTAGAGGTAAGGAAACAACTATGGCTGAGTCAGCGTTTTCTTTCAGCATTGAAACCGAAGTGACACATGCCTACTATGCCGAGTTAATCAAGTACACGTACGAGCACTATGTCTCGCCTTTGGGAAAAAACTTCACCAACGTTAATCAATCAGTAGTAGACGGCGAACATGTTCTCAACTTCACCGCTTTAGACCCTAATGGAAAGTGGCACATCGACGTTGCGATGAAAACTGGAAAGCCTATTAAAGTAACAATGCAGCCAAGCGACGCCACTGTGCCATTGACTGCCCTCGACCGTCTTAAAGAAGACTTAATTATAGTTATTCAGTTTTTTGAAGAAATTGTGAGACGCTCAACGCTTTATTTTGCATGGGTAGAAGGCAAAGAGGTTGTTCCTGAAAAGTCACCCTTTAGGCGTGCCAGACTGATAGAACGAATACTGTTTGGAAACATTCTCTTTCTCTTTATGCTCATGATTGTAATAAGCATCGCTTTGTTTTTTGTTTTAGGTTATTATGCAATCGTAGTGCTTGTTGCTGGTCAATTTCTCCTTCTCATATTTTCAGACAAACTCATCGGCACAATGGCTGAGTGGAGGGTCACCGAACAAAACCCCAAGGTTCACATACTTCAATATCATTTACCTGCCCAAGAACGGACACAGTTTCAACAAAAATATCCCAGAGAAACATTGCTCCAGATGAAAAAGGAAATTTACGACAAGACGTTAGCTGTTGGAAAACCAGTTGAGTGTGAAACCGCACGGGAAGTGATGGCTAAACACGGTTTGGAGTGCCTACCAGAAAATATGGGAACCAAAACATTGAACGTTTATCAACTCGTCGAAAAAGCCACAGAGGTATATAACCTTCCTGTTCCAAAGATTGCTATTTCAAACACCATGGTGCCAAATGCTGCTGCTTCGGGTCCCAGTCCCAGTCACGGTATCGTGTTAATAACAACTGGCTTACTGGTTCAGCTTGAAGAAGACGAAATTCTGACAGTTCTGGGACACGAACTAAGTCATCTCAAGTCTAGAGATCCAATTGTGCTCTCCGGAATCTTTACGTTTGAGTATTTGTTTAGACTCTTCGTCTTGTTCCGTGCTTTCCCAGACTTCTTTGCATTCTTTGGATTGTTCTACCTCATATTCATTTTAGGCGTTATGTACTTCGTAGCTAAATTCTTTGAGGCTCGAGCAGACCTTGAATCCGCCATAAAAATTGGGAATCCAAAGGTTTTGGCTGAAGCCTTGCGAAAAATCGGTTTCCGCCGATTGCAGTTTGAACGAAGTCCAGCCTCTAGGTTTCAGGACTGGATAACTTGGGATCCGCATCCGCCTTTGTATTTTAGAGTTGCTCGACTGGAGAAGATGGAGAAGGCGCCAGTGGAAGTTAAACACACGCTGGTTCAGTCGGCGAAGGACTGCATACGCGGCTTCTTTGCAGCAATTTGAGTTCATAGGGCATAGTAAACAAAAAATAAAGGTTATGTCAAATATTCATTTGGTGTATGGCATGGAAATAAAGGGTTTCATCGGCGTCAGCCTTATCGACTGGGACAGAAAAGTGTCTTCAGTTATATTCTTGCCAAGTTGCAATTTGCGGTGCCCATTCTGCTACAACACAAAACTAGTATTACAATCTAGCCAGATGCCAACAATTCCACTTGAAAAAATCTTGAATTACCTTAAGAAAAACAGAGGCTGGATTGACGGAGTGGTTATTACAGGCGGAGAACCAACCATACACGAGGATTTGCCCCTTCTCTGCCAAGAGATTAAGAAATTAGATTTTTTGGTGAAGTTGGACACAAACGGAACCAATCCAAAAATGATAAGGACGCTAATCGACAATGAGCTTATTGACTACATTGCTATGGATGTGAAGGCTCCGTTCACGGAAGAGAAGTATTCCAAAGCGTCAGGTGTGAGCAAGTCAGCGTTTTTGGCGAAAATAGAACAAACAACCCAAACATTGTTAGAAGGTGGAATCGACTACGAGTTCAGAACAACATTGGTTCCAACACTGCACACAAAAAGCGACATCAGAGAAATATGTGAAAAAATAAAGGGTTGCAAAAAATACGTCTTACAAAACTTCAGAGCAGACGTTGAAACCATAGATCCTAGTTTTCAAAAACTGAAGCCTTTTTTAAATGCAGAGATTGAAAGCTTCTTTCATGCAGCGAAAAAACTCATTCCCAACACGATACTAAGAAAGTAATTGAAATTTGGTTCTTTAATTATATGACGCCTGTGGATTTTGCGAGTTTTTCAGCTGATTCTTTGTTGAGTCCGCTCTCATCAAGGATTGTGTAGCGGTCAGGTCGAATTTCGCAGGCGCGAACCAAAGCCTCAACCACATGTTCAGGTTCAACTCCTAACTCCTTAGCAGTTGTGGGCGCACCTACCTTTCTCAGAGTATCTCGGATTCTCCTCCAATCAATGTTGTGTAGACGGGCCATCAGAATGGTTCCTACGCCGCACTGTTCCCCGTGTAAGGCTGGCTTAGGCGCAACTTGGTCTAAGGCGTGACTGAAAAGATGTTCTGAACCACTGCAGGGGCGACTGCTTCCCGCGATGCTCATGGAGACACCACAACTTATGAGAGCCTCAAGCAGAACTCGCAGTCCTTCTTCTTCGCCTGGCTTGATCAAACCTGCGTTTCTCACCACCAGTCTTGCACTCATGAGAGCCAAGCTTGCGGCGTATTCCCCGTAGTATTCGCCTTTGACTTCATGTGCAAGTCTCCAGTCGCGTACGGCTGTGAGTTTGGCAATTACGTCGGCGCATCCGCTGGCTGTGAATCTGTAAGGCGACTTGATTATGACGTTTGTGTCTGCAACAATAGCCATGGGCGATTGCGCCATCAAAGAATAGGGTTTCTCTAAGCCTTTCAACGAAACAAGTGGGCTAGCGATTCCGTCGTGGGCGGCTGTTGTTGGAATACTTATGAAGGGGCGCTCCTTATTTGCAGAGCTCATTTTGGCAACATCGATTTTTGTGCCGCCTCCGATTCCTAACACTACTTGAGGCTTTAACTCGTCGATTTTCTGTTCGATGAGCACAATGTCTTCAATATTGCAGGAAGCGGCTACAACATGATTCACGTTCATTCCATCATCGTTGAGTAAATCCATGACCCTTTTTCCAGCAATATCCAGTGTCTTATGTCCCATGACAACAAAGGCTGACTCGAAAAAGCCTAATCGTTTGCAAATTTCGCCTATAAGCTCAAGAGTATTGTTTCCAACCACAACTTCTCTTGGCAACTGCATACGATGAAGATTCAAACTCAACAGCAATCACTTATGAACGAATGCGGTTACAACCCTCTATTTAGCCTAACACAGATTTTTAAAGCAGTCGGTATTCATGGAAGAGTAGTATAAAAATTAACCGTAACGCTAATTAATGGGTCATTATTGAATAAGATGTCGCTCTTCACCCGAAGTTTTTAGCGTTGTATTCAATTTTCGGGAGAAATGAAAAATATGCATGAAATACCAAATGAACTAATCCTAAAAGGAACAACCACAGTCGGCATCACCTGCAAAGAAGGCGTAATCTTAGCTTCAGACACCCGCGTAACCATGGGCTTCTTCGTGGCACACCATAAAGGAAAGAAAATCTACAAAATAGACGATCACATAGCCATGACCATATCAGGAAACGTAGCCGACGCCCAACGAACAGTCGAAATATTAAGAGTCAACGCTCAACTCTACAGGCTTAACACAGCACGCCCAATGCCATTAAGCTCAGCCGCTCGCCTCGTCGCCAACCTACTGTTCTCATCTCGATATGCACCTTTAATCGCCCAAGTTTTAATCGGAGGCATGGACGACAGCGGACCCCATGTCTTCTCCATAGACCCATTCGGCAGCATCACTGAAGAAAAATGTGTAGCCACAGGTTCAGGCTCGCCTATCGCCTACGGGGTTCTCGAAGACAAATACAAAGAAGACGCAGCCATCAAAGACATGCTGCCAATAGTTGTGCGCGCCGTCGATTCAGCCATGAAAAGAGACTCAGCCAGCGGAGACAGCTTCGACGTTTCAATAATAGACAAGAAAGGTTATAGAGAACTCACAGAAAAGGAAAAACGCAACATCATGGCTGCCTCGTGAGGGAGCGACAGACAAGCGTGAACACATTCGACAAATCGAAGGTTGAAATCAGTCAAACTATTCTGGAGCATGTTCCCAAAGAAGCTGAAGTCACACGAATAGAGTATGAAGGACCCACACTGGCAGTATACACAAAGAAGCCAGAGATTCTGATCGAACAGAGCTACGTCGTAGCTGAAATCGTCGGCCTAATTCGAAAAAGAATAGTTGTGCGCTCTGACCCTTCAGTTAGGTTGCCGGAGAAAGAAACTGAAAGGCTAATACAGGAGATAGTTCCAAAGGAAGCCGAAATCACAGGCGTAAACTTTGACCCCAGCTTAGGCGAAGTTATAGTTGAAGCCAAGAAACCAGGGCTAGTTATTGGAAAAGAAGGCTCTGTACTACACGAAGTCATTAAACAAACGAAGTGGAGACCACGTGTGCTGAGAAGCCCGCCGATTCCATCCAAGATTATGGCACATATGAGGCATTTCTTACACTCTGAGAGCAAGGAACGCGACCGAATTCTGCGCTCTGTTGGTGAACGAATCTTTCGACCAACCATTTACGGAGTAGGCGACATACGCTTAACCGCCTTAGGCGGATTTCAAGAAGTTGGGCGCTCAGCCATTCTTGTACAAACGCGGGAAAGCAACGTCCTACTTGACTGCGGCATTCACCCAGGCGCTAACAATCCTGTAGATGCTTTTCCTCGTTTGGATGCACCTCAGTTTAACGTTGACACCTTAGACGCCGTGGTTATCAGTCATGCTCACCTTGACCATTGTGCTGTTCTCCCCTTCCTCTTCAAGTATGGATATGACGGACCTGTCTACTGCTCAGCTCCCACATCGAGTTTGATGACTCTGCTTCAACTTGATTTCTTAGATGTCATGAGCAAGCAAGGTGTGATGGCTCCGTACGATCAGAAGGATGTGCGAGAAACCGTTCTTCACACCATTCCCCTTCGGTTCGGCGTTGTAACCGACATCGCGCCTGACATTCGTTTGACATTACACAATGCGGGTCACATTCTGGGCTCGTCTATTGTTCACTTGCACATCGGCGAGGGACTGCACAACCTAGTTTATACCGGTGATTACAAGTTTTCGAAGACTATGTTGTTGGAACCAGCGGTTACGCAGTTTCCAAGGGTTGAGACCATAATAACTGAGAGCACATATGGCGCGCCGCAGGATATTATGCCTTCGAGAATAGAGGCTGAAGAAAGGTTGGCGTCGATTGTGAATCAAACTTTTGAAAAGGGCGGCAAGGTTTTGATTCCTGTTCCCGCTGTTGGTAGAGCTCAAGAAATAATGTTGATTTTGGATGGGTATATGCGTCGGGGAGCGATTAAGGAGGCGCCAGTGTTCATTGAAGGCATGATTTCAGAGGCTACAGCTATCACTACGGCTTATCCTGAATATTTAGAGCGCGATGTAAGAAACAGCATTTTGCATGAGGGTATTAATCCGTTTCAGTCTGATTACTTCACCATTGTGGAACATCCTAGCGCTAGACAGGAGATAATGGATGGAGAACCTTGTATTGTGATAGCTACGTCTGGTATGCTTGAGGGAGGTCCAGTGATTGAATATTTTAAGAATTTTGCGCCTGATGGACGTAATACGATAATTTTTGTGAGTTATCAGATTGAGGGAACATTGGGACGTAGGGTGCAGAAGGGTTTAGCTGAGACACCTATTGTGAACAGTGGGGGAAAAATTGAAATTTTGAAAGTGAACCTTCGAGTGGAGTCTATTGAAGGGTTTTCTGGGCATTCTGATAGAAGGCAGATTGTTAATTTTATTCGTCGTGTTGCGCCTAAACTGGAAAGAATTATTGTTGTTCACGGTGAACGAGCTAAATGCCTAAGTTTAGCTGGGTTCTTTGAAAGAGCGTACAAAACGGAAGTATTAGTGCCGAGTCTACTAGAGACCGTTAGGCTGCGGTGACTTGTTAAGCCTTTAGTAGTTTATCCTTACATTAGTGTTTTTAATTATTGAATTTTATTTGTTAAGGCAGGGTAAAGATAGTCAAAAATGCGGTTAATTTCACCATAACCAAAATCAAGCACCATAAGGAAGGGCATTAACCCATTCAGTTCACGGAAGTATTATTAAGAGATGTATGATTATAATTTTGAGGATATAAATGGTAAGTCGTTTATCCGAAATTTTTGAAGATGAAAAACTTATTGAAAAGATTAAGAAACGCTTACCCTACTTGTTTCAGCTCGCTCAATTGGAAAGTTCAAGAGCAGGAACTGGAATGCAAGTAGGTTCTCTTCGAGAGAAGATTTTGATTGCATTATTAATCTACAAGTTTGGAGAGAGAAATGTAGAAACCAATATTCCTATCACCGAGAAAGAGATAGATTTGAAATTATTTGGTCATCCTATTTCAATTAAAACCATTACTGGAATGGGTGGGGTTAAGGTTATATGGACAGTAGATGCTCAGAAAGTAAGAGAATTTCGTGAGACATATGCTCCGAAATGTGATATTCTATTTGCCCAGATTAAATGGGATGGAGTAGGTAACCTTTACTATATTCCGCTTGAAGTTCAACAAAAAATCTTCAATACTTTGGGGCGAGAGAATTACATCAAACTTCCGAAGCCAGGAACAAATCCAAGAGGACCAGAATTTAGTAAAGAAGCCTTGCTGAGACTCGTCAATGATCCGAGTACAAAATCAATTGAGGTCGAATGGCATCGTCCTAAAATTAAGTATGAACCTTATCAAAGATGGATAGCATACTGGGAAAAAGATGAATTGCCCCACGATGTAAAAGAAATGCAGATGAAATTGAGTAAAAAGAAAAACTAAGTATTCTACGAATGTTCTATTGGTGTAAATTTTTCAAGTTTTGCTTGTTCTTTTCGAGCCTTAATCTGTCTGAGTTCATTCTGGATTCTTCTATTCGCTATGTCAACATATTGCTTTTCAATGTCATACCCAACAAAATGTCTGTTTGTCCTTAGGCATGCGATAGCGGTAGTTCCGCTTCCAATGAATGGGTCCAAAATGACTTCTTCCTCAAAAGTGTAGAGTTTAATAAGTCTAAGAGGCAACTCGACTGGAAACGGGGCAGGATGACCCACTCTAGTCGCTGACTCAGCTGGAAATGACCACACACTTTTAGTCCATTCTAAAAACTCTTCTTTAGTAATGGTGCTCTTTCTTCCCTTTGGCTCAGGTCGCTTAAATGTATCTTTAGAAAAGATCATTATATACTCGTGAACGTCTCTCAGAGTTGGGTTACTTGCTGAACGCCAGCTGCCCCATGCCGTGGATGCTGCAGCGCTGGAGCCTTTGTCCCAGATTATTTCACCACGCATAAGAAAACCAATATCAAGCATACTTTGGACTACAAAAGCATCCAAAGGGATGTATGGTTTCCTTCCCAAATTTGCAACATTGACGCAAACTCTTCCGCCAGGAACCAGAACTCTATGCACTTCTTTGAAAACGTTTCTCAACAGTCCAATGTACTCATCTAATGTGAGACCCTTGTCATACTCCTTTCCAACATTGTAAGGGGGCGATGTTACCATTAAATGAACACTGTTATCAGGCAACTCATTCATGTGTTCGCTACTTTTGCAAAAAATTTTATCCAAAAAGTCTTTGGTGATTTCGTTTTCGAAATGAACTACATTCTCTTTCTCTTTTGGCAAACCCGCATATAACCTGCTATTATAGAATTTTGACGAATCATGACCAAATCTTCCCCTAGAGCCAAAAGAACTAGTTACTGTCCCACCTTCGCGATGCCTTTTCTCTATCTCTTGCGTTCTTTCAACATTTGCGGAATGAACGGCTTCGGCTTCACTTTTGCATTCTACGCTGGAAAAAGCATCTTTGTGGCTTATATCAACAAGTTCAACTCGAAAACCTTCTTTCGTCTTGGTCAATTGGATTTGACTGCTCGGTGGGAACTTTCCCTTTAGAGAAGAAGCCCAAAGTCTTCCGTAACTATCTAACCTTGCAATTTCTCCATTCAGTAGAGTTTTAGTAGGTATAGAGGTATCTCCAATAAGGTCCTTACGATTCTTGGCAGGAATTTGAATGAAACCTTTTAGAACTTCCATCCTACCAAGAACCTTTTCAACCATTCTTTTTTTCTCCAATTCAATATGGCTCAGTAACATCTAAGTCGGTAACGGCTTACATTTTTAAAATCTTGTCTTCAGTCTATTAAGCCTAACGTAACTAATCGAGCAACCCTTCCTGCAATAAATCTTGTTTGGTTATTTCTTTTGATTTAAAAAACACCCATACCCAATCACAACAATCATTCAACCAAAAAATCACAATTCAACCCTACAATAATAATATGCTTTATCTCCCACTCAGCCTAAACGACCCTATACCCGTCTCTGTGTCTGGCTCTCACTCAGTATCACTTTCTATTTGGATCCAAATAGAGGGGCTAGGTAAACAGAGCGCACACACACAAAATGAATTAGGCTGCTGTTGGTAAGGCTCCTTTTGGCGCTACAGTTTTTTCTCTCCAAATCCTAATGAAAGAAGGCGTAATAACCACTCGTTCCTCACCTAAACGGGCGATGTCTCCGCCTACGAGTTGAGTGAACTCGAGCAGTTGGCTCACTGCAGTTTTTACATCGTCAATGCTCTTTTTAGCTAGGGGGCTTACCTTCAAAATAAGAATGTTACCTTCCTTAACCTCACGTTTAACCATGTCTACATCTTCTAAATCGCGAAGGGGCAAAGCCTTCAAATAAACTTGGCTTGGAGGACTAACCTGCGCTCCTTGCGCTTCTACTCCTGTTGTTTCAGCCCCTTTTTCCGTTTTCTTCATTTTCGTCATCACTTTCCCAATGGGATTACCCATTTTTGGCAAATCTTTCATGCTCCTTTACACTTTGAGAATCTACACTAACTTTACGTTTCATGATGTTTAACTGTCTGATACAGACACATGGGTTCAATTAGGTTCTTAATGCTTGTGAATCTATGTTCGATGCGTTTTAACATACAAAAATGAGCTTTTACTCGATTTTGCCTTAGCTGACAGGGTGAGAAGAATAAACAAATGTTAAAAAGTAACAATCTGACTCAGACAATAATTTACATTTTTCTAACAAAATGGGCAGCAAGTTCAAGGGTAAACCATGTTTAATGTTCTGTTTTTTCTCTCTTTTTAGCCTCCATCAAGTCCTTGCACTTGTCAGCGTACTCGCACCAGTCTAAGCATGATTGAACCTTGCCTCTAGAAACAATGATTCCACAAGTTGGACATTGCACCTTCTCTTCATCGCTCCATATCTCAACATCACTGCCACATTGAGGACACTTCAGAAACGAGGGTGTAGGTATCATAAACTGCGAAATGCCAGGACACGACGCAGGATTTTTCGACATGAAAGCCAACACTTTTACAAAATTTGTATGAGTTTTAATACAGTTAAAAACGTTCCTTTTCTCAGCCTTCAGTTAGTCTTGCCGCTAACGGTTAGTTTTTTAAGTTGATTCCAAAGGTTGTCGCCCACGTAATGTATGTTCTTTGCGATTTTTCCACGCTGCATTTTTGACGCGGTTTGGGAGTCTGTGAGAGCGATGACTAAGGCTAAGGGTTTATTGTGGCGTTCGTCTACAATGAATACATAATCGTTTGTTTTGTACCCCCCTTCAATTCGGACAACGCCAGGCGCCATGACGTCTGCACCGTTGCAGATGTGGGGCACTGCACCCATGTTTACAACGATTTTTGGGAGCAAACGTAAGGCTTCTTCAAAGAGCAAAGTGGGCAAAAGGGTGTTATTTATAATGACTAGGATTGGTTTGTTGTTTACGAAGAATATTTTACCCGTTTGGGTTTCAGCTACTTCAATTTTGGTTTTGAGTCCTAAAAGTTGTTTGAGGTCTAAGCTGAGTTTTTGTGAAAATTCGTCGAGTAATTGTGTAGTTTCCCTATCGCTTAGAAAGTGTCTTCGTTTGGCTTCAGACATGGTGTCGAACTTCTTTAACTGCAACAACCTTTAAATTATATATTATCACCTATAAAAGACGAGACGTTTAGAAACTTGAAAAGAAGGCATTGTCTATGAGTGAAATGACTGCACAAATATTGGAGGAAAGCCTCGGAAAAACTGTTCTGGTTCGCTTGAAAGGCGGCAAAAGCCTACGAGGAAAACTCAAAGGTTATGATCAACATTTAAACCTAGTTTTGGAAGAAACTGAGGACACAACGAATGCTGAGAACGTGAAGAAACTCGGAATCATCATTGTTCGAGGCGACAACGTCATTCTTATTTCTCCACCTCCACGCTAAAAGTGTAAATAATTTGATTTGATGGGTGAGACTAAGCTTTGCCAAAGACCAGTAAAGGCACGGCTTCAATGGGTAGGCGCATGGGTAAAACTGTTCACATTCGATGTAGGCGGTGTGGCAGAAGAGCGTACAATGTGGCTGAGAAACGTTGTGCCGCCTGTGGTTATGGAGCATCAGCTCGGATTAAACGTTATGCTTGGCAGAATAAGAAATTGACTGGAGAAAGACTGCGTTAAATCTCCTACAAGTTTGTTTTTATGCTTCGGCTTTGGTTAGGAGTTCTCTGGCGTTCTTCAGTGCCAATTTGTAAGCCACAAATGTTACGACAACGGCTATGACCACGCTTATTATGACCGCTTCGTAAAGGGCTAGTGCTGACTGCGCAGAACTGAGAAGAATTGATGTGACTGCGTAGGGGATGAAAGGAATTAGAATAGCCAGCGCGACTAGAAAGCATGTAATCATATTGATAAAACTCCATTCGGTTCGTATCATTCGAGGTCGGGGCAACTCAGTGAAGTCAGCGCCTTTTATGCCATTTGCAAGAGACACGGCGCCTAAGGTAAAAACTAGGAGAAGCGACTCAGTTAAGCCAATAAGG